>OHOZ01000575.1_pt1 | contig 21757 bp, 15 predicted proteins | sample 1569931 | NCBI WGS metagenome assembly OHOZ01 (sample SAMEA3879572, study PRJEB24766) | human gut metagenome | biome: human-associated habitat; feature: feces | place: USA | collected 1985/1987
CCGGTTGTCGTAAAAATAGAGGCCCGTCACCGCAATATCCGATTTGGGCCTGAGCGGTTTTTCCTCAATGGAAACCGCCTTCCCCTCCTCATTGAATTCCACTACCCCGAAACGCTGCGGGTCATGCACCTGGTAACCGAAAATGGTCGCTCCGCTCGTCAGTTCGGCGGCCCGCTTCAGCTTCTCCGTCAGGCCGCGCCCGTAAAAAATATTGTCCCCCAGCACCAGGGCTACGGAATCCTTTCCTATGAACTCCTCTCCAATAATAAAGGCCTGAGCCAGCCCCTCCGGCCTAGGTTGTTCCCTGTATTCAAAGGAAACGCCGAACCTGCTGCCGTCCCCCAGCAAATCCCGGTACAGGGGCAGATCCCGGGGCGTGGAAATAACAAGGATTTCCCGTATTCCGGCCAGCATCAGCACGGAGATGGGATAATAAACCATCGGCTTATCGTAAACGGGCAGCAATTGCTTGCTGACGGAAAGCGTAACGGGATGCAGCCGCGTGCCGCTTCCCCCGGCCAGAACAATACCCTTCATATCAAATTCCTAGCCATTGGTTCCAAGACGTTCCAGGCGGTATTCCCCGGACAGGATGCCCCGCCACCATTCCTCATGGTCCAGATACCACTGAATGGTCTTTCTGAATCCGGAAGAATGGTCCTGGCGCGGAGTCCACCCCAATTCCCTCCGTATTTTGGAAGCGTCAATCGCATAGCGCAGGTCATGGCCCGGCCTGTCCTGCACAAAGGAGATTTGCTCCCGGTAGCTCCGGCCGTCCGGCCGGGGCCGCAGTTCATCCAGATGGGAACACAGCAGCTCCACCAGTTCCAGATTGGTCTTCTCGTTATTGCCGCCGATGTTGTACGTCTCTCCGGGTTTTCCGCAGGAAACGACCGTCAGCAGCGCCTCGCAGTGATCCCCCACATACAGCCAGTCCCTCACGTTTTCCCCTTTGCCGTATACAGGGATGGGGGCCCCGCCCAGCGCTTTCAGGATAACGACGGGGATCAGCTTTTCCGGGAACTGGTAAGGGCCGTAATTGTTGGAACAGTTGGTGATCAGCACGGGCAGCCCGTACGTATCGTGCCAGGCGCGCACCAGGTGGTCGCTGGAAGCCTTGCTGGCGGAATACGGGGAATGGGGGCGATACGGCGTGGATTCCGTGAACAGGCCTTCCTTTCCCAGGGAGCCGTACACCTCATCCGTGGAAATGTGATGGAAGCGGAAGCGCTCCTTTTTCTCCCCCTCCAGGGAGCGGTAATATTCCAGGGCGGCCTGAAGCAAGGAAAAAGTGCCCATGACGTTGGTGGTCATAAAGTTTCCCGGATCGTCAATGGAACGGTCCACATGGGACTCCGCCGCCAGGTGCATTACCCAGTCCGGCCCGTACTCCCGCAGGGTGCGGCTCATCAGGGAAGAGTCCCGGACGTCGGCGTGCAGAAAGCGGTATGCCGGGGAATCCGCCAAACCGTCCAGGGAATGGATGTTGCCGGCATAGGTCAGGGCGTCAATATTCAGGACTTCATGGCCGCGCTCCAGCAGCAGCCTGACCAGATTGGAGCCGATGAATCCGGCGCCGCCCGTAACGATAACTTTCATAGCACTGTTTTCAGGGAAAGATGCGGCGCCATCATACAGCAACGGCGTTTTTTTTCAAAACAAATCCGCCCATGCCGCGGGAACGTGGCGGCATGGGCGGGAAAAAGCGGGTTCCGTAACCGCTGAGACGGCTAGCAGCTCAGCTCCCGGCAAAGGTTGATGATATCCTGGTTCACGGAGTACTGCTGCCCGGCAACGGAATCCAGGGAGGCATAGCCGTACTGGCCGTCATGATACACCATGATCTGGTTGATGTCCCCGTTGTTCAGAGCTTCCACGGCGCGGGTGGCAAAGCGGGTGCCCATCAGGCGGTCACGGGCAGTGGGGGAACCGCCGCGCTGCACATGGCCCAGCACGGTCAGGCGGGTATCCATGCCGGCGCGTTCCGTCAGCCAGCGGGTCAGGTACTGCGCCACGCGGGTGCCTTCCGCCACCACGGCAATGATGCAGCTTCCTTCCTCATTGATGACAGGCTGGAGGCGCTTGTAAATGGATTCCAGGTCATACGGAATTTCAGGGACAATGCAGATATCCGCCGCGCTGCAAAGAGCGGTGGTCATCGCCAGATAGCCGCAGTCCCGGCCCATCGTTTCAATCACGAAAGCGCGGTGATGGGAACGGGCCGTATCACGAACGGAATCAATGCAATCCAGAATCACGTTCTGGGCCGTATCCACGCCCAGGCAGTAGTCCGTGCCGGCAATGTCGTTGTCAATCGTGGCCGGAATACCGGCAAAAGGCACTTCAAAATCATTGAAAAAGTCGTTCAGGGCGCGGAAGGAACCGTCCCCGCCCATGATGATGAGCTTGTCGATGTTGCGTTCCTTCAGATGCTCGTAGGCCTGCCTGCGGAATTCGTAGTCGAAAAAGCGCTTGGACCGTGAGGAACGGAGGAGAGTTCCGCCCCTGTAGATCATGTCGCTGGTCAGCTCCCGGGTAGCTTCCTTGATTTTTCCATCAATCAGCCCTTCCAAGCCGTCATAAACAACGTACGGGTTCATCCCAAGCTGGCGGGCATGATCCACTGCCGCCTTGATCGCCGGGTTCATTCCGGCGGCATCGCCGCCAGACGTCATAATGGCTATTCCACTCATAAGTAATAAGGTTAACTTGTCCGGGGGGAAATGTTACCGGGCGGAACAAATAATGCAAGCGCGGAGTTTTTACTGGCGCAATAAACGGCAACGCTTCATGATGCGGAGGCATGAACGACACTGCAGCAGCCATTCTGAAAGCCACGGCCGCCCTCCGGGACGGCACGGAGAAGCTCCGGTTCGAAGCCCCGGTCCATGTTACCTACAACCCTCTCACCTATGCATGGGGGCCGCATGAACAGTATGTGCGCACCTACGGAAACGGGGAAAAGAGCCATCTGTTCCTGGGCATGAATCCCGGCCCCTTCGGCATGGCTCAGACAGGCGTCCCCTTCGGGGAAGTGGACGCCGTCGTCAACTGGCTGCACATCCGCGGAGAAGTCGGGCGGCCGGAACATACCCACCCCAAACGTCCCGTGGAGGGGTTCGGCTGCCCCAGGTCGGAAGTCAGCGGCCGCCGCCTCTGGGGACTTTTCGCGGAAGCTTTCGGCACTGCGGAAAATTTCTTCCGTCACAATTACGTGGCCAATTACTGCCCGCTGATCTGGATGGGAGCCACCGGAGCCAACATCACGCCGGACAAACTGCCGACGGAACAGCGCGCCGCCGTGGACGCAGTATGTATGGAACACCTGCTTTCCCTCATCACCATCCTGAATCCCCACACGCTGGTGGGGGTGGGTGCCTACGCCACGCAGAAGCTGCGGGACGCCGCCTCCCGGCTCCCTGGCAAAAGCTTCACCATCGGCACGTTGCTCCACCCAAGCCCCGCCAGCCCCATCGCCAACAAGCTCTGGCCGGAACGTCCCATCCAGCAGCTTAAGGAACTGGGCATCTTATAAAAAGAGTGGAGGAGGCAGAGTGGAGGACTCCGTGACATGGAAGGAATCACCAGAGCAACAGGCCGGAAATCGGCAGTTCATCTTGTTCCCCTCCAAAGCTACATCGCTTTGAAGGAATATCCGGCCCCCTTCACTGGCTTGATTCGCCCAGGGACACGGCCTTCCTGACGGAAGAAATGCACGCCGGCATCTACCGGGACGGAGAAGAACTTAAACGCCTCCCCACCTCCGCCACAAAATCCCCCCTCCAAATCAATCATCATTCTTAGTCTGAAAACCCTCCGCTCTCCCCCGCAGGCCTTTTTACTGGACAGAGAGAAAAGGGTTCCGTACAGTTTCCGCGATCTTCAAGCGTTCCGAATTTATGGCAATTTCAGATTACATCGTGACCATTGGCCTGGAAGTCCACTGCCAGATCAAGACAAAGAGCAAAATGTTCTGCTCCTGCGAGACCGGCTTTGGCTTTGAACCCAATACGCGCGTGTGCCCCACCTGCCTGGGGCTGCCGGGCGCCCTGCCCGTCCTGAATGAGTTCGCCATTGAACGCACGCTGCTGACCGGCCTGATGCTGGGATGTTCCAGCCCGGAGATTTCCCAATGGGACCGCAAGAATTATTTCTATCCGGACATGGCTAAAAATTACCAGACCTCCCAGCTGGATCTTCCGCTGTGCCTGGGAGGGGAAGTGCCCCTGTACCCCTGGTCCTATCCGAATGACGTGATCAAAGCCGGCGTCCCTCCTTTCCGCACCGTGAAGCTGACCCGCATCCATCTGGAAGAAGACGCGGCGAAGATTACCCATCATGCCAATTATTCCCTGATCGACTACAACCGTGCGGGATCCGCCCTGATGGAAATCGTTTCCGAGCCGGACATCGACACCCCGGAAGAAGCCTACGCCTACCTCAAGTCCCTCCAGCAGATTCTGAATTACGGGGATATCTCCGACGCGGACATGGAAAAGGGCCAGATGCGGTGCGATGTGAATATTTCCCTGCGTCCCCACGGGCAGGAGGAATTGGGTGCCAAGGTGGAAATGAAGAACATCAACTCCATGTCCGCCGTCCGCAGAGCCCTTCATTATGAAATCCGGCGCCAGGCGGAAGAACTGGACATGGGCATTCCTCAAATCCAGTCCACCCGCCGCTGGGATGACGAACGCGGAGAAAGCGTCGTCATGCGAACCAAGGAAGACGCGCACGATTACCGTTACTTCCCCTGTCCGGATCTGGTTCCCGTACGCACGGCCCCGCTGGTGGAGAAAGTGCGCGGTCAGATTCCCGAACTGCCTCAGGAACGGCAGAAACGCTTCATGGAAGAATACGGCCTGAGCGAATACGACGCCAACGTGCTGGTGGGAGACCTGGAACTGGCACACTTTTTTGAAGAAGCGGCGCGGGGAACCGCCAGCGGCAAAAAAATCGCCAACTGGGTGATTAACAACATTTCTGCCGTGCTGAATGAAAAAGGCATGCGCCCGTCTGAATGCCCGGTGAAACCCGGCGCCATCCGGGAGCTGATCGCCATTATTGACGACGGCACCGTTTCCAACAACCAGGCCAAGGACGTATTCGCCAAAATGTGGGATGAGCCGGCCCTCGCCGCAGCGCAGGCCGCCAAGCTGCTGGGCTTTGAAAAGGCGGATTCCTCTTTTCTGGACGGCATCGTGCGGGAAGTCATTTCCGCCAATCCGGACAAGGTGGCGGAAATACAGGGGGGCAATGAAAAACTCCTGAACTGGCTTACCGGCCAGGTCATGAAGGCCGCCAAAGGCAAAGCCAACCCGAAAATCGTGACGGAAGCGCTGAAAAAAGCCCTTTCCATGGAGTAACCATAAACAAAGAGCCGTTTCCCTTCCCGGTGTCCTCTCCTTGCCCGCAGGGCATCACGGTTTGAACAGCTTCCTGTTTCCGGCCAGGGTGTTCCATACCTGCTTCACTTCCCCGGCCAGCGTCTGCTTCATCATGGCAAGGGAAAAGTCCGCCGCCTGGCCCATACTGATATAGGGAGGCAGGGCAAGGGCGTCCCTGTCCACATGCGCGTCCAGCAGAGCGGCGCCCGGATAATTCAGGAACATGTTCACCATCTGGTCCACCTGACTGGATTTGTCCAATAAAAACCCCTTGATGCCAACGGCATCCGCCACGGCGGCAAAAGAGGGATTGTTCAGGTTGATCTGCCACGGAATCAGCCCGGCCGCCTGCATTTCCAATTGGATGAAATCCAGACAGTCATTGTTATACACCACGATTTTCACCGGCAGCCTGTACTGGACAATCGTGATGAGATCCCCCAGCAGCATGGACAGGCCGCCATCTCCGCACAGGGCAATTACCTGCCGTCCGGGGTATTCCATCTGCGCCCCAATAGCCATTGGCATTGCATTGGCCATGGAGCCATGATTGAAGGAAGCCAGCGTCCTCCTGCCAAGCGTAGCGCACAGGAACCTTGCGCTCCAGATACAGGGGGTGCCGGTATCTACCGTAAATACGGCGTCGGATGCCGCATGCCTGTTCAGGGCGGTCGTGAGCTGTTCCGGCCGGATGGGAGATTCCTTGTCATTTCCTTCCATATAGGCGTTCATCTCTTTCACGTCCCTGGCGTGGCGTTTCAGGGCGGCGTCCAAATGCCCGGAATCCGTCTTTTCCTGCACCATGTTCAGCAACGCCTCCGCCGTGACGGAAACATCCCCGCAAATACCCAGGTCCAGGCGGCAGCGGCGGCCCAGCACTTCACCGCGCCTGTCAATCTGCACGATTTCAGGTTTGGTGGGAATGAAATTGAAATAGGGAAAATCCGTCCCCCACAACACGAGCATGTCGCTTTCATGCATGGCCTTGTAGGCATCTCCCCATCCCAGCAGCCCCGTCATGCCGATGCCCAGGGGATTGTCATGTTCAAAATAATCCTTTCCCCTCCATGTGTAGGCAATCGGAGCTTTCAGGCGGTTCGCGAGCCGGACGACCTTGTCTTCCGCTCCTGCGCAGCCGGCGCCGCAAAAGAAAGTAATGCGGCGGTGGTCGTCAAGCATCCGTGCCAGAAGGGATACGGATTCATGTTCAGGAACAACATTCTCCCGCGTGTAGGAAGGAGGATGCACCAGATTCTTCATCTCCGCGGGGGCGTCCGCAATGTCTCCGGGCAAGACGACGACGCCTACGTCGCGCCTGGCCCACGCGTGCTGAATGGCGGACATCAAAATGCACGGGGCCTGGGAAGCTTCCGAAACCAGTTCCGCATATGCGCTGCATTCCTTGAAAAGCTGTTCCGGATGCGTGGCCTGAAAATATTCCATGCCTACCTGGCTCTGTGGAATATGGGAGGCAATGGCCAGCACCGGGGCATGGTTCCGGTGGGCGTCAAACAGGCCGTTGATCAAATGGAGGTTTCCGGGGCCGCTGCTGCCGCAGCATACAGCCAGATTCCCGCTCAGCTGGGCTTCCGCGCTCGCGGCAAAAGCCGCCACTTCCTCATGCCGCACATGAATCCATTCAATGGTCTTCCTCCTCCTCAAAGCGTCCGTAACGGGGTTCAGGCTATCCCCCACAATGCCGTAAATCCGCTTAACTCCCGCCTTCTCCAAAATTTCAACAATCTGATCGGCTACCCTGTACATGCAGATTAGACACCAGCCAATCTCCAACGGATTCATTCTTATGTGTCATCCCCTCCATCTTTTCCGCACCGGAAAAATGCCTGAGGATTTCCCCTGATATCATAAGGCCGCCGCCTTTTCAGGCAGCGGCCTATGAATTACCAGTTCTCTGGTGGAAAACCGTCAGGAACGGCGGCGGCGCATCATCAGAACGGCCAGGCCCAGGATTCCCAGAGAAGCCGAGGCCGGTTCCGGAACCTGAAGGCCGGCAAAACCGGCAATCTGTTCCGCGGAAAGTTTTGTATCCGTCCACTGAATTTCACCCCATGTAAGATTGGGATTAATCCATCCTTGGATATCAGTGCGATTTCCGTTCATGTTGCCGTTGTAGGACAACGTGTCAAGCAAGGAACCATTCACATAGACCTCCACAGACTGGCTTTGGTTTGCGCCAGTAACGGCTAGAGTCACGTTAAGAAAACCTCCCTCCAAAACAACGGAAGTTTCAGAAACGTCTCCACGGTTTTGGGAAAAAGAGCCGGTAGAAGTATTCAAATTTCCATCTCCCATGCCAAGCTTGGCATCTGCCGTCAGATACAAGGCATTTGCCCCGTAACTTTGGCCCGCACTGGTGCCATAATACCCAAACAGCGTGGTCTGGGTTCCTTCCGTTAAGGAAGAAGTATTCAGCCAGAGGGGATCGTGTAATTGGAAGCATAAAAATTACCGCCGTAAGGAATGAAACCGCCAGGAAAGGGACTCTGTGAGAGACTCCCAAACGTCATGTCTTTTCCCAATGTAATACCTTCAGTTGTCGTCGCCGTACCGGCAGCGTAAGACGTTCCGGCCGATGGTTCTAAAGAGCCGGAAGACGCCAACGCCGGAACGGAACAACACGCCGCAATGGCCATTAATGCTAATGTTTTTTTCATTTTCTGTGAATGATGGACTGAGTAGCAATCAGAGAGATATTCCCCGCCCTCTGTATATCGGATTCCCAATCCGCTCTTTTTCTCCCCCACAGGAAAGATGAGAACAAGCTTTTTCAATCCGCTAAAAAATGTAATATAATTACCTTCTATCACTTATGAATATAAAAAATAAAACGCAGAATAGATTTTTTGTGGAGGTTCTGAAGTTGCTGTATAGGAACAGCAATCCCTTTTCGCAAAATAGAAAAAATTGTAATAATAGTTTCATAATTGAAATGTTAGATTGACCTCGGATTGGGAATCCGGTTGTTTTCCCTCAGCCATCAAAAAAAATCAACATAATGTTTTCATATTCAATAAAAATTAATTTTCTTTCCTTCCATTTCCAGAACCTTCTTCTTGAAAAAGAGCCTTCCCCAAATTATCCTCCCGCTAGCTGTAATATTATTTCACCATGAAATTTTTCAAGACAACCATTGCCATGACAACCCTGCTGGGCTGCCTGCCCACATCCCCCGCAGAAGTCGCCTTTCCGGGGCCTGCACCCGGAACAGCCAGCGCGGAACAATCCGCTTCCGGCTATACTCTTTCCAATAACATCCTGACGGCCAAATTTATCCTTCGGAACGGAAGTCTTTCCTTCGGAGGAATGACTTCCAAACTGGGCCCCGTCGCCAAGGCAGGGGATGAATTATTCATCATCAATCTTCAGGACGGACGGAGCCTTAAATCCTCCGAGCTGAAAGCGGGAAACGTCAAATTCGTCTCCCTTCAGCCCAACCCCAAGGCATTCAGGCTGGCTGACCGCTTCCCGGGAAAAGCCGTCAGCGCAACATTCCAGGCTCTGAACGGAACCCTTCGCATTTCCTGGCGCTCCGTGCTCAGGGACCATTCCCATTACCTGAGGCAGGAACTCCGCCTGGCAAGTATGAAGCCCGTCCAGATGAAAAACATCGTAGCGATGCAATATGACCTGGCAGAAGGGAAAGCCGGGGCACCCTCCGTTTCCGGAAACGCCAGAGGCGCACTCATCGTCAATGACCTGGCGTTCACCGCCCTGGAAACTCCCATGGGCATCAATACCGTGGGAGGCGCCGGAAATATGGAAGGAGGAGAAACCGCCATCTGGAGCGCAGACAAGTGGTCCACAGCCTCATGGACCGGAAATTTCAATGTTCCCCAGGAACTGAAAAAGCAGTACGGAGAACAGGTTTCCAGTGCGGAAGGCCCGGTTTCCATTGACGGCAAAGGAGCATGTACCATCACTTTCCAGTATAAGGGAGGGGACAAGGGCAACAATAAGCTGAACCTTGCCGGCGTGCAGCTCCTCTCTTCCAAGGGGGCCGTTCTTGACTCCGATTTCCACAACGGCAGCACCGGAGATTCCAATGCCGGCAACACTTACACGGTACAGGTTCCTTCCAGGGGAAATTACATTCTGCGCTACTGGGCCCAGACCAAGAGCGAACCGATTGCCAGCAAGGGGGAAATCACCTTTTCCCTGCCCGTGCACACGCTGGAGGAAAAGCAGGCTCCCCAGGCGGACGAATCCCGGCTGGCCCAGGGACTCTGGAGCCGTAAAACCACCTTGCAGCCCGGAGAAATATGGGACGTATCCTCCGTTCTCGGAATTTTTGCCCCCGGCCAGAAACGCCGCTCCTTCCTGGCCTATATGGAACGGGAACGCGTGATGCCCTACCGCCCCTTCATCCATTATAATTCCTGGTATGAACTGAACATCAACCGCAACAATGATTCGGACCCCGCCAAGCGCATGACGGAAGAACAATGCCTGGCCGTCCTGAAAGACTGGCAGGAACAGTTTTTCCAGAAGCGCGGCATGTCCATTGACGCCTTCGTCTGGGACGACGGCTGGGATGAATTCAACAGCCTGTGGGATTTCCACAAAATGTTCCCGCAGGGCTTCAAGCGCATTGACGCCGCCGCCGGCAGGCAAAAGGCCGGCATCGGCACGTGGCTGGGTCCGGTGGGGGGCTACGGAGCCTCCAAGGGCAAGCGTCTCGCTTACTGGAACGTGAAGCATCCGGACAACAAGATCGGCAATTTCCAGCTCTCCAACAAGGAATATTTTGATGCCTTTGTGGGCCGCTGTTCCCAGATGGTGAAGGACTACAATATGAAGTACTTCAAATTCGACGGCATCAGCACCCACTTCCATGCCAAGGGGCCCGGCAACGAAGAGGATGCGGAAGGCATCATCCGCGTGCTGAACGCCCTGCGCAAGAAAAAGGGGGATCTTTACATCAACTGCACTGTAGGAACCTGGGCATCCCCCTTCTGGTTCCGTTATGCGGATTCCGTATGGAGGCAGGAGAATGACTTCGGCACCATCGGAGCGGGCGACAACCGCGACAAATGGATCACCTACCGCGACCGCCTGGTGCATGAAGTTTTTGTGCAGGGTTCCCCGCTGATGCCCATCAATTCCATGATGACTCACGGCCTGATGGTCACTAAATTCGGTCCTCCGGCCTGCATGCCCCGCGATCCGGAAAACGTCAAGAAAGAACTCCGCTGCGCCACGGCTTGCGGCACTTCCCTCCAGGAGCTCTACGTGGATCGGGACCTGATGAGCGCCAACGGCGGAGTTCTGTGGGACGAACTGGCCAAGGGGATCAAGTGGATACGCCGCAATGCGGACGTTTTGGACGACGTGCACTGGGTGGGCGGCAATCCGTGGAACAAGGAAACTAACGAAGGGGCCGTGTACGGGTGGGCCGCATGGAATAAAAACAAGGCCACCCTGGCTCTCCGCAATTCCTCCGACCAGGAAAAGAGCCTGACCGGAACCCTGCGCAGCATTCTGGATATCCCTGCGAACGTCAAGGGCTCCATCACCTTCAAGGATTCCTATGACGACCAGCGGACGCTGGACGGCTTCTCCGGCAGTTCCGTAGACATTGATAAGGAAATCTCCTTCACGTTGAAGCCCTTTGAGGTGCTGGTGTACGAAGGGGGAAAGGTCAAATAAATCAGCCGGCCCACACGCCCGGTCAAAGCCGGAACGGCGTTGGAAAAAACATATTGGGGGAGGCGGGATTCCCGCCTCCCTTCCTTGTTCCCGTGCGGACAGAATCCGGGTCAGAATGTTTTTTCAAACGTCACCGCTTCCAGCGGATCGGCAGGGTTGACCGGCATCACCAGGCATTCCGCACCTTCCCCGCCCAGGTACAACATCAGGCTCCTGCCGGGGGAATAGGCGATGGAGACACCGTAATATCCTCCTTTTTTCACCAGGGACCAGGTTCCGCGGCAGGAAGAAACGAGATCTTCCTCCAGCACGGAAAGGTCCTCCCTCTCTTCCGGACGGGCAATCCACCTGCCCCATGCCTCCGGACGGGGAAAGGAAGAAATCTCGCACGTCCCGTCTTCATTCAGGAGGAGCGTGGAAGAACTGACCTGAAAAAAACGCCGGAGGGCGGAAAAACCGCCTTTCCCTGGGGGAGGATTCCACCTCATACTTTCCGGAAAGGGCCTGCACATCCGGCTCATGAATCCACAGGAAAGTTTGTTGACACACCGCCTGGCGGCACGCCAGCCCCACCACGGCCAGCAGGGAAAGGAACGCCAGGACAAACGCCCACAGGGCCAGCCGCTTTCTCCACCACGCATAAACGGCGGCCAGCCCCGCCACACTGCCCGCGCAAACCCAGAACCCCCAGGAACGGGAAAGGAAGGCCAGGGCATCCGCCAGCACGGAAAATCCATGAGAAAGATCATTCCACATAGGTACTCCAGAATCTCCGGAACATAGTCAAAGTCAAGACAACAATGCCGCCTTTCAAGGCACGGGCCTCAGGCTGCGCCCCGATAAAAAACTCCCGTCATCACTCCTGAAAATATTCCTCCGCGCTTTTCTCACAGGCTCCAATCAGGTAAGAAGCATCTGAACCATGAAAAGCGCAGCACATCATCAGGGGCTTTCGGAACAGCAGGTTCTGGAAAACCGGACCAGATACGGGATCAATATCCTGACTCCCCCGGAAAAGGAACCCCTGTGGAAGCAATTTCTGGAGAAATTTTCAGACCCCATCATCAAAATTCTGCTGGTGGCCCTGCTCCTGTCCGTAGGCGTGGCTTTCTACCAGTTTTTCACCGGAACGGAACCGGCCAGCGTCTTCCTGGAGCCCGCGGGCATCCTGGCGGCCATCCTGCTGGCCACCTGCGTGGGGTTCGCCTTCGAGGTAAGCGCCAACAAGAAGTTTGAAATCCTGAACCAGGTCAATGACGACACCATGGTCCAGGTCATCCGCGGCGGCAATATCTGCGAATTGCCCCGCCGGGACGTGGTGGTGGGCGATATCGTCATCCTGAACACAGGGGAGGAGGTACCGGCGGACGGCGTCCTGCTGGAAGCCGTTTCCCTCCAGGTCAATGAATCCACGCTGACGGGGGAACCCCTCATCGGCAAAACCACGGATGAAGAGGAATTCAAGAAGGATGCCACCTACCCCTCCAACCACGTTCTGAAAGGAACCACCGTGGCGGACGGCCACGGCGTCATGGAAGTGACTTCCGTGGGGGACAGGACGGAATACGGCAAGGTTTATGAAGGTTCCCAGATAGACAACAAGGTGCAGACGCCCCTCAACCGCCAGCTTTCCAGGCTGGGCGACCTCATCACCTGGGCCAGCTACGCCATCGCCGCCTTCATCGTCATCGGGCGGCTTACCCTGTATTTTTCCCATCTGCCGGGCCCCGTGGAATGGCTGAGCGCGGGAACCTACATTCTGAATACCGTCATGATCGCCGTAACCGTCATCGTCGTCACGGTGCCGGAGGGGCTGCCCATGAGCGTCACCCTGAGCCTGGCGCTGAGCATGAAGAGCATGCTCGCCAACAACAACCTGGTGCGCAAGATGCACGCCTGCGAAACGATGGGGGCCATTACGGTGATCTGCACGGATAAGACCGGTACGCTGACGCGCAATGAGATGCACGTGTACAAGGCGGATTTTTACGGGTTGGGGGACGCCGCCCCGGCGGAAAACGAGCTGGGGAACCTGATCCGGGAGGGAATCGCCGTCAACTCCACCGCCTTTCTGGATTACGCGGACCCGGAACATATCAGGGCCCTGGGCAACCCCACGGAAGGAGCGCTCCTCCTGTGGCTGCACGGGCTGGGCGTGAATTACCTGGACCTGCGGGAAAACGCCCGCGTGCTGGAACAGCTTACTTTCTCCACGGAACGCAAGTACATGGCCACCGTGGCGGAATCCCCCCTGCTGGGCAAAAAAGTCCTTTACGTGAAAGGCGCGCCGGAAATCGTGCTGGGCCTTTGCTCCACTGTCCTGACTCCGGAAGGCCAGGTTCCCGCCGCAGACATGCGCCCCGCCATTGAGGAACAGCTCCTGGCCTACCAGAACCAGGCCATGCGCACGCTGGGCTTCGCGTACCGCGTTCTGGAGGATGACGCCCCGGTATTCGAGGACGGCCGCATCATCCGCAAGGATCTGGTTTATCTGGGCATCGCCGCCATTTCCGACCCCGTCCGGGACGATGTGCCCCAAGCCGTGAAGGACTGCATGGACGCGGGCATCCGCATCAAGATCGTCACAGGGGATACACCCGGCACCGCACGGGAAATAGGGCGCCAGATCGGTCTGTGGACGGAGGAGGACACGCCGGACCGTCTGATGACGGGTGTGGAGTTTGAGCAGACTCCGGACGCGGAACTGCTGGACCGCGTGATGGACCTGAAAATCATGTGCCGCGCCAGGCCCATGGATAAGGAACGGCTGGTCAAACTGCTCCAGAAGAAGGACCAGGTAGTGGCCGTCACCGGGGACGGCACCAACGACGCCCCCGCCCTGAACGCCGCGCAGGTGGGGCTTTCCATGGGAGACGGCACCACCGTAGCCAAGGAAGCCAGCGCCATCACCATCCTGGACAATTCCTTCATGAGCATTTCCCGCGCCGTCATGTGGGGGCGTTCCCTGTACAGGAATATCCAGCGCTTCATCGTCTTCCAGATGACCATTAACGTGGCGGCCTGCCTCATTGTGCTCATCGGCGCATTCCTGGGCACGGAATCCCCCCTCACCGTCACGCAGATGCTCTGGGTGAACCTCATCATGGATACCTTCGCCGCGCTGGCGCTGGCCTCCCTGCCGCCGGACGAACGCGTGATGCAGGACCCGCCGCGCAAGACCACGGACCACATCATCACCCGCCCCATGGGCCGGAACATCCTGGGCGTGGGCATCCTGTTCGTCGCTTTCCTGTTCGGCCTGCTGCAATATTTCAAGCATGCGGACATTACCAGTCTCACGCAGTTCAGCCTCAGCGGCTACTTCCGCAGCTACCTGGACTTCTCCACCCCGGAACATGAACTGACTGGTTATGAACTGTCCCTGTTTTTCACCATTTTCGTCCTGCTCCAATTCTGGAACATGTTCAACGCCAAGGCATTCAACACGCACCAGAGCGCCTTTGCACGCATGGGCGCCAGCATTGGCGGCTTCGGCCTGGTAGCCCTGCTTATCCTGGCCGGGCAGTACCTCATCGTCACCTTCGGCGGCAAGATGTTCAACGTGGTGCCCCTGAGCTGGACGGACTGGGGCCTCATCTTCGCAGGCACCTCCCTTGTCTTGTGGTTCGGGGAACTGGCGCGGGCATTCACTCCGGATAAATCCGGCGCCCGCTCCTGAACCGTCCGGGAGAATCCCTCCCCCCGCGCATGACGCGGACAGCGACGCCGCCCGGAAAACCTTCTTTCAACAAAGAAGCCCGCGGGCGTGTCACTCCCAGCATGGACTTGACACGCCTGACGGGCTCTATCTCCGGCCCCGCCGTTTTCCTCTGCCTGCTTTCCCTCTTTTTTGCCGGGTGTAAAAAGACGGAACAGGTGCCGCATGAAACGCCCACAATTATTTACGAACATCCCGTCACCATGGATATTCCGGTGACGGGCAGCTGGGTGGGCCACCTGGACGGCGTGGACAACGCCTCCATCGTCCCCCAGATTACGGGCTACCTTCAAACGCAGAATTACGCCAATGGCGCTATTGTGAAGAAAGGGGAAGTTCTCTTCCGCATTGACGATTCCACGTTCAGGGACCAGGTATCCAAGGCCAAAGCCACCCTGGCCCAGGCGCAGGCCCAGCTACAGCAGTTGAATTACGACGCGGAAATTTACAGGCCCCTGGCCGCGGAGAACGCCATTTCCAAACAGAAATACGAGGATACGCGCCTCTCCGCCCTGGCCGCGGAAGCGCAGGTGCAGCAGGCTGCGGCGGCCCTGGCCCTGGCTGAAAAAAATCTTTCCTATACGGTGCTGTACGCGCCTTTTGACGGAATAGCCGGCATTTCCAGGACAAACATCGGCGACCTGGTCAGCCCGGAAAGCGGCCCCCTTGCCGTCGTCTCCTCCGTCAATCCCATACGCGTCAATTTCGCCGTCACCCAGCAGGAATGGATTCAGCAGGCGGGGAAAAACGGGAATGAAGGCGTCCAGACGGGCAGCAAGCTGGACATTACGCTGAAAGACGGCACCAAATACCCGGAACAAGCCACGGTAGTTGCCATTGACCGGGCGTTCAATCCCCAGACAGGCACCATCCGCGTACAGGCCAACCTTCCCAATGCGGACTATCTGCTGCGCCCCGGCATGTTCATCATCGCCACGGCCCGGCTGGCCACCGTCAAAAACGCGCTGACCGTTCCGGCAAAATCCCTTCTTTCGACACAGGGGCGCTTTTTCGTGATTGTTCTGGATGAGGGCAACCACCCTTCCATCATCCCCGTACAAGCCGGAACGCAACTTGGAGACCGGCAGCAGGTTACTCCCCTGAAACCGGATTCCCTCACCCCCCAAAGCAAAGTGGTCGTGGACGGTCTTCTCCAGGCGGAAGCAGCCTCCAGAAATCCGACCGCCCGCCTGAAAGCGGTACCCGCCAGCAACCAATAAGCTCCTCCCGCCATGGCTGATTTCTTCATTAAGCGCCCCATCCTTTCCATCTGCCTCTCCGTCATCATTGTCCTGCTGGGGGCCTTTTCCATTCTGCGCCTGCCCATCTCCGAGTACCCGGACATCATTCCCCCCTCCATCCAGGTGACGGCCACTTATCCCGGAGCGGACTGTGAAACGGTGGTCAAGTCTATCGCATCCCCCATCGAACAGCAAATGTCCGGCGTGGACGGCATGTCCTACATGACTTCCGTCAACACCAACAACGGGCAAATGAGCATGATGATCCTTTTTGAAATCGGCACGGAAGCCAACATGGACCAGGTGCTTTCCTACCTGCGCTACGGGCAGGCCACCTCCCAGCTGCCGTCGGAAGTCAGCGCGCTGGGAGTCTCCCTCCGCAAGACAAGCGGGCTGCCCGCCCTGGTCGTCAGCCTCTATTCCCCCCAGGGGACTTATGACGGCCTCTGGCTGGCCAATTACGCCTATATCAATATGGTGGACGCCATCAAGCGCGTGCCCGGAGTAGGAGACGTGCAGGTGTTCGGGGCAGGCCGCTACGCCATGCGCATCTGGCTGAACCCGGAAAAGATGGCCGCCCTGAATATTACGGCCCGTGACGTGATGCTGGCCGTCCAGGCCCAGAATGCCGTAAATCCCGCGGGCAAGATAGGCGCGCAGCCCGCCCCGCCGGACCAGCAGCTTTCCTTCACCGTAAAAGCGCCCGGACGCCTGACCAGCGTGAAGGAATTCGAAAATATCGTGGTGCGCGGGCAGGACAGTTCCATCGTAAGAGTGGGAGATATCGCCCGCGTGGAACTGGGCTCGGAAACTTACAGCCTCAGTTCTTCCGTAAACGACATGCCCGCCGCTTCCATCGGCATTTACGAGGCGCCCGGAGGAAATGCCATCCAGCTGGTGGACAATATCAAAGCCCTGCTGAAAAATACGGATATGCCGCCCGGCATGGATTACCTCGTTTCCCTGGACTCCACGCTGGCCGTCCGCGCCGGGATTGAAGACATCGTCAGCACGCTGGTGATTGCCCTGGGCCTGGTGGTGCTGGTGGTTTTCATTTTCCTCCAGGGCTGGCGCGGCACGCTGATTCCGGCCTTTGCCGTTCCGGTGTCTATCGTGGGCGCTTTCATCGCCTTTCCATTGTTCGGCTTTTCCATCAATACCATCTGCCTGATGGGGCTGGTGCTGGCCATCGGTCTGGTCGTGGACGATGCCATTGTGGTGGTGGAAGCGGTGAAGAACCATATTTCCAACGGAGAAAAGCCCCTCCAGGCCACCATTGCGGCCATGAAGGAAGTATCCGGCCCCATCGTCAGCACGGCGCTGGTGATTTCCTGCGTCTTTATCCCCACGCTGCTGCTGCCCGGCGTCACAGGCAAACTGTTTGAACAGTTCGCCGTGACCATCGGCATGTCCATCATCATTTCCGCCTTCTGCGCCCTGTCCCTCAGCCCCACCCTGTCCGCCGGGCTGCTGAAAGGGGGAAAAGCTGACTCCATTCCCCTGCTGGGGCCCTTTTTCAAATTGTTCAACAAGGGGTTCAACAAGGCGCGCGACTGGTACGTGGAAATCTGCGCCAGACTTATCCGGCACATGTGGCTGTCCATCCTGCTGCTGGCCGCCATGACCGCCCTTCTCTTTCCCCTGGCTAAACTTATTCCCAGCGGATTCCTTCCCAATGAAGACCAGGGCTACCTGTTCGGCGGCGTGGAACTGCCGGACAATACATCCCTGAACGTCACGGCGGACACCGCCGCGCGGATTGAAAAAATCATCAGGGAGGATCCGGGCGTGGACGTAGTGACTACCGTAAACGGCTTCAACCTCATCAGCTCCGTCCAAAGTTCATCCAACTCCTTTTTCTTCATTTCCCTGAAACCTTGGTCCGAACGGACAGCTCCGGGCATGACGGCGGACGGCATCGCCGCACGCCTGAAAAGCAGGCTGAACGCGGAAATTTCCTCCGGCGTGGCGTATGTGGTTCCGCCGCCGCCCCTGCCTGGCGTAGGAACGTCCGGGGATGTCACTTTCCTGCTGGAGGACCGCCAGGGTATCGGGGAAAAATTCCTGGCCGCCAATACGTCCAAATTCATCGAGGCGGCGGAAAAGAGGCCGGAAATAGCGGGCATCAGCAATTTCATGTCTCCCTCCAACCTTCAGTACAACCTGAATGTAAATACGGAGCAGGCCACCCTCCAGAATATGGACGTGGATGAGATTTACGCCACCATCCAGGCATACATGGGAAGCACCTTCCTGAACAATTTCAATATTTACGGACAGGAATGGCAGGTGTACATGCAGGCGGACGCTCCGTACCGGGACAGCATCGACAAGCTTTCCATGTTCTATGTGCGCAACAATGAAGGAGATCCGGTCCCTCTGGATTCCGTGATCAACGTCACGCACGGATGGGCTCCGGAATTCCTGATCCGCCAGAATATGTTCAACAGCTCCCAGCTCAACGTCACCCCGGCTCCGGGCTATTCCTCCGGCCAGGTCATGAACGCCCTGGAAGAAGTTTTTGCCCAGACCATGCCTTCCGGCATGGGATACGACTATTCCGGAATGAGCTACCAGGAAAAACAGGCGCAGAAAGGCATTACCATCGGCATGATCTTCGCGGCATCAGCCGTATTTGTCTTCCTGATTCTGGCCTCTCTGTATGAGAGCTGGTCCCTGCCCGTAGCCGTCTTCATGACTGCCCCCATTGCCATTCTGGGCGCATTTCTGGCCCTGTGGATAACCGGGCTGGACCTGAACATTTATTCGGAAATCGGCCTCATCGTCCTGATTGCCCTGGCAGCCAAAAACGCCATCCTCATCGTGGAATTCGCCGTGCTGGAACTCCGTCAGGGAACGGACCTGCTCACGGCCACCCTGGATGCGGCCAGAATCCGCCTGCGCCCCATCCTGATGACCAGCATCGCCTTTATCATGGGCTGCCTTCCCCTGGCCGTCGCCACGGGAGCGGGCGCAGCGGCGCGGCAGGTGGTAGGCGTCGGGGTCATCGGCGGCATGATGACGGCCGTCTTCATCGGGGTATTTTTTATTCCTTCCTTCTTCTACCTGATTGCCAAGCTCGCCGGGCTGGACAAAAAAGCGGCGCGGAAACTTCAGGAAAAGGAGCAGGGAGCCCCCGCCCCTGCGAATCTGGCTGAATGACGCCCCCAAAACGGGAAAACCGGCTCCCTCACAACCTCCCGCCCCCTTACATCCAGAATATCCAGGCCCAGAAAGCCTTCACGAAAACGAGCACCACATTAATCAGCAGCCCTACTTTTACCATGGTCATCTGAGGGAATTTTCCCGTAGCGAAAGCCAGGGCGTTGGGAGGAGTGGAAACGGGGAGCATGAAGGCGCAGGAAGCGCCTATACCCACCAGAAGCACCAGCGGCGTAGCAGACATGCCCATGGCGGAGGCCACCGTGACCATCAGCGGAGCCACCAGGGCGGCGCTGGCCGTATTGGAACAGAATTCCGTCAGCGACGTGATGAAGAGGCTGATGATGAGCAGGATGATGATGGGGCTCTGCCCCATGGCGAGAGAAGATACCTGATCCGCCAGGAACCCTGCCGCCCCCGTCTGGACGAGGATGCTGCTGAGCGTGATGCCGCCTCCGAATAAAAGCAGGACGCCCCAGTCCGTATTTTTGGCGATGCCGCCCCAGTTGATAACCCCGCACAGCGGCAGCAACACCGCAGCGCTCAACGCAATGAGCGTGTCCATGGACGGAATGCCGCCCAAAGCAGAGGAAAGGAAACTGCTGCACATCCAGCTCCCGGCCACCAGCACGAAGAGAATAAGGACTCGCACCTGCCTGGCATTCAACCGGGCCTCTGTTTTCTCCCCTCCCTCCGGTTCCATATCCACATGCATCCCCAGACTCGGGCGGAGAAACAGGTACATCAGGCAGAAAACGATCACCCCGAACACCAGGACAATGGGCATGGCAATCCGGAACCATTCCGCAAACCCCATGCCGAGTTCATGCGCCGCAATGGCGTTGGGAGGAGAACCCACCAGCGTTCCCATACCGCCGATGGAGGCGCTGTACGCCACCCCCAGGATGGCAAAAGGGGCCGTCGTCTTAAGTCTTTCCGCTGGAATGCGATCCAGAAGGCCGATAACCAGAGGGAGCATCATCGCCGCCGTGGCCGTATTGGACATCCACATGGAAAGAAACGCCGTAGCCAGGAAAATCAGAATCAGAGCCATCCCCAGACTCCCGCGGGCCATTCGGAGGATTTTTCCCGCCAGCCAGGTATCTATTTTCTGTTCGTGGAGAGCCCCGGCCAGGGCAAACCCACCGAAAAACAGAAAAATGGTAGGATCCGCAAAACCGGACAGAGCCTTCGCCCCCGGCAGAATCCCCATGAACATGGCAAGCACCGGCACCAGCAGGGAAGTTACGGTTACGTGCAGGGCTTCCGTCAGCCACAGGATGCCGATAAAGGTGAGAACAGCCAGCCCCCTGGCCACCTCCGGTTCCACGGGAAGCCACTTGAGCATAGCCAGAAAAAGAAGAACGTCACACGCAATGATGACGTAATTGCGGTGCCCTTTGGGAGTGTCTGTAGTACGATGGCGCATAAAATAAAGATAAACGACGCTATTTTATTTGTACGCATCAGAAAAACAGTGTCAATGCTTTTCCATAAAACCCCGGAAAAGGCCTTCCCCGGAAACAGGGAAACACAGATCAACCGCCGGCTTGAGAATACGCACGGCGCGCATCACCGGGAAAGCCGCGCCACCTCTTCCCGCTCCGGGAAAATACAGGAAGCCCGGACATGCAAAAAAAACCGCCATGCAATCGCACGGCGGCTTGTAAAACTGTCTGATTGATGCACGGAGGGGAAACCTCCGCCCGGGCAATTATTCGGCGGCGGGTTCAGCGGCCTTCTTGGCAGCCGGCTTTTTGGCGGGAGCCTTCTTGGCGGCGGCAGCCTTGGTTTCAGTCTTTTTGGCCGGGGCCTTGGCCGCAGTCTTTTTGGCGGGAGCTTCCTTGGCGGCAGGCTTGGCATCCTTGGCAACGGGAACGGCCAGACGGATAGGCGCATTGGAATTCAACTTGGACTGTTCCTTCTTACGCTTGAGGTATTCAATACGTCTGCGGCGCTTGGTGACTTTGCGGATTTGCTGTCCCATAGTGATGATTGCTATGATATTTACTAATTCTTACGAGCTCCATGTGGCACATGGGCGTGGATACAACTACCAACCCCACCTCCCTTACGCAAGCACAAAGCGTTATTAAGGCACAGAAAGGCGGAGGCAGTCCCCGGGTTCCCCAATCCGTGCGGGAGAGGAAGACAACCGGGGCGAAGGAGGTTTTACCACAATTTCAGCGCATCCACCCGGACCGGCTGTTCCCAGCGCAGATGGTTCCGGATGGCGGAAGCGATGAATTCCAGGCCGCGCTCCACCGCTGCAACCAGTCCATCCCCGGCAGCCAGCCGCGCCGCGACGGCGGCGGACAGGGAACAGCCCGTTCCGTGAGTGCTCACATCCTGTACGCGCGGGCGCTCCCATTGCCCCAGCAGGCAGCCGTCCGGGCCGGACAGCACGTCCCGGCAGTCCCCCTCCAGATGGCCGCCCTTCAGAAGGACGGGGCATCCGTACCTGACGGCGAGGCGCGCGGCGGCCTCCGGCAGTTCATCCCTGCCCGGATTAACAGAAGAACGGAGCAGGACGGCAGCCTCATCCAAATTGGGAGTAAGCAACGCCGCTCCCGGCAGCAGAA
>OHOZ01000589.1_pt1 | contig 21527 bp, 18 predicted proteins | sample 1569931 | NCBI WGS metagenome assembly OHOZ01 (sample SAMEA3879572, study PRJEB24766) | human gut metagenome | biome: human-associated habitat; feature: feces | place: USA | collected 1985/1987
ATAAACCCAACAAAGAACCACCGTAACCAATTTAACTTTAAGATCAATCGTAAACTCGTTGCCCGTTCCTAATCGGAACGATATGAACCGCAGGATCGACCAACACCAAGGAGGCTGATTCCATTGCGCCGTTAATGTTTTACTCCTACACGGAGATGCTGCAACATTAACCACTATGACCCCGAAAGGAGATAAAACCATGAAAAAATACCTATCACTCATCCTTAGTGCCATAATGGTACTTTCCCTCTTTGCTGCTATCGCCATGGCGGCGGTGAATGTTGAAATTTGTCCTCAGTGTGACCAAGGTGAAATACGCTATTGGGTAACCACTTTTGAGATAACTTCATATGATCCTTGCATACATGGTATGGGAGGAGATGATATTATTGGTGAGCATTACATCACAGAGCATACAAAGTGCAACTACTGTGGCAATGGCACCGATGAAACCAGTCTTCATTATACCGAAAGAAGCTGTCTTTACGGTGGAAGCAGATACGACAAATAACATGCAGCCTTAGCAAAATACGGTGATACTTATACGTGTCACCGTATTAACATATCATTAAGAGAATGGGGAAGTCATATGCTATCCATGCACCTGCGCCAGCTTTTCCGCAAGCCTTTGCGTACAATACTATATTTTATGGTATTGGTAATTCTTACGGCATTTTTCTGCACAAGCTTGAACTTGTATATGAATAGTCAATACAATCTCAGGCTTGCCGATGAAACATATACAACCATAGCTATAATGGAACTTTATGCGGACGTGGACAGCTATGGCAATCTGATTAGTAATATCACTAAGGCTGATGATTATGCCGGATATTATGCACTTACGGTTTATGGATATGATTTAGAACCCATAATAAATGCGCCAAGCGTAAAGAAATATGAGCTGAGGGCGCGATACGGAGCGTTCAGTGAAAACAACATTGCAAAAAAAATGGATGAAAACATCCGTGGGCTGATAGTTCCATATTACAATGAAGATGTGCTGCATTTTAAGCTTAATATTGATAATAATACCATGCTTGACCCATATAATGCAGGGCAAGAGATAACGCCGAATCTGACCCCCAACGGATTTGCTCTTCCGGATTTAGTTCTAAGAGGGATTTATTCTGATCGAGAAAAGCATTGGCTAATTTCATTTGTGTTTGATGTTATAGATACCGCCACAGATGTATTCTTAACAAAAGATAAGAATGCGGGGCGCATAAATGCCGGTGTTGACATAAGTGGGGAATATATATTTGAGCATTATACAGATGCGTTAAAAAAACTTAACTATACAGATCCGTCACAAAATTATGTATACCTTGAGCCTGATGTTGAGTATATTGGAGTTATACGCGCTCTCCACGGAAATGCGGGCAGAGGTGAATTTGGGACTGAGATGCTCGGCAAAAATACAATTACGCAGATGTTCTTTGAAGCAGACGTATTTTTTACCAAACCTGCATATAGGTATCAAAAAGGGAGAAACGCAAATCAAGAATTCGTCGGTAAAATTTATACGGAAGAACACCCATTTTGGTTATATAAATATGAAGATGTAGAGAATGACCCTGAGTTGAAAGAAAAATATGAGCAAATAAGCAGAGCATACCATATCAATTCACGGTCTTTTGGCGTAACGACCACAAATGATATTACCGGCATTCCGGCATTTAACCTTGGTAACATGTTTATAAGGGAGGGCCACGCCATTTCGGACGAAGAATTTGCTTCCGGTGCAAAGGTTTGCATGATAAGCAAGGAGCAAGCCGTTGTGCAGAATTGGAAAGTCGGGCAGAAAATAAATTTCAACTTTTATGAATATGGTTTCTTTACCAATGCCACGTTTTGGAATTCACAGCTTTCACCCCGCTACACCTACACCTCCCCCGACCACTTCTTCGACAGCGGCGAATACGAGGTTGTCGGCATATACGACGTACGGCCGATGACCGGCAGCTCGACAATATCCGAGGCCGCGATAAGCGTCCCCTGGAACACAATCTACATTCCCGAAAAGTCGCTTGAGAACGCCCCTGCCGAGGAGGATAGACCCGTCACGGGTGCGCTGCTGACGATATGGCTGGAGAATGGCAAGATAGAGCCGTTCATAGAGCGCATGAACGAGCTGGGCATAACTGGAGCGAAGCAGGGAGACTATGAAGCAAGGTTTACCTTCTACGACCAAGGCTATTCGAGAATACAGCCAAGCTTGGAAGCACTTTCCGGCACGGCGGAGCTGCTGCTGATACTGTCATCCTCGCTGTTGGTAATAGCTGCATTACTGCTGGCGTTCTTCTATGCACAGTCGCAGAAGCAGAGCATAGGCACCATGCGCTTACTCGGTTGCAGCAAGGCAAGAGCCTTTGCCGCAGTTATGCTGAGCGCGCTTATAATTGCCGTAACAGGTGCGCTTATTGGTGCGGCAATAGGCCATGCCCTTACCGCCGGCGTAGGCGAGAGCATAATGGCCAACGCCAACCAAACTCCTGAGGAGTTTCTCGCTTTCAGTGCATACCTTGCCGAAAGCACGCAGGTAGATGTCGAGTTTGCGCTCGGCGCAGATGCAAAGGTCAGCCTGCTTACCTGCATTGCCGCGCTGGGGCTGTTTATCGTTGGAACGCTCGTGTTCGTGCTGCGCTATCTAGGCAAAGGACCGAGAGAGCTGCTGCCAAGGGCGGGAGAGTAAAAGATTATATGCCAAAAGGCTCCCCGGCCGGGGAGCTGTCGAACGAAGTGAGACTGAGGGGTTGAGATAAGCAAAGAGCAATGAGCCGCTTTATAACCCCTCCGTCTGCTCGCTTTGCTCGCATCCACCTCCCTCAAAGAGGGAGGCTTAACATGAAAGTTTGAAAGGCGCACCAAAAGGCTCCACCGTTTGCGGGGGAGCTGTCTGTGAACGACAGTGAGCAGACTGAGGGGGAACTTCTCGCGACGCTTGGCTGCTTTAAGTTATTCTCATACCAAAAGCTCCCCAAGTAGGGGAGCCGATAAGTCAAATATTCTTTCGAAGGAGCAGATTTTACTCCTCCAGCAGCTTTTTTGCGAATATCACGCTGATTATGTTCATTATGCCGTCCACCATCATGCAAACACCCATCACCGTGGTCGCGGCGGCCGCGCTCTTTATGGGGTTGAACAGCATCACTATGCCCGCCGCAAGCATTATGAACGCAAATACCATAACGAGTATATAACGCCCTATGCCAAAGCGCATCATGTTGAAGGAAAGCTGCATCCTCAGTATGCTGTCCGATATCACCGCTATGCCAAGCACAACGCCGAATATTGCCACAATGGCCTTGGCGCAGATTATCATGAGTATGCCCGTTACCGTGCACGCAACGCCAAGCGCAAGCCCCATGCCCGGAAACATATAGCTCGTATCCGCGCCGAAGTAGCGCACTATGTGGTATATGCCGAACAGCGTAAGCGCCGCGCCCATTATATAGCATATCACCATGCGCGAGCCTACCGGCCACAATATTTGTATCAGGCCAAGCACTATATAGGTCAGGGAAATCGCCAAAAGGGTGTTTCTGAATGCTTTGCTCATTGTTTCTACTACCTCCCATATTTATGCTTCTATTTTACCCAATACAAAAGGCGCATTCAATATGCAATGCGCCTTTTTTACCCTAATTTGACCGTGTTTTCACATTTTTTGCGCAAAAAAAGAACGAACGGCTTATTCAAACCGCCCGCCCCTTTTAACACATTAGGTTTGCTTCTTAAAGTTAGGCTATCAGTTGATGCCGTAACGCTTCTTGAAGCGGTCTACACGTCCGCCGGTGTCTACCAGCTTCTGCCTGCCGGTGTAGAACGGATGGCACTTGGAGCAAATTTCGACCTTGAGCTCGCCCTTTACGGAACCGGTCTTGAAGGTCTCACCGCAAGCGCAGCGGACGATGCTTTCGCCGTAAGAGGGATGGATATCCTTTTTCATCGTGCAACTCCTCACTTTATTTTTGCTGGGCGCAGCGCGATTAACCGCCCTGCTGCTGCATTCGTAAGGACAATAAGTCCCGAACAGATGGTATTATACCCTGAAAAGCTGCACAAATCAAGGGCTTTTTTGCCTTTTTCAAATCTTTTTGGCCATATTCCCCCTCCCGCGCTTGACAATCCTTCCCTTTATGCCCTATCATACCTACATCATCAGTTAAAAGCGCGAGGTTTATTATATGAAAAAAGCAAAAAAGACGATAGGCATGCTGGTCGCGGTAGAAATAGGGGCCGTGCTTTCCCGCTACGGTGATAAGCTTACCGACGTGAGCGAGACCGGCTTCGACGTAAAGCGGCTGGACAGCGACGATTACACGATGTATATTCTCAAAAGCGGCGCGGGCGAAATAGCCGCCGCAGCGGGCACGCAGTTCCTCATAACCAAATACGGCGCGGAGTTCATAATCAACTTTGGCGTGGTCGGCGGTCTTACGCCGGAAATGAGCCTTGCCAAGACATGCGTTGTGGAAAGCGTTGTGCATTACGATTTTGATACTTCAACAATAGATAACTGCGAAGTGGGCCGCTATCTTGAATACCCCAGCATATACATTCCCGCCCCCTCGGAGCTTGTGGACGCCGCCATCGCGGCGGAGCCGTCGCTCAAGCGCGTGATATGCGCCTCCGGCGACAAATTCGTTGACGATCCCGCCAAGAAGCGCGCCCTGCATGCCGATTTCAATGCCGACATATGCGAAATGGAGGCCGCCGCAATACTGCTCACCTGCAACCGCAACCGCGTACCCTGCCTTATGATAAAGGCCGTGAGCGATGCCATAGAGGGCGGCTGCGAAGAATTCACCGCCCAGGTAGACCGCTCCGCCGCGATCTGCCTTGAAGTTGCGCACCGTGTAATAGAAAAGCTCCATTCCTAAGCATCAGTTCATAGCATAACTCCCCGGATTCGGGGAGTTTTTTGTTTTGTTACCAGATTGTTTATGGATTCAGTAGGAGCAATCTGGTAAAGTAATAACAGGACTCCCTCCGTCTGCTCGTTGCATTCGCATCCACCTCCCTCATCAGGGAGGCTGACAGCAGCACTAACCAAAAGCTGTCCCCGCAAGCGGGGAAAGTGGACACGAACAAAGTGAGTGACCGAAAGGGGTGCGGCATAAAGCTGCCAAGCTGTTTTACCGTTCCCCCCCTCAGCTTCGCTTACGCTCAGCAGCTCCCCCGCAAGCGGTGGCGCCTTTGGGAGCGCACGAACAAACCCCACATCAAATCAATCGAAAGGAGCGACCCCATGAAACACGTATCCGCAATCTGTCTCATACTTGTCGCGCTAATGCTCTGCGCCTGCGCGCCCGCCGTACCCGTGCAGTCGGCGGAAACGGTCACACCAATGTCAACAGTCACGCCGATATCTACACAGGATATCTCATTTACGCCACAGACAATTCCGCAAATCACACCCACAACCGTTCCTACACCAGAAGCCACGCCTATTCTTGGCCGAAGGGAGCAGGAGAAACCGTATTGGCATGAAATATGAGAGCTGCTTTATGACCAGGGCTGGCTTGCGGTTCCGTATCCCAACTATATTTATGATTGGGAGGAGTTCATGCCCGATGCACGGAGCGTTTTTAACGAGATGATGCCGACCATTTTCAGGGCGGAAAGAGTTGGAAGGTGTGGCTCGTCAAAAACGATGAACCCGACGCTCTTGGCATAAACTGGCGCGTAGAGAAGATAGTAAGACTGCCTAATCTGACAAACGGCATTGAGATCTGCGACGGAAATTAGCGCAGCATCCAAAAGCTGTCCCCGCACGCGGGGAAAGTGTCGCGGCGTAAGCCGTGACGAAAGGGGAACGGCTTAAAGCTGCCAAGCTGTTTTACTGTTCCCCCTCAGTCGACTACGCCGACAGCTCCCCCGCAAGCGGTGGCGCCTTTTAGGGTACAGTAATCCCCACCTACAACCAACCCGTCAGCGGATAAGATAAAGTGTATATGAGGATAGGAACTGTCCTTTTTATTTGGTGCCGAACAGCCTGTCGCCCGCGTCGCCAAGGCCGGGCACTATGTAGCCGTGGTCGTTAAGATAGTCGTCCACATGCGCAACGTAGATGTCCACGTCGTCATGCGCCGCCTGCACAGCCTTTATGCCCTCGGGCGCGGCTATCAGGTTCACCAGCTTTATGTTCTTGCAGCCCGCGCGCTTTATAACGTCTATCGCCGCAACGGCGCTGCCGCCGGTGGCCAGCATCGGGTCAACGATTATTATGTCGCGCTCCTCTATGTCGGAAGGCAGCTTGCAATAATAGTCAACGGGCTTGAGCGTTTCCGGGTCGCGGTAAAGGCCGACGTGGCCCACCTTCGCCGCGGGGATAAGGCTCAGCATGCCGTCCACCATGCCAAGACCGGCGCGGAGTATGGGCACTATGCCAAGCTTTTTGCCGGCAAGCACCTCCGTGGTCGCCATGGCAACTGGGGTCTCCGTCTGCACTTTTTCAAGGGGAAGATCGCGGGTAGCTTCGTATGTAAGCAGCATTGCCAGCTCCTCCACCAGCGCGCGGAATTCCTTTGAACCGGTGTTCTTGTCCCTGAGGAAGGTCAGCTTGTGCTGCACAAGGGGATGATCGATAACGTGTACTATACTCATTTGCGTCTCCTTATATAAATTTATTTGTTCTCGTATTGGGTTATTTTGGCTATGCGGTTAATGTGCCGCTGCCCGTTTGAAAATTCCGTTTCAAGCCAGGTTTTTACTATGCTCTTGGCAAGCTCCGTGCCTACTATCCTGCCGCCCAGCGCCAGCATGTTCGTGTCGTTATGTTCGCGCGTAAGGCGGGCCATAGTTTCGTCCGTGCAAAGCGCGCAGCGCACTCCGCGCACCTTGTTGGCGCATATGCTCACGCCTATGCCCGTGCCGCACACTATTATTCCCCGGGAAATTTCACCCGAGCCGACTTTTTCGGCTAAAGAAAAGGCTACGTCCGGATAGTCAACGCTGTTTTCATCATAGCAGCCGATGTCTATCGTTTCGTAGCCAAGAGAGTCAATAAACGGGATCAACTCTTTTTTAAGAGCAAATCCGCCGTGGTCGCAGCCTATGGCAATTCTTCGATCCATCCTATACCAACCTTCCTTGTTTTGATCAAATTATAAAACTAAACCGTTCGATACACTTTGCGTGCGTTTTGCGGTTCATTTTGTATTAAATTATGTTGAATCCGGCCGAGCGCAGCAGCCTGTTCATATATGCAAGGCCCATGTCGTCGTTGGGCAAAGCTTCGGCAAATATAACGTCCGCCCTGCCGCCGTATTCCCTAAGGCTGTAAAACAGCGATGCGCACAGCGTTGCCGGTTCAGTCCTGTCCCCTATTATAACACAGTTGCGCCCCCTATAAAAGGGCTGCGTCTGCTTTGTTGCAAAAATAATGCAATCCTCGCCCGCGGCTTCGCGTGCGTCGTACTCGCGGCATATCTTTGCCGCTATATCCCTTTCCCTGCCTTCGGCGACCACCACCTCCGCATCCGGCGCATAGTGGCGGTATTTCATGCCCGGGCTTGCCGCCGTTTCGCCCTCCCTCAGCGGGGAAAGCACCGCGTGCGCCACGTCCACCGGGCCTATCACGGCCTCCAGCATCTCTTTCGTTACTGCACCGGGGCGCAGTATGGTAGGCCGGCCTATCAGGCTGACCACCGTGGATTCAAGGCCGTATTTGCACGGCCCGCCGTCTATTATCAAATCAACCCTGCCGTCCATGTCCTGCCGAACGTGCTCGGCCGTGGTGGGGCTGGGCTTGCCGCTCAGGTTCGCGCTCGGCGCGGCTATGGGCACGCCCGCCGCGTTTATCAGCGCGCGCGCGGTTTTGTTCAGCGGCATGCGCACCGCAACCGTGTCAAGCCCCGCGGTCACCTCGTCCGGCACGATGGAGCTTCTGTTGAATATCATGGTCAGCGGCCCTGGCCAGAACGTGTCCGCCAGTATCCGCGCGTTATCCGGAACGTGACTCCACAGCGGCTTTAATTCGCTCTTTTTTGCAATGTGCAGTATCAGCGGGTTGTCCGCGGGCCTGCCCTTTGCGGCGAATATCTTCAGCACCGCTTCGCTGTTAAGCCCGTTCGCGCCAAGGCCGTATACCGTCTCCGTCGGGAAAACGACCAGCCCGCCTTCTTTTATTATACGTCCGCCCAAGCTCGTCCCGTTTTCGTATTGCGTTACGGCGTTTGCATACTGCGTTTTCATTGCCTGCCTCCTGTTTTATGCGGCGTTATTCCTCCGCGGAGGATAGCTGCCGCGTGCGCTCCGCCAAAATGAGCGCGTCTATCACTTCGTCCATGTCCCCGTCAAGGAACGCCTCCAGCTTATATAGCGTAAGCCCTATACGGTGGTCCGTAACCCTGCTCTGCGGGAAGTTATATGTGCGTATGCGCTCGCTGCGGTCCCCGCTGCCAACCTGGCTCTTGCGCTCGTCCGCCTCGGCCTCCGCAGCCTTGCTCTGGTAAAGCTCCAGCAGCCTGCTTTTGAGCACGCGCATGGCCTTGTCGCGGTTCTTATGCTGACTGCGCTCGTCCTGGCACTGCACTACAAGCCCCGTAGGTATATGCGTGATCCTTATTGCGCTTTCGGTTTTGTTAACGTGCTGTCCGCCCGCGCCGCCGCTTCGGTATGTGTCTATCTGCAAATCGTTGGGGTTTATGTCAACCTCCACGTCCTCCGCCTCCGGCAGTACCGCGACCGTTGCCGCGCTCGTATGTATGCGCCCCTGCGATTCCGTTTCCGGCACGCGCTGCACCCTATGCACTCCGCTTTCAAACTTCATGCGGCTGTATGCGCCCTTGCCCTGAAGCGACAGCACAGCCTCCTTCACGCCGCCCTTTTCCGTGTAGTTTTCGTTCATCAGTTCGGCCTTGTAGCCGTGCCGCTCGGCATAGCGGGTATACATGCGCAATAAATCCGCGCCGAACAGCGCCGCTTCCTCGCCGCCCGTGCCCGCACGCACTTCTATTATAACGTCCTTGTCATCGTTGGGATCCTTGGGCAGCAGCATAACCTTAAGCTGCTCGCTCAGTTCATGCTCCTTCGCGCTCAGCCCGTTCAGCTCCTCGTGTATCATTTCGCGCATTGCTGCGTCGTCCGCTTCCTCCAGCATGGCCTTGCAGCTTTCTATTTCCGCATCCGCCGCCATGTATTCGTCGTATGCGTTCACTATGTCCGTCAGCCCCGCCTGCTCCTTGCTCAGCTCGCGGTAGCGGTTCTGGTCGCCTATAACCGCGGGGTCGCTCAAAAGCGCCGTAAGCTGCTCGTATCTTTCCTTTATTCCCTTAAGCTTCTCCAGCATAAATCTCGCTCCGTTCAATCATGTGTATATCTTCCCTTTCGCCTATACATACCGCCGCAACGTGGTCGTATGCCTTCTTCATCGCCCTCAGCACGCTTTCGTCCATGCCCGCATCGTTCGCCACGGCTCCGTTTTCAATGAAGCACGGCAGCGTTCTGTGAATTTCCCTGCCGCCGTCCGCCGGCACTGCCCTGCAGCAATACAGCGGCAGGCACGCAAGCTCTTCGCACCTTACCCCGTTTTCGTCCCTGGTTATCCTTATCCGCGCGAATACACCTATTTTGGCATGTTCCTGCGACATATTGGATATGAAGTTCCCAAGCGAATATACCACCGGCACCCTTATCGCCTGCCCGTTCCGCTCCGCGTCTATCCATTCCATGGGCTGCGGGCAATGCGAATGCGCGCCTATTATTGCATCCGCGCCCCAGTCTATCAGCTTCGCCGCAAACCGGCGCTGGGATCCATCTGCCGTGCTTTGATGCTCATAGCCCCAATGCACCATTATGATTATAAACTCCGCACCCGCCCCCGTGCAAGCCGATATTTGACTTTTTACCATTTCTTCGGTAAGCCGCGTAAGCGCAAAGTCCCTGTTTTCGGCGTCTATCTTGGGCGCGGTGCCGTTGAGTATCTGCGTTGCGCCCACCAGGCCTATTTTTATGCCGTTTTTTATAATTATGCACGGCGTCAGGAAATCCTCCATGCTAAGCGCCGTGCCCACGTTTTTTATTCCCGCCGCTCTAAGCACGTTTATCGTGCGGAAAAGGCCCGCGTCGTCGCGGTCCATGGCATGGTTGTTGGCGGTGGTAACGGCGTCTATCCCCGCATCGAAAAGGTTTTTTGCCAGCTCGTCCGGCGCGCTGAAGCTTTGCATTGGCGGATTGGTGGGGTTCGGGTTTTCCTCCGTCGCGGGCGCAATCGTTTCGCGCGGCTGCGTATAGCCCGCCTCCTCCCCGCCGAACGTGCCTTCAAAGTCCGCGCACATTATGTCCACCGATTCAAACACGCTCTTCATCGGCAAAAAGCTTTCCGTAAAATCGTAGCCCGTTTCGGTTTTTGCGTCGGCTATCTGCCGCGTCATCATCAGTATGTCCCCAACGAAGCCGACAGTCGCCTCCTGCACGGCCGGCGTAGGCTCTGGCGTTGGTTCGTTCGTGGGTTCGGCCGTGGGCGTGGACATAGGAGTTGATTCGACCGGCGCGGCTGTTTCGTTTGCCTGTGTTGCCATGGGCGCGGGTATGGTAACGTATTCCTGCGGCCCCGCCGCGCAGCCCACCATTGCCGCCGCCAATACAAGCGCCGCAATTATAATGAAGCTTCGCTTTACCATTCCTTTATCACCGCCCGCTCTATGCCGCAAACGTCCTTAACCATCCGCGCCCCGCCAAGCATTTTTGCCACTTCCTCCGCCTGATATATGCCAACCTCCAGCGCAAGCGCACCGCCATCGTTAAGTCTTTGGGCATAGTCCCGCGCGATGCGGCGATAGAAATCCAGCCCATCCACCCCGCCGTAAAGCGCGTTTGCCGGTTCAAACGTAAGCTCCCGCTGAAGCGATGCCATATCGCTCGCCGTAAGGTAGGGCGGGTTGCATACAATTATGTCGTATTTATCCGTAATTTCGTCAAACATATCGGTTTTTATCGTGCGTATGCTTACGCCGTTTGCCTCCGCGTTTTCGCGGCAAAGACTCAGCGCGGCTTCGCTTATGTCCGCAAGGGTAACTTCTGTGCCGCAGATATTCGCTATGCTTATGCCTATGCAGCCCGATCCCGCGCATAAATCAAGGCAGGTTTTGTATCCGCACCGCTTTATCAGCGCGATCGCTTCCTCGCAAAGCGTCTCCGTATCCTGCCGCGGTATCAGCGCACGCGCATCCGTTTTGAACCTGAGCCCCATGAACTCCCAAAAGCCCAATATATATTGCAGCGGCTCGCCTGTTTTTCGGCGTAAAATATATTCCCGCAATTTGGCGTACTGTTCGGCGTTTATTTCTTTATTTACATTTGCAGCAAGCTCCGCGCGGCTTTCAACGCCCAATGAATGCATAACAAGCTCGCGCGCTTCAATTTCCGCCTCCTCGTGGGCCACGGAGCGCAGTTCATCCGCCGTTTGGCGCAATACACGATTTACCGTATATCGGTATTCCATGCTAAAAATCCTCGCTGTACTCTATCTCTTTGCCTATGCTGAACAGATATATGTAGCTTTGGCGCACTTTTCGCCCCGTGAGCCGCTCCAGCGCCGTTTTATACAGCCTAAGCTGTGCAAAATGTTTCTTTGCAACATCGTATGCGCTGTAATTTTGTGCAACTCTGTCCGTTTTGTAGTCTATCAGCACCCATTCGCCGTTTTCCGCAAAGCAGCAATCTATAACGCCCTGCAGCAGCACCGTCTCGTCCGTGTCCGCGCCCAGCAGCTCCCTCGCCCCTATGCGCAGATTGAACTCCACCTCCCGCCGCACGGTTTCCGCGCGCAGCAGTCTCTGCCCAAGTTCTCCGCTAAAGAACGCCGCAATGCTCCGCGCGGGCACAGCATCGGCAACGGTACCGTCCATAAGTCCGGCTTTGACCAAGCCTTGCGCAAACTCCGCAACGCTGCGCTCCGTAATGGGCTTATCAAGCGGCAGCCGCCGCATTATTTCGTGCACAGCCGTGCCGAACTGCGCTGGAGCAACGTTTTCCTCCCGCGCAAAGCTTGGCGCATCGGTCAGCTCCGTATGCTCCCCGCCGCTCAACGACGTTACGGACAGCTTCGTCGGCAGCTCCACGTCCGCCGCGTGCGCATATGTCCGCGTGAAGAATCCGCCCGGCTTTTTATCGGCATGTGCCAGTGCGTCCCGCACAAATTCGTTATACTTGCCCTCGTCCATCCGTCCGCCGCCCGGCATCGCCAGCGGAGCGGGTTCGCAGCGCGCATAAATATGCACATCCGGCTCAAACACGGGCTTCAGCCCGTATTTTGCCCGTATTTCGTTGCCGCTTTTGGAGCTTAATATATGCCCGAGCAGCCATGCGGCGAAGCTTTTTTGCATAATTATGCTGCTTTGCGTCTGCGGTGCAAGCGCGCCGTTCACAAGCCTTGCCCCGTCCTTCGCCGCGCAAAGCATTATCAGCCGCTCCCTCGCGCGCGTCATGGCAACGTAAAGCACGCGCATTTCCTCCGCCGTGGCCTTTGCCGAAAGGGCTGCCGTTATGGCCTCGTGCAGAAAGGATTTTCGCTTTATCTCGCCCGATATAAGCCGCGCGCCTATGCCAAGCTCCTTTTCGCAGACCAAATTGTCCATGCCCTCCCGCACGAAGCCCGAATTAAGCCCGCCTATTATAACATACGGAAATTCAAGGCCCTTGCTTGCGTGTATGCTCATTATGCTTACAACGTTTGCCCCGCCCGTCTGCGGCGCGCCGTAAACATTGGCCGTGGATGCCTTTTCCATGTAGCTTAGGAACCCGCCAAGGCTCCTTACCCCCGCCGCGGCGCAGCCCCGTGCGCGTTCGCACAGCGCTTCCAAATTAGCCTGCCGCTGCCTGCCGCCCGGCATCGCCGCGCAGTATTCGCCGTATCCCGTTTCGTCCAGCAGCATGCCTATCAGCGCCTCTGCGCCCAGCAGCTTGGCCTCCTGCCTGTAATATTCCAGCTTATCCATAAACCGCTTTGCCTTTTGCCCAAGCTCGCCGCCCGCTGCCGCCGCGGCGTTCACGCGGTCTATCCATGCCCAGTCCTCCTCCCGCTCCGGCGGGGCGGGGAAGTCCGTTTTAAGCGCAATAAGCTCCCTTTCGTCAAAGCCGCCTATCGGGGAGCGCAGCACCGCCGCCAGCGGAATATCCTGCCTGCGGTTATCTATAATGCGCAATAGATCCATGAAAACGCGCACCTCTATCGCATCGAAGTACCCGTCCGACAGCAGCGCATACGCCGGCACGCCGTTCGCCGCAAGGGTACGCATCCATGTTTCCGCGCTGCCCTTATAGGAGCGCAGCAGCACGGCAAAGTCGCTGTATTTAAGCGGCCTTTCCTCCCCCGTGGAGGTATCGGTAATGCGCTCTGTGTCCATCAGCTCGTGTATCCTTCGCGCCGCTGCTGCCGCTTCAACCGCCGCGGTATCCGTCTCCGTTTCTTCCGCGTCCGCCTGAACGTCCATCATGTCCAGCAATATGAACTCCGCGCGTGTCTCGTCCTCCCCGCCGTCGTTGCGGCCGAACTTCAGCGCCGCCTCATCGTCGTATTCTATCTCCCCCGCTTCGCGGTGCATAATGCGGAAAAACAGGCTGTTCACCGCGTTTATCACTCCGCACGCGCTGCGGAAATTGTGGTTAAGGCAAATAAGCTCCCCGCCGTTTCCGCGTTGGTAATCCGCATACCGCTGCATGAACAGCGCCGGTTCAGCCAGGCGGAAGCGGTATATGGACTGCTTCACGTCCCCGACAAGGAACGTTGAGCCGCTTGACGCTATGCTTTTCAGTATGCTTTCCTGCACGGGGTTGCAGTCCTGATATTCGTCCATAAAAACGTGCTTAAAGCGGCGGCTGTATTCCTCCCGCGCTTCGGGTATTTTCAGCACGGCTAAGCATTTGTGCTCCATGTCGCCGTAGTCTATGCAGCCCGCTTCAAGCTTTTTTTGCGCATAGCGTTCGTCCAGCTCTTTTATAAAGCCGCAAAGCTCGGCTATAAGCGGCCTGTGCAGCCGCATCGTTTCAATATAGTCCCCTTCGCACCAGAATTTCCGCGCATCCGCTATCTCTTTCTTCATATCTGTGCGCGCAGTATCCGCCGCCATGCGGAGGGGGCCGCTAAACCCGTCCCAATTTATGCGCTTTTTGTCGAATGCGAATGCTTCAAGCGCCGCCGTAAGCTCCGCCGCGTTTTGGCAAAGCAAAAGTGCGCGCGCCGTTAAAAGCTCCCCGTCTATAAACGCCGCGGGCTTTTCCGCGCCGCATTGCATCATTTCATCGCGGGCGGCTTGTAGCGCGTCGCACCGGGCGGAAATATTGGCAAGGCTTTTTTTCATCAGCCCCGCCGCCGCGCCCGAACGCAGCAAGGCTTCTTCGCTATCCGCATCGTATTGCGAAAGCGCGCCGTCAAGCCATGCATAAGGGTCTATCTGCGAACGGGCAAAATCATAAACGGAGTATATCGCGTCCTCCGCGGCCTCATCCCCGCCAAGCCCCTCCATAAGCAGATTGAAGCTGCCGCCGCCCAAGGCGTAGCGGTCCTCCACCAGCTCGTCGTATGCATTCTGCCGCAGTATTGCCGTTTCCCCCGCATCCGCCACGCGGAACGCAGGGTCAAGCCCAGCGAGGTTGAAATGCCTTCTTAATACCTGCGTGCAGAATGAATGCAGCGTGGATATGCTTGCCGCGCTCACTCCGCGCGCCGCCCGGTAAAGCTTTTCCGCTTCTTCGCCGTTCGCCTCCGCCGCAGCACGGGCAAGGCTTTTTTCTATTCGCTTTTTCATTTCCGCCGCCGCCGCATTTGTAAACGTTACGCACAGCACGGAATTTATGCTTTCCCCGCCGCGTATAAGGCGCACTATGCGCGCGGTCAAAACGGCGGTTTTGCCGCTGCCCGCGCCCGCGCTTACGAGCAGATTGCCATCGGCGTCTATTGCGCGCTGCTGTTCAGCGGTCCAGTTGGGCATGGCTTACCTCCTCCAAAAAATCGTCCTTTTTTATAATGCTTGCCCGCCTGTATTTGCAGCAGGGCAGCGTTGCATCGAACCCGCACACGCTGTTATAATCGCACATTGAGCATTCGTCATATCCGCGCTTATCAATAAGCGGATATGCTTGTGCGTAGCCTTTGGCTATTTTATAGGCCGTCTGTCTCGCCCTATCCACGGCAAAGTTCACCGTGCCTTTAAGCTGCTCCTCGCTCAGTCTCCATCCGCTCCGCGCCGTGGGCTGCACGTCCTCACCGCCGCCGAGCTCAATAAGCTTGGCGTCGTTTAAGCATGCCCCGCGCAGCCTGAATTCCTTCAGTATGCGCGCGCCGAAGTCGTCCTCCTTGCCGCTTGAGTTGATTATGCCTTCACTCACGGGCAGATAATACATGCCCGCCGCACGCTCGGCGGCGCCCGCGGCCTCTATTGCGGCAATATAGAGCGGAAGCTGGAGCCGCTTGCCGTCCGCAATGTCCGCGCAGTCGAACGCGGAGCCGGATTTGCTTTTATAATCTATAACGCGGACGAACTTTTCGCCCGAATCGGAGGTATAGCTGTCTATGCGGTCTATCCTGCCGCTGAGTATATATCTTCCGCCGCCGGGCAGCTCCAATATAAGTTCCGGATAGCGCTTGCCTATGCCGAATTCCGTCTCCGTACCGCTTATGCTGAATTCCCCGCGCCTTAGCTGCTCCACTACCGCATACGCCGTGGCCTTCACCCGCCGTATAAGCCGCGCCGCGGCCGCGCGGCTGCGCGCCGTGTCCATAAGCACGCCGTTGTTATGCTGCGCTATAAGCTTTGGCAATATTGAATCGAGCAATGTTTCAAGCTGATCGTTCGTTATGCTGCCGTCCCCTTTGCCCATGGCAATAAGCTCCTTCGTGAGCAAAGACATGGCCTCGTGGCAGAAAAGCCCTTCGTCCGCCTTGCGTTCGCGGTATTCCTTGCGCGGGGTCAGCTTCAGCCCCACCGATGCAAAATGCTTGAACGGGCAGCCGTTGAATTTTTCTATTGATGTTATGCCCCCGCTTAGCCGCGCGCCGTAAAGCCTGTGCGCCGCGTCCTCCCCAAGCGGCTCCGCCGATACGCTTGGGAACAATGCAGAAGGCAGCGAAGCAAGCTTTCGGGCATACTCGCTGTCTTTATGCAGCGCGGCGTAAAGCTCGCCCGCGCGCGCATCAATATGCCCGTTTTCAACGCCCGTGCGCAGGTGCTTTATAAGCGCGCTGTATGCGCTCGGCGCGGTGGAAGCGGATTCCTCCTCTATGTCGGTTTTTATCGAAACGTCGCCGAACATGTCCGCAATGCGGTCCATCAGCTCGCACGGGGTTGCCGTGTCGCTCCCGCTGCCCATTGTGTATGAAAGCCAAAGCTTATCCGTGGGCTTTGTTACCGCGCCGTAAGCATCGCCGAATTCCTTATCGTTAAGCTGAGCCGTGCTTGGCATTTCGCCTAAGCCCATTTGGGCAAGGGAGGCGCGCTCCTCGTCGTCTATCATGCCGTCGTCCCCGTAAACGGCGGGAAAATGCCCGTTTGCCGCGCCCAGTATTATAAGCGCGCGTATGCTGCGCGCCTTGCTGCGGCCAAGGCTGCCCAGCAGCAGCTGATCCGCCGCGGAGGGGATAACACCCACTTCGTATGCGTCAATGCCTTCTTTATATACGGAGGTGAATTTGCGGTTGGATATTTTTGCGTCCCCCAAAATGGCGTGCAGCTGCTCCATAACGGTTATAAGCAAATTATATACCTGCGCCGTTTCGTCCGCGCGTTCCAGCCTGCCCTGCGCTTTCAGCCGCTCCGCCTCCGCAGTGAGCTGCTCCCGCAGCGATATATCCACAGTATACTGATAAAGCGCGCGCACCTTTTCCGCCGCAGTAGGCGCATCCTTCAGAGCCTCGCTCAGCTTCTCAAGCGGGCCCATAACAATGCTTCTGGCTTCCTCCGCCGCCGCGGGTGCGCCTTCGCCAAAGGGGGATTTGAACGCGCTGCCGCGTATTCCGCGCGCAAGGGCATAGTTTTCAAAAATCTCCGCCTGCTCCGCATTAACGCCGCACAGCCCCGTTTTAACAAGGGCAAGCATATCCTCCCTTAAATAGCTGCCGCCCGCCGCACGCAGGGCAAACAGCGTGACCTCGCTTGCGGCGTAGCTTGCAAGCTTGCGCTTTGCATCGGTAAAAAACGGTATGTGCCGCTCCCTCAGCGCGCGCATCATGGGCTCAAGGTATTTATCCGTATCGGATGCTATTATTGCAATGTCGCGGTATCGATATCCTTCGTCAATAAGACGCTGCGCCTTTTCCGCCGCGGCAGTTACCTCCGCCTTAACATCCGTTGCGGCAAAAAGCTCAATCGCGCCGTTTGCCTCCCCGTCAAACTTATTATATGGGAATGCGAACCCCTCGCGCTCAAGGTGCCTCAGCGCCGCCGATGCATGGCGCGGCCGCTCATCGTCGGGCGTGATAAAGTCCGGCGTTATGCCGCGTTCTTCGCAGATGGAAAGTATTTTATTGAGTATTCGCCTGTCTGCCGAAAAAACGGCCTTGTCGCGGCAATCGGGGGAAAGGTCAAGCCTTAGTGCAACGGTAACGTCCGGCGCGGTATCCACAAGCGCGGCTATCGCGCCGTAAAGCCGCTTTGATATCATGTCGAACCCGTCTATTATAACGTGGCGCGAGCCAAGCTCGCTTTGGGGCAAAAGCTTAGCAAGCAGCTTTAGCGATTCCTCCGCGTCAAGCGACGTGCGCGCCATATACGCCTCGCTTTCGCCGTAAAGCAGGGCAAGGTCGTGAAGCTTTGCGCCAAGCGGCGTATCCGTGCCCTTCTCGTTCGCCGCGTCCATAAGCGCGTCCGCCTCTATGCCCGCGCGTTTTGCCTCTATAAAAAAGCGGGCGCACTCGCCCGTGAAGCCGCCCCTGTGGTACACGCGCCCAAAGGAAATAAGCTTGGGCGCAAGCTCGTCCACGCATTTGCGTATTACCATAAGGCGGCCCTGTTCGCTCATAAGCGTGCGCCGTTCGCCGAATTCATTCAGCACCCTTCGTGCAAGCGATGTGAACGAAAAAACGTCCGCATCCCAAAGGCCGCAGCCCATCGTTTCCGCCAACGCCCGCTCCGTTTCAAACGTGAACTGCTCCGGCACTATATACAGCACCCGCTCGCCCTTTTTTATAAGCTCCGCAGCTATGCTCCTTAAATACCGGCTTTTTCCGCTGCCGGAGCGGCCGGTAAGTATGCTCACCCGTCCCATGCGCATAACCCCTTTCCGCTAAAATATAAGCCTTAGAACCTTTCCGTATGCAGCGGGAAATAGACCACCTTGCCGTCCTCGCGTCGGCTTTCAAACAGGGTGAAGCCCATAACGGTCATGCTGGCGTTTGGCGAAAGATTTTTAAGCTCCATGGTGGCAATTTCATCATGCTCAACATTGCGGCCCAGCGTTATATGCGGCGTGAAGCGCTTGCGTTCGCGGGAAAAGCCGTTATCATACAGCGCGCTTTGCAGCGATTCATAAAGCGCGTTGAGCTCATTCAACTGCCCCTTCACCTCCAGGAAGGAGGTTTTCTTCCCGCCCTTGTCAAAGCAATCGTATTTGCCAAGATGCAGCGTAAACGGCCGTATGCCGCGCCCGGCCTCGTGCATGGCGGCAACCGCGCCCTGAAGATCGCGGCTCTCGCCTATAAAATGCAGCGTTATATGGAAATTGTTCGCCGGCACGAACCTGCCGCCGCAGCTTAGCTGCTTAAGCTCCTTCTGTATTGTTGTGACCTCCGCCTTAAAGGAGCGGGGCAGATCTATTGCGATAAACAGCCTCATCAGCCTATCCTCCCTGAATTTTATGCTGAATTATATTATCCCATGAAACCGCCCCGCGCGCAAGGAAAAAGGGGCGGCGCGGGAAAATATCTCCTTCGTGTATTGACATAATTCGCGCCGTTCTGTAAACTCGTCGTATATCAAGTCACCGTACAGAGAGGCTATCATGAGCGCATTCGATTTGGAAAACATTCACTATTGGATATATTCGCCGGGCAACAACGCCGTTAATTGGGATGATTACTATGAACGCGGCATAATGGCGATAGAGCGGAACGAGCTGGGCGACCTTTCGGCATATTCTTCAAAGGAGGAAATGCGGCGGCAGATGCAGAAAGCGATAGACCCGACGCGCTCGTTCACTCATTCCGCACTTGAAACATGGCAATTTGTACACGAAATAGAAATAGGCGATGTTATAATAGCTAAAAAGGGAAAGCATACCATAATCGGGCGCGGCATAGTCACATCCCGCTACCGCTACGATAAAGACGCGGCAAGCTGCAAAAACATACGCAGCGTAAAATGGACTCACCGCGGCGAATGGGAGCATCCCGGCGAAGCCGTGACAAAGCCCCTTACGGACATTACGATGTACGGAGGATACGTTGCGGACATAAAGAAAATATTCAGCGAGGACGATATTACCGATATCATATTGCAGCGTGAAGAGTATACCCCGGAGGATTTTTTAAGCGAAGCATACATAACCCGGCAGCAGTATTCTGATATACTGGATCTGCTTAACATTAAGCGAAACATAATATTGCAGGGCGCGCCGGGCGTTGGCAAAACGTATATAGCCAAAAAGCTTGTCCAATCCATATTGGATAAGGAGAGTGCCGGCGGTACTGAGTTTATACAGTTCCACCAAAGCTATTCCTATGAGGACTTTATAGAGGGCTACCGCCCTACCGAAAGCGGCTTTGAGCTGAGAAAGGGCGTATTTTACAATTTCTGCAAAAAAGCCGAGGCCGATGCGAGCCGCCCGTATTTTTTTATAATAGATGAAATCAACCGCGGCAACCTGAGCAAAATATTCGGCGAATTGTTCATGCTTATAGAAAGCGACAAGCGCGGGCAGCAAATGCGGCTTTTGTATTCCGATGAACTGTTTAGCGTCCCGGAAAACGTGTATATCATAGGCATGATGAACACCGCAGACCGCAGCCTTGCCATGCTGGATTACGCGCTGCGCCGCCGTTTCGCCTTCGTTACCATAAACCCCGCGTTCTATTCGGACGGATTCATCAAGTATCAAAAAAGCCTGGCAAACGCGAAGTTCAACAGGCTTATAGACTGCGTAAAGGAACTGAACGCCGCTATAGCTAACGACGATGCGCTCGGCGAAGGCTTTTGCATAGGGCATAGCTATTTCTGCAATATCCAGCCCGACAGTCAGCCCGACCTTTCATTCATTGTGGAATACGAAATACTTCCGTTGATAAGCGAATACTGGTTTGACGATCGACCCACCGTCAATAAATGGGCGGATAGACTACGAGGGGCAATACGGTGATACCGATACAAAACATATACTATATGCTCTCGTATGCCTTTCGCGCTCTGCGCGGGAACGGATACAGGCGTATGGCGGCAGAATCGTTTCACAATTCGGCTGAGTTATGCGCGGCCATACTTTGCCGCGGAGTATCGGCGCAGCTTAAACGCGGCTTTCAAAGGGAGTATGTTCCGTTTACGGAGCCGCTCACAGCCGTGCGCGGCAAAATAGATATTACCGGTTCACTCAAGAGCAATTCCATGCTTAGGCGGCAGCTTGTGTGCGATTTTGACGAATACTCAATAAACACATATAAAAACCGCATACTCAAATCAACCCTCGAACTTCTGATAAGGGCGGATATATCCAAACAGCGCAAGCATGAAATTCGCAATCTTCTCATGTATTTTGGCGATGTTGATACCATTGACATGCACTCGGTAAATTGGCATTTGCAGTATTATCGCAACGATGAAGAATATCAAATGCTTATTTCAATATGCTACTTGGTTGTAAAAGGTCTGCTGCACTCCGCGCAGTCAGGTTCGCTTAAACTTGCGGAGTTTGATGAACCGCAGATGGCAAGGCTATACGAAAAGTTCATTTTGGAATACTATCGCAAGGAGCATCCTGAGTTAAAGGTCGCCTCATCGCAGATTGAATGGGCGTTGGATGCCCCTAACGCTCATCTTCTGCCGCAGATGCAATCCGATATTATGCTGTCCCGCAGCGCAAAGACGCTCATTATAGACGCAAAATTTTATAATCAAATCATGTCGCCCTCGCCATACAGCGCAAGCACGCTGCGTTCAGGCCATCTTTATCAAATGTTTTCATATGTAAAAAATCATGCCGCGCAGGGCGGCGACGTGTCCGGCCTGCTGCTATATGCAAAAACGGACGAGCAGCCTTCCATCGATGAAGCGTTCAACATGAGCGGCAATTTAATATGCGCAAAAACACTTGACCTGAATTGCGGCTTCACGAAAATATCGGCGCAGCTGGATGAAATTGTGAAAAAGTTTTTCATGTGATGAAATTGGAAGATAGGTAGCTGCCGGATACTGCTCCGTTTCGCTGCATCGCCCACAGGACGCGCTCAACTGCGCAATGTCGCCGGCCAACTTGGCGGGGCAAGACAGGCCCGGGAAGATAGAGAACAACAGAATGGCAAAGAAAAAGAACAGTCCGTTTGCCGCCTCCTAATAAGAAAACATGAAAAAGTCAGTAAAATCAATGTTTTCAAAGGC
>OHOZ01000596.1_pt1 | contig 21304 bp, 21 predicted proteins | sample 1569931 | NCBI WGS metagenome assembly OHOZ01 (sample SAMEA3879572, study PRJEB24766) | human gut metagenome | biome: human-associated habitat; feature: feces | place: USA | collected 1985/1987
ATCTTCTTATCCCATGCCCATGTGTCCCTGAGCTTATCGGGAACGGACGAGTAGATGTAGTAGCTCCGACTGTCCTTAATGGAGATGTCCGATGTCCGGTTGTACACGTCAATGCTCACGTCGTACTTTGGTATGGTATCCATCGGCCCGTCCGCTGCCAATACTGTTGTCGGCAGCAGCGTCAGCACCATGCAGCACAGCAGCAGGATGCTAAGTATTCGTTTCTTCATTTCTTGCTACCTCCGTTTTGCAGCCTCAAACAAGACTCTTTTTCTTTTTCAGTACAATGTACAAAATCAAGCCGAGGTTACCAAGCAGCGCAAGCCCCGCAACAGAACCGATAACAATCAAAGCAGGAGAGGATGCGGATATGTTTCCGGAGCCTGCGGGGACGGCTGCCTCCGCCGCCGCTTTCACACCGGTGTCCTTCTCGCCGATCCACCAGTTGCCGTTTTCGCCGATAAAGGGGGTCAGACCGTCCTTACCGTCCGCGCCGACGACCTTGCCGAGATTGACCGTCTTTCCGTCGGTATAGGTGATAACAAGCTCGCCGTCCGCATTGATCTCCGCCTTGGCGATTCCGATTCCGTCCTTACCGTCTTTCCCGTTTTTACCGTCAGCGCCGCTTGCGCCGTTAACACCGTTTGTTCCGTTCTTGCCGTTCTGTCCCGGTGTGCCGGCATCTCCGGGGTCACCCTTATCGCCTTTATCGCCCTTTTCGCCTTGTTGTCCGTCTTTACCGGTATCGCCCTTCTCTCCGGTGGCTTTCACACCGAGGGATACCCATGTCTGTCCGCCGTCATAGGAGACATACCAGAGGTTATCTTCCCCGATTTTAAGCCGAGGTGTTATGCCGTCTTTTCCGTCCTGTCCGGGGTCGCCTTTATCTCCCTTATCTCCCGTGTCGCCCTTGTCGCCTTTTTCGCCCTTCAGCTCCGACAAGGCAATCAAATTATTCCAGACGGAATCATCGATGTACTTCCACTGTACGAATCCGTTATATACCCGCAGTTCAATTTGTTTTCCGTCTGCGCCGTCATTTCCCGTCAGCTCGGCAAGTGAGACAAGATCGCGGTAAGCGTCGTCACTTTCACCCGCATATCGCCACTGGATACTGCTGCCGTTACTGCGGAATTCGATTTCTCTGCCGTCCGCTCCCGCAAAGGTTGAGAAGGTTTTGGTGTTGGACAGTGCCGATACCATTCCTTTGTCTGTCACGGAGGAGACTGCAAATGTATAGGTGGTATCCGCCTGCAGTGAGGTGTATGTATAAGAAAGCTCTTCCGCAGAAAGCGGAGCTTCGGTTACGCGCTCAAACTCTCCGTCATCCATACGCATCCAGATATGATACCCGGCATAGGGGCGTCTGAGATCTGCCGTCGGCGCCTTCCAGGTGATTTTTGCGCTTTGATTGTCCGTTACGGATACGCCCGTAAGTGTCGGTATGGGCGGCGCGGCACGAAGATTGGTCAACACATAACCGAACACGGGAATCTTCTGATCTCCTGCCGTCCATGTGCGCATACCGAAATCCCAGGTAAAGCCGTACTGGCCGGAGACATCGTAGCCGATTCCGTAGGAGGCAAGGAGCGAACGGCGGTCGATGTTGTTGACAGTGCCGCTGGCGCCGCTGCTTTCGGTCGTGGTGTAGACCGTTCCCGTTGCTTTGCTGTAGCTCAGATCAATCACAAAGCCCATATTGAATGCGTCTACGCCCCACGTGTTTTTCATCGAAGCTGAGAAGCCGTGAGCTATCTCAACTCCTTCGGCATGTTCGGACGTGGTCGTCCAGTCGTTTGTGATACTGCTTGCACCGAAGCCAAGCTCATATTTTTGCTTACTCAGCGACTCAAATTTCGAAACATAGTCGGCGGTAGTAGCGGTATTCGACCAATAGGCGAACGGGTCGCCCTCGGCGTTTTCCGGCAGTACATGGCTGTTCAGTATCGGCAGAGCCTTTGCCTTTCCCGCTGCAATGTCTTTCTTGTAGGTTTCGTTGTACAGTACCGCAAACTCATCGTAATACTCCCGGTCGAGCATGGTGTAAACCGGTTGCCCGGGGATCATCAGGGCAATGGTATTTCGCTCGCTGAGGTCAAAATCGCCCTTTTGCGGGTCATAAAGCGAGTAATAATATGTTGTTGCCGGCACGCGGTACAGCACCACGGAATCATTGCCGCCGGCATTAAAGGAGGCGCTGTATTCCTTTGAAAGAGTGTCCTCCGTACTCTTGGTAAAGTCCATGGTATATCCGAGCGTCGCCTCGTATCTCCACACCTTCAGGTCGCCCTGCGCGACGATGGACGCGCCGAAGGAGGTGTTGTGCGATGAGGATTTCGTGTCCGAATAGCCGGAGGAGAAGGTATAGGTGGTGGAACCGTCGGAAAAATCGAGGTCGTAGTCGCCGAGCTCCGCAAAATACGGAGCCGCCTGAAGCACCGCCTGCACCTGTGCGTCGGAGTATCCGTAGCCCTTACCCTCATAGCGGGCAAACAGGCCGTCCTTGTTCACATCTCCCGCAAGCAGAATGCAGTTATACGGCATATCCCATGCGAGGTCGACGTCGTGACACAGCTTTGAGTATTCGTCCTTTTCGGCTGTTGCCGTATACTTGCCGGCGGTCGACAGCGTGCCGCTACCGAAGTCCTCACCGTAGAACACATCGGTGAACAGATCGAATTTGCGCGCATTTTTGGTGCCGTTCTGTCTTTCGGCGGCAAGCGCGATCACCTGCTCGCGGCCTTCGGTGTTGTGGTCAAAGTTGCCCGCGATGGCATCCTGATAATACCACCACCATCTCGCACTCGAGTTCTTCTCGCGCGTGGTATCGCACAGAAGATTGAGACCGCCGTTTTCCTGCACCTCATAGAGAGCACCCGCGATGAAGACCTGCTCGGGCGTGCCTCTTCCGTTGATGGCAACGCCGGTCATGGCGGGCTTCGGCTTCACGCCGTTATTGTTTGTTCCGCCTGCCGTGTAGCTGCTCATCGCGATCTTCTGAACATTTGTGATCGCATCGTTTTCGCTGTAATACACGGCATATCCCATATTTGAAGCATCGGTATCCGAATTGGCAAGAAAACCGTAAGTCTTTTCTTCCTTTACTTCGTTGTAATATCCCGCAACGACGATCTCTTCATATCCGTCACAGTTGACGTCGGCTGTCGTGATGTTCGGGAAGCGAATATGGTCATAGTACCTGTTGCCGTCCTCTTTCTCATCCTCGCGATTGAGGGTCATCAGTTTTTTCTGCGATATTTTCTTAAAGGTTCCGCCGCTGTTTTTATACATCGTCAGCTTTGAGACAAAAAGGGCATACGTATCCGCCGAAACGCCGGAGATCCCGGGCAGCATACCGCTGCTGTAAGGGAACGGCTCGGCGGCGCCGGCGACAACCGCAAGTTCATCACAGCCGTCACGGTCGATGTCGACCGAAACGAGCGACTTTGTGATCTGATCTTTTTCGTATTCGGTCGTTTCCCAACCGCCGAAATAGGTATCCGCTCCCGCGAAGGATCTTCTGTAAAACGCCTGTTCACCGGCAATGCCCGTTCCGGCAATGCCCCACAGATCATCACTGCCGGCATAGGTGATAACGGCGGTCATTTTGCCGTCGCCGTCATAGTCGCCCGCCGTGACATTGAAATAGTGGCGGAATTCTTGATATTCCAGCTCGCCGTAATCGGTCTTGCACGCCCACTTCGGCGCGTCGGCAATTTCCTGAAGCTCGGAGCGCTTGTTGTTTACAAGATTTTGCACCCAATAGCAGACCCTTGCCGTGTTCTTGTTGTTATCCATGTTGCAAAGCCCGACAAAGATGGCGTGATCATTTCTGCCCGTGCCGAGCGGGTCGTAAGCCAAGCCGACAGCGAAAGCGACATTATCGACCGAGGAAACGCTGTATGTACCGCTCGGAGACTCGATGATATTTTTTCCGAGGGTCAGCTTGTCATACACTTTGGTATGATCCTTTTCAGCTTCGTTTTCCGCATTGCGGTAGCTGTAAATGATCGGCTCATACCATGGGGTGATAGCAAAGGGCTGACCTTTCTTGGTGCCGTACGGGTTGCTTTCGTCCTCTGCCCATCCGGCCGGCGGGGTTGTGTCGGGTGTGAGCAGTGCGCCGTATGCACTTGAGCCGGATGCCGATACTCCCGGGTCGGCGTAGCTCATCACAGGTGAAATGGCACACATCACCATACAAAGGGTGAGCAGGATGCTGAGTATTCGTTTTTTCATATTCTATTACCTCCGTTTTCGTATATGTCGGCTCAGTCAAGAGCGATGATTGTAACAGAGCCTCTGAATGAAAGCAGATAGGTCTTGTAATCACCTTGCTCCAGCGAAAAATTGAGTTCAACATCGTTTCTCGCGCCGGTAAGGTCATATATTCTGTTGAAGCAGAGAGAATTTGATCCCCTGCCGTCTTGTTCTATCAGTGTAATATATCTGCAATAGTCATCATCGTAACCGTCAGTCATCCGAACGGAATGCTTTCCGCTATTATCATTTGTCATCGCATTAACCATGCCGCTTACACACACATTGTAGGTATATCCTTTTTTCAGCCTGAGTGTTGTTCCGTTGTACGATATAAGCCCGCCGCGGTTATGCATTTCCCGGTAGTACAGGGGAACTGCACCGTCTGAAAGATGGGTTGACGGTACATACCCCTCTGCGTAAAAATACCCGGAGCTTCCGCCGTTCTGACCGGGGTCGCCCTTGTCGCCTTTGTCACCTTTATCGCCCTTGTCGCCTTTTTCGCCGGGGTCACCTTTGTCGCCCTTATCACCCTTTTCGCCGTCAACACCGTCAATGCCTGCGGCTTTTACGCCGGTGTCGGTTTCTCCGATCCACCAGTTGCCGTTCTCGCCGATGAACGGGGTGTTTCCGTCCGCACCGTCAGAGCCGTTTTGTCCGTTTGTTCCGTCCTTACCGTCGGCTCCGTCTTTGCCGTTTATACCATCCTTGCCGTCAGCGCCGGCCTTGCCGTCAAGACCCTTCAAAACCGAAAGATCATACAGGTTCAGCCATATTTCATCGCCGGTGTAGCGCCATTGCAGAGTGTTTTCGCTTACACGGAATTCCGGTGTCTTTCCGTCAGTGCCGTCTGCGCCTTTCTGCCCGGTAGGGCCTGTGATATCGGCTATCGCCACAAGGTTCTGCCACTCGCCGCCCTCGTAACGCCACTGTATGTATTCCGTTGCTCTTTGTACTTCTATGCTTTTGCCGTTAATGCCGTCTTTGCCGTTGGCTCCGCCTTTACCGTCAACGCCGTTAATACCATCTTTTCCGTTTGTACCGTTTATTCCGTTCTTACCGTCGGCACCGTTAGAGCCGTCTTTACCGTCTGTGCCGTCCTTGCCGTTTTCTCCGGCAGCGCCCCGCAGCTCGGTAAGCGCCACAAGGTCGTGCCAATCGGTTTCATCGCTGTATTTCCACTGGATCGCCGTGCCGTTGTTCCGCACCTCCGGCAGTGCGGTGTTAGTCTTTGCCGCCTTGCTCCATCCTATGGCAAGCACGCTGCAAAGCACAAAAAGAGCGGCGCAAAGCGCCAAAAGTGTACCTGTGAGTAGTTTTTTCCCTGTTTTCATCTTCTTTCCTCCGTTCGGAATTGTTTATCACGGCGGAGCTTTGCACCGCTGCCCATGCCGTAAATGAGCGGCGGCTGACCGGATTATGCTTGGTTTGCTTTGTACTTATCCACAAACAGGGCGACTCCCTGCTTTAAGACCTCCATTTGGGATTTCAGATAATATTCATCCTCAAACATGGCATAGTGTACACAGGCACGGACAAAGATAAAGATCAGCGGCGTGATGACCGTGTACGGAATCCCTATTTTCGGCTCCAGCCGTTTGGCATATTCCGTATAGCGCTCGTTCACACCCTCAAAAAACTTCTTGCCGTATTCAATATATTTCGGATGCGTATAAATTTGATACATCAAGCGATATTTTTTGCCGTGCTTTTTGGCCGTCCAGTAAGGCACCTCCTTCACAAATCGGACAACATCCTTGGGGTCGGTGGGCGCCATCTCCATAAAATCGTCCTCGACCTTTTCCATACAGTATGCCGTTGATTCGATGATCAGCTCATCTACACTGCTGAAATACGAATAAAGATTTCCCGTAGTGCAGCCGCACGCCGCTGCCAAAGCCTTGATTCCCGTGCCTGTCAGCCCGTTTTCGGCATAGCATTCAAAGCATTTCTCCATCATTTCGCGCTTGCGCGCGTTGTGCTGCTCCTCTGTCGCTCTCATATACGCCACCTCCTTTTTGATAACTAAACGTTCAGTTAATTATAATATAGTATAGTGTAGCATAGAATTATGACAAATTCAAGAACCAACTGCAAAATGATGTAAAAAAAGCGGGACAGATAGTCAGTGGTAGAAATTCTCATAAAATTCTGCTATAATATGATCAAAAGAGCCTGATTTGGGACGATGTTATTTTGCGTTGCTTGAGGCAACGCCGCTTCCCGCACTATAATGAAAGTGCAAAGGAGGAATACACTATGTTTCAGGATAACCTAAAAGCACTTCGCAAGAAGAAGGGTATCACACAGGAAGAGCTGGCGGCAAGGCTGAATGTCGTAAGGCAGACCGTCTCAAAATGGGAAAAAGGTCTTTCCGTTCCCGACTCCGAGCTGCTGATAAAGCTGGCGGAGATTTTAGAGGTACCGGTAAGCCGGCTGCTCGGCTCCAAAATCGAAGCGGAAGAACAGCCGGACGCTTTGGCGGAACAGCTTTCCCGAATCAACGGGCAGCTCGCGATCAAAAACAGGCGGGCAAAAGAGTCTGGAAAGCAATAGCCTTCATCGTCGGCGGCATTATTGCCGTATATGTTCTGATCTTAATTCTTGCAACCGTCTTTACCTTTTCGCCCAATCGATCCGGCACAACAGACAGCTCGCAGTCTATTGAGTCGATCGTGGAAAAGGAATGAGAATCGGACACTTTCATCTCTGCGGTACGGGAATATCCCGTGCCGCAGCTGCTTCTCTCAAACTTTTCGGCAGAAAAAGTTATGGTTTCGGTTCACAATAAGGCTTTTTCATAAGGGTTGCGTTCCATAGGTCGAACATAGAAGCTAAATAAAAGCGAATGCACAGAATACGGAACAAAGAGATGATTTTATATGTTTCACATAGCATGGCGCGTTAAAGCTTGAAAAAACAATAATTTTGTGCTATACTATATTCAACAGTATCCGTACAGAGATACCGAAACATCAAGAACAAGATAAAGAGGCAGAACAAAATCGACAAATTATTAAAACCAAAAACTCTCGACGGGAGGTAACCGCCAATGAAACACAATAAGATTACAAGCGCAGAGAAATGACTTTTCCCTTGCGCTTTTTTGTTATTTTTGAAGGAAGTAACGACGAGAAAATGAATTGAAAAAGAACAACGGGCTTAACCCATAACGTATCGTAAAGTTAAAAGCCGCGTGATTGATCATAAATATGATGTCATAAAAAGCACAATGACATTGTTGAATCAATTTAGTCTGTAAGAAAAGTTTGCAATCAGAGAGGAAAGGAAATATGATACTTGAATTAAACAACATAGATAAGTCTTTTGGCGAGAAGGAAGTGCTCAAGGGTGTTTCTTTCACGGCAGAGGGCGGGAAAGCGTTCGGGCTTCTGGGCAGAAACGGCGCGGGTAAAACGACGTCTATCCGTATTATTATGAATGTGTTTCCCGCAAATGGCGGTGAGGTGCTTCTGGACGGAAAGCCGATTGACTATAACAAAATCGGTCTTGGATATCTTCCCGAAGAAAGAGGACTTTACCCCAAAAAACTTATTATAGACCAGCTTGCATATTTTGCGGAGCTGAAGGGGATGGGTGCAAAAGAGGCGGTCAAGGCGGTGGATTACTGGCTTAATAGGCTCGGTATGACGGAATACCGCAATAAACGGCTCGATACCCTTTCAAAAGGAAACCAGCAGAAAATTCAGTTGATAACGGCTCTTGCGCACGATCCGCATATTGTCATTCTTGACGAGCCTTTTTCGGGGCTTGATCCCGTAAATGCCATGCTCCTGAAGGATGTGGTAAAGGAACAGATTTCGCAAGGGAAAATCGTTTTGTTTTCAAGCCACCAGATGGCGTACATAGAGGAATTTTGCGACAGTATCGCAATTCTCAGCGCAGGCAGGGTTGCAATCAGCGGAGATTTGATTGAAATCAAGAGGAATTACGTGCGCGATAAATTAGTGGTAAGTACAACAAACCCCGAACGGATAAAGTCCGATTTGGGCGAGGCTTGCACCGGGCGTGAGGACGGCACGTTGCTTATTCAGCTTACAAGCCCCGCCGAAAAGCAGTCTATGATGAAACGTCTTGTGGAATCCTATGATATCGACGAAGTGAAAGTGTTTGAGCCCTCCCTTAACGATATATTCATAGAGCACGCAGGCGCGCAGGTGTAAGGAGGCAGAGCGATGAAACAGTTTGGAAAAATACTCAAATTCGAGCTGAAAGGCTATCTTAAAAACAAAGTCTTTACAGGCGTCACGATATTTCTTGTAGTTGCAATCGCTGTTGCTATGTTTATTCCGAATATTATATCGGCGTTCAAGTCCGGGACAACCCCGTCAAAGGATCTTCCCGTAATGCTTGTGTATGCCGAGGACGAAACCCTTTCTAAAACCGTAAAGGAATATTTTACGCAAGCCTTTACTGGGTATAACGTAAAGGTCGCGGACGGAACACTTGACGATATAAAATCGCAAATTACAAGCGGCAACGTCGAGTGCGCTTTTGTTCTGAACAGTCCGTCGTCTTACACTTATTATGTAAACAATCTCAATATGAGGGATTCCAATCAGGCTGTTGCGAACACGGTATTGCAAGAGGTTTACAGAGTGAACGCGATGATACAAAACGGGCTGTCCCCCGAACAGGCGAAAGATATTATGTCGGTGGTTATCGAAAGCAACACGATGACACTCGGTGTTGACCAGATAAAAAATTATTTCTATACCTACATAATGATATTTGCATTGTATACGGTGATTATGCTTTACGGGCAGCTTGTTGCGACCAACGTAGCAAGCGAAAAGAGCTCTCGCGCTATGGAGGTTCTGATTACGAGCGCAAAGCCGACGAGTATGATGTTCGGAAAGGTTTTTGCGTCCTGTATCGTAGGCTTTACGCAACTTGTGCTTGTGTTCGGGTCGGCATTGCTGTTTTATAATATCAACAAAGCGCAGCTGCAAAATCCGGTAATCGCTTCAATATTCGATATGCCCGTAAGCCTGTTTATTTATATGCTTGTGTTCTTTGTTCTCGGCTTTTTGATTTACGCTTTCCTTTACGGCGCAATCGGCTCAACCGCGTCCAAACTTGAAGATATAAGCACTATGGTGTTGCCTGTCACATTCTTTTTCATTATTGCTTTTATGATTGTTCTGTTCTCAATGATCGGCGGCAACATAAGCTCTGTGTTGATGAAGGTATTCTCGTATATTCCGTTCACTTCGCCGATGGCTATGTTTACGAGGATCTGTATGAGTACGGTTGCTTGGTATGAAATTTTTATTTCCATTATAATTTTAATCGGCTCTACCGTCGGTATCGGCGTTCTGTCGGCTAAGATTTACCGTGTAGGCGTTCTTCTCTACGGCACGCCGCCGAGGTTTACAAAAATTATGAAGGAGATCTTAAAGAAACAATATGAATAATAAAACAAAACAAGGTGGGCTTGGCATTGTATCCGTTCTGACGATTATCTTTATTGTGCTGAAGCTGTTGGGAGTTATCCAGTGGAGTTGGATATGGGTACTTTCGCCCATATGGATTTCCGCTGTGATTGCGGTAGCTGTGTTTTCCGTTATCCTGATTGTCGGAAGGATTAAAAAGGGGAAATGGTAACCTCCCACGCCCAAAGCCGAACATCTCTCCACGCACCTGTTTTCGTGGCTGAAAGCAGGTGCTTTTTGCTTCCCAAACGGCAGCATTTTCAGAAAACAAACAAGGCAGTATAAATTTGAAAATCGCTCACAGCAAAGAAAAACGAAGATTTTCACCACGAAAAACCGCATAATCGTGCCCGCACCTTCGACTGACGGAGATGGGGACGATGCAAAAGTCTCCGATCCGAATACAGAAAAAGATACCGGACGCTCACATTGCACACCTCGAGGCTTTCCGGTATCTTTCTCTGTATTGTACGGGGCAAAAAGAGGATTATGCCTTTGCGAGCGTCCAGCTCCGGCTCTCGGTCTGAAGACGGACCATATGAGCAAAGACGCCGCCCGCTTGGAGCAGCTCTGCGGGATAGCCCTGCTCGGCTACCGCACCGTCGCTCAGCACCACGATCCTGTCCGCGCCCGAAACGGTACGCATCCGGTGGGCGATGATGAGGACGGTCTTGTTTTTGATGAGGCGGGAGAGTGCCTCCTGAATGGCTGTTTCGTTCTCCACATCCAGGCTGGCGGTGGCTTCGTCCAGCAGAATGATGGGTGCGTCCTTCAGAAAAGCACGGGCGATGGAAATGCGCTGACGCTCGCCGCCGGAAAGCTCGCAGCCGTTCTCACCGATGTTGGCGTTCCAGCTGTCGGGGAGCTTTTCTGCAAACCTGTCCACATTGGCGAGCTTTGCCGCCGCGATTACCTCTTCGTCCGTCGCGTCCTTGCGGCCGATGCGGATATTCTCCAAAATCGTATTGTCGAACAGCGTGACATCCTGGAATACGATAGAATAGAGGCTCATCAGCTTTTCCGGATCGATTCCGGAGATGTCCATGCCGCCTACGGTGATCCTGCCCCGGTCAATGTCCCAGAACCGCGCCGCCAGGCGGGAAACGGTAGTTTTACCTCCGCCGGAGGGTCCGACCAGCGCCGTGACCTCTCCCTGCTTTGCCGTAAAGGACACATCCCGAAGCACCGTTTCGCCGCTCTGATAAGAAAAACCCACATGGTCGAACACAATGTCACAGTTCCGGTTGGTGAGCTGTTCGCTTCCGGTCTGCACGGGGCAGTCCAGAATCTCATTCATGCGCTCGATGTTGCTGTTGGTGCCGATGATGGCGGCAAGGTTCTGCAGAGTACCCTCCAGCGGGTCATACAGGCGGGATACCACCAAAAGGAACATAAAGAAGGTCAGGACATCCAGCTCACCCTTTACCAGCAGAGCCGCGCCCGCAAGGGCGGTGGTGGCAATACCCAGCCGCAGGACAAGTCCCGCGGAAACCACAAAGACAGCCGTTCCCAGCTCGCTCCGGACGAGGCGGCTTTCTACGGCACGGATTTTCTTTTCCAGCCCCGAAAGGTATCTCTCCTCGGCGTTGTTGGCGCGCAGATCGGGCATCGCTTCCATGCACTCCTGAATGCCGTCCTCGCAGGCGACCTTCGCCGCCGTTGCTTTGCGGGAGAGCTTTTTCTGCACGTCGGAGGCAAGCAAGACGATGGCAAATGCCACCGGCAGCGGCCAGACGGCGGCAAGCGCCATGCGCCAGTTGAAAAACAGCATCGACACGGCGATGACCGTGGTGGAGAGGATCGCACCGTACAGCGGTGCGACAAAATGGGATTGGCTCTGCTCCAGCACGGCGCAGTCGTTCATGATGGAGGATGTCAGGTCGGCAAGGTCTTTCTTTCCGAAAAAGGACAGCGGAATCTTTCTCAGCTTCTCGGCAAGCCCCACCCGGCGCACACCCGACTCCACATAGGTGACAAGAAAGGTGTTGTCGTATTCCAGCCGTGTGCAGACAACAATGAACAGTGCCGCCGCGACACAGCCAATCACATAAAACGGAATTCTCCCTGTCGTCAGCGTGCAACTCATCATATCGCTCACCAGCCGGTACAAAAGCCCCACCGGCAGCATGAAGGAGATGTTTTGCAGGGCACAGCACAGAATTCCTTTGATGTTGTCGATCGCTCCCTTGCGGGAAAGCGCATAGCGTCTCTGTAAATATTTGATCATCGCTCATGCCTCCTTTTCCACTTTCCATTGAACAGACTTCTGATAGTCCTGCCACATCGTCCCGAACAGACTGTCTTTTTGCCCGGACAGCTCCGCAAAGCTGCCGCTTTCCGAAAGATGTCCCTCATTCAGCACAAAAATGCGGTCGGCGTTCACAACCGTAGACAGCCGATGGGCGATTATAATGACGGTGCGCCCCTTTGCAAGCTCGTTGAAGGCAGCCTGCACCTTCGTTTCGTTGTCGGGGTCGGCAAAGGCGGTCGCTTCATCAAGAATCAGCACCGGCGCGTTTTTGAGCATGGCGCGGGCAATGGCAAGCCGCTGTGCTTCGCCGCCGGAGAGGTAGATGCCCTGCGAGCCGATGACCGTATGCACACCGTCCGGAAATTTTTCGATGATGTCCGTACACTGCGCCGCACGGAGTGCTGCCAGCACCTCCTCATCCGCGGCGTCCGGCTTGCCCATACGCACATTGTCCAGAATGGTGCCTTTGATCAGATGGCTGTTCTGAAACACGAAGGAAACCGTGTTCATCAGCTCGTTTTTTTCAATGTTCTTCACATTGACACCGCCGACGGAAATACTGCCGCTCTGCGGATCAAAGAAGCGGGCAATGAGCGCCGCCAGCGTGGATTTTCCGCCGCCGGAGGGTCCGACAAACGCCACCGTCTGTCCCGCGCCGATGGAAATGGAAATATTCTCCACTGCATTTTTTGTGCCGTCATAGCTGAATGTTACATTTTCCAATTCGACCGAGCTGTCCCTCGGATGCTTCGGTGCGCTCGGTTGAGAAAGTGAGGGGCTTTGCAGAACACGGTCAATGCGGGTGATGGCGTCCTGCACGATCATGCCGTTTTCGCTCATGAACATCAGCTTGGTGAGCGTCAGCGAGATGACCGGCGTGACGATGATGTAAAAGAGCAGGTTCAGCAGCACGCCGCCGTCCGCACCGCCGCGGGAGAACAGAAAGCCGCCTGCGATCAGAAACACAAACACGCTGTTGACCGCCAGCGTATAGAAGGTCATCGGCCAGCGCAGCTGCTTTGTGTATGCGATGACCCAACGCTCGTAGTTGTCGATGGCGCCCTTGAACTTTTTGAAGGAAAACACCGTCTGACCGAAGGTCTTGACGACGGGAATCCCCCGCACATACTCCACCGCCTCCCCCGACATGTCCGCAAGCGCGTTCTGATACTGTGTCATCTTCTCCTGCATCCCCTTGCCGGTCATGCTTGTCATCACGGCAAAGGCAAGCGCCACCGGCACAAGGCTTAAAAGCCCCAGCCGCCAGTCGAATGCCAGAAGAAGCGTCAGAAGTCCCGCAATGGTCGCCACAGCCCTTGCCTTGTCGGGGAGCTGGTGGGCGAGATAGGTTTCCGTTGCGCCGGTCGTTTCCGAAATCGTGCGGCGCAGCTTGCCGCTGCCGAACTGTTCGATTTCCCCAAGCGGAAGCGTGGCAATATGCTTCGTCATGGCAAGGCGCAGATTGGTGGCGATGCGGAACGCCGCAAGATGCGAGCACATCAGCCCCGCGATGTAGGTAAGCACGGCGGCAAAGGCAAACGCCACCGCCATCCAGCCGTAGTGCGTCACATGGACGGCGTTTTCATAGTTCGGCGCAACCTCGATGACCTCCCGCAGGATGCGCCAGATGTACCAAAACGGCACCAGCGCCAACAGTGCGCCGGCGGCGGCAAGCACCCACGAAAGATAGCTTAGGATTCGGTATGTCCCCGCGTAATCCAGCAGGCGGGACAGATTGGATTGTTTTTTCAAAACGGTTCCTCCTTGATTGTGGTTTTAGTTAGCCGAAGCTAACCGGACAGCCTTTGAAAAGCCGCCGGAGCGGCGATTCAAAGTGCATGATTTACTTTTTCAGAAAAGAGAACAGCCCTTTCTTTTCATACGGAGCAGCACGGATTTCTCCCGCCGTGTAGCCGGTGGCGTCAATGGCGGCGCGCAGGGCGGCTTCGTCAAGCGGCTCACGCGAGAGGATAACGGTTTCTCCCTTCGTATGGGAGGAAGACACCTTTTCCACTGAAAATGCGCGGCGGATCGTATCGTTGATGTGCGCCTCGCACATGGAGCATGCCATGCCGGAGATTTTCACTGTTGTCTGAATCATTTTCGTACCTTCTTTCAAAATTAAATTCTACCCCAGCGCCACATCAAGCGTCATCATAATACTGAACCCGACCGCAAAGAAAACCGTCCCTATGTTTGAGTGCCGCCCCTGCGACATTTCCGGTATCAGCTCCTCCACCACCACATAGAGCATTGCGCCCGCCGCAAAGCTCAGAAGATACGGCAGGGCAGGGATCACAAGCCGTGCCGCAAGAAGCGTCAGCACTGCGCCGACAGGCTCGACCGCGCCGGAAAGAACGCAGCCTAAGAATGCCTTGCTTTTCTTTTGCCCCTCTGCCTTGAGCGGCATGGAGATGATCGCGCCCTCGGGGAAATTCTGAATGGCAATGCCGAGGGACAGAGCAAGCGCGCTTGCCGCCGTAATCTGTGAGTTTCCCGCAAGAAAGCCCGCATACATCACGCCGACCGCCATTCCCTCCGGAATGTTATGTAAGGTCACCGCCAGCACCATCATCGTCGTGCGCCCGAGCTTGCTTTTCGGTCCCTCCGCCTTATCGCTTCCGATATGAAGGTGAGGAATCAGACGGTCAAGCAGGAGCAAGAACAGCACGCCGACCCAAAAGCCGATAAAGGCAGGAAGGAAAGACAGCTTTCCCATGTCCTCCGACTGCTCAATGGCGGGGATCAGCAGGCTCCAGATCGACGCCGCCACCATCACTCCGGCGGCAAAGCCCGCGAGCGCACGCTGTACCAAATCGCCGAGCGATCTTTTCATAAAGAACACGCACGCCGAGCCGAGCGTCGTCCCGATAAAAGGAATCAATATTCCGAATAATACTTCCATTGCTTCACCGCCTTTGCGTTGTGTTTTTTATTTATTTCTTCTGAAGCCCGCCTCGTCCCGGTATTCGGGATGCTCCTTCAGATACGGGTCTTTGTCGCCGCAGATGGTATAGTCACATCGGCAACCGTCCACGCAGGTGGTCGTCCGCACCAGCCTTGCGCGGAGCAGCTCCATGGACGCATAGTCCACATTGCACAGAGCAGGCATGATATCCGTAAGACCGTGCCTGACGGCAAACTCCGCCGCCGGACACGATGTGAATTCATAATAAATCGGCTTATCTTTATCGTAAGGCGCAATCGACATCTCGTAATCGTGCCATTTGTCACAGCCGCATTTCGCCCGCACAAACGCCTTGTACATCAGCTTTCTCCAGAACGGCTTGTTGCAGTCAACAAACCGCAGTTTGCGGAAGGTCGGAAGGATCAGGTTTTCCTCCATCTCTTCGATTTCGCGGAACGATGTGACGGCTTTGCAGACAACATAATAGCTCATGATTGCGATGCAATCGTAAGTGCCGCCTGCGCCGTTGTGGAAGTTCTTTTTACCGCCCAGATCGGTGCGCCAGTCGGAGAGAAAGTCTATGTACTGCCGCTGTACCTTTTCCCATGTCGCCTCCCGCTCTGCCGCAGGATAATGCAGAGCAATTTTAGCCCGTATCTCTTTCTTGCAGGGCTTTGAATACAGCACATGGCTTTTGCGGTCGAGTTGAAGTTCTCTGTCTTTCATCTGTTTGCCTCCCTCCTTGAAAATCGTGGTATACAGCAGTAATTTCATCGTTTCCGAGCCGTGACGCATAGCCAACTTTTCTTTTTGTGTATCTGAACATCGTGAAAGCCCGCCTGCTCCAGATACGCTTTCAGCTCTGTGTCTTTATAGATGGTCATGCCGCCGATGATTTCCGTCCACTTCTCGTCCCTGTCCGTGTCGCCGTTGCTCTCGTTGCAGATGAGAAGGGTTCCGCCGGTCTTCAGCACCCGTCCGACCTCGCAAAAGCACTGCGGCAGATCAGGCCAGAAGTAGACGGTTTCAAAAGCCGTGACCAGGTCGAACCGCTCCGATTCAAACGGCAGCTCCGCCACACTCGCGCACAGCACATCACAGCGTCCCCTCGCAACGGCGACTTTGCTGACTCTCTTTGATTTTTCAACGCTGACAGGGGAATAGTCGATCCCCCACACAGTGCCTTTCGGACACAACTTCAACAGCCTTTTGATATTCGCCCCGCCGCCACAGCCGCAGTCCAGCACCTTGGCATCCGGAGTAAGCTCCAAGAAGCGAAGTCCCCACCGTGCCACGGGGCTGTGACCGAGATTCATCAGGGCAACCATGATTTTTCCGCCAAGCCCCACGGGGTTGCGGGTGTTTTCAAAAAATGACATATCACACCTCCGATTTCACACATTCGGTATAAGTTAACGGGAAGGATGCTTTCAGAACAACGCTTTTCCGCACCGTCCAGCCGTTCTGCTGCAAAAAAGTCAGATATTCCTCGCTCGTCCACCTGCTGTGGAGAGGAAAGCCCGCCAGCTTCATAAAAAACGCTCTCACCTTGCCGGGAAACGAATTTTCAGAGTGGGTGAAGGTCGGTGCAATCAACACACCATCGTCCTTCAGCACCCGGCGAATCTCGGCAAGGGCTTTCTCCGGCTGCGGCACAATGTGCAGGGCGTTTGACACAATCACTGCATCGAAGGATCCGTCCGCATAGGGCAGACAGAACATATCCTGCACGGAAAAGTGCAGCTTCGCAGAGCGGTTACCCCGCGTTGCCTCGGCGATCATCTCTGCAGAGGCGTCCGTCGCTTCAATATGTGCCGCCGCGTTCACGATATGTTTTGCAATCAGTCCGGTGCCCGTCGCAAGCTCCAGCACCGTTTTGCCTTTCACGGCCGGACGGATCAGCGCATACATCGTTTCGTATGCCGCGCGGTCTTTGCGCATGAAGCGGTCGTACCGACCGGCATTTCTGTCCCAGAAATTCTTGTGTTCTCGCATCGCTATCATTCCTTTTTCCGTCAGATTTGTCTAACCTATACATACACATCACGAGGTTAGACGCAGCTAACTCGCACATTTTTGAAAAGCCGCCTCTCTGCGGCCTTCCGCTTATTCAAATAACTCCCTGCAAGCGCCATGCACCAGCGTTTCCAGCACCTGCGGGTACAGTCCTCCGATTTGCTCCTTGTGTGAGACGGTCAGAATCAGTCCGCGTACTGTCGCGGCAGCCAAAGACACACCACACTTGGGCATAAGGTCATGTTTCTCCAGAAGTTGACGGATGTGCGTCTCGCCGTCGTGGTAATGCACATTTTTGACATCCTCCGGCAGTCTCTGCAAAAGCAGCTTCGCATCGTTTTCAATGAAAACCATGTCGCCGGTATCGGACAGCCGCCGGCAGACGGCAAGAACCGCCTTTGCCGCACGCTCCGACGGCGGCAAGCCGTTTGCTTCGCTCAGTGCATGGTCAGCCACTCCGTAAAGCTCGGAGTGGATACTTTCCAGAACCGCGAAAAACAGCATTTCCTTGGATTCATAGAATTTATAGAACGAGCCTTTCGCAATGCCGACAGCCCTTGTCAGCTGATCCACGGAGGTTTTCTTCATCCCCAGCGTGACCGCACAGCGCCGCGTTTCCTTCAGCAGCGCCTTGCGAAGCTGTTCTGTTTCGTATTCGGTAAAAGCCAAGATTGAACCCCCCCTGAAATATGACCGTTTCGGTTCTTTCGGTCACATTATAACATATTGAGATCCTTTTTTCAATAGAAATCTGAATTATCACCGCAAAGAATAAAATGAGGATGTTTTTTCCGTCGAGTAATACCAAACCGGCAGAGAAAAACAAAAAAGGCGGCAAGGATTTTACTCCCTGCCGCCCGAACCGCATCAGAACATCTGAACAGAAGAACTGTCCGGCTCTTTTTGGTTTTCACTGTACTGTCCCTGCTTCTGTGCAGGTTGATTTGCGTTTTCTTGATACCACGATGTGAGCCAACACTGATAATGCATCCTTGTTATCAGGAACATCTCGCTCAGCGACTCAAAGCTCATCATGACTGCCACATGGTTTTCCGGCTTATTACCGAATTTCGGAACGATCAATCCCTTTTCGTTGGTTTCACCCGGACCGCTGTCGGCAACGAACAGAAAATCTGCCTTTTTGGCCGGCACCAGCTGCGCCACGCGGGAAAGGCTTTTTCCGTCCGGTCTTGCCCGACCGATGGCTCTGAGTTTTTCGGCAGATGTGCCGCCAAGACACTGATACAACGGCGTATTATCGCCGTTTTTCTTTTTGCTTTGCAGTATATACCGCAGCTCACCGCAATCCAGCTTTCGGCACAGCTCCAGAAACTCATCCACAGCAATATAGATATGGACATTGTTCGTCTGGCGCTGACCGGCAGGGCGATTAACATCGTAGGTTGCGAAAGCGAAATGAACTCTTCCTATCGGGAAGCAGTCATTTAAGCTCTCAACAAAGCAGTTTTTCGCATCCTTACGCGCGAGTTGATAATTGTTACGTTCTTCAGCCATCACACAGCCTCCTCGTTTTGTAATGCCAGGACCATTTTGACCATCTTTACACAATCACCTGCATTTTCTACGAACTGAGGGAAGAAATCGGCCTTCATATCGTAGTCGAGATACAGTTTGATGAAGAGTACATCAATAAGCTTGTCACACACCTCATCAGAAAGCATTTTTTCAAGCTTTTGAATACGTGGACTGAGTAAAGAGATTGTCTTCTGCCATTCGATGAAATATTCATCGTTCAATGGAATGCCAAAGGACTCCAGCCAACCCTTGACTGTGTGAGTCTCAGAATTATCGCCACAGTCGATATCGTTGATGATATACTCGACCTTCATAGGCGGTAATTTGTCCTTTTCGGCATCTTTCTTATCGATTCTAATGGCACGTCCCAACGGGAACATGGCACACACTGCCGGCTTTGCATCGTGAATCATACATTTTCGGTTCTTCAGCAACGGGCATCTTTTGATAGAACCCCTTGGCATAAGTCGAACGATTGGCATTCGAGAAGTGCTTCCCAAATAGCAATCACAGTATAACTTCACAAAGTCGTGAGGTGTCATCTGCAAGGCTTGTGCCGCCTTAAAAACATCCTGCGGGGACATTAAAATATCCTCGCGGTTGATGCAGCACTTGCCGCATTGTGTGCAATGAAATCTGAAAGTATCGTTTAGATCGCGTTTCATATGATCGAAATTTTCCGCGATGTGTTGTAATCTTGGATCACCCATAATTATATTCTCCTATTCTGAAAAGAAGGGGACTCGCAATGAGCCCCTTCGGTTTGTGTCATACTGACTTGGTTTCATTTGTGATTTCCCTGAGGAATTCAAGTAAGCACTGAATGTTCTCCTCATACTGAGATTGAAACGGCTTATCCAGCTCGAAGTCTCCATACTTAAGTCGCTGGAAACATAACAGAGCTCGGACCTTGTTTTCCTCGGGAACTCTTCGTAATAGTTGTGCGATTTCACGTGCTGTTCTAAAATCCACGCTCAGAAACGCTTGGTCTTCAGGCGTAAAACGCTTTTTCATCCAAGTCTTAGTGTGTACCTTAGGACCGTTGAAATGCTGCTTGCGTTCGTAGGATATAAGATATTCGTATCCACCGTGCTCCAGAGGTCCTGCAATGAACGGGTAAGTTCGGCAGGCTCTCGGATTGACCGCGTGGATCTTGCAACGGTTGTTCTCAAGGAAGATGCAAGCATCGTCGGGTCCTTTGGTCTTGAGGAAGTACACGAAATACCCACACTCATCCAAAAGGACCGGCTCAGCATACCTTTCCCAGAAATCATCCATGCAAGTGATATTCTCATCCTGTTTCATCAGATACCGTGCGATACGAAACGCATCCAAGGTTTCTACCGGCACCTGCTCTTTGACGTGCTTGCAGCACTCACCGCAGCCGATGCACTTAAACGGTACGTTATCCTTCGGTTTGAGTTTGACAAGGTTCTTATACAGCTCATCCATCGAATTTCCTCCAAGGACATTTCTTCTGGTTAAACTTGATGGGCTTAAATCCTATGCTGTCACAGAAGAAGGTGCCAAGGCCTTCTGCCCATACGACATCTGACACGCTCATAGACCTGGCACAGTAGCCCTCAGGAAGCTCACAGTTGAATATGTAGAAGATATTATCCAACCGCTTAACATCCAGTTCACCGTCAAACACAAGCTCGTAGGTGCTCTCGCGAATACCGCCGTGTTCCATTGTGAACTCATAGTTCATAAACATCAGATTATAACGATCCTTTTCCGGTGCTATCTGAAACAGTTTTACCTTCATATTCTCCAACCTCCTTCTCTGTAAATGAAATCAGTCGTGAAAATTTGAGGCATATATCTCATATCACACCCGGGATCCTCAGGGAAACGGTTATGTTTATCCGGTATGATAACGCAAAGCACCATTCTACCGGTTTCCTCAAACTCGGTTAAACGTACATCGCAATCCTCATAAATTCCGGATACCATTTCACCGTTTTTGAAACGTTCACCGGCCTGCACTCGAAGACCGAGGGTATTCAATATCCTACAGATCTCCTTGTGCGGATATCCCAGTGTCATCTGGAAATCCATGTGGTTGTATCTTCCCATACCGTGAGTATGGAAATTACAGGTTCCAGGCATAAATCCGTTTTCTGTTTTCCCATCAATCTCGCAAACAACACCGTTTGCACACCCGTGAATTACCCAGTCGATATTAGGCTTCATTCAGATCACCGTCCTTCTCACCGAGAATCCACAAAGCATCGTCTTCAATGTGCATGGTTTCCCATTGATATCCGAGGCAACGACGAAGCAACAATTCACTGGCCGACATACCGAGACAGCTCACATCAACCGCATTATCACTTTCGGGTGGAACAGAATCAATGCGTTCTTGCTCTGAAGCATGAACAGCCTCCAGAATCTTGAAAAGCTCTGATAACGGAATTCTCCCCTCGGGGAACCCAACGCACCAGTAGTATTCGTCGTCAGGTTTCGCAACACAGAGAATTCTTCTTCCAAGAATCGCTTCGATTTCCGGTTGTATTTTCTGTGAGATCTCTTCCCATGATAATTTGAAGGCTTTTACCTCATTCATCGGTTTTCACCTCCTGCGGTTCAGCAGAGCCGGTTTCTGCGATGTTGAGCAAGCTCTTACTGGTCCAGCCAACAATGGCAACCAAGAACTCCTCGATGCTGTTGTGAAGAATGGCGCGAGCCATATGAAATCCCACAGACTCAAGCTTCTCGTCGTCAGAAGCTACCTGATTATAGAATGATTTGGCAAATGCCTCTGCTTTCTCAGAGTCGTTCATAACGTCAAGAAGACGTCTGCAAGTGTCATCATCGGCTAACGGGAAAGGTATCGTCGGAATAACTCCCGTTGCTGTTTTGGATTCGGCAATT
>OHOZ01000601.1_pt1 | contig 21119 bp, 15 predicted proteins | sample 1569931 | NCBI WGS metagenome assembly OHOZ01 (sample SAMEA3879572, study PRJEB24766) | human gut metagenome | biome: human-associated habitat; feature: feces | place: USA | collected 1985/1987
AGTATCGCCTCCAAAAGTTTCGGCTGTGCACTGTCTCTTTCTTTCCATATCCGATTGAACGACCTAAACGCTTTCGCATACCCTTCGTGTTCCGCACTATCTCTTTGCGAACAGCCATTATTTCTAATATTTTCTGTCATAATCAGTCATTCCTCCTTTCTCGGTCATACTAAAGACTCCTATTGATTTGGTCCTTCGTTTCTCAACTACTATGACCTCTGCTGACTTCTGTGCGTTCAGCACTACCTCGAGTAGTGGTTACCTCTTTCAAGGCATATCGCACAGACCTCCCTGGGTACCACACGTCACTTTCTCTCCATCTATCTGCCACATTTACTACAGTTAATTCCGAGTAGTTATTGGACTTCGACTTGTTATGCAGCCTTATCCTTAACTGTAGCCTGATGTGATTTCTGTTCGTCAGACCAGAGATTTGCCTCCACCTTCCTTCAGATTCCCCTCGCGTTAATCATAGTCGTTGCCATGAATAGGACACCCTTGGTCTTGGCTGTATCCTTCCCACTACTAGGGCGGATTTGGAACTTGCATCCATTAGCGACGTGCGCCGCCAGGCGCACATAAAAATAGGGACTCTCATCTTAAAGACGAGAATCCCGTGGTACCACTTTAATTCATCTGCATATGCAGACCTTATACACGATAACGGTGTGACCGTTCTGCCCTAACAAACGCTCAGACAGACAACTCCAAGACCATCTTCAATAAGTTCTAATTTTCCCTTTCGCAGCACCCGGGTTCTCTGTAAAATCGTTCCTTATCTACTCTTCTCTTCCACGTATTTTTATATTAAACTTTTGTAACTATAGCATAGTTACGAACTTTTTTAAGTGTATCACATTTGTGCTAAAATCGTCAAGCTATTCCCCTTTTATATTCTTATAAGAATGAAAAAAGTATTGTTTTTTATTCTATTTTAGAAACAACAGCTTCTTAGTATCTATACATATAGCTTCCGTCTGTCTTCATGCTTGCATTTCTTAAATCTGCTGTTTTCTTCTTTACCTTGCTCTTAGGAATTGTAATTGTAATGTCCTTTGTTGTACGAGCAGGCATTGCAATATTCTTAGCTACACTGTAGTTTGCAATTGTTGCACCTGTGGCTGTCTTTGCAACAATCTTAATCTTTTTAAATTTTGTAATATAGTAGCTTGTATTATTGTATAATCTTAACTTAACTACTAACTTACCTTTGCTGTAGTATGCTTTATAGATACCAGCAGTTACTCCATAAGATGCACTGCTTAAAGAAGCTTTTGCTCTTGTATATACATTACTCTTTACTGTAACTACGCATTTTGCTGTTTTGCTTCCAGATTTTGCTGTAATTGTTGTCTTACCTGCTTTTTTTGCAGTAACTTTACCATTCTTTACAGTAGCAACTGACTTCTTGCTTGAAGTCCAGCTTACAGAACCGCTAGCACCAGTTACACTTAATTTGTGAGACTGACCTGCTGTGATAGTAAGTTTGCTCTGGCTCATTGTAAGTGGTGTCTCTGTTGGTGTAACAGTGCTATCGCCAAGAGAAACTACAGTAGTAATCTTAGCCTGTGCAGATGGAGAAACCTGTATATAATAGCTTCCTGCACTTACATTTGTATACAATCCAGAAACATAGTATCCACTATATTCGTCACTACCAAGAGCAGTAGCTGCATCTTCCCATTCTGATTCCTTAATTACTGCACTATTTGAAAATGTTGTACCTGATGTCTTCTTATATGTAATAGTAAGATCCATTTTTGTGTCAGTTAAAAAGTCCATATATAATGTTCCATCTTTTGTTACGTTGAAAGAATATCCTTTGCTTCCTCCAGCGAAAATAGTAACTGTGTCACTTACCAAAGTCTCATTGTCTGCTGCTTTTGCCTTGTTCACTGCACCTGGGCATACTACGATTAAAGTTAGTACTAAAAGTGCGGCCACCAATTTTTTGAATGTTTTTTTCATTGCTTCCTCTTTTCCTTTCTAAAAAAATATAAATACTTTAATGATCCATTTGAAAAGCATCTTTCCAAATTTTTCTACCACTTAATTTTAATATAAAATTCACGAAAAAGCAAATGGAATATAAAATTTGTCTAAAACGAATAAAATATTCGTTTTTGTCTACATATCTATCTTGCATTATGCATACAAAAGTCCTATAAACTAAACATCATCCTTAGATTTTAAGGTACTTCCTTGCTGTAGAATTTCCTGCCCTTTGCATCAACGTATTTACAGGACGGGAAAAATCTCTTGCTTTTCGCTACAGCCAATGACATTTCTTCTATGCGGAATTGGGAAAGTAAAAGAAATAATAAAAATAGAAATTGATTTATTTCCCCTAATTATGTATACTTTTAGGTAAGAGAATGGTTTTCCATTCCTTTAATACGGAAATCTGTATATTCAGATTTATATTAACACATTATATTAATGAGAAAGAGAGGTTACTAAGATGGCAACAATCGATTTAAGTAAGTATGGCATCACTGGTGCTACAGACATTGTTTACAATCCTTCTTATGAAGTATTATTCGAGGAGGAAACAAAAGCTGGATTAGAGGGGTATGAAGTAGGTCAGGAAAGCGAACTTGGTGCAGTAAACGTTAAGACTGGTATCTACACAGGTCGTTCTCCTAAAGATAAGTTTATTGTAGAGGATAAGAACTCAAAAGACACTGTATGGTGGACTACAGAGGAATATCCAAACGATAACCACAAAATGTCAGAAGAAACATGGGCTGCAGTTAAGGAAATCGCTAAGAAAGAGCTTTCTAATAAGAGACTTTTCGTAGTAGATGCATTCTGCGGTGCTAATGCAGATACACGTATGGCAGTTCGTTTTATCGTTGAGGTTGCTTGGCAGGCTCACTTCGTAACTAACATGTTTATTAAGCCTACTGCTGAAGAACTTAAGAACTTCGAGCCTGACTTTGTTGTATACAATGCTTCTAAGGCTAAGGTTGAGAACTACAAAGAATTAGGTCTTAACTCTGAGACATGTGTTGCATTTAACATTACAAGCCGTGAGCAGGTAATCATTAACACATGGTACGGTGGAGAAATGAAGAAGGGTATGTTCTCTATGATGAACTACTACTTACCATTAAAGGGAATGGCTTCTATGCACTGTTCTGCAAACACAGATATGAACGGTGAAAATACAGCTATTTTCTTCGGTCTTTCTGGTACAGGTAAGACAACACTTTCTACAGATCCTAAGCGTCTTCTTATCGGTGATGACGAACATGGTTGGGACGACAAGGGTGTATTCAACTTCGAAGGTGGTTGCTACGCTAAGGTTATCAACCTTGATAAGGAATCTGAGCCAGATATCTACAATGCAATCAAGCGCAACGCTCTTCTTGAGAACGTAACACTTGATAAAGATGGAAAAATTGATTTTGCAGATAAGAGCGTTACAGAAAATACTCGTGTATCTTATCCAATTGATCACATTCAAAACATTGTACATCCTATTTCATCTGCTCCAGCTGCTAAGAACGTTATCTTCTTGTCAGCAGATGCATTTGGAGTATTACCTCCAGTATCTATCCTTACACCAGAGCAGACACAGTATTACTTCCTTTCAGGATTTACAGCTAAGCTTGCTGGTACAGAGCGTGGAATTACAGAGCCAACACCTACATTCTCAGCTTGCTTCGGTCAGGCATTCTTAGAGCTTCATCCTACAAAGTATGCAGAAGAGCTTGTTAAGAAGATGCAAAAGAGCGGTGCTAAGGCATATCTTGTTAACACAGGATGGAATGGTTCTGGTAAGAGAATCTCTATCAAAGATACTCGTGGTATCATTGATGCTATTCTTAACGGAGATATTGCAAACGCTCCAACTAAGAAGATTCCTATGTTCAACTTCGAAGTTCCAACAGAACTTCCAGGTGTAGACCCAGCTATTCTTGATCCTCGTGATACTTATGCAGATGCTTCTGAATGGGAAACAAAGGCAAAAGATCTTGCTGCAAGATTTAATAAGAACTTTGCTAAGTACGAAGGTAATGACGCTGGTAAGGCATTAGTTGCTGCTGGTCCTCAGCTTTAATACTGGAACCATAACAGGACAAAAAGCCTTTTGCAACGATTCTAATTTAGAATTTTTGTACATTGTTTAGGAAACCCAAACAGGGAAGTCTCCACATACTAGCGGAGACTTCCCTGTTATTTTTTATTTTTTTCTTTATGTATTTCTGGAAGCATTTTCTCTACTTTGGTAAGAGAACGCAATAAATAAACGCTTTTTTTATTCAACTCTACTTGCGGAATCATTTTTTGCGCAAGCCAATTTTTAAGACTTTGCATACACAACTCTCCTCAAGTTCTTTTATTTATTGTATTCTCTTTTTATTTTTTTGTGAAACCACACTCTATTTTCGATATATCACCATACGATTGATTGGTTTTCCTTCTGCCACAAACTTTGACTCATATTCTGTCATGACATTTCCTTCTAAAAATTCACTGTGATGTAAATCAAATGTATGATTCTCTAAAATCCAGCCAGCCTCTTCCACCTGCTCCAATGAAAAATCAAACAATGGACGATTGTCCGTCTTAAATATCACGCGTCCGTCTGGTTCTAAGAACTGATCATAACGGGATAAAAACTGCACTGATGTAAGTCTACGCTTTGCGTGACGGTCTTTTGGCCATGGATCAGAAAAATTCAAATAAATAAGGGCAACCTCATCCTTGTCAAATACATCTGGTAAGTTTTCCGCATCCATGCGAATAAACATTAAATTATCCTGTTCCAACTCTGGTCTTTTTTCCAATGCACGCACCAACACGCTGGAATATTTTTCAATACCTACATAGTTAATATCTGGATTTTGTCTGGCTAATTCTGTGATGAATTTTCCCTTTCCCATACCAACTTCTATGTGTATAGGGTTCTTATTTCCAAATACTTCACTCCATTTGCCCTTTTGTTCCTCTGGAGTATGCACTACATAATCATTTGCTGCAATGGTCTCTCTTGAGCCTTTTACATTTCTAAGCCGCATTTTGTATCTCCTCTTCTATTTTGATAGTACATGAATAATGTCGCTTTATCACTAAAAAAAGTAACAAGGCGACATTATGTGCTATTTATTATTCTATTTTAATACTCTGCTTTCTTCTTTACAACCTTTTTCTTCTTATCTTCCTTATAATCAAAAGCAAATACTACCGTAGTAAGCGGTGGTAATGAGAATGTAATCGAATGTTCTCTTCCATCGTGTGGAACAGCTTCTGCCTTCAATGGTTTAAAACTATTCACACGATTCTTTCCACCAAATTCTTCTGCATCTGAATTTAACACTTCTTTATAGTAACCTGCACATGGTACACCTACACGATAATCACGATATTCGTTAGTATGAAAATTGCATACAAATAACAACTGTTTCTTTGCTGTCTCGCCACGGCGTACAAAAGAAACTACGCTACTCTTACGATCATCACAACTCATCCATTCAAATCCCATAGCGTTACCATCATGTACATACATAGCAGGGTACTCATTATAAAGTTTATTTAATGCCTTTACATATCTTTGCATGCCACGATGCTGTTCGTATGCCAAATCCCCCCAGCTAAGACTTACCGCTTCATTCCATTCATGGTCCTGCGCAAATTCCTGACCCATGAATAACAGTTTCTTTCCTGGATGTCCATACATAAATCCATATGCAGTACGCAAGTTTGCAAATTGCTCCTCACGATTTCCAGGCATTTTATTTAATAATGTACTCTTTCCATGTACTACTTCATCATGAGACAATGCCTGAATGAAATTTTCGCTGTAGGCATACATCATACTAAAGGTTAATTTGTTAAAGTCATAATGTCTTGATTCTGGTGGGCAATGCATAAACTGTAAGAAATCATTCATCCATCCCATATCCCATTTGAACAGGAAGCCTAATCCATCCATTGATGCTGGTGCTGTTACTCCTGCCCAAGCTGTAGATTCTTCTGCAATCATCAATGCACCTGGATCTCTCTCTTCTAATACTTCATTCATATGACGGAATAATGCAATGGCATCTGTATTCTCACGTCCGCCATGTTCATTTGGAAGCCACTCGCCATCTTCTTTTCCATAATCCAGATATAACATGGATGCTACGGCATCTACACGCAAGCCATCAATATGGAATTTTTCAATCCAATATAATGCATTGGCAACTAAGAAATTTTCCACCTGCTTCTGTGCATAATTGAAAATCAAAGTTCCCCAGTGAGGATGTTCTCCTCTTCTCTTATCTGGATGTTCGTATAATGGAAGTCCATCAAATTTTGCTAATCCGTGTGCATCTTTTGGGAAATGTGCAGGTACCCAGTCTAATATAACCGCAATTCCTCTGCTATGCATGTAGTCTACAAAGTACATAAAGTCCTCTGGATCTCCGTAACGTTTTGTTGGAGCATAGTATCCTGTTACCTGATATCCCCAAGAACCGTCAAATGGATGCTCTGCAAGACCCATAACCTCAATATGCGTATATCCCATATCTACCACATAGTCTCCAAGCTGCTCTGCAAGTTCACGATAATTATAAAATCCATTGTCGGAATCCTCTTCTTTTTTCTTCCATGAACCAAGATGTACTTCATAAATAGATATTGGCTCTTTTCTACAAGAAAGACGGTCTTTTGCACGACGTTTCTTCATCCATGTAGTATCTGTCCATTTGTAATCACGAATGTCCGCAACCATTGATGCAGTCTCAGGACGAAGCTGTGCAGACGTTGCATAAGGATCTGCCTTGTGCAAAATCTCTCCTTCTCTCGTAAGAATCTGATATTTATAAATGTCTCCAGGCTTTACTCCAGGAATAAATAATTCATACACACCTGATGTCTCCAACATATTCATCTGATGTACTCTTCCGTCCCAAAGGTTAAAATCACCTACCACACTAACACGTCTTGCATGAGGCGCCCAAACAGCAAAATAAGTACCATCTACACCATCAATGGTCATTGGATGCGCACCTAATTTTTCATAAATTTCATAATGTTTTCCTTCTCCGAACAAATAGCAGTCCACTTCTGAAATTTGTGATGCGAAACTATATGGATCTTCAATTTCAATTACAGTACCATCTCCATAAGTTACTACATAAGTATATTTTGTGTACTTTTCCTTATCCAGATATAATGCAAAAAAACCTCTATCATTGATTTTCTCCATATCATCTGCTAGTTTTCCATTTTTACTCTTAATCTGTACCGCAGTTGCATCCGGGCGAAATGCGGTAATTACCTGTCCACCTTCATACTCATGGATACCCAATAACTGCTTTGGTGCATTAATCTTACAATCCACCAATTCATCATATAAGCTCCAGTTAATCCAATTTTGTAACTTCTCATTCATATTAAGATCCTCCTTTATCCCATATCCTATATAATTCTAACGTTTCAACCACACACTTGCTGTCCGACTACACAGTAAACATTTCTTGGTTAAACTTTTTATTCTTCTATCAATGCCTTTTTAAAAAAGGAACACGTTTCCTTTACTAATGTCCGTAATACCTTTTCTGATTTCAATTCACCGCGTTCAAAATAAACCAACATATACATATTAATCATTCCCGTATAACTAATGGCAAAATATTCTTCTCTGCCTCTTAGCTCCACCTGTTGCTTTGAATGCTTTTCAAAAAACGCAGTCATCAATTTAATCAATCTGGATATATATGGCTTTGCCAATCGAAATGCTTCATTGTCTTTTGCAGAAGAAAACAGACTGACAAGCATTAAATAAAATTCCATATCTCCTACCGCACACCAGACATATACCTCCGTAACCTGATAAAGCATATCTTCAAAATCTCCATCCTGTTCCGTAATGTCTCCAATCCGATGCAGCAATCGCTCGCCACCTTCTTCCAGTAAACATTCCAACAATCCCTGCTTACTTTTAAAGTAGTAATACATCGTAGGTTTTGTAATTCCTGCCGTGTTTACAATTTCCTGTACCCCGACAGCGTCATATCCTTTTTCAAAAAATAAATGCTGCGCACATGCTAAAATCTTTTGTCGATTTGAACCATCTTGCATCATGTCCGCTATGTATCCCTCGCTTTCTGCACTTCCTAGATACGTTTTCTACAGACAGTATACCAATCGGTATATAGATGTGTCAAGATATTTTTTCACATTTTGCAATTTTATTTTTAAACTTTTGTATTCGTGTAGTTCCTATTTTTATTTTTCACATTCTCCGTGTAACCATTCCTAATTGCCTACTTGCTACTATCGAAAAAACTGTTTATAATGTTGTTGAGATAAAAAGGTGCCTTGCAACATGGCATCTTATAATAAAGCTTATGAATATTAGGACAAGTATATACATGAAGTAGTATACTTAATTTCGTTACACAAAATTTGGAGGTTAAAAGAAAGATGAAAAAGAAATCATTTCGGGCATTTTTTGCCTTGCTATTAACTGCGGTCGTTTCTTTCCAACCAATGGATAGCACCGCTTTTGCTGCAACACAGAAAGACACAATTAAGGCAGAAACCACATCACAATCCACCCCTAATCCTTTTGATATTACCGATGGCTCTAGTGATATTACCTGGCCCTCTGGTCCAAAAGAGAAAAAGCTCACTTCTGATTCCGCTATTTTGATGGATGCCGATTCTGGTCTTATTCTCTACAATAAAAATATAACAAAGAAACATTATCCTGCCAGTATCACAAAAATTTTGACAACTTTATTAGTAGCAGAAAATTGTAGCTTGGACGAAACTGTTACCTTTACGAAAAAAGAAGTTACAAATCTAGAATATGGTGCCAGCAATATTGAAACACAGGTAGGGGAAAAGCTTAGCATTGAACAATGTCTCTATGGTATCATGCTGGCTTCCGCCAATGAAGTTTGTAACGGTGTAGCAGACTATGTATCTGGCAGTATTCCTGCTTTTGCAGACCTTATGAATAAAAGAGCCAATAGCCTTGGCTGTGTGAACACACACTTTTCCAATCCAAACGGTCTGCACAGTGATGATCATTATACTTGCGCGTATGATATGGCACTGATTAGTCGTGCAGCAATACAAAACCCTGTATTTAAAAAAGTAGCAGGTACCAAAAGCACCTACTTGGATGCAACAAACAAACATGCCGCGCGTTCTTTGACAAACCATCATAATATGCTGTATCCTTATTCTACTTCTCAATTCCTTTATGATGATTGTATTGGTGGAAAGACTGGTTACACTTCGGCTGCACAAAGTACACTGGTTACGTTCGCAGAGAGAGATGGTATGACGCTGATTTGTGTTGTTATGAAGGGCGTAAGCTCCAAGACAAATATTAATAGTAATATTTATACCGATACGATTTCCTTACTGGAATATGGCTTTAATAATTATCAGGTACATGAACTTTCCAACCAGTCCACTACCTCATCCGAAGAGACACCATTCTTCACACAGTTTGATTCTATTTTAGATTTTGAGAATGCACCTTTGCAGACAAGTGGAAACGGAAAGATTATTCTTCCAAATTCGGTAAAAAGTTCGGATGCTGTTCAGAAAGTAGTATTTTCTGATACGAAAGAACTGGACGGAAAACATAAGATTGGTGATGTCACCTATACCTATGGTAACAAAACGGTAGGAGATACAACCATTTATTTTGAACCAGATACTATTGATAATCAGTTGGTTACTTCTGATGATATTACCTATACAAAAAAGACTACTATTGCAGGCAAGACTGCTACTAGAAATCACTTGATTCGGATGATTATAATTGGAGTTTGTGCTGTATTGGTTGTTCTATTTATCCTTGTTTATATTTTTGTTATTCTAGGAAGAAGAAAACGATTGGACAGAACTTATCGAAGAAACCGTAAAAGATAGAAAGAGAGTTCCGCTTTAAGCGGAACCCTCTTTTTTATTTTGCGACATAGGTTGATAAAGAATAAGAATAATCTCCATATACTTTCTTTCCGTCTACGGTTTTATAAGCTCGAATCTTATAATAATAACTCTTACCCTTTTTCAATTTTGTATTTGTAAAAGAAGTCGTTGTTGCTTTTGTAACAGTTTTTATTTTTTTATACTTTCCAAAATATCCTTCTGCACGATAAATTTCATAACCTGTAACTCCAGATACCTTTTTCCATTTCAAAAGAACTTTCTTTCCTTTTTTATTGATTACCGAAGATAATGTTACACGGTTAATTGGCGTAACCATTGTCTTTATTGCTGAATCCATTCCTTTATACACAGTACCACCAATATTCATATTGGCAACAACTTTGTAATAGTATACTGCTCCGTTTGTTTTTACTTTTTGATCATAATAGTAATTATCTGTAATTGTTGCAATCGCTGTATAAGTACCATTTTTAGAAGTCGCACGATATAAGGTATAACTTTCTGCAGATGCCAATCCAGTCCAGTAAACTTTTACGGAATTACTATAAGTCCACTCTGCCTTAATTCCTTTTACCATTAATGCTTTTGCTTCTTCTATTTCCATTTGTTTTTGCTGATTATAAACAGCTTGTAAATCATTTGTTCCAATTGCTCGGTATCCATTCCAGTTGCTTGTCCAACGAAGGGTATCTACATCATAATAAATGCAGAATTTGTCTCTTGTTTCGCTAAATACCTCGCTTCCAAAAGACACAGGTGCATTTCCTTTAAAGTAAGCTCCTCTTAATCTGCTACATTGATAAAATGCTCTATTATTAATGGTTGTAACGCTTTTTCCAATCATTACTTTACTCAAGGAAGAACACTTTCGAAATGCCTCTCCCTCTATTGTAGTAACACTTTTTCCAATAACAGCCTCCTCCATAGAGGTACAACCATAAAAGGCACTACTACCAATCGTAGTAACACTATCTGGAATTTCCACCTTCTTTAAACTGATACAACCATAAAAAGCCTCTGACGAAATCGTAGTCAAACTATCTCCAAATGTAACTGTCGTTAAAGTAGTGTCTCCATAGAAAGCTCCTGATCCAATTGCAGTCAATTTTCCATTTAAAACAGCAGATTTTAAGGAAGTACAATCTGCAAATGCATACTTATCTATATTGGTTACATTCTCTGGCAATGTTATTTTTTGTAAGGAAGCACAACCACTGAACGCTCTCCAACCAATATTGGTAAGATTTTTTGATAAGGTAACTTCTTTTAATCCAGTACATCCTCTTAACGCCTCACTGCCAATCGTTGCTACATTATCACCAAAGTCTATCTTTTCAATTCCAGTACAATTTTTAAATGCAGATTCTCCCACTTCCGACACACTATTGGGAAGCTTTATTTCCGTCAAGCTAATGCATCCTGTAAAGGTTTCATTTGAAACCTGTGACAACTTTTCGTTTAATTGCAATTGTGCTAAACTTTTACAATTAGCAAATGCGCCCGATTCAATGATTGCCGTTTGTTCTCCTAATACCACTTTCTGTAAATTTGTACAATTCTCAAAAGCATATCTTTCTACTTTTTGCACTGTATCAGGAAATACTACAGACAATAAATTTTTACAGCTATCAAAAGCTCTATAACCGATGTTTGTCAAGTTCATACCAAAAGTAACTTCCGTTAAGTTGGTACAACCTGCAAATGCACGTTCACCCAATGTTGCTACATTATTTCCAAGCGTAAGCTTTGTCAGGTTTACAGCATTTTGAAACGCACTGTTTCCAATGCTTGTTACCTGATCTCCGATTGTCACTTCTATAAGATTACTACAACCATAAAAAGCAGATTCGCCTACTGTAATTACACTTCCTGGAATTGTAAGCGTTGTTAAATTGGCACAATTCGCAAATACATCATTCTCTAATGTCTCCAATCCATTTCCCCAGATAATTTCTTTTAGATTTTTACAATCAGAAAATGCCCCTCTTTCAAGAATTGTTACAGCATTCGATAACTGGACTGTCTTTAAATTTCCGCTAGAAGAAAATGCATATCTACCAATACTTTTTACATTCTTTCCAATTTGCACACTCACAATCTGTCCATTTGCATTAAATGCTCTTTCCCCAACCCTTGTAACTGGCAAGCCATCAATTGTATCTGGAACCGTAACACTCGCATCACTTCCAGTATACTTTGTAATTGTTACCTCTTTGTTGTTTTCGTTGGTATTCACTTCATACTCAAAACCTTCGTATGTATTGGTTGTTGCTGCATATACCCGAGTTGGAACCATCTGCTTGGCAATTCCATTGCCCTCCAACATGGCAACCGCACCTAATACAGCCACTCCGGTACCAAGAAGTATTCCTTTTCCCTTTTTTGTCCTCATGTACATATTCTCCTTTGCATATCCTATTATTTTAGGTAATTGCGAAAGTCTCAAAGTAAATTGAGTTTCGCAATCACCTATTCTATTATTCTGTAATAATGAATTTATTTACATTTTCTCTTAATTTTTCTGCGGTTCTTTCTGCATTTTTCATCTCTTCTAATACACCATTTGCTGCTTCCACCACGCTAGTGCTTCGATTGGCAATTTCTGTTGTGCCTATCGCTCCTTCTTCCGAAGCTTTACTAACCTCTGATATAGAATTTAATACACCCTCAATAGAGGCCAACAACTCTTGCGAAACTGCACTGAAATCACTTACAAGGTCATCCATACAAGTGGCATCCTCATTATATCTATCCGCAACATCGGAAAATGAATGGAAATCGTCAGTTACGTCTTCCGCAACAAAGTCTAAGATACGCTTTGCATCTGCTGATAGTCGATCTACCGCATCCATTACACTTCCTGTAACTCGCTTTATATTTTCAACACTTGCTTTTGACTGCTCTGCCAATTCCCGAATTTCATCTGCAACCACAGAGAACCCGGCACCTGCCTCTCCTGCTCTGGCCGCTTCAATTGATGCATTTAAAGCCAGTAAGTTTGTCTGCGAAGTAATTTCCATAATAGATTCTGCTAAATCTTCAATTTGATTTACTACCTTTGCTTCCTCTAACGCCTGAACAAGGCTTACACTTATTTCTTCCTTAATATTCGATGTCTTTTTACTATTTTCTTCTGTATCGTCTTTTGCTTTTATAGCACGTTTATGAATATTGATTGCCTGATCGGCTCCTTTTTGTGACCGCTCTGCAATATTTTTTGACGCTTCTTCTATCTCTTGTGCAATCGTATTAATTTGCTGACAACAAGCTGCTGTTTCCTCCATACTTGCAGAAAGTTGTTCTGTGGCAGCACTTACACCTTCTATTTCTCCATTTAATGAATATACATTTCCTTCTACTATCTGTACTACATTACCAAGACTAATACTTTCTTTTTTAACTGAGCCAAATACTTCATCCAGTGAAGAAGCAAGAGAATGCAACGCCTTTGCTAATTGTCCAAATTCGTCCCTTCTTTGTTGTTGCTTTTTCGAAGGGCGTTCCGTAAAATCACCATTACTCATTTTATCAATAATAGCTACCGTCTGCTTCATACACGCCTTAACATCTCTTACAATTGCATAGATTAAACCAATGGTTAAAATAAAGCTCAAGATAACGCCAACAATTATTACATAAATACACTTTTCAACAATGCTGTCTACATCTTTTCTTGTTTCCGCAACTGTCTTATCAATACTATCCACATAATTTCCTGTACCAACTACCCAGCCGAATGGTTCATAAAGCTTTGCATACCCTCTCTTTTGTGAAGCCTCTTTCTCTCCTTCTTTCGGAAATGCATAATCGCAATATCCTCCATCTGTTTGCTGTCCTGCTTTGATAATTGCTTTGATATATTCATATCCATTAGAATCTTTTGCATCTAATCGGTTGGTTCCCTCTGTACTGTTTCCCAACAAAACAATATTATTTCCATTTGTATCATCTGCCCAAAAATATCCATTTTCCCCATAACGAAGCTGTCTAAGCATATCTGCACCTTGTTTTTTTGCCTGCTCAAGTGTTATGGTTCCTTTCTCATATGCATCATTATAATTGTTAAGCATAGAAAGAGCATTGTCCACTTGTTCCTTAATTTCCTTATCATACTCTTGTCTGGTTTCCTTCTCCAGACTATTTGTGGCAGTATTTGCGATATTCTTCATATTTCCAACTGAAAATACACCAAACACACAAATAATACATAGAACAATAACAACAATTCCATTCAGTTTCGTACTAAGTTTCAAATTTCCCATTTTAAAAACCCCCTTATTATTTTTATTAGCACAGAATAGTATATCTAAATATTATATATCGGCTAAATGCGAATGAAACTTTAATCATTCTTACACATTTATGCACACTTCATGGACTGTTTGACTCTATAGAACACACTTTTCCATAGAGCAAAAAAGCCTGTTTGTTATCCAACTATATGCGAAAACAAACAGGCTACTGTTCTTACTCTATTCTTTTACCATCCTTGATCTGCCACTGGTGCTACATAGTTATTGGAAAACATAATTTGTTTTGAAATATCAAATGGTACCAATGCACCAGTTGGAGGAGTATTTAATGAGACATTATCTGTCGGAATCCATACTTTTGCTGTCTTGTTCCATCGGAATCCGATTCGAATTCCCTGCCAATGCTCAACCGGAATTTTCTCCCCTCCAGCAGTCTCCTGACTTTCTGTGTATCTCTGTGGGCATACCGTTATATATCCATTGTTAATATCGCCACAATATACATATTCATCCATTACAATTTTCCATTTTGTTTTATCCTGCAAACCACCCTCCGGTGTATAATTGTTATATGGTGTTGCCCCTTTTAAATATGCTCTGGATGCAAAACTTGATACCGTAACAGCCGTACCGTCTGTTGTCAATATCTTTTTCATTCCATAATCACGTAATTTCTGCTTTTGTGGAATACTTAATTGATATGCTTCTCCACTTAATGCACCTGCACCATTCATCAAATCATTTAACATGGCATAAGTTACGCTACTGTAATCCGATAATCCCTTGTATTCATAATTATCTAATGCAACCACATACAATGCTCCAATTACATATGGATCATCGCAATTTTTAATCACGTATTGTACTTGTGCCTGCGTAGTTGGCCATGGATTAAAACTTACATATTTTCTTGTCAATTCTGCTGGAAAATTTTCTGTTTCTCCTGTTTCCTCATTTTTCTTAGAATATGCTCCCTGGAATTTTTCCTCTGTTACAGTCCATTTCACTTTACTTTCTGTTACTGGTGAAACCGTTGGTTGTATACTTGGTGTTGCTGTTACCTGCGCTGTTGGTTCTGTACTTGGTGCCTGCGTCACTTGTGCTGTTGGTTCTGTACTTGGTGCCTGCGTCACTTGTGCCGTTGGCTCTGTACTTGGTGTCTGTATCACTTGTGCTGTTGGTTCTGTACTTGGTGCCTGTGTCACCTGTGCTGTTGGCTCTGTGCCTGGTGTCTGTGTCGGTGCAACGGTTGGACTTTTGCTTACCATTGGTTTTTCCGCAATTTTAATATTGCATTTACCAATATAATTCTTTTTCCCAATTTTTACCTTCGCAGATACTACCACAGACCCCTTTTTCTTCATTGTAATCTTGGCAGTTTTTCCTTTATTGGAAGTCTTAATAGTCACATATCCTTTTTTAGATGCCGACCATTTTACTGCTCCTATCTTTTCTTTTTTATTTTTTGCAACTGTTGCTTTTAAAGTAATCGTCTTTCCCACAACTGACGTCTTTTTTGTTGCATTTAATTTTATGCAACTTTTTGCTGCCTGTATCATATCTACTCCAACAAAACTTGTGACGGTTAACGTTGCCGCCATAATAATTGCTACAACTTTCTTCATTTTATTTTCCTCCCAAACTTCTACTTTGTCATTATATTTATTCCTGCCTGCACAGCATACTCCGCTATATACGACCCTTGTGGTGCTTCAATTGTCATTTCTTTTGAACAATCAAAAAATGCAAGTTCCTCTATTTCTTTAATTCCTTCCGCTGCTTTTAAATGCTTTAAATTTAAACAACCTGAAAAAGCCCATGCTTCAATTTTTGCAACATTTTCTGGTATAACTACGTTGTCTAATGATGTACACTCCCAAAAACACGCATTGGGAATTACCGTTAATTGCTCGGAAAGTTTTGCAGATGTTAATGCTTTACATCCGGTAAACACACCATTTCCTAACATTTTTACACTATCTGGTAAACAAATTTCCTGTAATGCCGAGCAAAATGCAAATGCCGTTTCTCCAATTTCTGTTACCTGCTCCTTCAGCAGAACAGTTGTCAATTGTTCGCAACCACCAAATGCACTTTCCCCTATAACTTTTACTTTCTGCGGCAAATCTACACATTCTAACCCTGCACCCGAAAACGCTTCCTGTCCAATTTCCTCTAAAGAATCCGGCATTATAATTTTTTTCAATGCCTTGCATTCTGCAAAGGCAGAATTGTCTATTTTAACAATTCCATCTGGTAATATGACACATTCCAATGCCTCACAATTTTCAAATAATCCGGATGAAATGTATTGTATTTCTTTGGGAATAGTGACACTTTTTAATGCAATACATTTGGAAAACACACTACTTTCTAAGTTTACGATACCCTCTGGTAACGTTATCTCGGACAAAGAACTACATTCAGAAAAAGCAGCTGTTCCAATCCGTTTTACCCCTGCCGGTATTACAACTTTTGTCAATGCCGTACATCCACTAAATGTAGAGGCTTCAATTTCCGTAATTTTCTCTGGCAATACAATCATGTTCAACGCTGCACACCCCGCAAATGCAGAATTTCCAATTTTGCTTATTTCCTGTGGCAATACAATTCCAACCAAATCCTTGCAATCTAAAAAAGCATTTTTCCCAATTCCAATAACTTTCTTCCCATCTAACTTGTCAGGAACCTTTATCTTTATAGCATCACCTTTATAAATACATTTTGTTATTTCAACCCCGCCCTCTGATTCTGAATATTCAAAATCATCTTTTTCTAACACAACTGCATTTGTATCATTTGTCTGTGGTGCTTGTGTTACCTGCGGACTTTGCGTTATATCTGGCGCTTGACTTTGTGTCGGCTGTTTTGTTGTCTCTATCGTTGGCACTTTGGTTCCTTCCACTGTAGGTGTTACCGTAACACTTGGTATTACTGTAGAATCTGGTGTAGGAGCAACTGTTGCCTGTGGATTCTGTGTCTCTGCAACCTCTGGCGTTTGTGTTATAGTTGGCTCGTTTGTACTATTTGACTTTGCTCCAATTTTAATTTTACATTTACTTGAAAAATTCTTTTTTCCGACCTTCACCCTTGCAGACACAACAACCATACCCTTTTTCTTCAATGTTACCTTTGCTGTTTTTCCCTTATTGGATGTTTTAATTGCCACATAACCCCTTCGCGACACCGTCCATTTTACTTTTCCAACTTTTTCACTTTTCTTCTTGGTAACAGTTGCTTTCAAGATAATTGTTTTTCCTACGATAGCCGACTTCGTCACAGCATTTAATTTTATTCCGCTCTTTGCTGCCTGTGAAATCATCGTATTTCCCATGGACGTAACAATTAAGGTTCCCATTAATAAATACGCTGCTACTTTTTTCATACTCCTTTTCTCCTCTCACTTTTTGTTATGCCTTTTTATTTTACCATTTTCCATTTTTTTACACATCCCCAATTTAGGGGATATAGAGTAATGAATACGCACAAAAATGAGATTCCTTTTCCTTAATCTTACTATCTCAGTATTGCGGTAATACCAACCGTTTTCCAACCGCCAATATTGCCAGTTCCGCCTTTGATTTACACCCTGTTTTTTCTTTTAAATGTCTTAAATGATCATTTACAGTATCTGTTGTTATTCCCATTTGATCCGCAATTGCCTTAGTAGATATTAACTTTACAAGCCAATATAAAACTTCCATTTCTTTTGGAGTAAATTCATAACTGCTTCCATATCCAATTGTGACTTCGGGTGTACATTCCGGATAAATATGTTTCCCCTCCATCGTCCAATCCATAACCAGCAATAGTTCCTCTTTACTTGCATCCTTATACCAAAAACTATCCGCCCCCGCCTGTTTTGCTTTTTCAATAAATCGGTATTCCGGTGCAGACGTTACAATAATAATTTTAATGACAGGAAAACGTTTTTTTACAATTTTGGCAGCCTCTAATCCACTGGAATCACAGGCTGTACACACATCCATAAGAATTAAATCCACTTTTTTTCCCATACAAAACAGTTCCGTATTTGCTGCATCGCTAATCGTTCCAACCAAGCAATACCTGTCCGTTACTTCCGCTATATACTGGCAAAATGCCTCCACTGCCATACGTTCATCTTCTACTATTAACACATTTTTCATACCAATCTCCTACTTCTTATTTTCCTGTCATTGCCACAAAAGTTCTAATTCTACTGTAAATTCAGGTCGTAATTGAAACGTTATACTTCCACCACTTTCCTGAATCTTTTTTCGCAGTGATGATAGTCCTCCCCCCTCTTTTATTTGACGATCTGGAGAAGTTCCATTGTTTGTTATCGTTACCTGACAAGTATTACCCTTTTGTATTTGCACATACAATTCATCTGCATTTCCATGTCGTATTGCATTAATCAGACATTCCCGCATTGCATACACAACAAGACTCCTGGTCTTTTTCAACAAAGGAATTTCTCCATCTACCTTAATCGTTATTCCAAGCATGTTCGCTACCTGCACTAACTCAGCATATGGTTCTACTTCATTTATCTGATTTGCCGCACCAACAAGTGCATCTGTAACATTTTCTATGTTTTGTAATACCTGCTTATTTTCTTTTTCTGAACAATTTCCCTGATAAATTTTTCTTACAGCCTGCAAACAGGCACCTACACTATTATGTAGTTGCATTTTCATAGCAAGAATCTCTTCTTCTCTTGTAATCGCTGTTACATTATCTATAACGTGTGTTAAAGTTTCTACAGCTTCCTTCTCTGCCTGGTTATTTTCCTCCAACACCTTATTTTTATAAAATAATTCTGTTACATTTGATGCAATATATTCGGTACAAGAATAAAATGGAGAAAGAGAAACGTTTCTTTTTGCAAACTTCCAAACACTTTGATTCGGAAAATGAAATAACTTCTCCTCTCTCCGTACTCCGTTAAGATTTATATTTTCCTTTATAATATGTAACAAATCCTGCTCTATCTGCAACTCTTGTCCGGTCATTTCATAATACAGTTGATACATTTGTCGATTACACAAAATAATCCTGCCGGTACTGTGAAAAAAGCAAATTCCACTAGGCAGATTATCAAAGCTTTCCTTTACCGCCTGCCGCTTTATTAACCAATTCTGCAATTTTTTTCTCATACTATATCTCCCTATATTTGCTCTATCTTAATAAAGTCCCTTTCAAACTTTGTCAAATCCATCGGACAACTTATATACATTTTTAATAATAGTTTCCCTTGATTTCGAATAACAGATACACATATTTTACTTGTACATTCCATGACGCTCTCTATTATCTTCTGAAACGCAGTGTAGCATTGGGTTATTTCTTCATAAGATACGGTTCCATTTAAATCAAATTGCAGACTACAATCTATTCCACCAAGTTGCAAATTACTAAGGGTTTCCTGCAAACAATATGCCAACTCCTGTGCCGGAATCTTTTTATTTTCCTCCGCAATAAATATCAGGTTATTTCTCCTCTTAATGTATGCCAGTAACACCGCTATATGCCATAGGATTGCATCTTTTCTTTCAAAATTTTGTTGCTGTGATTGTTCTGCAGCAACACTGTTTTTTAGCTTCTTTGTCCAAAATCTCAATTGCTGTATTTGTTCCTGCGTTTCTTCCTGTATTTTATTATATAATCTGTTTTTTTCTTTTAATTTTTCCTTTTTATACCTTGTTTCATATTCCTTTTGTAATACAAGCTGCCGATTTCGTATGCCCTCTTTTACTTCCTCCAGCTTTTGCTTTGCTAAAAGAAGTTCGCTAACATCCTCCTCCCAAATGATATGTCCTCCAGTAATTTTTGCACTTAACAGACGATGCTTTTCATCCAAAAAAACAATTTCCCGCTCTGCCTGTTTCATTTGATTCCTTTCAATATCACTGGCATCCTCGGAAGCAAGATATATTCTGTACTCTTCATCCACAATTCTTGCTTGAATACCACATTTGTGAAACAATTCCCTATCATAACGATTCGAACGTATTAACCAGCATTGTATACATCCTTCTATTGTTGCAACCGTCATCAAACACATCCACACAGTAAAATCAGAACGCGTTTGCCCAAAAATATTCTTCCATGCAATATCCCATATAATATAAAATATAATGAAAAATATAGGAAGCAACGGAAGCCATAACCTTTTTTTACTATAGGGAATCCTACATTTCCTTATTAAATGTGCTAAAGTTGCCATACTTAATACTCCAACCCAGCCTAATACAGCATAGTATCCCCAGCCACGAACATAGCTTTTATCCGTCCACACACAATCCGATGGAAACGCAAAAACAAATTGGTGAAAATCATTTGTCAAAACAAGCAAAAGCAATACCGCAGACGGTATCCATAACCACTTCAAATACTTCTTCACCTGCCTCCGTTCCACACTTCCCAACAAGAAAGTCATAAGAAATAGCAAAGTTGGAATTGCCAATATAGGGATATAATATAAATACCACAACGCTCTTAACACATTTGGTGTTGTAACAAAATAGAATTTGCAAGTACGAAGTAACATCCAAAACAGGATTGCATCTGCTACCGCCAACAAAAGTCTCCTGTCATATTTATGAAGAATTCTTTCTTCAATAGAGATTGCCCAAACGGAAAACATAGCTATATAAATAATACTTCGAAATAGACCATATGCAACTCCAAGACTTTCCCAATAAATATACCTCCATCCCAACTCCAGTAAAAAAACAAGTATAACCAAACCACTTGCAAGTATTTTTTTTCTTTTATTTCTTGATTCTGTCATAACTTTTCCTTTATACGCTCATGCTATATTTCTATCATCCATTACTATGATAAAAGCAAACCAAAATTCTAGCAAGCGTAATTTTAAAATATTTGCAACGGTTTACCTCCTTTCTTTTCTAATAATCTCTCGGAATCTTCAGCCCAGTAAAATCAAGGCTTTCTGATTCCTTTTTA
>OHOZ01000604.1_pt1 | contig 20924 bp, 16 predicted proteins | sample 1569931 | NCBI WGS metagenome assembly OHOZ01 (sample SAMEA3879572, study PRJEB24766) | human gut metagenome | biome: human-associated habitat; feature: feces | place: USA | collected 1985/1987
CAAGAACTGCTCGATCTGCTGTTCCAACCCGTGCTTGAGCGTGTCAGCCATGATCACAAAGTGCAGCGTCGGCGGCTCATCTTCCGTCAGGTCAAAGAGCCGTGTCTGGATACGCTGGAACGAATCTTCAAGACTGAGATACAGCGCTTCGCCCTGCGTTGTTGCGAAATTCCAGAGCGCCTGCCCTTGTGCAACGCACAAGCAAAGCCACAAAGCCAGCCACGACTTGCCGATTTTCGGCGCACCCGCGAGGATGTGCAAGCCCTCTGGAATAAGCTCATCTACCAGAAAATGCGTCGGTTCATATGTTCTGTTTTGCAAATCCTCTGCTGTGATGGTTTCCAGTTTGGTCATTTTTTCACTTCCTTTCCGTTTGCTATTGACATTCTGTGCTGCATGATTTAGACTTATAATTATCAAATAGATTTGTTTTCTATTTTTAGACTAGTATAACTCTAAAATATTGTCAAGACTAACTTATAATATAAATTTCTATAAATCTATTTCGAGGTGCAGTCATGTCTGATTTTCAGTGCAAGTTTTATCTTCTGGACAGTGCAGAAACATTGGAGTGCAAAGAAGGCAACGCCGAGTATGTCGTAAAAATAGCAGACCGCCCGTTTCCGGACAGCCTGCTGTCGTTCGTATATTATGACGTGAATCAATGGGAACCGCGTTTCCATGAAGCGGAGCGCTCGTTGATAAAGTTTTACCAGACACGGGACACAAAGTGCCTGAAGCCAGTACAAGAACTTCTGGACGATTTTAAGGACGAGCATCCTTATTTCTTCTACCTGTGGTTGGATTGGAGCAATAGATTAAAACAGGCGACACCGGATTGCAAAAATCCGACAAGGCTGCTGCCACACAAGGAATTGGCACACGTTCCGAGCAATCTGGCAAACATGCAGCAGCAAATTCTGCGCCTGTTCCAGACGGTGCTGGACGCAAGCATCACAGACGTGGACTTTTCTATTCGAGTGCAGGCGTATGAGCAGGCTCCGTCCTTGCAGAAATTTGACTTCCAGCCGATGAAGATTTCGTTCGAGTTTGTAGAGGAGAAACAGTTCGCTGAGGTGCTATATCCACAAAATATGTACGACCTGATCGACTTTTCTCTGCGTGAGTGCATCCGGCAAAGGATTGCGATGCGCACCTGCAAGAACTGCGGTAAATATTTTGCGCTCACGGTTCATGGCAGCACAGAGTATTGCAGCCGTGTGTTCGACAACCGCGGCCGCACCTGCAAAGAGGTCGGCGCGATGCGGCAGTATATGCAAAGCCACGCGCAGGACGAGCTGCTGAAAATCTATCGCCGCGAGTACAAGCGCCGCTTCGCATGGATCCGTGCGGGCAAAATCTCTCAGGAAGCGTTCTCGGCTTGGAGCAAGGAAGCGCAGAAGGAAAAGGAGAAGTGTGAGGCAGGGGAAATCTCACAGGGGGAATTTGCACAGTGGTTAAAACGGTAAATCCATATTATTTTTTTTGAAAAGGCTTGCGCAAAGAATACATTTGTAGTACGATGGTAAATAAAGGGGTGATGCTATTTGGATGAACCGCGTTTAGAAATTCCAGTAAAAAAATACATTGGTGAATCTGCCGTCATTTCCATGCGATTGCCACGCGACATGCTGCAGGAAATTGACACGATTGCAGCCGATACGGGTCGGACAAGAAATGAAGTTTTAACACTCTGCATGGAGTTTGCATTAAATCATCTTGATAGAGGTTCTAAATAAAGCCGAAAGAGGGAGAAGAGAATGGCAATTATCAAGTGTAAGATGTGCGGCGGCGATTTAAATGTCGAAGAAAACAGCCAGATCGCGGTCTGCGAATACTGCGGAACGCAGCAGACAGTCCCAAAACAGGATAATGAGAAGAAACTGACACTGTTTGCGCGTGCAAACCGGCTGCGCTTTGCCTGCGAATTTGATAAGGCGGCGGGCGTTTATGAATCGATTGTCGCGGAGTTCCCAGAGGAAGCGGAAGCCTATTGGGGACTTGTGCTCTGTAAATATGGTATTGAATATGTTGACGATCCGGCAACGGGCAAAAAGGTTCCAACTTGCCACCGGTCAAGCTTTGACAGTGTGCTGGAAGATGCAAATTTTGAGTTGGTCATGGAATATTCTGACGTAGTCACGCGGAAGCTTTACCGCGAGGAAGCCAAAGCCATTGAAGAGCTGCGGCGCGGCATCATCGAGGTTTCCAGCCGTGAAGAACCATATGATATTTTCATCTGCTACAAAGAGACGGATGAGAACGGTCAGCGAACGCTTGATTCCGTTCTGGCGCAGGACTTATATGATGCATTGACAGAAAAAGGCTATCGGGTATTCTTCTCTCGCATTACATTGGAGGATAAGCTCGGACAGGAGTACGAGCCATATATCTTTGCTGCGCTCAATTCCGCGCGCGTGATGCTGGCGGTCGGCACAGACTACGAGTATTATAACGCCCCATGGGTCAAGAACGAGTGGAGCCGGTACTTGCAGCTCATCGCCGCCGGACAGAAGAAGTCGCTCATTCCGTGCTACAAGAATATTGATGCTTACGATATGCCGAAGGAATTTGCAAAGTTGCAGGCACAGGATCTCGGCAAGGTCGGCGCAACGCAGGACCTGCTGCGCGGAATCGAGAAGCTGTTTGGAAAAAGCAATGGACAAAAAGGAGCACAAAGCCCGACACCTATCGCAGCTTCCCCAAACACAGATGCGTTACTCCGGCGCGGGCATTTGTTTTTGGAAGACAAGGACTGGGAAAATGCAGATACCTATTTTGATAAAGTGCTTGATCTCGACCCGGAGTGTGCGGAAGCATACCTGGGAAAGCTGCTTGCACAGTTGAGAATAACATCTGTCAATAATATTTCATGCGATGAGATTATCTTACCGGATGATTTCGGCACAGCCGAAGAACTGGGGTACTATAAAAAGGCATTCAGATTCGGAGATAGCCAAATAAAGCAAAGTCTCCAAAAAGTAAAAACAGCCGTTGAAGTAAAGGTCGTGTACGATGCGGCTTGTAAGAAAATGAAAACGGCGCAAACATCTGACGAGTTTAGACAATTAGCAGATTCCTTCCGCCAGGCGGAAGCCTTTTACAGGGATGCGAAGAATTTAATAACTGAATGCACACAAATGCTGGAAGTATTCCGTGAGAACGAAAAACGTTACAGCATTCTTGCAGAGCAGCTGGCAAAACAGACAGAAGAACTTGGCTTGCTGCAGAATGAGGCCAGAGAATTTGAAAAGACGACTCGGGACGAGATGCAAAGCACACAGGAAGCGTGCGATGAAATACCTTTTTTCCGCTTGAAGGAACGGCAGCAGAAGCAGAAGGAAGCAGATGCCTTAAAGCAGAAATTGTATGCACAATGCGCTGAATATGCAAAGAAGATCTCAATTCTGAACGAGCAGCGGCAGGATACCCAAAAGGAGATTTCCGCTCTGGCGAAAAAGAATTATCTATCTAAAAATCATGCTTTGGATGGAGTAGTACCTTCCAAGCTGGGAGATCAGATCGTATGTCCGCTTTGCGGCTCAATACAACCTTCTGGCCGAAAGAAATGCTTTGATTGCGGCGTTGAATTTGTTTCAGATATAACAGGCTGATGATGGAAAGTGGGAGAGAAGATCATGGCAATTATTAAATGCAAAATGTGCGGCGGAGATATTGAGATCTCTGCGGATAAGACGTTTGGGACGTGCGAATACTGCGGCAGCACGATGACGCTGCCCAAAGTAGATGACGAGCAGCGGGCGGCGGCGTTTAACCGCGGCAATCATTTCCGGCGCAGCGGCGAGTTTGACAAGGCGCTGGCCGTGTATGAGCGGATCGTTGCCGAGGACGACAACGACGCTGAGGCGCACTGGTGCTGTGCGCTGTGCAGGTTCGGTATCGAATATGTGGAAGATCCGGCGACGTATGAGTGGCTGCCGACGTGTCACCGTGCGAGCTTCGATAGCTTTCTGGAGGACGTGGACTATCTGGCTGCAGTCGAGCATTCCGACGGCATCACCCGCCGCCAGTATCAGAAGGACGCGGCAAAGATCGCCGAGGTGCAGCGCGGCATTCTTGCCACCTCGCAGAATGAGCAGCCGTTCGATGTCTTCCTCTGCTACAAGGAAACCGGTGAGGACGGTCAGCGCACGCGCGATAGTCTGATGGCGCAGGAGGTCTACTACGAGCTGACAGAGCAGGGCTACCGCGTATTCTTCGCGCGCATCACGCTGGAGGACAAGGCGGGCGCGGAATATGAGCCGTATATCTTTGCGGCGCTGAACTCCGCGAAGGTCATGGTCGTGATCGGCACGAAGCCGGAGCATTTTAACGCCGTCTGGGTCAAAAACGAATGGAGCCGCTTCCTGTCCATGATGAAAAAGGACAGAAGCAAGCTGCTTCTGCCGTGCTACCGCGATATGGATCCGTATGATCTGCCGGAGGCACTGTCTGTGCTGCAAAGCTATGACATGAGCAAGATCGGCTTCATGCAGGATCTCATCCGTGGCGTCAAAAAAGTGATCGACGCGGGCAAGCCGCAGGAGGCCGCCAAGGAAACGGTCAAGGAGACCGTCGTGGTACATAACGAGGGCGGCAGCAATGTGCAGGCCCTGCTCAAGCGCGGCAATATGGCGCTGGAGGACGGCGAGTGGAGCAAGGCGGATGAGTTCTTTGAGCAGGTACTCAATCAAGACGCGGAGTGCGGCGCGGCGTATCTGGGGAAGTTCTTAGCCCGCGTGGAATGCCGTTCGGCAAAGGCCTACGCGGACGCGTATATCGAAAACGTGAAGGCCGAAGCTCCCAACGAAAAAAACGCGGATGCGTGTGAACCGGATGAGGCCTTTATCACGTCGTGTGTGGGAAAATATACCGTGCCCGGTATTTTGAGCGGAGAAAAGATTCGCCAGATGCTGGAGTTTGATCTGGAATATTGTGAGGCATCGAGCCTTTACGCGCTGCGTGCAGAGGAAGCACAGGAGCAGTTTGCCGCCGACAAAGAGCTGATGCGTGCCACAAAGTATGCTTCCAGCGAGGCCAAGACGATCACGGAGGATATTCCGCAGACGCTGGACACGCTCCGCGCCGATGCGCAAAAGCGCGAGGACGCGGACAAAGCCAGAATCACAGCAGATTATCGCAAATTCCTGACGGAAACCGAAGCCAAACTGGAAGAGGAGCACCCGCAGCGGCTGAAAGAGGCGGAGGAAGCGAAGAAAGCCGCAGCGAAGGCTCAAAAAAACAAGCGTATCGGGCTTGCAGTGGTTGCTGCGGCTATTGCAGCTATGATTTTTGTTGTCAAGGTCATCGTCCCGGCTGTGAACTATTCCAAAGCTGAAAAACTGCTGGCTTCTGGCGATTATGATGGTGTAATCACAGCACTTACGTCTCTGGGCGAGTATAAGAATTCTGCCGCTATGCGTATGGAAGCCGCAAATGCGAAGAATTATGTACAAGCAGAGGCGTCGCTGGTTGCTGGAGATGTGGAGAAAGCAGCCATTTCGTTTGGTAAGTGTGCCGGTTATCAAGATGCACGGGAGCGTAGTATGTCCTTGTGGGACACCATAGCTGTACGGGTACCACTGGCAGCAGGGTGGTCACACACTGCTGCGCTGAAAACGGGCGGAACCGTGATTGCCGTAGGTGATAACGACGACGGCCAATGCGACGTCTCCGGGTGGACAGATATTGTGGCAATCAGCGCCGGAAACGCTCACACAGTCGGCTTGAAAGCGGATGGAACCGTGATTGCTGCGGGTAATAATGGCTGCGGTCAGTGTGGCGTTTCCGGTTGGACAGATATTGTGGCAATCAGCGCTGGAAACGCTCACACAGTCGGCTTGAAAGCGGATGGAACTGTAGTTGCTGTTGGTAATGACTATAAGGGATGCTGCGATGTATTTGATTGGAATGATATTGTAGCGATCAGTGCCGGAGACACTTACACAGTCGGTCTAAAAGCAGATGGAACGGTTGTGGCTGTCGGTTGGAACCGGTGTGGCCAATGCGACGTTTCCGACTGGACAAATATTGTCGCAATTTCGGCTGGGAGCACTCATTCGGTTGGATTGAAAGCGGATGGAACCCTGATTGCTGTGGGCAGCAATGACTTCGGCGAATGTGACGTTTCCGGCTGGTCAGACATCGTGGCTGTCGCCTGTGGAGATTATCATACAGTCGGTCTGAAAGCAGATGGAACAGTCGTTGCTGTTGGATCTTACGGTGACGGGGAATGTGATGTTTCTGATTGGATGGATATTTCTGCCGTCAGCGCCGGGCGTAGCCACACGGTCGGCCTAAAAGCAGATGGAACGGTTGTGGCTGTCGGTTGGAATTGGCGTGGTCAATGCGACATTTCCAACTGGACGGACATCAAACTCCCCAACTGACAGAGAAAGAAGGACGAGAAGATGGCGATAATCAAGTGTAAGATGTGCGGCGGGGATATTGAGATCTCTGCGGACAAGACTTTTGGAACGTGTGAATACTGCGGCAGCACGATGACGCTGCCAAAGACGGACGACGACCAGCGGCTGAGCTTATTCAACCGCGGTACGCATCTGCGGCGGAACGGTGAATTTGACAAGGCCGCGGCGATCTACGAGCGACTGATCGGCGAGAATGACGCGGACGCGGAGGCGCACTGGAATCTGCTGCTCTGCCGGTACGGCATCGAGTACGTGCAGGATCCGGCTTCCGGCGAGCGTATCCCGACGTGCCACCGCGCGAGCTTTGACAGCATTCTGAACGACGTGGACTATCAGGCTGCGCTGCAATACTCCGACGGCGTGGCGCGGAGCCTGTACGAAAAAGAAGCGCAGCGCATTGCCGCGCTGCAAAAGGACATTCTGGCGATCTCGCAGAAGGAAACGCCGTTTGACGTGTTCATCTGCTACAAGGAATCCGACGAGAACGGCAGGCGTACGAAGGATTCTGCGCTGGCGCAGGATATTTATTATCAGCTCACCGGCGCGGGCTATAAGGTCTTCTTTGCGCGCATCACGCTGGAGGATAAGCTTGGGCAGGAGTACGAGCCGTACATCTTCGCTGCCCTGCACTCGGCAAAGGTCATGGTCGTGGTCGGCACGAAGCCGGAATATCTGAACGCTGTCTGGGTCAAAAATGAATGGAGCCGGTATCTTGCGCTCATGCGCACCGACCGCAGCCGTCTGCTCATCCCCTGCTACCGCGATATGGATCCGTATGATATGCCCGAAGAACTCAGCATGCTGCAAAGTCAGGATATGGGCAAAATCGGTTTTATTCAAGACCTCATCCGGGGCGTCAAAAAGGTCGTGGACGCGGCAAAGCCGCAGGAGGCTATGACCGAAACGGTCAAGGAAACCGTCGTTGTACATAATGAGGGCGGCAGCAACGTGCAGGCGCTGCTCGACCGCGGACAGATGGCGCTGGAAGACGGCGAGTGGGAAAAGGCCGATGAATTTTTCGAGCAGGTGCTCAATCAGGATGCAAAATGCGGCGCGGCGTATCTGGGGAAGTTTTTAGCCAAGGCGCGCAAGGCGAACGTACAAACCTATGTGCAGAGCAGCTGTACAGGGATCACCGCTGATGCGCCGACGAAGCACAATGCCGAGGCGTGCGCAGAGGATCAGGCGTTTATTGATGCGTGCGTAAAGAACTATCAGGTGCCAGAGTATTACGACCCTACGGATATCCGTACAGCGCTGCGTTTTGACCGGGGCTATTGCGCCGACCGGGCGGCATATTTCCGCGACGCGCAGAAACAGACCATGCAGCGGCTGGATGACGACCGAAATTTCGCACGCGCAGAGAAATTCGCTTCCGGCGAGACAAAAGCGCAGTGTGAGGCGCTGCGCACCGGTCTGACAAATGCCCTTCGGCAGCAGGAACAGGAAGCAGAGCGGGAGGCATCTGCGGAAAAGCAGCGCGTCACCGAGGCCTATCGCGCGTTCCTGAAGGAAACCGAGCCAAAGCTGGCCGCAAAACAGAAGCAGGCCCTCGCAAAGCAGGAAGATGAGCAGAAGCGCAAAGAGGAATTTGAGCGTCTGCGCGCAGAACAGAAAAAGCGCGCTGAGGAAGCGGAGAAACTTGCCGCGCAGGAGGCAAAGCTGAAAGCCGCAAAAACCAAGAAGCTCACAATCATCGGCGTTACGGCGGCAGTTGTCATTATTGCAGCGGTACTGCTTATTACCAAGGTCATCATTCCGTCTTCGAACTATTCTAAGGCTGAAGAATTGCTGGCTGCCGGAGATTACGATGGTGCTATAACAATTTTTTCTGAATTGGATTACAAAGACAGCCACGCGCGCATGATTGAAGCATCCAATGCGCGTGACTATGCAGACGCAGAAACGCTTCAAAACGCGGGTGAAACAGCAGAAGCCGCTATCCTTTTTGGAAAGCTCGGAAATTACCATGACGCACGGGAACGCAGTTTCACGCTGTGGAACAATGTCGCGCAACGTGACTCCATTGGCGCAGGTGCCTTTCACACCATTGGCCTTAAAACAGACGGAACGGTTTATGCAGCGGGGCGCAATACAAACGGGCAATGTGATGTTTCCGGATGGACTGATATTATCGCAGTTTCTGCGAGTTACAATGTAAGTGCAGGACTAAAGGCCGACGGCACTGTCGTGACAACAGGAGAAACACTGAATCTTTCTGATTGGGACAATATTGTTTCTATTTCAGTGAATGAAGATCATATGGTTGGGCTGCGAACAGATGGAACGGTTGTTGCTGCCGGGAAAAATGAGTACGGACAATGCAACGTGTCCGATTGGGAAAACATCATGGAAGTTTCTGCCGGTCGATGGTTTACGGTCGGATTAAAGATTGACGGAACCGTTGTTGCTACCGGTATAAATACAGACGGACAGTGCAACGTTGACAAGTGGTCAGAAATTACTGCGATTGCCGCTGGAACATATCATACGGTTGGGCTCAAGAAAGACGGTACGGTCGTTGCTGTTGGCAGCGTCACGAACGGAAAATGTCACGTAAAAATAATGACGGATATTGTTGCAATCGCAGTGGGCGCAAATCACACTGCGGCTCTGAGCTCCGATGGAACTGTTATATCCACAGGCTTGGAGTCAACCGGCCAAAATAATGTTACCGATTGGACTGATATTGTAGCTATCGCGGCGAGAAGTGGAAAAAACTACGGCATAAAGTCTGACGGAACTGTTGTATTTGTCGGACGGTCTGTGTCGGGCGAAGAAAATGTCGCCACTTGGACGGATATCAAGCTCCCGGATTGAGATGCACTTAAAATCGTGAGGAGAACATTATGTCGAAAATAAAAACAGGAGATCATCCGATAGTTGACAACTGGGTAAATAATATTTGGCCCGAAACCTCGAAAAGTGCAATAAAACAATATATTCCTGATTATCAGAAGACCGTAAAGTTCAGAACATCGACAGGGAATCCCAGCATAAGCAATCTAACGAATGGGTTTCAACTTGTGATCAACTACAACTATTACAAAGAATGCTATATTGTATGGAATGCTGCAATACAAAGCCAGATCCACTCCGGAAAGAAATACAAACTGTCCTTCGGCAAAAAGGGCGAAGATTTGCTTCAAGAAAACGTTTCAGCAGTAGCTGTTATGCCGTTCTATCGAAATGTTTGGCCTCCAAAGACAGGGTATGTTGAACTCATCCTAATTGTCGGAAAAGATGCAATCGCTGACTTCTGCAAGAACTATCAGGAAATGATCAAACCGGACAGCAAACAGATGGAAAAGGGAAAACGATGCCTATATGCCGTTTCTGGTGGAGAAATTCAGTATATACCGTCTGAAAAATGAGGGATAGATTATGAGTAAATTTGTCATCGAATGTCCCAACTGTGGGAAATACGCGGAGGCCCGGACGGGGTTCTTTGCGCGGAAGAAGATCGACTGCGCATGCGGCTATACGATCAATGTGCGCACGGACAAGCTGGCGGGGCGGGAGTGCCCGCACTGCGGGAACATGGTCGTGTTCGACCAGTCCAGGGGCGAGAAGGCGCTCTGCCCGGTCTGCCATGAGCCGATCAACACGATGGCGGAGCAGTCCAATACCGTAGAGTTTTCCTGCGCACAGTGCGGCATCCGCCTGCGCACAAGCAAGGCGGCCGCGACCTATACCTGCCCCGTCTGCGACTGCGTGAACGACGTAGCCGAGCGGGTCGCGACTGAGAAGATCAAAAAGGACGGCCTTGCCAGCATCATCAAGTACGAGGGCGACAACGAAACGCTTGTCTGGAAGCACCCGATCGAGGACTTCAACTTCGGTTCGCAGCTGATCGTCCACGAGAGCCAGGAAGCTATCTTCTTCCGCGACGGGCAGGCGCTCGACCTCTTTGGAGCGGGGCGCTACACGCTGCAAACGCAGCAGCTGCCGCTGCTGGAGAAGCTCTACAAGCTCCCGACCGACACCGAGGGCACGTTCCATTCCGAGGTCTACTTTGTCAACCTCGCTACCCAGATGGGCATCAAATGGGGCACGGACAGCAAGGTGCGTCTGTTTGACCCTGCCTCCGGCTTACATATCGAGATTGGTGCGTCGGGTGAATTCAATATTCGCGTGACCGATTCGCGCAAACTGCTGCTCAAGGTTGTCGGCACGACGGGCGGGCTTGGGCAGGAGCAGCTGCTGGGCATCGGAAACGGCAAGGGCTTCTTCCGCTCGATGGTCATGACGCAGGTCAAGAGCTACCTCGCGCAGACGATCAAGGAAAATACCATCAACATTCTGGAGATCGACGAGCACCTCATGGCGCTCTCTGGTGCGCTGCGCGAGCGGATCAATGCCGCGCTGGACGAGTACGGTCTGACCATGCCGGAGTTCTACGTCAGCCGCATTGTAACGCCGGACGACGACCCCAATTTCCGCCGCATGAAGGAGCAGTACGCCGAGCAGTATCTGCTCGTCCGGCAGGAGAACATCCGCAAGGCTGAGGCGGAAGCTGCCGCAGACCGCAAGGCGGTTGAGGCGCAGACGGCTGCTAGAATGAAGATCATCGGCGCACAGGGCGAGGCGGAAGCGCTCAAAATTCAGAAGCAGGCAGAAGCAGAGGCTTATCGGATGCAGGCCGAGGCGGAAGCCGCCGAAATGCGCATGAAGGGCTACACCTATCAGCAGGAAACGTCGCGGCAGGTCGGCATGGAAGCAATGAAAAACGGACTTGGCGGCGACGCGAACGCCGCGGGCGCGCTGGGCGATCTCGCAGGGCTTGGTGTGAGCCTCGGCGCGATGGGCAGCGTCATCGGCATGACGAAGGACGCGCTGAATCCCATGACACAGGACGCCGCGCAGATGGGCGCGGCAGTCGGTGCAGCCGTCGCGGGCGTTTGGGATTGCCCGGCGTGCGGTCATAAGAACATCACGACAAACTTCTGCCCCGACTGCGGCGGCAAAAAGCCTGAAGCGAAAACCGGCTGGGACTGCGCACAGTGCGGCACGAAGAACATCCAGAGCAGATTCTGCCCGAATTGCGGCGCAAAAAAGCCGGAGGGATCCAGCGGCTGGACTTGCCCGGAATGCGGCACAAAAGATATTCTGAGCAAGTTCTGCCCCAACTGCGGACGGAAGAAAGATGAATCCTGCTGATTGGAGGGATGGATGATGAAACGGAACAAAGGGAAATTTCAGGCGATTCTGATTCTTGCCATTGTGCTGGCTGCATATCTGGTGCTGGCATTCGTGATCCCGTTTGCAAAGACCGCCGTGTTCTGGCTGGCGCTGGTGTTCACGCTGGCAGCGTTCGGCGTACAGCTGTATGTGCTGAAGCTGTCGTTTACAAAGGGCAAGGATGCGCGCAGCAAATTCTACGGTTTCCCAATCGCGCGTATTGGTGTCGTGTATTTGATCGTGCAGATCACGTTGAGCTTTTTGTTCATGGCAATCGCAAAATTCTGCGCAGCATGGATCGCAGTCATTATTTTTGTATTGCTGCTGGCTGCTGCTGCCGTCGGCGTCATCGCAGCGGATGCAATGCGCGACGAGGTCGAGCGTCAGGATGCGCAGCTCAAAACCGATGTGGCCGCTATGCGCGCGCTGCAATCCCGTGCAGCTGCATTGGTTTCTCGCTGTGAGAATGCAGAGTTGAAGGCAGATGCACAAAAGCTTTCCGACGCGTTCCGATACAGCGACCCCGTGACTAATGACGCAACGAAGGACATCGAGCGCGAGCTGTCCGCCTGCATGGACGAGCTGGAGCGGGCTGTTCTCGACAATGACACCGAAAGTGCGAAGGTGCTGATCAAACGCGCAGCAGCGCAGCTGGCAGAGCGGAACCGGCTGTGCAAGCTGAACAAGTGACGTTCCTTACCAGCCCTGATACCAATCATTCTAATAAAAGCAGGAGGCAACCATAAGTTATAGGCTGCCTCCTGCTTTTCGCACATAGAGAATCCATTATTTATCCTCCTCGCTTTCGCAAGGAAGCTTTCCGGACTGTGCAGCCAGTTCCTTTTCCTGCGATTTTACGCGCCGCTCCAGTTTCTTGATGTCTTCTGCGGCAGGTAAATTCTCCGGCTGAATGCCGCGCTGCCCAAGCATATCTCGTACAGACCGATTATTCTGCACATGTTCTCCGGTAATGGCGGATTCGCCTTGAAGGTCCTTCTCCTCGACATTATAGTTGGTCATTTCCGCTGCAAGGCTCTTTGCGGCAATGGAGAGTGTCGGCAGGAAATCAGCCAGCTGGCGATTATCTTTTACACCAAGTCGTTCCTTCATTTCTTGTGTCGTGTAACCACCAAACAGCGCCCGATCACCCCTCGAGCGAATGCGACCAAACCCAGCGTCATCCACGCCGCGCTCATAAATGTTCTGGGAAAGCCGTTTTTCGAATTCTCGCAACCTGCCTCTGGCTTCTGTTCGCTCAATAAGAGAAATGCGTTCTTCAATCAGTTCTGCTTCCGAGTCTGAACGGCAAAGTAGCTTTGCGCAAATGCAATTTCTTTTTTTTTCGGATCTCCATTCTGGGCAATCAAATAGCAGGCATAACGAGTAAGCATATAATCCTTGATTTCCCGCTGAGAGCCGCTTCCTAACCGGACCATTTTCGTGACCTCACGAAAATGGTCTGAAACCTCTATTCCACTGGTTCTGCAGGATTCGACAGCTCGCCCGATTGCCTTATCAAAATTCTCTCATCGTTCATAGCCGAGAAGCGGCATGAGGTCCCGCGCATACCAGAATTCAATATGCGCCTCCTGGTCACTATGTATTACAAGATCAAATTGTTCTTTGATTTGACCGACTCTCTTTTTATCCACTATTTGACCTCCGTTACATTCGCCGTAAGCACTTCGTCCAGCAAATCTCTCACTTTTACAGAAACGGGCATGCTTTTTCCTGCTTTCGACAGCGAGAAATTTCCATGCGTAGAATGGCAGCTATCGTTTTCTGACCGAAATCGTCGAGTAAGGTCTTTCAGTCGCTCAGGGGATATGGTTCTCATACCTCGTTTTGGATTTCTCTTTCATTGTATTGCTGAGAACGAATTTCGTCAAGGCATTACCAAGAATCAGTTCTATAAATATTACAACCGTATAAATTCCCATAAAAAGCCTTTCGCTTTGCTATTGACGCAGACAATGAAGCGTGATATGTGGTATTCCACGCCCAAATTTGCAGGAACGGAGGTTGGGTATATGAAGGAAAAGACCTTGAGCATGCAGAAACTGTCCTCCCAGTTGAGCACAGAGGGGGACATTTTACTTTCACCAAGGTGCCATCACCCTTAGGTTCCATTGCGTAAGCGTGCAGGTTCAAGTCCTGTCGGGCGCACCACTCAGAAATGACCTTTGGATGTCAGGCAGCCGCGCAGGGCGCGCCCGCCTCGACAGCAAAGGTCTTTCTTCGTTCAAAATCGTGGCCGCTGACGCTGGGCCACGATTTTGTTTTTGAGGCGATTGATTTACGGTGTTCAAGTACCGATTTCGTGAGCAAATGAGCCTCCGTCGCCATTCAGCTTTTCCATCACCAGCGCATCAACCTCCTGTTCCAATCTCAAAATTTCTTTCTGCAAAGTCAAACAGTGGGCATCGAGGACTGGCTTCCTCAACGCCCACTGTTTTTGCAACTGTGTGACCTTTTTTAGTTCCGCTGCATACTGTTCCCGCAGCTTTTCTGTATGATCCCAGACAGCATTGAAGTGAAAATGAAGGTTGTTGCAGCAATCGGCGCAGACCAACAGGCCGGAAAACATATTGTGTTCTCCATTGTTGGTGCGGCGCTTACGGATTTTGCCCCGCTTCTGCTGCACCTGCTCATACACAGCACGCTCGATGATCGCCTCATGGACGTCCTGGAACACCACCCAATTCTCACGGTCATTGTCGATCCGCTTCTTATTCTTGTACCAGAGATACCGGATGGCGGCAGGCGTGGCGGCAAAGAAGAATTTGACGGTGCGGATGGACAGCCAGAATACGCACAGCGCCGCCGTCGCCGCCAGATACCGCCGCACCTGCGCCTGGACAATGCGCTGCCAGAGCGAAATGCCCCACCACGTCATAAGACCAATATAAATGAAGCTCCGCAGCAGCGACACCGGCAGAAAATACACCGCGCCCCGATGGCCGCGCGTAATGACCCGCGCGGCCACAGCGCAGACGATCAAAAGCACCGCAAAGCCGCCGGTCAGGATCTCCCGTTTTTTCTGCGCCGTCACAAAATCATCTGCCTGAATGGGTTTCTGTATGCAAAGCATACCATACGGAGGAAGCGATTGCAAGGAAAGCGGCCATCAGCATCCCGCTGGCGCGTTTTTCCGGGATCGGTATTGCGATGCAGGACCCGATATGGTATGCTGGACAGGAAGAAAACTGGAAAAACAGAGGCTTGGGGAAGGAGTGGGCAGCATGAAGCATCCTGGTCCATGGCGCGACACCATAGATCCGTTCACGTTGCCGTATCGATCGTTCAAGCCGCTGGAGATCCTCGGCTATCCGCACGCCGGGAACGATGTGTTTTATGTGAGAGGGCTCTATCACGGAAGGCAGATCAACGCATATATCAAGGCTGCAAGGCAAAGAGGCGCCGACATCGGCAATGAAATTTCAATCCTGTCACAGCTTCGCTCGCCGGTAACGCCGCCTGTTGTAGATTTCTGTCTGGACGGAACGCCGTTTATCGTCACGCAGGCGCTTCCCGGGGAGCGCTTATCCATGATCGTGGGCGAAAATGCTGCGCTGGAATCTCTTTCGTATTTGGAAGAATACGGCGCTGCTTTAGGCAGAATCCATCAACTGAATATTCAGGCAGAGCGCGTAAAGGACAGAAAATTCTTTCACGCGCCGCCGGATGCGGTATTGGAAGCACTGGAATTTGAGAACCTCAAGGGGCTTTTTCCATCCGCAGAGGAACCTGCCAACACGTGTTTTTGCCACGGCGATTTTCACTATGCGAATATCCTCTGGGAAGGGCATCATATCAGCGGCATTCTGGATTTTGAGCTTTCCGGATACGGAAACAGGGAATTCGATATCGCCTGGTCGGTGTTCCGGCGGCCGGGGCAGAAATTCCTGCGGACCGAGGCCGAGCTGCAGACGTTTTTGAACGGCTACCAGCAGTTCGGCACCTGCGATGCCGAGGCAGTCAAAACCTATATGGCGCAATGCTACGTCTATTTCCTCCAATTCTGCAGCGACGACGCCGAATACTGCGCGTACATCCACGCCTGGCTGCAGACCTTCGCCCGCGAAAAGCACGGATGACAGGCGGATCAAACCACATAAAGCAGCCCGGCTCTGCGAAGGAGCTAGGATACGTATTAAAAATCGTGGTGCGTTTATGGCTGTATAGAGAAATAGTGAATGGCTTATTTGATGAAGCTGACGTGTTTGCAGATCTCCTGGACGGCGGCGTCTTTTTTCTGGTTGAAGATGACCTTGTTTTCCTCGAACAGGTTGCGGCCGTCGGCGTCGATGGACACGATCAGAGGACCAAACTCCTTCACGTCGCAGCACCACAGCGTCTCGGGCATGCCGAGCTCGTCCCAGTGGTGCGCGGCGATCCGCTGGACCTCTGTGGCCGCGACGACTGCGCAGCCGGCAGGGAAGACGCAATGGATGGCCTTGAAGGTCTTGCAGGCGTATTCGGTGTTCGGACCCATGCCGCCCTTGCCGACAATGACCTTCACGCCGGTCTGCTCAACAAATTCCTTCTCGAACTTTTCCATACGCATCGAGGTCGTCGGGCCGACGGAAACCATTTCATAGCCGGACGCGGCGGTCTCGGACGGGCGAACGATGGGGCCTGCGTGGAGGATCGCCTTGCCGTGCAGATCGACCGGCAGCTCGCGCTTGCCCTCAATCAGACGGCGGTGCGCCACGTCGCGGCAGGTGACGAGATCGCCGTCGAGATAGACGATATCGCCGATATGGATATCCGCCAGATCCTCTGCGGTGACCGGCGTGATGAGAACCTTCTTTCCGTTTCTGTTTTCAACCATTACAGTGTTACCCCCTTGTGCGAAATCACGGTGGCGTTCAGGTCTCTGTCGAAGCGGACAAGTCCGCGCCGGTGCGACCAGCAGCCGACATTGACGGCAACGCCGATGGTGGACGGATGGCGCGCGGTGTTCTCAATATGGACGCCCATCACGGACGCGCAGCCGCTCATGCCCTGCGGGCCGAGGCCGATGCTGTTGATGCCGTCTTCGAGCAGCTTTTCCATTTCCGCGGCGCGCGCGTTGGGATTGTGCGAGCCGATCGGCCGCATCAGTGCCTTTTTGGACAGCAGCGCGGCAGTCTCCACGCTCGTCGCTACGCCGACGCCGACCAGCAGCGGGGGGCACGCGTTGAGACCGTAGCTCGTCATCTGGTCGAGCACGAAGCGCGTGACGCCCTCATAGCCGGCGCCGGGCATCAGGACCATCGCTTTTCCGGGCAGCGAACAGCCGCCGCCGGCCATATACGTGTAGATCTCGCACGAATCGCTCTCGGGAACGATCTCCCAGAACACGGTGGGCGTGCCCTTGCCGACGTTGCGCTTGGTGTTATACTCGTCGAAGGTCTCTACGCTGTTGTGGCGCAGGGGTGCGGCGAATGTTGCCTGTACGACGGCTTCCTTCAAAAGCGCTTCCAGCTCGCCGATGAGCGGGAAATATGCGCCGCACTTGACCCAGAACTGCAGAACGCCGGTGTCCTGACAGCAGGGGCGGTCAAGCTCCATGGCGAGCTGCTGGTTTTTTGCCATTGTCTCATAGATCGCCTGCGCCAGCGGCGTTGTTTCCTTCGCGCGCAGCTCGGCAAGCTTTGCTTCCACATCATCGGGCAGCTTTTTGCCTACGATGGTCACGAATTTTGCCATCTTTTCCGTCATCAGCTGGACCTGCTCTGTTTTTGTCATAATAACTCCTTTTCTGTCAAATACATATCTGGCCGTGTAGAATTATCCGGGGAAGAAGGGAAAGAGGATCGGCAGCAGCACCATGCAGATCACGAACGACACGCCGATCAGCGGCAGGCCGGCCTTCACATAGTCCCTGAAGGAATATCCGCCGATGCCGACGACCATGGTGTTTGCCGGCATGCCGATGGGCGTCGCGTAGGCGCACGAGCCTGCGATGACCGTTGCAACGACGACTGCGCGCGGATCTGCGCCGACGCCCTGCGCCAGAGCGACCGCAATGGGGACCATCAGCGCCGTGGTCGCGGTGTTGGACATGAAGTTGGTCAGTGCACAGGTGACGATCCAGATGACGAGCAGCAGCAGGAACGGCGAGGGCGTGTCGCCCAGCGCGTGAATGATCGCGTCTGCAACGAGCGTGCCTGCGCCTGTGGTCTCCAGCGCGCTGGCCAGTGCGAGCGAGCCGCCGAAGAGGAAGACGGTCTTGAGATCGATGGAGCGCAGCGCCTCTTTTTCCGAGATGACGCCGGTGAGGATCAGGATGATCGCGCCGACGCTGGCCGAGACGTGCAGTTTGACGCCGATCTGCTTTTCAAAGATCATGGCGAGGATGCTCAGAATGAGGATGACCAGGGAAGCGGTCTGCTTCCAGACGGGGACGCCGGAGAAATCTTTGGCGGCGAACTGGTCGTCGTCCGCGCTGACAAGATCCTTGTTGTCCGGCAGCAGCTTATAGCCGAACACCGCAAAATACAGAATGCCGAAGACGAGCATCGGCAGGCCGACGCCGATGTACTCAAAGAAGCCGGTCTCGATGCCAAGCTCATTGAGCGCATTTGTGCCGATGAGGTTGCCGGGCGCGCCGATGATCGAGAGGTTGCCGCCGAGCGCGGCTGCGAAAACGAGCGGCATGAGGAGCTTTCCGCGCGAGAAGTCGGAGGACGCTGCGATGCCGATGACGACCGGGATCAGCACGGCGGCTGTGCCGGTATTGGACAGGAAACCGCTCGTCAGACCCGTGATGAGCATGACGGCGATGATGCACTGGCGCTCTGTTTTGGCAAAGCGTGGGACAAGACTGCCGATCTTGTTCGCCATGCCGGTCTCAAAGAGCGCCTGGCCGACAATGAACATGGCGACACAGAGGATGACATTGCTGTTGACAAAGCCGGCAAAGGCCGTTTTGGCGTCAAGAACGCCTGTAATGGTCAGGCCGATACATACGATCATTGCCGTGAGTGCGAGGGGAATCTTTTCCCAGACGAACATCACAACGGCAAAGGCCAGGAACAAAAGGGTGATTGTGCTGGGACTCATAAGGATCTCCTCTCAATTCAATATAGTCTGCGGAGCGAAGCACCGGTCCTTCCGCTCTGCTATCTGTTTTTTACCATATTCGCCGTTCTGCGCGCTATCCGAAAGTACCACAGTTTATTGTGCAAAGCGTACAGAGGAGCGCGGGAAAACCATAAGATTTCGGTCTTGTTGCATAACCATGCATGAAAAAATTCCCGCCCCATCCGGACGATTTTCGCCCGTGGAGCGGGAATTTGCGGCTGCCCCGGCAAACGGATATGCCGGAGGGTGTCTGAATATTTTCCATAGGGGAAAATGTTCAGAAAGGAAGGCTGGAAGAAAAAACTATTGTGACAGCTCCCACAGGATCTTCTCCAGACCGGCGGCGGTCTGCTGAAGACCCTGCGTCAGCTCTTTGAGCCGGAGCGACGTTTCTGCGACGCGCTGCAGGGGCGTATCTGCGCCGGCAGGCGGCTGCTCGGCGGGCTGGCCCGGATCGAGCACGTACTGCAGCAGGATCTGGTTCATCGCCTCGTCCGCGCGCGGCAGAAAATCCCGCTTGAAACGCGGGTCGTATTTTGTGACCGTCTCGTTCAGCTGCCGGCGGTATTCCGTCGGTGTCTTGCTGAAGCGCGCACGGAAGACCGTGTTGAACGATTTGAGGTCGGAAAAGCCGTGGGACAGCGCGATCTCCGACACGCTCTGGTCGGTCTGGCCGAGCGCCAGCGTCGCCTCGCGCAGGCGGATGCGCGTCAGGTAGTCGTGGAAATTGACGCCGAGATTGGACTTGAAGAACTGCGAGATGTAGTTGCGGTTATACTTGCTCACCTGCGCTAGATCGTTGAGCGTGATCTTCTGCATATAATTTGCGTCGATATACTGCACGATCTTTTCGACCGCGTCAAAGGTGTTCCGCAGCAGCATTGCCTTGCCCGTGCTCAGGCGCTCGGGCGGGAAGTACAGGCTCAGCGTATGCAGAAGCGCGTACAGCGCGCTCTCAAAGCGCAGCTTTTCCTCAGCACTTGGGCCCTGGGCGCTCAGCATGAGCGACGCCAGATGCGCGCGGAGCAGCACGAACGGACGCTCGTTCTTCCGTCCGCCTTCGGAGCAGCAGGTGAACTGCAGGGCGTCCATATCGCCGTAGTATTCCCGGAAAAGATCCGGGGCGATATGCAGCACCATCGCGACGCTTTCCGGCTGCCGGGCAAGCGTGGCGTGGCTCTTGTTCGAGCCGATCAGAATGACGTCCGAGTCCCGCAGCAGATGCGATGCGCCGTCGATACAGACCTCCAGCTCGCCGCGCAGGACCGTCATCAGCTCCAGTTCCCTGTGCCAGTTGTAGTGGTAGTAGCCGATATGATAGACGTACTGCTCCAGAAAACAGCCGTTTTTTTCACATTGGTAGAAAAACTGCTCCACATTGCCACCGCCTTTCTCTTTCTTCTATCGTATCGCCCCACCCGCGTTTGTCAATGGCATTTCTTCAGATCTTTGCACGTTTTTATCCGGAGATTCGCGTCAGCGGGAGAAAAACGTAAGAAACCCCCGGTGCTGTTCACAGCGGAACGGCACCGGGGGTTGTTATCACATCGAGATCCAGCCGAGGGCGTTGGCGACGGAGCTCAGGAGGATGATGGCGGCGAAGAAGGGGCAGAGGAAGCGGATCATGGTGTTGAAGACCTTCTTGCGGCGGAACGTGGACTCGCCAAGCAGGACCTCCTGCTCGATCCGGCCGACGCCGACGACGCGGGAGACCAGCAGGCAGATGGCGATGGCCGCGATGGGCATCATGACGGAATTCGTCAGGAAATCGAAGAAATCAAGGAACTGCATCCCGATGATCGTCACGCCTGCCAGCGGGCCGTAGCCGAGCGACGAGAGCGTGCCGAGCGCCAGCATGACGACGCCGACGACGGCCGTGGACTTCTTCCGGCCCCAGCCGAGCTCGTCCTGGAAGGTCGAGACGGCGCTTTCTGTCAGCGCGATCGAGCTGGTCAGCGCGGCGAAGAGCACGAGGACGAAGAACAGAATGCCGATGGCCGTGCCGAGGCCCATGGAGTCGAAGACCTTGGGGATGGTGATGAACATCAGTGACGGGCCGGCATTCAGCGCCGCCGGGTCGCCGCCGGAGAAGGCGAAGACCGCCGGGATGATCATCAGGCCCGCCATGATGGCAATGGCCGTATCGAAGACCTCGACGTTGCGGGTAGAGCCCTCAATGGAGATGTCTTTTTTCATGTAGGAGCCGAAGGTGATCAGGATGCCCATGGCGATGGACAGCGAGTA
>OHOZ01000607.1_pt1 | contig 20858 bp, 19 predicted proteins | sample 1569931 | NCBI WGS metagenome assembly OHOZ01 (sample SAMEA3879572, study PRJEB24766) | human gut metagenome | biome: human-associated habitat; feature: feces | place: USA | collected 1985/1987
GCCCATGGTGTCGGTCATGCCGTAGGAAGCGGGGCCTGCGGCCATGTTGTCCGGGTGCAGGGTGCGGCCCGTGCCGCCGCCGGAAGCGACGGAGAAATACTTCTTGCCCTGCTCGATGCACTCTTTCTTATAGGTGCCGGCGACAGGGTGCTGGAAGCGGGTCGGGTTGGTGGAGTTGCCGGTGATGGAAACATCGACACCCTCGTGGTGCATGATGGCAACGCCCTCGCGGACGTCGTCAGCGCCGTAGCAGCGGACGTTGGCGCGCTCGCCCTCGGAGTAGCGGATCTCGCGGACGATCTTCAGCTCGCCGGTGTAGTAGTCAAACTTGGTCTGCACATAAGTGAAGCCGTTGATACGGGAGATGATCTGCGCAGCGTCCTTGCCGAGGCCGTTCAGGATAACGCGCAGCGGGGTCTTGCGGGCCTTATTCGCATTGCGGACGATGCCGATGGCGCCTTCCGCAGCCGCAAAGGACTCGTGACCTGCCAGGAATGCGAAGCACTTGGACTCCTCGCTCAGCAGCATTGCGCCGAGGTTGCCGTGGCCGAGGCCGACCTTGCGGTCGTCGGCAACGGAGCCGTCGATGCAGAAGGCCTGAAGGCCTTCGCCGATCTTGCGGGAAGCCTCTGCGGCGGTGGTCACGCCGGACTTCAGCGCGATGGCGGCGCCGACGGTGTATGCCCAGCAGGCGTTCTCAAAGCAGATGGGCTGAATGCCCTTGACGATCTCGTAGGGGTCGAAGCCCTTCGCCTTGCAGATCTCACGGCATTCCTCAACGGAGCCGATGCCATACTGTGCGAGGACACCGTTGATTTTGTCGATTCTTCTTTCGTAACTTTCAAACAAAGCCATGTTGTGTTCCTCCTATCTTATTCCTGACGCGGGTCGATGTACTTGGCGGCGTTGTCGAACTGGCCGTAGTGACCCTTGGCCTTCTCCATCGCTTCGGCGGCGTCGATGCCCTTCTTGACGAAGTCCATCATCTTGCCGAGGTTGATGAATTCATAGCCGACGATCTCATCTTCCTTGTTCAGAGCCAGACGGGTGACATAGCCTTCTGCCATTTCCATGTAGCGCGGGCCCTTTTCCTTGGTGGCGAACATGGTGCCGACCTGAGAGCGCAGGCCCTTGCCGAGGTCTTCCATGGAAGCGCCGACGGACAGGCCGCCTTCGGAGAACGCGGACTGGGTGCGGCCATAGACGATCTGCAGGAACAGTTCGCGCATGGCGGTGTTGATGGCGTCGCAGACAAGGTCGGTGTTCAGAGCTTCCAGAATGGTCTTGCCGATCAGGATCTCAGAAGCCATTGCCGCGGAATGGGTCATGCCGGAGCAGCCGATCGTTTCGACCAGAGCTTCCTCAATGACGCCGTTCTTCACATTCAGGGTCAGCTTGCAGGCGCCCTGCTGCGGTGCGCACCAGCCTACGCCATGGGTGAAGCCGGAAATGTCGCCGATTTCCTTCGCCTGTACCCACTTGCCCTCTTCGGGGATGGGAGCCGGACCATGGTATGCGCCCTTTGCGACGGGACACATATGCTGTACTTCTGTTGTGTAAATCATTGCAAAAATCCTTTCCGTTCTTTTCATTGCGCCCTGATGGGCTGCAAAAAAATAACCTGTTTCTCGTCCTACCGGCGCGTGAACCGCAATACCCGATTTTGACGATTTCTACTGGTATTATACAAAAACCTGCGCAGATTGTCAACGCGCGCGGCGCGGTTTTTTCAGGAAGTAAAAAACAGCGGCCGGGGTTCTCCGACCGCTGCCATGATTCTGTTCAGGATTCGCGTGTTCCGTAGACCCATGCGTTCGGCATCAGCCGGGAAACGATGGAGGTGTTGGAGCACTTCGTTACGTACTGTCCGTCATACCACAGCACGGCGCTGGTGCCGCCGTCGAGATTCATTGCCTGATAGCAGTCATGCTGCTGCAGGATCTTCACGCAGGCGGCCAGCTCACAGCCGAGAGAACGGCCGATCATGCGGCCCTCAATGACGAGCATGAGAATCTCCTTCTTTGAGGACTGGCCGAGGCAGGCGCGCGGATTGATCGCGTACCAGCCGGAGTATTCGTCCACCAGCGCTTCGCCATCGACGATCAGCGCGGGAGAAAACTCCACGGCGTCCGTGGTTTCCTTCGACACCGGCTGATCGGCGTCCATGACATAGAGCAGATTATCCTCGTGCAGTTCAATGCGCTTGTAGCCGCTGGGATAATGCTCGCCATAGGATTTGCCGCGGCACATGGCGTAGCCCGCGATTTCGCCGCCGTCTCCCATGCCCTCCGGGTCCATAAAGCCGCTGCCGGTCACGGCCAGAAGCGCGTCATTTTCCTCCGCGATGGCGTGCAGCTGCTGACCGTAGGAGCCGATGTAGGCCGAGGGCGCAAGGCTGAGCTGAGATGGATCCTTGGCGATCGCCAGTGCGCCGATAAAGCCGGAGCCTTTCACGCGCACGATCAGGATCTTGTTTTTCGCGTCGATCGCGAGCACCTGCTCACCCATGGTGGTACGGATGCTGGTGCCGTCGTCGTCCAGACCTGACTCGTTGATCTTGATGTTGTTCCAGCCGTTTTCCAGCACGTCCGGATGCTGCATAACGTACTCTTCAAAGGTCGTGTTGTCCAGCTCCCAGAAGAGCTCAAAGAAGGCGGCACGCTCGGCGCGCTCCTTTTCCTGCGGGGTCGTTTCCGAAGGCTTTGTCGGGGCGGAAGCGTCCTTGTTGTCCCATTTGCTGATGATGCCGATCTGATCCTTTTGGGAATTGTCCATCCGGGAGACAACGCTTTGGACCATATAGTCCGGGAAGAACCATTCCGCCAGCCAGTGGTGGGACATGGTGGACATTGCCGTTTCGATGTAGGCCTCCCGCAGAGAGCGGATCGTCGGATTGTTCGTGAATACGACGAAGCAATAAAGACACTCCAGCAGCAGCGCGATGCCAAGGATCCACGCCGCGATCCGCAGCTTGCGGTAGGGCTTGGCCGGTTTCTTCTTTCGCTTCTTATTTGGCGCAGCCGCGGGCGTGAGCAGTTCATTGCCCTGCGCTGCGTTTGGTTTTTTTATCATAGGATGATCGTTCCTCCATGTGGTTTTCAAAATCCACGACATTATAGCACATTGAGAATTCTATGTAAATATGCCGGAGAAATTTCCTGCCGCGACGGAAAGCTCTCTTTTTTCCGGGCCAGGCTTGATTTCTGTGCGGCAAGCTGTTATAATAGATTGCGCAGTGTAAAAAGCAAACAGCCTCTCAACTGTGTTTAAGACGGCTGCCGCTCGGAATGGTTCCCATTTTTTGCATTTTTTGTCGGTATTCGCGCTGCATATCCTATGGAGTGGTATCGAAGTGGTCATAACGGGACTGACTCGAAATTTCGGCGGAATCTGTGAATTTCGTCCCCCTGATTCTCCTTGATATTCCTCAACACAGAAAATCTCAAAATCGAATATTTTTTGCCGTCTCTCCTGTTTTCTCTCCAACGAATTTTCGAGCAAATTTCTGGAAAGAAAACCGGACGAAAATAGACACGGAGAGTTGTCCGAGTGGTCGAAGGTGCAGCACTCGAAATGCGCGTTGGCTCTGGCCGTTTCCTCCGCTGAAAATCCTTGATTTATAAGGGCTTTCGCCGGATCGAATTTCAAAATTTCATATCGTTCTTGCCTGTTTTTCTTGCATTTTCTCAGCGCACGGAAAACAGTTGAGATATACGGAGGGCTATCGAAGCGGTCATAACGAGAACGACTCGAAATCGTGGTCGCTACTTGGTAGCTCCCTGACCGGAATCCCTTGATTTTATGGGTTTTTTCGGGTATTCTTAACTTAATATTTTTGCTTGTTCTCCCCATCAGTTCTCCCCGTTTTCCGAGGTGCTGATGTTGAGATAAATACGGAGCGGTATCGAAGTGGTCATAACGGGACTGACTCGAAATCTCCCTCGGCAAACGGAAGTAAAACTTCCGAAAAGCCTTTAACCGTGCGGGTTTCGGGCATTCGCCCGCCGCAGGCACACCGTGAGTTCTAACAGGAATTCTAATACAACCGAATATTTGCGTTAATCTCGGTTTCCCGAGTTAACATACATGGAGAGGTATCGAAGTGGTCATAACGGGGCTGACTCGAAATCAGTTTGCGAGCAATCGCACATGGGTTCGAATCCCATCCTCTCCGCCAACGGAACCCGCATAAACCCAGTGTTTATGCGGGTTTTCCATTCCTATATTGCAAAAGTAAGCAGTATCTATATTGGGGAGCAAATCTCGATGTGAATTGCGCAGTTTGTTCCCCAATGGTATATCTGTGGTAAGAGTCGAGAAATCGGCTCTTTTCTTATCCCCTTTTTGAGGAATAGTAATGTATATGGGTAACGAACTATTAAGTCCCCATAGTCAGCCGCCCCTATCCGTGGGCGGCATTTTTAATACCGCCAAAAGTTTTCCCTTATTTCGATTTCGTTTCCCCTAAAATACGGTGCAAAATAAGGGAATCTTATTTTGCTGTTCTCATAGTTCGACCCGTCAGAAACAAAAGATGCTGCCCCACCGTTTCCGGTGAGGCATGGATTATGTACTCTCTTTCATCATTCTTCTTTTACATCGCCACTGTTCGTTCTCACGCTCACGGCGCTGTATGTACTTGAATTCCCGAATGAGTTCCTTATATTTTTCCGTGCGCGGGTGCGCCAGCCTTTGCGGTGACGCCATAAAGCTTACGAATTCTGCTTTGGCGCAGTACTGTATAGAGCCGAGTTTAATGCCGGTTAAGGTTTCTTCCCGTATCCATTCGTGAATGCGCTGCGGGCTGTGGCCGACCAACTCCGACGCCGTCTGCGTAGGCAGAGCCTCCGGCAGCTCTGCCCACTGTGAACTCAGCCACCGCCGAAAGGCTTCGCAGTTTTCCGGCGTGGCTTCAAACATCGGGAGCGGATGCCATTCGGTGCGGTTGGAGAACATGCCGCTCAGCTCCGAGAGGAAACCGGGTTCGGTATCCATACGGGCTTTGAACCGCACCGCATCCTCTGTCCGCACTCGGTACTTATGGGTCGTGTGTCCCGTGTTTTCGTGCGGGATATAGTTGTTGTCCATCAGATATTTCATTTTCCGCGTGGAGATGTGCAGGTACTGGCGAAGCTCGCTCCCGCTCATAAATTCTTTTTCAGTCATATATAAAATCATCCTTTCCGTCAGCAAAAATGCGCCCGCCGTGGACGCATTATTCTTTTGCTTTATTAAAGATACTGCTGATTACATCTGCGCTTTCCTGTTTCTTGGACTTATCCAGATGGGCATAGATGTTTGCCGTTGTGGACAGGTCGGAGTGCCCGAGGAAGGTCGATACATTCAGCAGCGGCACATCCTGATTGATGAGGATGCTGGCGAAGGTGTGGCGCAGATCGTGGAACCGAATCTTGCGCAGACCGTATTGCCTGATCAGGTCGGCGAACCGCTGTGTGACCCGATTCGGGCGTATCAGCCCGCCGAGCTGATCGACGCAGATATAATCGTCGTATTTGCGGTTGTAGCTGCCCTTGAACATTCGGCGGTACAGGTCCTGCTTTTCCCGTTCCTCGCACAGCATTTCATACACCGGGTCCGGCAGGGGCAGTGTGCGGCGGCTGGATTTGTTTTTCATTTCCTCCACGGGTTCGACAATGACCTTGCCGTTTTCTTTATACTCAATGATTTTGGTGTCGAGCAGTATGGTTTTCTTTTCCCAATCTACCCTCGACCATCGTGCGCCCAACGCCTCGCTGCGGCGCAGCCCCAAGCCGCCCGCCAGCATAACCGCCGGATAGATAATATCCCCGCGGATAAGCCCCAGCATGGCGATCAGTTCTTCTTCGGAATAGTTCTCACCCGTGAACTTATTTTTCTTCGGGCGGTCGATGCGGTCAAAGGGGTTGGAGTCAATCAGTCCGTCCTTGAAAGCCCGCTTGAAGGCACTGTGCAGGACGGTGTGGTAGTGGATAACGGTGTTGGCGACAACGCCTGAGGCGAACATCCAGTCATAAAAATCCTCAATGTCCTTTGCGGTGATGCTGCCGACCGTCAGTTCCTTGCGGGCAGTAAAATACCGCCGAATTCTACCGTTTATCATTCCGCGGTAGCTTTCGGCGGTACTCTTTTGAATGTTTTTCTCGATCTTTTTATAGTAGGCGCACATATAATCGTAGATCGGAATATCCGAGGCAGGCTTTTTGTTTTGCGCGATCTGCTCGGCGTAGGTCTGTTCAAAGGCTTGCACCACCTCTCGGTAGGCTTTGTTCACCTTTGATTTGTTGGCGCTTTCGGGCAGTCCCAGCGCACGCCATACAGGCTTTGTCCTGCCGTTCTCTCTTACCTGTATCACGGCATAGAGACGACCTTTCTTAGCCTGTACGCTGGCTGCAAGTGTTGTCGTGGCATTCATTTGCTTTCACTCCTTTTTTGTTTTTGCCGACACGAACAATATCACAACTCACCGCACAAGTCCAGACTTTTTCGGAAGTTTTCTCAAGAAAACAGACCTTTGGGTTCGAACTTGAGACTTCTCTTTGCCGCAGATAGTCAATGAGCTGCGATTTGGCAATGCGGTTTTCTCTGCCGACCTTCACCGCTGGAAGAGACTTTTCTTTTATCAGCTTGTACACGGTCTTGGTGCTGACCCGCAGGATCTCGGCAACCTCGGTGACGGTAAGCGCCGCCGGATAGCAGCGCAATTCTTTTTCGTGTTCTTTTTTCGTCATAGGCAATTCCTTTCTCCTACATCGTTATGGTAGGTCCGTTGTTTTCCTCGGCGGTCACATCTTCCTCGCTGTCGGCTGCGGCGGTGAGGATGCCGACTACAAGCCCGATAACGGCACCGAGGTTGGAGGCATTTTCCTGCGCCTCAATGCGCTTTCGGCGTTCCTCCGGGTCCTCGGCAGTGCCGTCAATTATACTGCCAGCCTCCAGAATACCGCGCAGGCCAGCAGCGACAGCGCCACTGCCGATACCGCCGCGGCTATCATAATTTTCAAAAATCTTCGGTGCAGTTTCTCTATCGTGCTGTCCAGCGTCTCGGTACTCTTTGAAAGGGTTTCGGAGCAATTCAAAATAAACTGCTCTTGATTCTTCCCAGCCTGTTCGACGAGGCTTTCCATCTGCGCCGCCGTCTTGCGGTTCTCCGTTACCACTTCCCGCACCGTCTTTTCCATATACTCCGCCTCGATATTCTGTATCTGGATGCAGTGGTCGTTCAGTTCCTCCGCCGTTGCCAGCCGTTCGATCATCTGATACAGCTTCGGCTGAAACTCCACCGCGTCTGCCAGCAGCTTGCTCTCCCGTTTGCGCTGCTCTATCGGAATCGCATACACCTGCGGCTGATACGGAATCTGTTCCAGCTCGGACAGCGTCCGTACGTTTTTCTTCCTCAGTATATCCATTGCCGAGTTCTGCTGTGTGCTGTTTTCTGATTGTGAATTCATATTCCAATACCTCTTTCAAATATTTTTCATCGTGCAGGCGGATATCTCTGCACTTCATTCCGTTCAGGCAAGTGAAGGTGATATATTTTTGCTCGTCCGTCCATGTTACGCCGTAGCCGAGCCGCTGCATCTCCCGTATAAAATCTGCACGGCTGCCGCTGCGGTTCATCACAAAATCAATATCTGACATCAGCTTGAACTTCCAACTGTCACCCTTTGCCGCGGCGCGGTACTCGCGGCTTGAAATTTTTGCACCGTCTTTTTTATACGGTTCGAGAACGCTCAGTCCGTGCTGCTGACAGATGCCGTCGCTGAGTGCGCGCAGCTTTGTCAGCGTTCCGGGGTTTTGGCGGAGCTTGCTTCCGTTTTCGTAATGCACGGAGTTGATGACAAAGTGGTTGTGCAGATGCGCAGCATCGGTGTGCGTGGTCACCAGCACCTCATGTCCCGGCCATGCTTTTTGCGCAAACGCCAAACCGATTTCGTGCACCTGCTCGGCGGTCACGCTTTCGCTCGGCGAAAAAGACTGCACATAATGATAAAAATTCATTCCGCCTTTTTTGTGATGCGCAGTCTTGGTCGCCATAAATTCCGTGAAGGCATTTTCGCCGTTGCAGTTTACGCCGCTCACCAATCGGCGACCGCTGTCCTCGTCCGCAACCTTTTTCTGCTGCAAACAGTATTCGATCACCGCTTTCATTGCGCTGATGCTTTGATGGGATTCGGGAATAAAACTTACCGTTGCCATTATCCTTTCCTCGCAATCTCCAGCAGCTGCTCGTAAATCATCTTCTGCCCGTCGATCATATCTTCGAAGTTATACGAACGGAACGCACCCACATTGATCTTTGCCGTGATTTGATTTAAGTTGTTGCCGATGCGCTTGAGCTCGATCAGCAAGGGCTTCACATCTTCCGCAACATGGATGGGCGTTTCCAGCGACAGCAAAACGAGATAGTCGGTGATGCTGCGCTCGGCGCGCTTGGCGTTGCGCTCGATGCGTTCTTTTTCGGCTTTGGTCAGCCGAATCGTCAGCGTAGTGTCACGCCGTCTGGGTTTACTCATTTTATCACTCTCCGTTTTCAAATTCAGTGGGTTCGGGCTGCCGCCCGAGAATAAGGGGCGAGTTGCGACGAGCGGCGACCGGACAGCCGGACGCTCTGCTTGCCCCGGACGAAGTCCGGGAAATCGGTAAAACCGACGCTCCCGCAAACGCCCCGAATTTGCTTTATTTTCGGTGCATCGGCGGTTTATCCCAACTCCCCGCCGAAAGCGGCACAAACCGCCTGTAAACCGCCGACAGGGACGAAAGGAACGCTTGGGACGAACCGATTGGGGGTACACCGATTTAACCGTCACCAACGGCACTTTCGTCACCGGCAGAAAAGGAATATTCGATTTCCAGCAGTCGGGCGCCGTTGCTGCGATGACTGCGAAAGCGCACGCCGAAATCGGCAAGGCGATATTCCCAAAGATTCATCAGCCGTTTGAATCCTCTTGCCGATACCGCCTGTCCTGCGTATTCGTTATACCGTTCGCAAAACTCCGTGTTGCTGCCGCTGTAATTTTTCTGCACCTTCATAAATTCGACCAGCAGCTCCATCTCCTTCGGCAGCAGCATTTCCCGATTCTCCATGCTGTCGCCGAGCATTTTCCAAACAAATTCCTCTTTGGAAAACCGCAATTCAAGCTGGCGATCCTCCACATCACGACCGGTGCAGTAGAGGGTGGCGCTGTCGGCATTGCGGCGGCTCTTGTCCAGCACAAAGGCGGTATCCACTGCGCCGACGATTCCGGTGGTGCCGGTCAGCTTGTTGAACGGATCGCTGTCGCCCTGTTTGCGCAGGTGATGCACCAGCAGAAGACAGATATCAAGCTCGTCCGCCAGCTGTTTTAATATCCGTATTTCCTCATAGTCGTTTGCGTAAGAGGTGTCGATGCTGTTGTTGCGCACGATCTGAAAGGTATCCACCGCAACAAAAACCGTGTCGGGATGCTCTTTCACAAAATACCGTATCTGTTCGCACAGACCGTCGGACAGCGTTCCGGCAGAGGTAGCAAAAAACGCATTGGGCGGCACTTCGTCGGTGATGCAAAGCAGACGGTTCTGCACGCGGCGCAGGGTGTCCTCCAAGCAAAGGTACAGCGTTGTTCCTCCGGTCGTTTTCAGATCCCACATCGGCTCGCCCTTTGCAATACGCACACACAGATCCAGCACCCACCACGATTTACCGATCTTTGATGCGCCGCCGAGGATACATAACCCCTGCGGCAGCAGCGTGTCGACACAAAACTTTGTCGGCGGAAGTTTCATGTCCATTAATGTTTCACCGTCGATAACGGCGAGTTTTGTTTTTTCGTCAGCCATACTGAAATCTCCTTGTAAAAAAGTAAGAGCAAAAGCAGCGGCGGCGGAACCGATGCTTTCGCTCTCCTATCTATCTAATGGCTGAAAACAGAAAAATCACATAAAATGCTGTGAGCGCAAAAATTCGTTTCTAAAATTTTTGTAATTTCCGATGACAGCGAAATGATTTTATGATATACTGATTACGGAAACGAGGTGGCGCGCATGAATCTGATTGAAACAAAACCTGTGGGCGAAACACATTTGAGCCATTTTGCCGTTGATTTCGGCGACGCTGATATTCGGCTTAACGGAAAGCAATATCCCACCGGCAAGGTCACACACGATATTCTTTGCCTTTCTCCCGAATGGGTAAAAGCACTTTTTTACAAGGGTGATGCCTTATATGCGCTTTGCTGCCGCTGGACCGACGAGGGGTATTCCACGGAGTTGTTTTCCGAAATAAAAAACAGACTTTTTGACATCTTGGACTATATCAAAGCTGTTCCTCCGTTTTGCTATTTTGACATAGACGGAGAGTATACGGCGCTGAACAATTTTTTCTATCAAGATGCGTTGCAACACTACGAAGAGAATTTCCGAAAACACGGCACGTTCTTTTATGAGCAGCTGCCGTATGAAAATAAGCTGCGCGCCCACATGACGGCGTTTTCCTGGATCGTTTCGTCTTATATCTATCTCACCGGAGACACACTCAATTTTTTAAGCGTGGCAAATATGTTCTTTGTCAATCTCACGGAAAACGATAAACGAACCAAACCGGAACTGGCGGAGTTTGCGCGGACAGTGTTCGGTGATCCCGAAATCACCGAAAAAATAATGCAAAGCAACCATACAGGCGCTTTCAACAATTTCACCCTGCACCCGACCGCAGAAGTCGCCCCCGTGATTATAGAAACTGAAAGCGGCAGCGTCCTCGGCAGGCGCATGGTGTTTAACCGTATGCTCAATTTTTATGTCACCGATCTGTTTGAGGGGCTTGCCGCCGGACATTACTCCTGGCAGTGCGGAATCTGTCACCGATTTTTCTTTATGGAAACCGCGCATAAGCAGCTGTATTGCAGCACTGTCAATCCGGAGTACGGTGTCCCCTGCGCATACGTTGCAAAAAACAAACTGAATATGCCGAAGCAAAAGAAAAAGGACGGTTTCGGCTATGCGATTTGGAAAAAGAGATACGATTCTCTGCGCAACGAAAAGCACAAAACCAATAAAAATCTGCCGTCCGCCAAATATGATGTGGATGTGTGCGATAAGGCGATCGAGCTTGCCAAACGGCATTATGAGGAGGCGCAGATTGATTTTGATTATGCGCAAAATCAGTATGAGCAAGATATGGTTTTGCGGAACCTGATCAAAGAGGCAAAAGCGGCACTGGGTAAAAAATAATTTTATTTTTCTTTGGAAAGGGGGTGCGCGTATGAACGCCGAATACAAAAAGGCAACCGAAAAACTGCTTTGCGGCATTACGGATAAGCGGCTGCACGAGCCGGCGATATGGAACGATATTCTTTCTTCTGTCCGTTCGGGTAAGCTGCGGCTTTGGGAAATCAACGATGAAATTCTGCGTATCAAATATTTCTGCAAAGAAAAAATCAACCGCGCATCTGCCTTTACCGAAAGCGATAAAAACGGCGTGCGGTTCGATGATCTGAACGCATATTTTGTTGAGGCAATCAAGTGCCGTGATAAAGGATATTTTGAATCGTTTATCCGTTCTTATGAGCCGGTGCTGCAAAGCCGCGCCGAGCGTTTTGTTTCGCATTATAATCTGTCTGCGGACGATACCGAAGATATTAAGCAGATCTTTTTGGAGACTCTGTGGTTTGCCTTCCTCGGCTATGACGCAGCCGACCCCATTCCGCTGTTGCAGTATGCGAAAAAAGCGGCGGTCATGCGGCAGTTAGATTATATCCGCACAACAAAAAACGCCTGCACCGTGCCGACGCAAAACGGATATGCCGAGCTGCGTAAGGTGATGCACATTTATAACAGCGCTCCCGAACTTTCCGCCGATGCGCGTATTGCGCTTGCCGTAAAAGAGACGGGTTTTGCCGAGAAAAAAGTTACCGAGTTTGTCGCTGTCGGCAAGGCTTGCGAATATCCCGTCGGCATTGTCCCGGCAGAAGAAAACGAAAGCGCGGCGGACGGCACCGTTGCGGACGAGCTTATTGAAGATCTGTCCGTATCTCTGTTCGCGGAAGTGCTGCGAAGTATTTACCGTGACAATTTCCGCACCGCCGCCGATAAAATCACACCTAAGAATAAGCAGATTTTATCTCTTTCTCTCGGTGTATGTTTTGACTGTTTCGGCGTTTTTAAGCCCAATACCTATGCGGAAATTGCATTAAAACAAGGCGCATCGGGCGAAAAAAGCATTGAGAAAAAACGCAAGGCGGCAATCGAAAAGTTTGCCAAAGAACTGTGCGACATGGGCTTTTGCGACGGCGTTTTCTTAAAGCAAACGGCTATAACGGTTATAAAAGAAAAAGACAAGAAAACAGTGCAGTCAGCCAGATACGCTTATACGCCTTACGGTGACGGAAAAGCCGGTGAGATTCTGTATACCGCCGCCGGAAAGCATCGCTTTCAGATCGTCCGCCTTGCGGAATTTGATGTGACCGGCGCTTATGCTGAACAGGCCGCAAAAATCATCGACGGCATGAACGGAAATTTCATCAAGGAGCGGTTCTATGCCATTCCGCTCGAAAAACTGCCCCGCATCAATAGCCATAACGCAAACCCAAGAATGCCGTTTTATCACCCGCCGCACACAGACGGACAGAAATAGTTTCAAAGCCTTCTCTCGATTTTTCGAAAGAAGGCTTTTTTCTGCCGTTTAATTTATGACTTGTTCTTGTAAACCCCGAATAAACCCCTGTTAATCATTGAAAAATCCAAAGTATTGTGTTATAATATACTGTGTGGAATTATAACAACACGGAGAGGGGTGCTGAAAAAATATGGCCAGGACAAACAGAGATGATTTTTCACTGTCTATAAAAGATAAAGCAGCAAAAAGATCTGCTTACAGATGTGCTTTTTGTGGTAAACCCACTATTGGCCCTTCGTTCGAAAATAATGAGGCTGTATCAAATACAGGTGTGGCAGCTCATATTTGTGCAGCAGCTCCCGGTGGTAAAAGATACGATCCTAATATGACTCCTAAACAACGAAAATCAATTGATAACTGTGTTTGGATGTGTCAAACACACGCTCATTTAATTGATACTGATGAAGTAAAATATTCAGTTACAGTATTGAAAGATATGAAACAAAAAGCCGAACTTGCCGCAGCTGAGTCAAACGCAGACATTGAATTTTTCAAGAAATATTATGAGTCAAAAAATGATGACTCAGTTGGTCTTGAGTCGTTATTAAATCAAATGATTGCGGACGGAAGTTTTGATTTATTGCGTAATACATTAGAGTGTTATTCGTCTACAATCTCGCCTGTGTTCGATGAAATCGTTTGTAGATATCATATTATTTACGATATGTTTTGTTCCAATGACATGATATATTCACACATTGAACAGTATAAATCTTTGCCGATTAAGAGCGGTGCAGATAAACTCATAGAATTATTTATAGCTTTCAATTATAGCGATGGCATAAAAACATTGTTAGAGTATTGTTCTGATGATGATTTGAAAATGCTTGCTGAATTATTAATTAATAACGAGTTAGAAAAGAAAGTTATTTGTTCATCTGCAAATGATCTTCATTTTGAATTTCCTAAGAGTAAAGAAGGGTTGCTCTATAAATACATCCTATGTGTTGCAAAGCAAAAAGAAATCTATAATTTAATGGACGAAAAGGGAGAAAAAGTGTCTTTTCGTTTTAATGAGATTTATTATCAATTGATATATAGCGCTTTTTCTCTTGTAGGGAAAACTATTTATGATGATTTGAATTTTGAAAGCAATCCTGAAGATATGGATTATAATTATCTTGCACAGCGCAAAAAGATCATAAAACAATTAAACATTGATGCGCAGACATTTATTTGGGGAGCATTATTACAATATGTCTTTTTAACTCCCAAAGAATTCAATCATTTGGTATCAGAGATTCCTGCCTTTATAAGAGAAGAGGTCAAAATCGAGCAGATAATTTGGATGTTCAAAATAAAAAACCGTATTGATGCGATTGATATTGATGATTTGATGAGTTTTTCAAATAAACATCGCAGTTATTCCGCTTTGGTAAAATATTTATCGATGATGGACGATGTGTTTCGATATGAGTTTGTTGAGGAACACAAGTATCTGTTGAAAAAAGATAGTCGCTTTATGCAGTTGTATACGAAAAATCCCGATGTAAATATGACGTATGAGAATTTGCTTAAATATGGGAAGTATTATCCTGATGATTTCTTATACCATTGTCTTTGCTATGATTATGCGGATTGTGCAGACAAAGAATGTCACTTTATGTGGATTATCGAAAACAAAAACAAATTACCAGCGGAACAACTACCCTATTATTTAGAGATCCTTTCAAAAGAATCTCGATATGACCTTCTTTTAGAGGTGAATAAAAAGGCAATTGCAAATGATGCTCGGCTTTTTATTGCTAATCAATTAGCAGCGACTTTGGATATAAGCAACATACTTGAGGCACGAAAAATATATGAGTATTTAATTGAAAATGGTTGTAATTATAAAACCTTGCATTACAATTATGCCGTTTTGATAAGCAAATCCGGAAAGTTCGAAGAAGCGAAGAAGCATTTACAAAAAGAATACGACTTGTATAAGGATCTCACCGCTTTGCATTATATGTTGCATCTCCGTTATGGCACAAACAGTGTAGTAGATGATGCTTATTTGGACGCAGCCAAGGTCATAGCAAAACCCGAATTTCAATATCTTGTTGCCGCTTCATATGTGCAACTTCAGGAAAAAGAATTAGCCAATGTATATTATTTACGGACGCTTCTTTTGGATGAAAATTCGAAGTGTATTGGTATGTTATTTTCCTTGAACCAGGATAGAGATTTTGCGGATGCCACAGATATTCGCACGGGAATTGTATGTGCTCTAACTTCTGATTGCAAAACTATAAAAATTGCTATTCACGACCCAAAGGTATTAAAAGGTATTAACCCGAACAACTTTGCAAACTGTATACATTTAAGCAGTAATGATCCTTCAATTTCATCTTTGCTCTATGCAAAAGCAGGTGATACGGTTCAATTTGAATCCGATAGCTATAGAGTAGAAGAAATATCTGCACTGTGGAAATATTTATCTGGTTTTTCTTTTTCAAAAATCATTGATGACGAGAAAACAATTAAAATCCAAAGCGAAACCCCGGAAGATGCTTTTGATAAAATCAAGAGCATCATGTTGGATCATCACAAAGAGTTGGATACCATACTAAAAGAATGCAACAATTTTGGATTCGACTTGCCTTTGTCAGCATTTTCACATCAGATAGGAAAAAGCTGTCTGGAGACGTGCGAATTTCTTGCTTTATGTAACGCTAAAAAAAATGGAATAACATGTCCCACATTCCGAACGACAAAGAAAACATATATGTGTTATCTTTTGATGCAATTGTTCTTCTTGCAGTGTCTGGCATGCTTCCTAGAGTTTCTGCATTACCCAATTTCATTTGTCCTGTTCAAGTAAAAAACCAAATTGATAGCGAGATAACCGAACTTCTAAACGATTTAGGATCTAAATGTTCCAGAGGTAGTTTGATTTTGGTAGACGGAGCTCCTTGCATGACGCAACTGTCTGATGAGGCTAAAAGGGACAGATATAAGTATCTAACCGAGATAAGAACTTTTATAAATTTAAAGTCAGCAGACATTGCATATGATTTTAGGTCAGATGAGGTGATGTTCGATGAGTTGTTTTCAAATAGTAATACTCTTATCGAAAGTGGAGCTTTGGGATTAGTACAAAATATCGAAAATTCAATTCTTGTTACAGACAATCAATCCTTATATTCTGTAGCTAATGCTACTGGGTTAGCTAATGTTGGTCTGTGTGATGTGATAATTCAACTTACAGACAGCTTTATAGGTTTATTCAAAGCAGTAAAAGAATTGCAAAAACTGAATTTCAGCAACTATTTCCCGTTGTTTGTTTTCGTAAAAATGATCGAATATCTTTCAAAGACTCCTCATTCACAAGAGAGACTCGATAATGAGAAAGCACTGATTAACTGGCTACTGAGTGATAATGAAGGTCAAGAAGCGACAGAGCATCATTCTAATGTAATAATACAACTGTTCAGAGATTATTTAAGCCAAAATGACTTTGTATTAGAAGATGGCAGCGCATTAAAGAATGCAGCTATGTATCATTTTGCAAAACTACATCCGGAAGTTGTCAAAAAGGCCATATCTGACTTTCGGGAAAACATTAAGATTCAAATAACTTGCGATGATGAAATTCAATCTGAAGATTGATAATGCTTAGGAGGATTCCGCTATGGACAACAACCTTGAGCGCTGGTATTCGATGAAAGAGATTATGGAGTATTTGGGCGTCAGCCGTGACACTGTTCTTGACTGGATCGAGCGCAGAGAAATGCCCGCCGCCAAGATCGGCAGGCTGTGGAAATTCAAAATCAGCGAAGTCGATGCCTGGATGAAATCCGGCGTTGCGGCGGATAAGTAATGCGGTGAGAAAATGGAATTTATAAATTCTTACAAACGACTTGAAAAGTTGTGCAATGAAATTTATGACAGTAACCACGGCATTTCAGCTTATATTGATGATATGGCAAAACTGACATCTGCCTCGTTCTATGTTTTTAATTGGAATGATGACCTGAAACAATTAAAGCACTATCGGTGGATTCGAAATCAAATTGCTCATGAACCAAATTGCACAGAAGAAAATATGTGCGAATACGGCGATGCGCAGCGGATTGATGACTTTTACGATAGAATTATGAATCAGAGCGACCCGCTTGCTATGTACCGAAAGGCGACAAAACCTCAACCTGCCGCAAAACCCAAACAGCAATGCCAATCTCCACAGTTACAGTATACATATCTTGTACAGCCGGCTTCCTCAAAAAAGAAGGTGCGGAAAGCCACCGGATGGATTGTGTTATTGATTATTGCGGTGTTTATCGGACTGTTTTTTGTGCTTAAATATCTTGTAAATTAATTCGGAGGTGCAATATGGCACTTGAAAATAAATTGGGGATGACAAACTCTGCCGACCTTGCCCGCGAGGAAGAACGCATCAGCAAGAAAAAAGCGCTTGAGCTTTTTGATAGCGGGTTGCTTGATCAATTGGAAGCGGGAAAATTCTCCGCCCTCAAAGCAATTCATAAGTATCTCTTTGATGAAATTTACGATTTTGCCGGAGAACTCAGAACCGTGAATATTTCAAAGGGCAACTTCCGTTTTGCGCCGCTGATGTACCTTGAAGCGGCACTTGCCAACATTGATAAAATGCCGCAGTCCACTTTTGATGAAATCGTTGAGAAGTATGTGGAAATGAATATCGCCCACCCCTTCCGAGAAGGAAACGGGCGCAGCGCCCGCATTTGGCTTGATCTCATTTTCAAAACAGCACTTCACAAGGTCGTTGATTGGAACCGAGTTGATAAGGAAGATTATCTTCTTGCCATGGAGCGCAGCCCGATAAAAGATATTGAAATTAAACATCTTTTGAAAAACGCACTCACCGATGATGTGGATAGCCGAGAGGTCTATATGAAGGGCATTGACCACAGCTATTATTACGAGGGTTACACAACCTTCAAAACGGAAGATTTAAGCAAGGAATGAGGTGCAAATATGCCGGATAAGAATTGGCAATTTGAACTTGAAGAATATATAAAGCAAGGCGAACCCGACAGAGCCGAAAAAAGCGAGGCGTGGCAGACAGCCATCGGCTTGCAGGCGGTTGACGGGCTGAATACTTCTGCCTATTTGCTGGACACCGCAAAGGAGCACATTGAGGGCAAAATCACCATTGATGAAGCGCAGAAGCGGATTCACAGTTATTATGAGCAGCGCACCACCCGAACCGAGACGGAAAACGAAACCAAAGAGGCAGATATCGTTTCGGCAAGAATAACGAAGCTGCTGGGAGAAAAAGCGTTTCAGTTTTCACCTGCCGAGTGGATCACCGTTCACCGCAGATTGTTTGAGGGCGTATTCGACCACGCCGGTCAAATCCGGCAATATAACATCACCAAGAAAGAGTGGGTGCTGAACGGCGATACCGTAATTTATGCGGATTGGAACAGCATTAAAGAAACGCTGGATTATGATTTTGCCACCGAAAAGCAGTTTTCTTATGAGGGGCTGTCGGTTGAAGCAGCGGTAAAGCACCTTGCAAAGTTTGCATCGGATATTTGGCAGATTCACCCTTTCGGCGAGGGAAATACCCGTGCCACCGCCGTGTTTATGATCAAGTATATAAAAACCTTTGGGTTCCGCGTCAATAACGATGCGTTCCGTGAAAACTCTTGGTATTTCCGCAATGCGCTGGTCCGGGCAAACTATAATAATTTGCAAAAAGGCATTCATTCCACCACAAAGTTTTTGGAATTGTTTTTCTCAAATCTCCTGCTCGGCACAAACCACGAACTCAAAAACCGTTATATGCACATTGATTTTGCGGATGAAAGCGCTCTCCAAAGTACCAATTCCAAAGTTTCAAAGTATCAATTTGATACTTTGGACTGTACTTTAGAAGAATTGGCGGTTTTAGAATTGGTCGCAAAGAACCCGGCGATAAAACAGCAAGAAATTGCAGAACAAACCGGAAAATCCATTGCAACGATCAAGCGAATTATGAAATCGCTGCAAGATAAAAACTATATCCGCCGTGAAAGAGGCAAACGGTACGGCAAGTGGGAAGTGTTGGTTTGAGGCACAGGCGGAACGCCATATCTCGCCGCAGGAAAACACTGCTTTCAGATTGCTTGCCTTGCGGAATTTGATGTTAAGTGCGCTTATACACAGTGAAGTGTTGAAATCATTGAAAGTATGACCGAGACTTTTACTCATGAGAGATTTTACGCCATCTATCCGAAAGATAAGGTACAATAAGTTGCGCAAATTGAAAAGAGCAAAAAAGGAGACATAGCTTGCAGGCTCTGGTAGAATGAAGTTACCACACAAACATTCGAAAGGAGACAGCAAACTATGTCCGAGAAAATTGTACAGCTAAACGAGGAAGTAATCAAGACCTGCTAAGTTTTGTCAAGAGTAAAAATCAAAAGTTTTAAGTGAGTGAAAAATGCCGCACCGCACCAAGCCGCTTTGCATCTCAAAATGAAACGGCGGCCAGCCAATGCCTTTATGGCGAGATCAGGCGGTGTGTTCCAACGACTCCAAATAGGCTTTTACAGTGGCGTAATAGATCCGCAGAAACTTGTTGGCGGAAGCCATCATGTAGACGCGGTAAGGCTTGCCCTCGGCGCGCTTCCTGTCCATGAACTGGTAGACCGGCTCATCCAGAGGAGCGTTCTGCAAATAGACGCTCATGACAAGGAACAGCGTTCGCCGCAGCGATGACGCACCAATTTTGCTCATGGATTTGTGCCTGCCGGTCACATCACCGGAATCGTTTGGCGGAGCATCCAGCCCAGCATAGGCCACGAGCGCTTTCTTGGAATAAAAACGGCGCACATCCCCAATTTCAGCTATGAGCTGCGGTCCCAGAGTCGGGCCTACGCCGAACAGATCCATGACAACAGGATATTCCGGCAGCATGGAAGCCAATGTTTGCATTTCCTGCTTGAGAGCCGCAAGCGCGGTAGAAGTCGCTCTGAGCTGCGCAACCGCCTGTTCTACGAGCAGCTTCGTCGTTTCAGATTTCGGCATGACACCAATGTACCCGCTTGCCTCGGCGTAAATCGCGCAAGCCTTTTCCTCACCGAAGTTGTAGCCATGCTTTTTGCACCACTTTTGGTACTTGCTGACAAACGCCTTTTTCGAGCGTTCACAAATGCACCCACAGTGCCAAAATTCAGCTACGAAGTCCACCCATTTCTCGCTCCCATCTGCACGGGCGGGACTGCTGAACAAACGGTTTACATTAGGAAATACCGTATCCAGCAACGAAATCAAATTGTTCTTCAGAACCGTCTGCACCTTGGAATACTGCCGATACTGGCGGTAGCAGTTCTTCAGCAACAGCCGGGTATCTTCCTCTGGAACATATCTCGGCAAAGTGAGCCAGCGGTCAAGGCCGTAGTTTGCCAGTTTTACGGCATCCTTTCGGTCTGTCTTGATCCGCCTCAAATCGTTGTTCCCGTAGCCGTGCACCAGCTTTGCATTGATGACGGAAACATACAGTCCTGCGTCGTGAAGCAGCTTTGCCACCGGCGCATGGTAATTTCCTGTGGCCTCCATGACCACGCGTGTCTCACCGTTCAGGCTTTTGAGCTGCCTTGCCAGTTCGCTCAGTTCGCTGTCGGTGTGACGGACTTCAAAGGGTGAGATGACGACCTCTCCAAAGGGGCGCATGACGGCAACCGTGCTCCTGCCTTTGGAAATGTCGATGCCAACAGAGTTCATTTGCACTCCTCCCATCTGTGAATTGCAACCGGAATCCATCTTTTTCTCATTGCCGATTCAATCTATTGGGTGACACGAACTCTATGGCTCAACCTGCTCAAATCGAACGCTGCAATAAGGGGATGGCTGACAGTCTTGATTACGGGCTTTTAAGCCCAAGGGTCAAATCGTCAACCAGTTGCTCCCCTTATTGTAGCTTAGGCAAGAGATGAAAAGAAAGCCGGACTGGCTGCCCGGCTTTCCTGTCCAAATTTATTGTAATAGGGTCAAATCAAAGAATTGGTCCGCGGCAGCGTGGAGGAAACTCTGAACGAGTTGCTGGAAAAGGAGGCAGAGTCCCTGACGCAGGCGGCGCGCTACGAGCGCAGCGAGGCTCGTCAGGGCTATCGCAGCGGCCATTATGACCGGAACCTCACCACGACCTCCGGTGATGTCACGCTCCACGTGCCGCGGCTCAAGGGCGTATCCTTCGAGACTGCCATCATCGAGCGGTATCGCCGCCGGGAGAGCAGCGTGGAGGAAGACCTCATCG
>OHOZ01000612.1_pt1 | contig 20783 bp, 17 predicted proteins | sample 1569931 | NCBI WGS metagenome assembly OHOZ01 (sample SAMEA3879572, study PRJEB24766) | human gut metagenome | biome: human-associated habitat; feature: feces | place: USA | collected 1985/1987
GACAATCTTGATTTCTTCAGGAATTTAGTATATCTGGATAAAAAAGAACTTACTGAGATACCCCTTACCAAACGAGATATTTTTGTCAGACAAAGTATAAACCTTAATGATTTCGGAAGATTAACGGTATTATCTGATGGTCGTGTCTATTCAAATATCAATCATCCCTCACTGGGTACAATTAAAAACTTACCAATAGATCTTGTTTATAAAGAGTTTACCAAAGGGCAATCCTGGTTTAATGTACGTAAACAAAAACCTTGTTCCGACTGTATTTATCAATGGCTTTGTCCATCTCTATCCAATATTGAATTGGCGATTGGAAAGCCCAATCTCTGCTTGATAAAAGAGTGAAATACATAAATCGTTGGTTAGGTTTTAAATCTTGGAATTAAGAATGAAAATTGCATTTCCCCATTATTTCCAACTTGATGCGATGGACTGCGGCCCCACCTGCCTACGGATGATTTCCCGTTATTACGGAAAAATCTATTCGTTACAAACTTTGCGCGACCGCTCTTTCATTACCCGTGAAGGAGTGTCCATGCTGGGTATTAGCGATGCTGCCGAATCTATAGGTTTCCGCACATCAGGCGTACGTATTTCTTTTCAACAGCTAATTGAGGATGTGCCACTTCCATGTATTCTACATTGGCAACAAAGACATTTCGTAATATGCTATAAGATACGAAAAAAGAAAAAAAAACACTTTTTCCATATTGCTGATCCGGCAACTGGCCTAGTCACCTACCATGAAGAAGAATTAAAAAAATGCTGGTTATCAACAAAGGTTGATGGAGATGAGAAAGGAGCTGCATTGGCTCTGGAACCTTCACCGGATTTTTATAGCCAGGAAGATGAACCGGAAAGCAAACAGAGAAAGCTTTCATTTTTCCTGCAATACCTTACACCCTATAAAAAACAACTGTTGCAATTGATACTTGGCATGCTGACCGTCAGTTTGTTGCAATTGATATTCCCGTTTCTCACACAATCATTGGTAGATGTCGGCATCCGGGATGGGAACCTTAATTTCATCACCTTAATTCTCGTAGCTCAACTGATAATATCCATCTCACAGCTGTCTGTAGACTTTATCCGCAGTTGGATATTGCTGCACATGAACACACGTATAAACATCTCTCTCATATCTGACTTCTTAGCCAAGTTGATGAAGTTGCCTTTACGCTATTTCGATACCAAAATGATAGGTGACATCATGCAACGTATTGGGGACCATAACCGCATAGAAACATTTCTGACCGGATCGTCCATAAGTACCTTGTTCTCATTCGTCAATTTCTTCATTTTCGGCTTTATTCTGGCTTATTACAACCTGATTATCCTAGGTATTTTCCTCCTCGGCAATTCGCTGTATGTAGTATGGATTCTCTGTTTTATGAAGTATCGCCGGGAACTGGATATACGACGTTTCTCACAAGCATCCAGCGAACAAAGCAGCCTGATACAGCTGGTAACAGCCATGCAGGAAATAAAACTGAACAACTGTGAGAAACAGAAGCGGTGGCAATGGGAACGTATTCAAGTAAAATTATTCAAAATCAGTGTCAAGGGACTGGCTTTGGGACAAGTACAACAAGTAGGTTCTGTCTTTTTCAACCAAACAACCAATATCATTATTTCATTTATAGCTGCCAAATCAGTAGTGGAAGGGCAAATGACATTGGGTATGATGATGTCTCTCACCTATATCATTGGCCAGCTTAACGGCCCTATAGGTGCTTTCATCGGATTCGCTCGGCAACTGCAAGATGCTAAAATCAGTTTGGAAAGATTGAACGAGATACATGAAAGGAAAGATGAAGAACAGGATATTGCATCCAAACAACAAATACTTCCGATGCAGAAAAACATCACAATCACTCATGTATCTTTCAGCTATAGCGGTTCCGACCGCGACTATGTACTGGATGATGTCTGCCTCAGCATACCCGAAAAAAAAGTGACTGCCATCGTTGGTGCCAGTGGAAGCGGAAAAACGACACTGGTAAAGTTGTTGTTAGGATTCTATTCCCCGCAAAAAGGAGAAATACGATTAGGAGATACTTCTCTGGAAACTATTAACCCACATTTATGGCGATCGAAAAGTGGAGCCGTAATGCAAGACGGATTCATTTTTTCGGATACGATAGCCAATAACATTACCGTCAGCGAAGAGCAGATTGACCTTGAGAGACTAAAGCATGCAGTAACTGTAGCCAATATCCGCGACTTTATAGATTCTCTGCCTTTAGGATACAACACTAAGATAGGAATGGAGGGAAACGGAGTCAGCCAAGGACAAAAACAGCGGTTACTTATTGCACGCGCCGTATATAAAAATCCTGATTTCCTATTCTTTGATGAAGCAACCAATGCCCTGGATGCCAACAATGAGAAAGAGATAATGGAACATTTAAACAAGTTCTACCAGGGCAAGACTGTTGTTGTAGTTGCTCATCGTCTCAGCACCGTTCGCAATGCCGACAAGATAGTAGTACTGGATAAAGGGAAAATAGCCGAGGAAGGAACTCATCATGAACTCACTGCCCAAAAAGGGAAATATTACCAATTAGTAAAAAATCAACTGGAACTTGGCAGTTAACATAATATCAAAGTATGGGAGAAGACAATATACATAAGGAAATTGAACTGAGAAGCGAGGAAGTGCAGGAAGTGATGAATCATATCCCACCATCTATTCTCCGCTATGGCATTTCCGTCTTACTGGGCATCTTGCTCATACTCTTGATTGGCAGCACATTTTTCAACTATCCGGATTCGGTAGAAGCAGAAATGACACTTACCACGCAAGCACCGCCTGCATACATCATCGCCAAAACAGCAGGAAGGATAGAGCAACTGTATGTAACGAATAAGCAGGCTATCCATGAAAAAGACATTATCGGTGTAATACAAAATACCGCCACAACAGAAGACATATTCTACTTACAGGAAAACCTGAAAGCATGGAAAGCACAAGGTTCGCAAATTGAGCAGACGGACATTCTGTTTTTCCACAGAATCCCTGAGTTGGGAGATACACAAACGGCCTATTCTTCCTGTATGCTTGCCTGGGACAATTATCTGCAACACATGAAGGAAGACAGAATCTATGAGACGGAACTTCTGAACACCATAGCCTCCCTGCAAGTAGCATTGTCTGAATGGGAAAAGAACTATCTGTTGGTAAGTCCGGTAAACGGTACGGTAGCCTTCATGCAACCATGGGAAATGAGCCAAACCGTTGAAAGTGGTGAAACCATGTTCGTAGTCATTCCTCAAAATGCAACAAGACCCATAGGAAAAGCTCTTCTCCCAATGGATGGAATCGGCAAGGTAAAAACAGGACAACGGGCAATCATCCGCTTCCCCGCGTTTCCGGAACAAGAGTTCGGCTTCATAGAAGGAAAGGTTGTTTCAATATCTCCGGTACCTGACCAAGAAGGATATTATGTACTGGAAATATCTTTGCCACACAATCTGAAAACAAACTACGGAAAAGAACTGCCATTGATAAAAACCATCAAAGGCACAGCCTCCATAGTGACAAAAGAGAAAAACCTACTTGAAAGATTATTGAATCTAAAACTGTGATATATGAAAAGAGAACTAGTTGATGATGTTTATAAACGCTTGATTAACGAAGACCGGAAGTGCCTCCCACCCTACTTGAAAGGCGGACTAATGGAAATATGCATATTTATGGCACTCTATTCAGAATATAAGAATAACAGAAAAGCCAGAAGTTTATCTGCAACAATGCTGCTTGAAGTTATTAATGCCACCAATAAATTGCCCAATCGCTTGTTTGACGGGAAAATAGGTATAGCATGGGGAATGAAATACTTATCCAATAATGAAGTATTAGAAGAAAATAGTATTACCACCAATATGCACAAGGTAGTGTGGAGCGACTATTTATACCAAAGTATAACAATGCCAATCTACCTGCCTGAAAAAGAGCCTCTATTTTCTATCGGCATTTACCTGACACAGTTGTTCAATCAAGAAGACTCGCTCCAAAGATACGTTATAGAAGAGAGACTGCTTGCATTGATAGACGAATGTGACAGACTGCTGCATTGTACGATAAAAGATATATACTCTCCCATGGATATATCTTTACCAATGCTTCACTCCATTCTCTTCTTTCTAAAAAAAATGGATAAAGAGCATATTTATCCATATCAAACACAAAATCTAATAAAGTCAACAGAGAATATATATCATCAAATCAAAAACAAAGTGCCATTGGATGACTATATTTACCATGCACTTATCAAAAGTGTAAATAATTTGCCCCAAAATCATACAATAAATTTCTATATAGAGTTTTTAGGCAACTTAGGCTTTTATAGCCTGCTATATAGCCAGCCGGAGATTTTTAATACAGCCTTGGAACAGCTCAACGAGCAAACTCCTTCTTTTCACTACGAAGTTACACAAATAATCAGGAAGGGAAATATCAGTATAGAAACACTATGCGGATGGGGATTCGGCTTATTAATCCACACAAAGCAAGAAGATTATGAGGAACAGTAAGAAAATAAATTTGGAGAACTTGACATTCTGCATTCCCGTGCGTATAGACTCCTCGCATAGAGAACGTAATCTATTGACCATTTTGAAATTTTATGCACAAAATATCCGCTGTAATTATATAGTAATGGAAGCAGATAAAGAACAGCATCTAAAAGAGTTGCCTTCAATTGAAGGATTGGTTTATCACTTCATATACGATGAAAACCCGACATTTCATAGAACATACTATATCAATAAAATGCTGGCACAGACCACCACAGAGATAGCCGCCATTTGGGATACGGATGCCATTGCTCCTATTACTCAACTGAGTAAGGCATACAAGACAATCATTGAAGAACAGGCGACTATGGCATATCCTTATGACGGCTGTTTTTGGAGCATTAACGAATTCTTTTCTTCACTCTTTTGCAAGAACTTAAAAATTAGTCTTTTAGAAAAGTCCCCTATGATGAAGTTCCTGATGTGTGGTTACTATTCTGTAGGAGGAGCTTTTTTGGTTAATGTCAGACTGTATAAAGAATGTGGATGGGAAAATGAACATTTCATAGGATGGGGACCGGAGGATGCGGAACGCTATAAAAGATTGATGATTCTTAACAAGAAGCCGATAAAAATACCGGGGGCTCTATACCACCTATACCATTCACGAGGAAATAATAGCAGTGATGGTAACGAGCAAGTGGCATATATAACTAAAAAAGAATACTGCCACGTATGCAGTATGCAGCCTGATGAGTTGAAAGAGTACATTAAAACATGGAACTGGATAAAATAATAAAGAGATGAAACATGCTATTTTGCTACTTTGGCACAAAGACATAGAGCAACTGAAGAATCTTATCGGGCTATTCGATGAAGATTTCAAATTCTATATCCATATCGATAAAAAAAGCATTATAACTAAAGAAGAAATAGAACGACTTAAAAACAATTGCCAAATAGCCGGAGTTTATCAAAAATATAGAATAAACTGGGGCGGCTTCAATATACTGAAAGCCGAACTCTTGTTATTGCAAGAAATCGTAAAGAACAATTCAATTGACTATATCCACTTTATGAGTGGGCAAGATTATCCCATAAAGAAATTAGACGACATTAAATCTTTTTTCAAAAATAACAATGGAAGAGAGTTTATTGAATACATGAAACTGCCGGTAGAAAAATGGGAACATGGCACTTATGACAGGTTTGTATACTACCGGCTAAATGACTGGTTTGATTACAACACACGCAAAGGGTATAAAATCATTGAGAAATTCATTACCTTACAAAAAAAAATAGGTTATAAAAGACATATACCCGATCAATTCGAACATTTATATGGAGGCTCCAACTGGATGTCCATAACCTATGAATGCGCAAAACATATGACCGAAAACAAACGGAAATTCCGACGTTTCTATAATCGGCTGAAATATACATTCGCCGCGGACGAAGTATACTTCCACACTGTAATATTAAACTCAATCTTCGCAGATAAGGTAGAAAATAACAATCAACGTTGCATTCTATGGGACGGAAAATGTTCTCCAATCGTTCTTAACGAAACTCATTGGTGGAAAATCATTAACAGTAACCGTCTTTTTGCCCGCAAATTAGACTATAAAGTCTCCGCTAAGCTCATGGAATGCATCAACCGTCACCTATTTACAAATGATGAAACTAAAGATATGAAAGATATAGTAGTCATTGTTGCACATGAAATGCACAAGTCAATCAATGAGAAGTATTTCCGTATCAAAGAAGGGTTTAAAAAGTACGGAGATGTCGTGTTGTTACTGAACCATGAAGATGAAAGTGAGATTCATTTCCCAGAAGGTATGGACTATTGCATATTTACTACAGATATGCTCAATGAGTTAAAATATGAACCGATAGAGGAAACCATCACTCCGGGAAGCAATCACTTTGCATTGCTCTATTTCTATCTAAAACATTCCGGATATCGACATTACTGGAACATAGAATACGATGTTGAATTTTCGGGCGAATGGACCGTTCTATTTGATGGGTTTTCAGACATCAATACAGATTTTATAAGCACTCACATTATGGGATATGAAGAAGAGAAAGAATGGTTTTGGTGGAATAGTTATCAAGGAAAAACCATGGATATTCCGCTTGGAGAAAGACTTCGCTCTTTCAATCCCATCTATAGAATTTCAGAGAAAGCCCTCAAATTCCTGGATGAATTCTTAAAAGCCCAAAATTGCGGACATCATGAAGTATTGATTCCTTCCTCCCTCTTCCACTCTGGTTTCACAATTGCAGACTTTGGAGGAACCGGAAGATTTGTACTGCCGGGATATGAAAACAGATTCTATCTATCAACAGATTTGTTTTGTGAAAAATATCCGGGAGGAACTATGCGATGTTTCCCTCAGTTCCATGACATAAAATCCTATCATCTATCGAATAAGCTGTTTCATCCGCTAAAATACTCAGAATAATAAAGATATAGTACATGGAAAGTTATATCAAAGATTACTCTTCAGCATTATATAATCTGGCATGCCTGAAAGGTATGCCGGGTAAGTATATTGTGAGACCGGAAGAAAGCTGGATTGATATCATAGAAATATTATTCTGGCTTTCCGGACGCAGTGGAGAATGTTTAGAAAGGATACTCATGGTTCTGCCTTTGCGAGAAAGAATAATTTGTATCCTCACCTATTTAGGATACAGCAGTGCGGAAGTAGCAAGAACTATTTGCATAAGCACTGCAGGTGTGGTTAAGGCAAAACAACGGATTAAAAGAAAAATCGGATTGCCTACAGATGTCAGTTTGAACGAGTTCATTACCTCTGTATAAAACCTCACTCATACTCATTACATCGTAAGAAATTGTATCAAAAATGTTGCTTGGTGTGTAGCCCTTTCAAATGTTCTCCCTACAAATATTAGTCAAACATTTGACTAATTCCAATAAAAAGCTCTACCTTTGCGCCCGAAAAATAAAAAGCAACGTAGCAATGGAGAATTACAATTCATCCCGCGGGCTTATCCAGCAAATGCTAAGAACCCGCATGGCATTCCGCCAAGCTCTGCAACGCGTTTTGAAACGCAATAACATAGATATCACCTTTGAAATGTTACAAGTATTGAGTTCCCTGTGGCAGGAACAAGGAATCAGCCAGCAGGCATTAGCCGAAAAGACAGCCAAAGACAAAGCTTGCATGACTAATCTGATGGCAAACCTCGAAAAGAAAGGCTGGATCATGCGCCAGGAAGACCCTAACGACCGCCGTAACCGACTTGTATACCTCACTCCCGCAGGAGAAGAGATATCCGACCGTGTACGCCCGCTCATCAAGGATTTTTATACCCAGACGGGCCAACTGATGGGAATAGAGAACCTAAACGCATGTTCCAATCAACTAGAGACACTCTATGAGATATTCAATCAGTTCTAATTTTCTTCGCCTCTTACTCATTCACATACTTGCTGTAGCTCCGTTGTGGCTAACCGCTCAGGAGAATGCTCATCTATTATCCGTAGACGAACTTTTCCGTCTGGGCACAGAAAACAGTCTTCAACTTAAAAAGAGCAAACTACAAGAGGTTATCTATAATGATCAAAAGAAGTCTGCATACACAGACCGATTGCCTGATATCCAAGTAGGTGCCAGTGCCGGAATCATAGGCCAGCCTGTCATCTTTCAGCAGGGACTTTCACATCCCGTGCGCCCCGAAACGCCGAACTGGTCACAAAACTATAACATCAACCTGACGCAACCCCTCTACCAGGGAGGAAGGATACAAGCAAAAATACATCAAGCCGAACTTAAAAAGCAAATAGCCGCCCTGACCAGTGCCGACAACGAAGCCGAAATCAAGCTGGTACTACTGCAACAGTACATGACGCTTTTCAGTTACTACAAACAGCGGGAAGTACTGGCACGCAACATCGAAGAGTCCGAACACCGACTGAAAGATATCCACCGGATGAAAAAAGAAGGCATAGTCACCCGCAATGATGAAATCCGCAGTGAGTTGCAACTGACCAACGACCGTCTGGCCTATCAGGAAGCTGACAACAGCATCGCCATAGCTTCGCAGCAACTCGATATTCTGTTGGGACTGGACGAATCACAGCTGATAACACCGGACACCACTTTACTGTATACCACCGTCAGTGTGTCTGATTATGATACATATGTACAATTAGCCTACAACAACTATCCGGGCATGCAGATTGTCCGCCAACAAACCCTGCTGGCAGAAAACGATATCCGGCTGACTAAAGCAAACTACCTTCCCAGCCTGTCACTGCATGCGGGCAACACCCTTGCACGCCCACTCAGCACTACGCTGGCTGACATGTACAACAACAACTGGAACATCGGTCTCAGCCTCTCATACAACCTGTCGTCTCTTTATCAGAATAAGCACAAAATGCACGAAGCCCGGCAGACGGTACAACTTCAAAAGTATGCCGAAGAACTCCTGATGCAGAACGTCCGTATTCAGATCCGGACTGCCTACACCCGCCATAAAGAGGCTCTGAACCGAATAGAAGCTCTGAAGCTCTCTGTCAGCCAGGCAGAAGAAAACTACCGGATTGTGCAAAACCGCTACCTGAACCAGCTTTCCATCCTCACCGACCTGCTGGATGCAAGCAGCGTGCGGCTGGATGCTGAACTGCAACTGACCGTTGCCCGTACGCAGGCCATTTACACTTACTATGAATTACAGCGAACCTGTGGCATGCTTTAATGCTTCATTTTTTAATTATTAATTTACAATTGTAGTCTATGTCCGAATTACAAAAGAAACATAAGCAACTGAAGAGATTAAGAATAAGGAATATCACCCTCAATACGGTATGTATCCTCCTTGCACTAGCGGGAATTTCATGGACGATCAATTACTTCTGGAAATACGTTCATTACGAAATCACCAATGATGCCGTAGTAGACCAGTATATAGCTCCGCTCAATATCCGCGCTTCGGGTTATATCAAGGAAGTCCGCTTCACGGAGCACCAGCCTGTACATGCCGGAGACACCCTTCTCATTCTTGACAACCGGGAATATCTCATCAAAGTAAAGGATGCGGAAGCTGCCCTGATGGATGCGAAAGGCGCAAAAGACGTATTAAGCTCCGGCATTCAGACCTCGCAAGTAAATGTAGCCATTCAGGAAGCCAACATTGCAGAAACCAAGGCCAAGCTCTGGCAGCAGGAACAGGACTATCGCCGCTATGCCAACCTGCTTGCCGAAGAATCCGTCAGCCAGCAACAGTATGAACAGGTAAAAACCGCCTACGAAGCAACGAAAGCACGCTATCAGGCCCTGCTGCAACAAAAGGAAGCGGCAAAATCCCAATACTCCGAAACAAGCAAGAAATCCACTGGCATCGAGGCGAATATCCTCCGCAAAGAAGCAGATCTGGATATGGCAAAATTGAATCTCTCTTATACGATAGTCACCGCTCCTTACGATGGATATATGGGGCGCCGTACCCTCGAACCGGGACAATTCGTACAAGCTGGGCAAACCATCTCCTATCTTGTACGGGGCAACGACAAATGGATCACCGCCAACTACAAAGAAACGCAAATTTCCCACATCTACATTGGGCAGAAAGTACGCATCAAGGTCGATGCTTTCCGCGGGCATATCTTTCACGGCACAGTTACCGCCATATCCGAAGCAACCGGTTCCAAGTACGCCCTGGTTCCGACTGATAACTCAGCCGGCAACTTCGTGAAAGTGCAGCAACGCATTCCCGTTCGCATCGAGCTGGACGATGCCACTCCCGAAGAGATGAAAAGCCTCCGCGCAGGCATGATGGTAGAAACCGAAGCACTGAGAAAATAAAAAAATCCACTGATGGTAAAACTGAACCTTCCACTCCGCCCCTGGGTACCGCAATGGCTGGGTATTGTCACTATGTTCGTGGTGATGTTCCCTATCATTATGCTCAACGGAACCTATACGGGAAGCATGCTGGAAGTCAGCAGTACCCTCGGGATACTCAGCGAAGACATCACAATGGGGTATTATGCGGCAGCGGCAGGTATGGCGGTAGCTTATCCCATCATTCCTAAGATTCGTGCTATAGCCACCCCAAAGACCTTGCTACTGACCGATTTATTACTGCAAATCATTCTCAGCTTCGTCTGCGCCCAGGTCGGCAACATGGATATTACGATTATTTGCAGCTTTTTCATCGGTTTTCTGAAAGCTTTCATCATGCTGGAATTCATCATTCAGATTCGCCCGTTCTTCAGCCCGAAGAATGTACGTAGCGAATTCTACGCCTACTTCTACCCCATCGTTTTCTCCGGTGGACAGATTTCAATGGCGCTGACGGCGCAACTGGCCTACTATTATCAATGGCAATATATGTACTACTTCACCATTCTACTGATGCTCATTGCCATTATTTTCATCTTATTATTCTTCCGGTATGCCAAGCGCCCTATGCGTATTCCATATAAAGATATAGACGGACGAAGCATGTTCATCATAGCAGCAGCACTACTATTCAGCATATATGTATTTACTTACGGGAAAACGCTGGATTGGTTTGATTCTATAAAGATTAAAGTGTACGTTCTCACCATTCCGCTGCTTATTTATCTCTTTGTACAGCGGCAGCGCACACAAGAAAAGCCTTACGTCAGCCTAAAGCCTCTCCATCATCATAAGTCCATCATCGGATATACTTTCATGGTATTGGTAATGTTTTTCAGTGCCAGCAGTTCACTTATCACCAACTATCTGAACAGTATTATTAAAGTAGATAGCGTACACGCCAACTCGCTGAGCCTGCTGCTCATACCCGGTTTCATAATGGGAGCCATCATCTGTTTCTGGTGGTTCCGTTGGCAACGGTGGCGGTTCCGCTTCCTCATTTCAGGAGGAATGTTCTGCTACGTCATTTATTTGGCGATACTCTGTTTTGGCGTCACCCCCTACTCTACTTATGAGATGCTTTACCTTCCGGTATTCCTGCGCGGGCTGGCTATGATGAGCCTCTTCATCGCTTTTGGTGTATATGTAGTAGAGGATTTAGACCCCAAACTGATGCTATCGAATGCTTTTTTCCTGATTTCTTTCCGCTCGGTACTGGCTCCTGCCATATCCGCCTCATTCTTCAGCAATGCACTTTATCATTTGCAGATGAAGGGAATAAATACCCTCTCGGAGAACATGGTACTGACTAATCCTGTGACTTCCACACGCTACAGCCAGGCACTGAACAATGCACTGGCACAGGGACATGGATATAACGAAGCCAGCCAGATAGCCACCAACAGCCTCTACGCCATCCTGCAACAACAAAGTTTATTGTTGGGAATAAAAACCATTATCGGGTATTTGTTAATCACAGCGTTGACCATCGCAATAGTTTCCGCTTTCATCCCGTTCCATAAGACACTGAAGGTGGCTGTGGTGAAGACGGGAGATGATATGGTATAAAGCTTCAGACTGCCTCACATCTCACCATATCCCAGCCACGGAATTGCAGTAACAATCGGTGCAGTGTTGTCCCCTCGGCAAGGCCGCGCACCATCTTGTCCTCACTGTATTGCAGCAATTGCCGACGTCCCTCTCCGGCTTGCGCCTCCAGTTCAGAGTCGGTTGCCGTACGGGCAGCATATTTCAGTTCCAGGATATAGCTATGCCTCACATCCGGATAACGTTGCTTGTCAGGCAACAGGAAGAAGTCACAATAACCATAGTTCATTTCCAGTTCAGGCTTCACCAGATAATAGGAGGCAAGGGCAAGATATGCTTTCAAATAGCCTTGCAGATGGCGTTCGCCTTCTATGGTGTCGCGTATAGAGGAACTTTCACGATAGGCCTTAGCCATCGTTTCAAAGAAAGGTTTCCACTGACCGTCGTAGGTTAGGTCATCTATCAAATCTTTCAGATGAGAAAGATTTAGCTGATGAATCTGCTGATAATAATCGCGCAGGAAACCGAAATATTGCTCACGTACACAGTTATTGGGAATACACATCTTCAAGCGGTCGCCCCGCGTGCCACACATGGTGAGCAACCCATAATAATACAACAGACTGCGGAAATTGTCTATATCCGCCACCCGTTCGGCAGGAAAAGAAGTATGCAAGTCCACCATAATTTCACCTGTTGCAGCAATCTCTTCGATAGTGCTCATACGACTACCTTCATACGTGGTATCATGGTCAATGCGTGCCAGCATTTTCAGTTTACTATAGTCGGTACGGATATTCTTGTCTACCATTTCATCGGGAGCACGATGTTTTTGCACTTGTGAACTCAGATAATAAAGAGTCATATCACAATTGAATATCCGGTCGCTATTCAGGCTCTTTTCTGCAAAGCAATAGTTATTATACCATGGTTTCATTTCTGTAATCATGGCCTCAATATCCCCTGTCAACATACCGTTCTTCCGATAATAACAGAACATTTCGCGCACTTCTGTTTCACTGAACCCCATCATAGCATTGAATGTTTCATCAACCGATATATTCCAGTCTATATTATACCCACTGGACAAATCATCAAGCGTGACGGGACTGACTCCCATCATAAAGATACGGTTGAACATCCCCTTGAATTGCTTGAAGTATTCGCGATAAAATCCGCTGGCATGGGTGAGATCGTGGAACATCTTCTGACCATGTTCGCTCAATATGACATTTGTAAAATTGTCATACTCATCAATGATAAGATAAAGCGGGTATCCCTTTTCACGTGCTTTTATCTCAATATATGCCAACTTGGATTTGGCACTTTCAATACCTTTTATGGTTTCTTTAAAATCATCATCATAATAAGCAGCGTACTCATGTGCAAATTGATTGATTATCAGCCCGCAGTAATCATTAAAGCTTGTCATCAAATCTGCACCGGGCAGGGAACAACCGGCCTTGGAGAAATCAAAGTAGAGTACATGATATCGGTTCCGCTCACTTGTGGGGTGACTTCCTATCCATAAATCACCGAAGTATTTATCAAAATTATCGCGCTGCAATATGTCATAATAAGTGCGCATCATACTCAGGAACACACTCTTTCCGAAACGTCGTGGACGAATAAGGAAAAGATAACTGGGCATCTCCTCGATAAGCGGCAGATAAGAAGTCTTATCTACAAAATAGAAGTTATCATTTCTCATCCGGTTAAAATCGGATATCCCGTAAGGTATTCTTTTCACTTGTTCCATATCGTACGATACTTTTAGAATTATATGCATACAAAGTTAGTCTATTTCCTGAAATAAGCCAACGCTTTTTGAAGCTATTCTGTTTGCATAGCTTCATTTATCACCTGCTACTGCGTTTGTATGTAGTAAAAAGCAGTAAGGGATTAAATAAAGTTTTTCTATAAGTTGTCAGCACTCCAGCACTGATAGCCGTCAAACCCTTTGGCAGTAGGGGTTTGACGGCAGTGACGACAAAGTGATTGTAAGTGACGACAAACAGTTTGTCAGCACTAAGTTTTAGGCTATTTTCCAACGTAAACCATTGTAAATCATAAAAAATAATCCATTTTACAGATATGAAAAAATTCTCTTAAGATGTGCATAAAAGGGCTTGCAAATGGGGCTTTATCGAAGCAAACACCCACATCCCCCACTATATTTTTATTAAAGGAATTAGGGTCGATAATCAATGTACCACTGTTCCGTTTCCCTACATCCATAACACCGAACCACTGCAAAGCGGAAACAGTATCACTGCAGAGTACATACAGTATCACTGCAAAGCGTATACAGTATCACTGCAGAGCGTATACAGTATCACTGCAGAGCACATACAGTATCACCGCAGAGCACATACAGTATCGCTGCAGAGCATATTCAGTATCACTGCAAAGCATATACAGCAGTTATGCAAGCAATATGCAGCAGTTACGCAAAGCATATACAGCAACATTGCAATACAAATGCGACACTACATTACTTTAGTTTCGCAAATATTGTTTTTTAGGAGTTAAAGGAGTTAAGTCGTTGAATCAGTATTTCAATGGCCACAAATCTCATTATCAATATAGAGTTACAGTCAGAAACTAAAACAGGTCCAATTTATTCTTACGGTAATTCAGATACACCGCTCCATCGGCAGAAACTTTGCTCCTGACATCCATTCTTCCGAAAACCTCACCGCCTATCCCTTCTCCGGGTGGACGTATGGCTTCAATCAGAACCACTGTGCTAACAGAAGCATCATACTCCGGTCCGGGGTTAGTAATCACAGTAACTTTCTTAATATGTGTATGCCACCATTTTCCATCTTAAAATGCTGACGAGTCTCTTTGATAACTACTTCACCCAACAAAAATGCTAAAAGTTCACCCTTCCCGTCAGTAACTCTACCAGATATACTCACATTTTGTACATAAATGCCTGATAAGATACAGAAAGTAAAAAGTAGATAAATGATGTGTGTTTTCATTCTTACAATATGTTTGGTTTTACAATTCGGGAGGATAATTTTACAAAGCTATTCAATACATTCTATTTTAACAATATTTTACTGATTTATTTTTCACGTGAATCATAATATTCTCGAATAAATGTAGATAAATCGGTATCTGCTTTCGATCATTTCATTCCTTTTTACTATAAAAGCAATAGCCTCACGTGAAAAATCCGGAGGCTATTGCTATTTGGGGTGATTGCAATTAACTAAATCAAGTTATTTAATCAATACCATATACACTGTCTTCATAATCTTGCCTTTTCATCCATACCGGCACCTGTACCTTTATATTTACTTTTTGAAGAATTAAATCTGTAACGAAGTGTCAACCGCACATTCTGCAAATCTGTCCAACTATCTTTTTCGCGCAGAATATTACGTTCTCCATACAATGTCGTATTATTACGCCTCCAGTCAAACACGTCAGAACAATCTAGTTTAACCAACAGAGCCTTATCCTTAAAGAAAGTTTTGCCAATACCGACATCAATGTATTTGTTTTCACCTATTAGAAGATTTTCCACATGCCCTTTGCCCATGAATACACCATCCAATGTAATCTGGAATCCTTTCGGTAACGTGAAAGTATTGAACATCGATAAATAAGGCATCGGTCGATGCATCTTCTTTATAGCTCCCAAATGCTCCAACTCAAACCACTGCTTAATGATACCCGCACTATAATTAAGATTCCAACATCCTATTGTAGGAGAAGCTGCCAACAGGAAAGTAACCTTATCTATCTTATTGAAATTCTGATAAGTGGTATGCGATATGTTCGGCTGTGTTTTCAACTGATTCGTTACGTGGACAATGGCATTTTCAGATCTCTGATAGCTGATAATCAACTGAAAAAACTTATAAGATGACACCCAGGTAAGATCAGAGTAAGTAGTAGGTTTCAGCAAAGGATTACCACTCATGTAGGTATAACGATTGATGTAATTCATATTACCGTCCAATTGCGAATAAGAAGGTCTCCGAGTCTTCATCGTATAGCTTAAATTGGCAGATACCGGTCCAAACGGATAAGCCAATGAAACAGTCGGAAAAACATTATCGTATACTTTACTTTGTTCATTCACCAGTTTACCGCTTTCATAGTAATCGGAGGTATTATGTTCATAACGTATTCCGGCTCCGACATCTAACTTTCCCAATTTCAGTCTATACTCTGCAAAGGCAGAAATACTATATTCCTGAACCTTATTATCCGTATCCTGAAGTATTCCCTGTTCATTTGCAAACTTATTCTTCTGATAAGTATGCGTGTATTCGCCTCCGAAGGACAAATTTCCTTTCCAAAGCGGATAACTTAATACCAATTTAGAAGCAAACAATCCGTTATCATAGCGGCGGTTCGTCTTCACGGTTCTATCCTGATAATTTTCACTATCTTCGGTTGTCGTCTGCTTATCTTCTTCATAGCTCCAACGCATATCAGTATTAAAATTGACCGACCACTTACCTATAGCCCCCACATAATAGGCATTGACAAGATGAACAGGATATTCATTGGAAAGCACATTCTTACTTTTCCAACTATCATAAGGTTTACCGTCCGCACTTATCTCAGAGCGCATAGTATAATTGGGCTCCTCAGTGCTATAATAAACAAAATCATAAAGGATGCCGACTGAATGTTTTTCATTAAACATATAGTTGGCACCCAAACGAGCTTTATAATTCTCTCTCCTGGCTAAAGTATACGCATCCGACCTCTGCGCCCACAGCGTATCTACCCATGTTTGCTGATCCAAACTGATGTTCGTACCGTCTTTTCCACCACTGTAGAAAAGAGAGCCTATGATATCCAATCCTTTATGACGATAATTGAAATCGAACTGGTTGAGAGTAAAATAATTCTCTCCATACATATTAGCTGTTTTGACATTGAAGCCCAGCCCTTCACCCACAGGTTTCAAAGTACGAATAAGAACAACCGCCTTTACAGTGGCATCATATTGCGCTCCGGGATTTGTTACTACTTCCACACTCTTTATATCAGAAGAATGTAAACGTTCCAGTTCCGAATTATCCCGTACCAGTCTCCCATTGATATAAAAAACAGGAGTTCCTTTGCCGAACACGGTAAAGCTACCGTCTTTTCCCTGTATACCGGGTATTTTCGCCAATACATCATTAGCCGAACCAGCAACGCTTAATACCGAGTTCTGAATATTAGTAACCAAGGCATCCCCTTTCAGCCTTGTTTTAGGCAGACTTCCCTTAATCACCACCTCATTCAGCATCTGCGTGTCCGACGCAAGCCGTATAACACCTAAATCAGCAGCATGACAACGCTGATAGACAGTCATATATCCGATGGAAGATATGCGGATAATTTTATCCTTACCGTCTACCGCAAGAGTAAAAGAACCTTTGTCATCACTGATTGTCCCTGAAACAAAGGCAGAATCGGGTAATGACATCACCACCACATTGGCATAAGCAACTGGCTGTTCCGTTTCATCCATCAGGATACCACTAACCGTTTGCCCGGATGCTTGATAAACAAAGGTCAGGAATAAGAACGCGAAAGAGAAAATATGCTTCATAATAATACTATTTTAATTCATTCAATATTGAGACAGCATCATAAAATCAAATTTTCCTTTATAACCAAAGCTTCAGGACATCTGGGATCAGGATATTCATATTTATCTTTGCCGTAAACTTTAGTAATATCTACATAACAGATACGTTTTCCAACATTTAGTTTGCAATCCGAATATACACGGCAACTAGAACATTGATTGTTTTCTTTCTGCTCAATCATGCTCTGCTTATATGAATACATTTTTAAAGCAACAGTTGAGTTCCAAAGATCGTATAAAGATTGATTACGAACATTACCAAATATAAAGTTAGGATTATCATACAGCATTTCACAAGCGGTCACATCTCCATTAGACAATATAGCCATCGAATAACTATTGGCATTGCATATTTGGTTGTTCTGCACAAAACTCTCAACCGTAGAATATGGTTGAAGCGTATATTTCCGTTCACTCATTTTATTATGCAATATTGTAAAATGGGCTACAGTGTTTAATGCTTTAGTCTGGTTATAAATTTTAATCAATTCCAGATCACTTGCACGATATTGTTGGTAATTATCTTTAAATGCGGAATAAAAGGCTGGGGTTAACACCCAAGAATTAACATTTGATAATCCATTAAGGAATGAAAATAGCTTTCCTATTTCTACTTCATTTGCATTATACTTAGTAAGAACTGTTCTAACATTTACTTTCAGCCCAATCTCATCGCAGTATTGAAGCATCTGTTTCATTTTACCTGCATAATCATTTTTCACCCGCAACGTTGTCATAAGTATACTCGGCGACACTGCATCCAAGGACACTTGCAAATTTCTCAATCCAACTTTCTTAAGGAAAAAAATATCATCTTTACCTAGTGGAACTTTTGTACTCAAGATAGATGAAAAACCATATTGACACACTTTCCGTACTACCTCTTTCCAATCAAGAAAAGCAAATATATCTCCCCCTGACAATGTTAAGTTTATGATTCCTAATTCATGTGCTTCATCCAACACTTTCAGAACATCTTGGGAAGACAAATCATCCTCTCGATCTCTATCTGCATAGCAATAGATGCAATTAGTACAACATTTAGTAGTTATCATAAAATTAATGTTCAGGGGTATTGAAGGACGCTTAGGAATAAAAGGTTCCATCCAAAGGAAATCTTTTGTTGTATACATAGTTCCGGTAGATCTCTCTTTTGAACTTAGCAGCAAAAAAGGTGGGAATAAAATGTTTACTCCTCTATATTTCCATCCCACCATTTGTGCATTATCAACCAATTTCTTGATGAATCTGTCGATAGTTTCAACCCGAAGCTGGGTTACATTTGAGATTTCCTTCTCTGCTATTTCCAACTCGCAATTTTCAATGTGCGATAAGATATATCCAATAATAGGTGGCAGAACACTAATACTCCCCACACTACCTTTTAGTTTTTCACTTACAGGAATCGCCTTTGCTATAATATAAGAGCACCCTCTTTCATTTCTGATAAAATATTGAGGATTGAAGTATACATGCATATATATTACTTATTATATACTTTTAAAAAGCCGTTCTATTTAAACGAAGCTATCCAAAAATAATTAACTACCTTTGTATAGCCTCGTTAATCACCATGACATCAGAAATCTGCAAAAATATAACAACACAGATTTTTGATAGAATCAATGTACTCTTTTAGGCTTGCCTAATACCGTCATCCTTTGTTTTATCAGGAACGGTAAAGACAATCTGACCTGCACCTGTATCACACTGACAAGCACCACCTTCAATTTGTTCCAACTCAGAATTCAATAATTCTTCAATCGCTTTTTTTTCGTCATCTTTCATAATTCAAAGATTTTAAATAAAACAACATTGATTAATATCACATTGCAAATATAAGTAGCGCCAGTCCACTTTAACAGGACTGAATAAAAAAATACAGGAGAACTATACTAAAGAGCATATCAAACTCACGTGGTTTCTTATATAGAAGATAAGCCCCATAAATCATAGCAAAGGTTTTAAAAGATAATTGAGGCTGTTTCTCCAAGATTTAGTATTTTTGGCAGTTGTAATAAGCCGTTAAGCTATCGGAACCTGCATGTTTTTTAGCATCGTATAAAATGGTAGCTGTACTACATACAGGAATTATTGAGGCAAAAGTAAATTGCGAAATGCTTCATTACCACGAAAGTAAAGCAGTAAAATGATTAGTTTGAATAACTTGCTATGACTACAGAAGATAAAATAAAGTATTTTGAGAATCGAGAAGATTGGAGAAGATGGTTAATGGACAACTTTGAAACCTCCTGTGAAATATGGTTTGTATTTCCCTATAAGTCGTCCGGCAAAAAAAGCATTTTATACAATGATGCCGTTGAAGAAGCCCTTTGCTTCGATTGGATTGACAGTACAACAAAACCACTTGACAAAGATCATAAAATTCAGCGTTTCACACCCAGAAACCCTAAAAGCACTTACTCGCAAGCCAACAAAGAAAGACTTAAATGGCTATTGGAAAATAAAATGATACACCCAAAATTTGAAGAAAAAACGCGAAGTATTTTATCTGAGCCTTTCATTTTTCCCAATGATATAATTGATAAATTGAAAGAAAATGAAACGGTATGGAAAAACTATCAACCATTTTCCGAAGCATATAAGCGAATCCGAATAGCGTACATCGAGGTTGCGAGAAAACGTCCTGAAGAATTTGAGAAGCGGTTAAACAACTTCATCAGCAAAACAAAAGACAATAAAACAATAGCAGGATTTGGCGGAATTGAAAAATACTATTAATCAAAAGATTAGCATCATAAATAGAAAAACGATTTAAAATGAAGGCTGAAACACTTGACTTCACCTTTCTGATGTAATATCTTTGTAGAAGTTTAAAAACAGAACTCTAATATACACCTAAAACTTTAGCAAATGGAAAAACTTACTTTCTCTTTTCTCGGAACTTACCGGAATGTATTTTCCAGAACGTTCTATTCCAAAGAATACCGCAATATCCTTACAGCAAAGCATCATAAAAGTAATAAATCTGACAATACTTTCAAAAAAACAGATATCAAATATATACCTAAATAGCAACGAGTATAAAAGAAGTAAAGGCAGTATTTCCTCACAAGGATTACTGCCTTTTTTGTTGAAATATATCCAAATCAGGTTTAATTACCTTTTTTTGCGCTGTTAATAAACGCGGAGAACATTCTTAAAAAATGTAGCTATTATTCTTTAAAAACGCTGATTACAGTTATTAATGG
>OHOZ01000620.1_pt1 | contig 20626 bp, 11 predicted proteins | sample 1569931 | NCBI WGS metagenome assembly OHOZ01 (sample SAMEA3879572, study PRJEB24766) | human gut metagenome | biome: human-associated habitat; feature: feces | place: USA | collected 1985/1987
CCCCCCTATAAGCATCCACTGCCTTTTTCACTGAACCATGCATTAGCAACAGTGCCTTTGCCTTTCCATAGTCCAATCCCAGTTCTTCTACGATCATGCGGGTGCCACGGTCTACCAATTTCTGGTTACTCAGCTGCATGTTCACCATCTTATTACCTTTCACGCGGCCCAGTTGTATCATGACAGAAGTGGTAATCATGTTCAGTATCATTTTCTGTCCCGTACCCGATTTCATGCGTGAGCTTCCTGTTACATACTCCGGTCCTACAATCATTTCGATGGGAACATCTGCTTCGGCTGCCATCGGAGAGTCGGGGTTGCTGGTGATGCAGCCTGTAAGAATGCCGTGCTCACGTGCTTTCTGCATGGCACCGATAACGTAGGGAGTCGTGCCGGAAGCGGCAATGCCGATGACGGTATCTTTATCCGTAATGTTACGTTCAACTAACTCTTCCCAACCGCGACGCATATCGTCCTCCGCATTTTCCACCGGATTACGCAAGGCTGTATCACCGCCTGCTATCAGTCCGATGACGAGCGTAGGAGGCATACCGAATGTTGGAGGAATTTCTGATGCATCCAGCACACCCAGGCGACCGCTGGTGCCTGCTCCCATATAAAAGATGCGTCCGCCTTGCTTCATGCGTGGAACGATTTGTGTCACCAGTTTCTCGATCTGTGGGATGGCTTTTTGAACAGCCAATGCCACTTTCTGGTCTTCTGTGTTGATGTCCTCCAATATTTTGCGGACAGATTTCTTTTCCAAGTCGTTGTAGAGCGAAGGTTGCTCTGATATCTTTACGAATGCCATGATGATGATGAGATTTATGATTTATAATTTATGATTTATGAGGGCTGGGGTGATTAGCTATGGTAGCTAATCAGGCCTTCCATGGGGCTCTGGAGGATGGTGCCTATTTGAACGCCCATTTCCTGTGCGGCCTCGGCAAGTACCTCCTTATAATGGAATGCTACGGAGCCGATGAAATGTACCTTGCTATGCTGATAATCGTATTGCATGACGTTCCTTTTCAGGAAAGCCTTGAAACTGTTCAGCACCAGCGTGCGCACGCAAGGCTCGTCCAGATTCTGAGCGAGGAATGGAGACAGGCTTGCCAGGAAGCGGTTCGGGAAAGGTTTACGGTATACACGGTCGATGATGTCTGCCGGTTCCAGATTGAACTGCTTGAGGAACTTCTCTTTCAGTTCCGGAGTCATCTGATTTTTCAGAATATCACCTACCAGCAACTTACCCAGGCAAGCACCGCTACCTTCGTCGCCAAGAATGAAACCCAGGGGAGAGACGTTGGCACCAATGTGTTTGCCGTCGTAGTAACACGAGTTGGAACCTGTGCCCATGATGCAGGCTATGCCCGGTTCGTGTCCGCAAAGTCCGCGAGCGGCGGCAAGCATGTCCGTATTTACTTCCACTTCGTCGCCCGAAACCTGGAGATGCTGGATAATGGCACGGTGTACCATGGCAATTTTGTCGGGGAAGCCACAGCCGGCACCATAAAAGTACACAGCGTTGAAGGCATGGGTCGTTAACTGGGGCAGCAGCGCTGTCGCAATTTCATTACTGATCTCCTCTTCCGACTGAAAGAAAGGGTTGGTACCTTTCGTAGAAATCTGCTGGATGAGTTTACCTTTCTCTACAACACACCAATCGGTTTTTGTAGAGCCACTGTCTGCTATTAATATCATATCGTTTTAAGTTTAATTATTTACTTGTTGTTTTAAGGAGTTAGAGGAGTTATCTCCTATATCTCCTTTACCTCCTATATCTTGATATATATCTTCCGTTTATACAATTGATAGCCGATGCACCAGTTGATGGCTACAAAGAGCAGTGCGTAGGCCAGTGAACCGCCTGTCTCACCGAATATCGGCATAAGAACGATCTTATATAAGAATCCGTGTATGCTGACGCTGCCATCACCCCAAGGGAAGCTGATGCTGCCGAACAGGATACTTAGTACTCCACCCAGAACGTACATGAACAGGGGGTTGACACCGAAAGCCTCGAAGAAAGTACACCATTTCTTGTATCCTTTTACGTCGATGATCCAGATGAGCAGTGCCAGGAAACTGGAGGCCAGTCCGCAAGTGGTGAGAACGAAGGTGGGAGACCAGATTTTCTTGTTGATAGGACAACCGTAGCTCAGCAGGAAGCCTGCAAAAGTAAGAATGGCACCAACTAGGAATAATTTGATCAGGTGAGAGTTTAGTAACGCTTCGCGGCTCTCGGCTTTATTGCTGTCCAGCATCATGCGACCCACGCAGAAGCCCAGCAATACGTGGGCAATGGAGGGGATGGTGCTTAAAAGACCTTCGGGATCAATGCCGTTGTCCTTGTACATGTGTGCGGGGGTGAGGATGGCACGGTCCACTATGGAGAGGATATTGGTTTCGTTGTAAGCAAATCCGTTGCCACACATCAGCAGGATGAAGTAGCCTACCAGCAATGTGGCAATGAGATAAGGGATATGACGGTGTTTCATGGTCAGTGCAATGATAGCGGTAGCACCGTAGCAAAGGGCCAGACGCTGCATGACACCCAGGATACGGATGCGGTCGAAAGTCCAGACGGATGCCCAGAGTTGTTCGCCGAAGCTGAGACCTTCATGGGAGCCTGCCCAGTAGTAACAGAATCTGGAGAACCAGCCGATGGCAAGTCCGATCAGGAAGATGATAATAGTACGCTTCAATATCTTCAGGGCGGCTGCATGACTGAACTTGAAGTTGTACTTCTTCAGGGAGATATAGGTAGAGATACCCATGATGAACATGAAGAAGGGGAAGACGAGGTCGGTGGGGGTGAGGCCATTCCACTCAGCGTGGCGCAGGGGGGCATATATATGTCCCCAAGTGCCGGGGTTGTTCACCATAATCATGCCCGCAATGGTGACACCGCGAAGGATGTCGAGGGCAAGAATGCGCTTGTTTGTCTTAGTCTGACTGTTCATTGTAATAAGTGTGTTAAGTTATTAGTTATAAGTTATCAGTTGCTTCAGCTTTCACGCTCTTCGTGCATTGGTCTACGAGATAGGCGATAGAGACGTAGGGGATACCAGAGTTGGTAGTCAGTCCTATTTCGCAGGTACGACTGTTGGAGTAGCCGATGGTGATGCCGGATGCTTCTATCTGCGGACGGAGTTTGCGTAAGGCATAGGAGTTCAGTTCGGGATAGGTGAATCCACGGTCGCCGGCAAAACCACAGCAGCCTACTTCTTCGGGTACGAAGACATGCGTGGAACAAAGTTTTGCCAGGGAGACAATCGTATCTGCCAGCCCCATTCGGCGCATGGAGCAGGTGATGTGTACTGCTACGGGGCGGTCGGTCTGCGTGAAGACCAGTTTGTCCCGCAGGAAGGTATAGATGAATTCTGCAGGTTCGTAGAGCTTCATCTTTTGAATGGTTTCGCGCATGCGGTGCAGGCAGGGGCTCTGATCGCAGAGGATAGGATATTTGCCTTGCTCGCTGGCTTCCCAAAGGGCAGCTTCGAGTTCGGCGGCTTTGCGATCGGCAATGTCGAGCATACCTTTACTTTCCCAGATGGTGCCGCAGCAGAGCTTATCCATCTCCTTTGGGAAGATGACTTCGTAACCGCCTTTTTGCAAGAGGGAGATCATCTTGTTTACCAAAGGTTGTTCCACGGGGGAGTGCTTCGGGAGGCCCATGGTTTGGTTGATGCAGCTGGGGAAATAAACGACTTTGTCAGCTACGAGTGACGAGCTACCAGCTACAAGTGCTGCGCTGTCATTCTGCATAGTACTTGTAGCTGGTAGCTTGTCACTGGTAGCTGTTTCAACTTTATAGCTCTTCGGCATGGCAGGCGTCCACAAAGGCACGCCCAATACATTGTGCATTCCTTTCGTAATGCTGCTCATGGCTTTGGTTCCCAATACGGAGTGTCCGAAATTGGCTAATGATAAAACGGGGCGCAGACTACTCTTAACACCAGCGAAGTGATTGGCTACGAAATCTCCTGCTTTATATCCGAGGCTGCCTTTCGGCAGTGCTTCCTGGCGGATGATATGGGTCAGGTCGCCTGTATTGATATTCATCGGGCAGGACATGGAGCACAGTCCGTCTCCTGCGCAAGTTTGATTGCCCGGGTAGCGGTATTGTTTTTCGAGTAGAGACAGACGTTCCAGGTCTGTACCGCTTTGTTTCAGACGTGATATTTCCCGTTGCAGTACAATGCGCTGGCGCGAAGAAAGGGTAAAGCCGCACGACAGGCAGTTCACTTCGCAGAAGCCACACTCGATGCACTTGTCAGTTGAAAGAGCTACGAGCGACGAGCGACGAGCTACCAGTGCTGCGCTATCATTCTGCATGGTACTCGTAGCTTGTAGCTCGTAGCTTGTAGCTCGTAACAACGGCAACGGTTTGAAGTTTTTGATGTGGCATTGCGGGTCATCATTGAAGATAACTCCCGGATTGAGCAGCCCTTTCGGGTCGAACAACTGCTTGACTGCCTTCATGGCTTCAAAAGCTGCCTCTCCCCATTCATATTTCACGAAGGGGGCCATGTTGCGTCCGGTGCCATGTTCTGCTTTCAGCGAGCCGTCGTATTTATCGACTACCAAGGTCTTTACGTCATTCATCAGGTCCTCGTAGCGCTTTACTTCGGTGTTGGTACTGAAAGATTGGTTCAGGATAAAGTGGTAGTTGCCTTCCAGAGCATGACCGTAGATGCAGGCATCATCGTAGCCGTGGCGGGCGATGAGCTGTTGCAGGTCGGCAGTGGCTTCGGGCAGGTCTTCGATGTGGAAGGCTACGTCCTCAATGAGGCAGGTAGTGCCGGGCTGGCGTGTACCGCCTACGGATGGGAATATGCCTGAGCGGATAGCCCAATACTTGGAATATTCTTCCGGTCGGTCGGTGAAGTGCACGGGGATGTAGGTGCTGAAAGGTTTCAGACACTCTTCGATCACTGAGATATTCTGTTCCAGTTCCTCGCGGGTGCGGGCTTTGGTCTCGGTCAGCACGGCGGTGAGGCCGGAGGGATCGGAGACTTCTTGCTTATACCTTATATATATGGGGTCGTCTACGGAAGAAAGACTCTTGTAGTCCAGCAACTCGGCACCCTTCACAATGAATGAAGAATGAGGAATGAAGAATTCTTCATTTTTAAGCTCCTTCATTGCCACCACCGCCCGGCAAGCATCCTTGATACTGGTAAAGTAGAGCATGGCGCTTGCCTTGTGCGGATAGTCGTACTCGGTGCGCATGGTAATCTGGGAAAGGAACGCAAGCGTGCCTTCCGAGCCTACCATCAGGTGGGCAATAATATCGAACGGGTCGTTGAAGCGGACGAATGGCAGGAGATTCAGTCCGGTTACGTTCTTGATGGAATATTTGTAGCGGATGCGTGCGGCGAGTTCTTCGTTGGCACGTATCCGGTCGCGCAGTTCGCAGATGCGGTTAAGGAAATCGGGGTGGGTGGCTTCGAAGGAAGCACGCGAAATGTCGTCCCCTGTATCCAGCACGGTGCCGTCCGCCAATACGATGCGGGCGGAGAGAAGTACCTTGTCACTATTGGCATGTGTGCCGCAATTCATGCCCGAGGCGTTGTTCATGACGATGCCGCCTACCATGGCCGATTTCACGCTTGCCGGGTCCGGAGCAAACTTACGTCCGTAGGGCGCGAGAATCTCGTTGACCCGCTGTCCGATGATGCCCGGTTGCAGGGTGATCTGTTCATGATCGGGAGAAATGCTGTACTTCTCCCAGTGCTTTCCGGCTACGATCAGGATAGAGTCACTAATGGCTTGTCCCGACAAACTGGTTCCTGCAGCACGAAACGTTACTGGCAGACTGTAACGGTCGGCAAGTCTCAACAGGTCGGAGATTTCCTCTTCGCTGTTGGAACGAATCACGATTTGTGGGATCAGACGGTAGAAACCCGCATCTGTTCCCCATGCTAACCGGCGCAGTTCGTCGGTGTATATCCTATCTTGCGGAATAAGTCCCCTTATTTCCCGCAAAAACGAAGTGTAGCTACTTTTTACCATAGTGTTTTCGCCTTTCTTTTCCTTATCATTCTTTTCCTCTTTTGCCTGTACCCCTGTCAGGGTGTGCTGTGGGGCTGCTCTGATGTCGCCCCGATGTCACCTGTGATGACAAGCGCTTCTCACCACCCATGACAAGCGCTTCTCACCCCTCATGACATGCGCTTCTCACTACCCATGACATGCGCTTGTCATGAGGGGTGACATGCGCTTGTCTTTATGGCCCCTTCGGGTGTAAGAAGCGTTTACTGTTCCCTACTTGTACAGGTAGTACTTCTTCGACAACCGGCGGAAGTCGTCAGCATCCTTATACCAATAGTCGCGCACATCTTCCCACCGGTTGCGCTGTGAGAACCGCTTGCGTATCTCTTCCGAGCCGCTTACCATGTCGAACATGCGGAAACGTCCCTTGTCGGCATGCTCAAATACGGCACGGTCGGGATAGAGCGCTGCGATTTCCTGCATCACCAGGAATTGGATGTCGCTCAGCGGGGCTTTCTGCACATCCATGATGTGTACCTGTACGCCTTGCAGCAATTCGCCCTTACCTACGGAGTAGAAGGGTTTCAGATACATCGGCCTGAACTTAACACCCGGCACGTTCAATGCGTTCAGGCGTTCCGCCAGTTTTTCTGCTTCTACCCACTGTGCGGCAAACATCTGGAACGGTATCGTATAGCCTACTCCGATGGACATGTATCCCAGTTCACCCAGAATGCCGCTTACCGGATAGAACACGGCCGAGTGCGGATGAGGGATATGCGGAGAAGAGGGTACCCATTGTAACCCCGTCTGTACATAGTCCATCTTGCGTTTCCAGCCTTTCATCTTCACAACGTGCAGGTTGCACGGTGCCGCCATCATCCGTTCTCCGTTCAGCATCAATGCCAGCTCGCCGCAAGTCAGCCCGTAAAGGTACGGAATCTTGAACTGACTGACAAAGGAAATGCAATCATCTTCTACCAGGTTGCCTTCTATCTTGAGTCCGCCTACCGGGTTGGGGCGGTCCAATACGATAAATTCTTTACCGTTTTCGGCCGCTGCTTCCATAGCCAGCCCCATTGTACTGATATAGGTGAATGAGCGGCAACCGATGTCCTGGATATCGTAGACCAATACGTCAATGTCTTTCAGCATCTCCGGCGTAGCCTTGCGGGTTTTGCCATAAAGGGAATATACGGGCAGTCCGGTGGTGGCGTCTTTGATGTCCGTCACGTGGTCGCCGGCATGTACGTCACCACGAACCCCGTGCTCCGGGCCGAAGAGGGCGACCAGATTCACGTTCGGTGCTTCATGCAGAATGTCGATGGTGGATTTCATCTGATTATCCACTCCGGTAGGGTTGGTAATCAGACCTACGCGTTTGCCTTCCAGACACTTGAAGTTCTGGTCTTTCAGGACTTCGATGCCTGTCTTTATCCGAATCTTTTGTGCCTGCGATGCACCACAGAGGACGCAGAGGACACAGAGGAGAATGTATTTCTTCATAATGAATCGTTCTTTTTTATCACTTTATCACTTCTTCCCGTATGTCGGGTCAATCTTCCTGTCTGCAAACACCGTGACCACAATGGTGGCGGCACAGCAGAGTATTACGATCCAGAAGAAGTTAATGTAACCGACTGCTTCCTGAAGATAACCTGCAAACATGCCCGGAATCATCATGCTCAGTGCCATGAAGGCGGTGCAAATGGCGTAGTGCGACGTCTTGAATTCCCCTTCGGAAAAGTACATCATGTAGAGCATATAGGCCGTGAATCCGAATCCGTAGCCGAACTGCTCGATGGCAATGGCCGTTGAGATGGCAAACAGATTATCGGGTTGGCCGATGGCGAGATAGACGAAGGTCAGGCAGGGAAGTGTCATGCACGCTGCCATCCACCAGATGGATTTCTTCAGTCCGATGCGCGATGCGAACAATCCGCCCAGGATACCGCCTACGGTGAGGAATATCACTCCGATAGTGCCATATACAATACCTACTTCTGCCGTGGAAAGTTCCAGGCCTCCCGCCTCTTTTGAAGCTACCAGGAAAGGCATACACATCTTGATGAGGAATGCTTCGGGCAGACGATAAAGCAGCATGAACGCAATGGCCAGCCATACGCCGGGTTTGGTGAAGTAAGTGGCAAATGTGCGCCCGAACTCTTGGAATATGGCTTTTGCACTGGCTGTTCCCGGTGTCAGCACAGACTTGTCGGAGGCGGGCTTGGGTATTGCAAAGAGGTGATAGAAAGTCACCAGACTGAACATGACGGCTGTAACCAGCATTGTGATGGTCCACGACAGTGGGATGTCTTTGTTCCTCAGCTCGATGGCACCGGCTATGGCTACGAGTACTCCTTGTCCGAAGATGGATGCAAGGCGGTAGAAGGTGCTTCGGATGCCGACGAATGCTGCCTGGTCGCTCTGCTTCAATGCCAGCATATAGAAGCCGTCGGCGGCAATATCGTGCGTGGCGGAGGCAAATGCTGTAATGATGAACAGAACCAGTGTGATGGTGAACATGCTGATGGGAGTTGTCCCGGCAGCTATCGTTGCTTCATCCGGTTTCGGAATGGACAGCGTCAACAGAATGAATGCTAACGACATCAGGATTTGCATGGAGATGATCCACCATCGTTTGGTCTTGATAATGTCGATGAACGGGCTCCAGAAGGGCTTGATGGTCCAGGGCAGATACAGCAAACTCGTAAACAAGGCCATCTCTCCATTGGGAACACCCATCTTGGCAAACATCAGTACCGAGATGTTGTTGACAATGAAGTAGGGGATGCCTTGTGCAAAGTATAAGGTAGGTACCCATGCCCACGGTGATATTCTTTTTGTACTGTTCATGATATTCATAGGTTATTGTTTTGTTAAATTAGTCATATAGCTTCTCGATACTTGCGCCTATGTAATAGTGCAGCAGTATCGCGTCATACTTATAGCCTTGTTCGCCCATAACGGCAGCACCGATCTGGCATAGCCCTACACCGTGCCCCCAGCCTGCTCCGGTAAGGATGAAACGGGCAGGGATGCCTTCGGGAGAGACATCTTCCTTATCTACTACGAATGCGGAGCTGTACAGATGGGAAGTGGACAGCGTGCGGCGTATTTCCAGCTCTTTACCGATGGTGAGCGTCTTCTTGGTTCCTACGATTTTCAGTTTCCAGAGGCGGCCTGAAGTTCCACGGGCGATAGGAACAAGATCAATGATTTGCCCGTAATCGATGCCGGAACGTTTCAGGATCAGTGCGGAAAGCTCTTCCTGGGTGTAAACTACTTTCCAGCGATAGAAGTCGGTGGTTTCCTGGTCGTAGTTATTCAATACCTGTGAGAGGACTTTCTTGTCTGTGGTGTTGCAGAAGGCCGGTGGAGAGGTACGAATCCATGTTTCCGCTTTCTGTTCATCCGTCAGGTCGGGTAATCCTCCACCAGGTCGGGTAGCTTCAAAGCTGAGGTCGCAGGTTTTGGGATTGAAGATGCGGAAGTCGCGTTGTTTCCGGAGATACGGATGGGGCATATCTTCCCAGCAATACTGGAATTCTTCGAATGCACCGCCGCAGCATTTGGAGAAGCGGGCATCGCATATCTTACCGTCAGATGTCAATACTTGTCCGCGGGTGGCAGCGATGGCTTGCTTTACGATTTCAGTGGAGGCACGGGTAATGCCTTGGTAACGCTGGCAATGATCGTCTGCACAGACGTCGAAACGGGTGTGGTCTTCACGGTCGTACCAACGGATTAATTCTTCATCTGTCTGGGTGAAAGCGGAATACTCTGCCTGGCTTTCCGTAATCTCCTTGTTTTTATGAATCTGAGCCAAAAGCCAGCTTCGTGAAATCACGGCATGTGCCTCCAACAGCTCTAATGAAGCCGTTGCGCTCATTTCACTGGAGATTACGCTGGTCAGGTAATCTTCTACGTGAATAACATTGATACCTGTCAGCTTCTTGTTCTCCACAATAATCTTCAGGGAACCCAGGAAGCGTTGGTCTTCTTTACGCTCCCAGTGGAAGTTGATGCCGATGGTGACATCGAGCAGTTCGAAAGCGTCGGTGGCTTCGTTTACAGGTTCAAATAGAAGCTCGTCATAAAGGCGTCCGTTCCACAGTATCCTGCCTTCGTTGTAGGTCACAACCTGCTTACCACTGATTTCCATACCGTTGATGTGGTACGGATTCAGCAGGATAAACTCTATTTGCGGCTCGAACAATATGCCTACGTGTACTTTGGGCTCTTTCATACTTATTTAAGTGTTATATTGCATTACTATCTCAGATTCCCAAGAGGAGGAGAGCTCAAATAGTATCATTAACTATATCTTCTCTTTAATACGCTGACGCACCCGATGGAAGTCTTCGGCAGAAAGCGATACCTCACTCAGGATCTGGGCTATATCTTCGGCTGTGATCTTGAGAAAGTCTTTTTCGACCGGTGTGATAAACACTCCGCCGAGGTCTACGGATGCAGGACTACTCAATAAATTGGCATCTCCTTCGGCTGTATAGCAAGCCGGACGGTGCTTCTCACGTGGAAATACGCATACGATCCATTTCTCATCTTCATACCATGCCAATACATTCATCATCGGTTCGTCATCTCCCGGTTTGATATCCAGTGAGTGGTAAATGATATCGAACAGGGCGGCAGCATGTTTCTTATTGGCTGCTTCGATGACCAATGTTGTACGGGGAGCGTCATTCAAGTACCAGAGGGTAGCTTCACCGTAATCTGCCACTTTGCCGGCTACCTGTCCGTGCCAGTCCTTTTCAATAGGCATGAAACCTTTGTTGCCTGCCTGGAAGTGAGCATGGTCGGGGGCGGAGGCACCGCACTTGGGACCATTATAGAATATCGTGTAATCCGTTAACGTCTGTGCCAATGCCAGCATATCCTTGAAACGGACAGCTATGCGCTGGTTCACGTGTGCCACTTCCGGTATCGTCAGGTGGCGGGGAAAGATGGGGAACGGATTGACCAGGATATTATAATGTCCTTCGAACGGAATCCCTTTCTGCACCGGCGGTAAATTGGCCGGGCAGAGGAAGCATTTGCGTTCCTTGATGGACTGGGCATCTACTTTAGCTCCCGAAGAAACGATACGTGCAGGATTGAACTGTACCTTATAAGGAATGCCGTTTACATCCAGTTCCTTCACCTGCACACCGCTGAGGGCGGCATAATTATTACGTGCCGTTTCCCAGGAGGCAAGTTGGCTGGTCAGGAGGTCGTTTATAGTCTGATTCATAAGGTTGTATTATCTATATTATAAATGAACAGTTGTGAGCGATTCGCTACAGGTGGCTGTAGCGCACTTTGTCAGGAGGCTGTAGCGCACCTTGTCAGGAGGCTGTAGCGAGTCCCGTCAGGAGGCTGACGCGACGCGCGCGATTATCACCTCTTTTGGTTCATTGCCACACGTGCCTGGAGCTCCCAGGTACGGATGCGGTCTTTATACAGATTATGACCATTCATTTTCACGATATCCAGTGAAGCATCCGAGTTGTCGTCCCAGCGGCGGCACAAGTAAACTACGTCATACACACGGCCGATTTGGTATTGGCGGGAGAAGTTCAATCCCAGTGCATAGTCTTCACCATAGCTGGTGTTCGGAACTTTCACTTCACGCAGTACCGGAGTATAGAAAGCACGCGGAGCGCCCAGACCGTTGATGCGGAGTGCGTTGTTGCGTCCGTTCTCGGGTGTCCATTCTTTGTGGTCGATAATACCCGGAGCAATCATGTTCATATTGAAGTCCGTCATCATATAAGTACCTACCACCATGGCGCAATTCTGTTCATAGAAAGCGCGAACCATAGTGGTCAATGTATTTTCATCGCTGTACACGTCGTCACTGTCTAATTGTACGGCGAACTTACCGCACTTGGGATGATGCACTCCCATATTCCAGCAACCGCCAATGCCCAGGTCATTGCGTTCGGGGATGATGTGGATGAGGCGTTCGTCGTTCTTGAATTCGTCAATAGCTTCTGTGGTCCCGTCCGTAGAGTGGTTGTCGATGATAATCAGGTTGAACTTAAAGTCGGTCTTCTGCTTCAATACCGAATAGATGGCATCGCGGATGGTACGGATACGATTGCGTACGGGAATGATAACCGAAGCTTCGTACTCGAAGTTGCCTGCTGAGAATTCTATCTGTTTGAATTCGGGTACCAGATAGCCGCCGATTTCTTTCAGATGCTCGGTACAAGCCTGTTCCATTTCAATCTGGCGGTCACGGTTTCTGGGATCCACGTAATCGAATATCTTCTCACCGCTCTTGCGGGTATCGTCTTCGATTTCGCTGTACAGATACTCATTGATGTGTACCAGACTTTCGTTCTGGCTTACTTTCAGGCGAAGGTCATAAAGCCCGGCAAATTTATATTCGTCTTCATTCATGCGGGCAGCGGCCTCCTTGAATGCATCCGTACGGAATAACAGTACGGAACCGAAGTCGAAATCATCGCGCAATGAGCCGAATTGATAATCGATCACCGGGGCATTGGTTTGCTTGCCTTCCTTTACCTGGTAACGGTCAGCATATACCATGCCTGCACCGCTGTCTTCAGCAATGTGTATCATACGCTCCAGGGCGAATAAACCCAGTTCGAGCGTCGTATATTTTGTATAGATCAGCGTATATTCTGCATCACTATGTCCGGCTATGTCTCTTATGGCCGCACTGGACTGGATGGATTGCATGTGCAGGGTACTGCATCCGGGCAGGTTTTCTGTAACGTCCGGTAGGGCGAGCAGATAAATGTTATTCACTAAGCCGGTTTCTTGCAGGCCTTTTACTGTCTTTTCCGCTTGTGCAGCTCCTGAAAAAGGAACGAAACAATTGATTTTATTCATAATGTCCTATATTGCTTTTAATTATTAATTCTTTAATTCTTTAATTCTTAACTCGTAGCAGTCCCACTTCGCCACTGGTAGCTGTGAACAATGCCTGTCGCCCGTTCAGCGGCACTACGGTACTGATCAGTGAGTTACCTATCTTATGTTTCCACAAGACTTTACCGGTTTGGGCTTCCAAAGCAAAGATCAGTCCTTCCTTGGTACTGCCGAACATTACGCCTCCCTTTTCCACTTGCATGGAGGGTGCATGTTCGTATCCGAAGCCGACGTTGCTTGCCCATAATTCGCGGGGTTGATCTCCCTGTGTGGCATAGCAGACAATACTGTCGTTCATGGTCTTGCTGAATACACGCGTTCCATCTTCCGACAGGCCAATCGTTTCACGTACCATAGACTGGAAAGTGCGCCACACAGTTTCTCCGTTTTCTATATTGATAGCCGTCATGGCACGTTGCGGGTCAGTGATAAATACTTTGCCTTCTGCGGCTACCGGCCATACGGCTGCGGGTGAGAAGTGCATGCGCGTTAAACCGCCTGTCCACTTCCATAATTCCTTGCCGTCTGCCTTATTCAATGCATAGAGGGTATTGTCCCAGGCACCGAAGATCACTTTGTCGGCTGTTACCAGTGGTTTGGTTTCAATGTATCCTTTCACACCGGTATATGCCCAGATCACTTTACCTGTATGGATATCAATAGCACGGAAAGTAGAATCGCTGGCACCAATGTAGGCAATTCCATTTTCAATGGTTACCGCACCCAGTACCGGGTCTTTTGCTTTTACAGTCCATAGCAGTTTTCCGTCTTTACTGTTCAGACCGTAGATGTTACGGTCGGCAGAACCGAATACTACTATACCATCTGCCGCAGCCGGAGTGCCTACAATGCGCTTACCGGACTGGAAATTCCACAGTTTCTTTCCATTCTTCAAGGCATAGCAAGTCAGGTACCCCATATCGTCTCCGACGAACACTTTGTCTTTTTCTATTGCAGGCGAACAATAGATACCTGCACCGGTTTGCACTATCCACTGTTCTTTCACATTCGGGTATTCTGTGTTGACTGAAAAGTCGGGGTATTTCTCTGCTTTTCCATTACGATCATAATAGGGCTGAGTCAGCGAGAAAGCAGCCCATTGCTTTTTCGGTTCGCCGATGCGTTGAGTGTAGACGAGGATCGAATCTTTCGTTATATCATAGATGCCATATCCCGGTTTTCCATCTTTATCACGCAGGTTGCTGCGCATCAAAATACCCGGAATGCCATCATAACGCAAATCCCGGTTACGGTGATAGTGCCCGCCGATGAACAAACGAATGTTATAGGGGCGCACTGCATCTGTTACTTCATACCAGTTATCCACATCTCCGTCCAGTAACGGATAGTGTGTGACGAGTATAACCGGTTTGTCTTTTCCAAACTTATCCATTTCTTCCGTCATCCAACGGATGTCCTGCGGAACGACATGTCCGTAAGCCATACGCATCAACGGGCCGGAGTTGAAACCCAGAAACAGGATGCCTTTATGCTCGAATTCAAAGCGTTCGCCGCCGAAAATCTCACCGAAGGCAGTACAACCGGAGTCGCTCCATTTGGTTTCATGGTTACCGAGGATCACGTAATACTTCGCTTTCAGTAAATCCAATGTCTCTTTAACTTTCAGCATAGTGGCACGGTCGCCCTCTTCGGTGATGTCGCCCGTAACTAAAACAAAGTCGATACTGTCTGTCGCATTTATTTGCGCGACGGAACGTAGTAAGTCTTCCGTCGGGTTGGGGTTGTTGGGACTGAAATGGATGTCCGTTATTTGCGCAAAACGGAATGTGTCATGTTGTGCCTGTACCGCGAACGGTAGCAGACACCCCAACAGGAACATTATTAAAAGTCTTCGCTTCATAGATGATGATTGGTTTAATTAAAAAATGTCAGGATGGCGCGCATTAACGCTTCTCTTTCAGAGGCGGTGCGTAATGCTTCGAACGGGAAGCCCAGTATGCAGGTCTTGTAGCCGCCTTTGTAAGCTACTCCGGCGCTCAGGTTGTTTTCCGAATAGCGCATTATGGTGTATGCATCTTTCGTTACAGGTTCGATGGCATCCGGTGATTCTACTACATAGCTGTCTGCATTCAGTTCATTATGGTATGTATAGTTGCCTGAAAGGGCGGGGAACGGTGAAGCTACACATTTCACCTTACCCTCTGTAGCTGCCTGCCCCACGCGCCACTTATATTTCAGGACTTCTGTTGCAAATTTCTTATCGGACTCCTGAGCCGGGGCAAGACGATTGTCCCAAAGGTCGGTTCCTACATAAGCGCCCGAGACGAAGATGTTTCCGCCTTGTCCGCAATATGCGGTGATAGCTTCCTGCATAGGTTGGCTGAATGTTTTGAATTCTAACGGCTTCACACCGCCACGTCCCATTTTGGTCTGACATTCTTTACCTAATATCAGGTCTACATACTTATAGTCGTTCAGGTTCATTGTTTTATTTTCCACACTTTCATCGCTGCAAGATATGAAAGAATATCCGGCTTTCAAAATGGCGGCTCCATGAATAGAGGGATAATCGAATGTGTTTCCGGCGATTACTTTATCTTCGTAATTGCCATAGCTGTCGCCGAAGCCGGAAGCATCGTCGTCCATCCATGGAATGGAACGGCGGTATTCTTTCATCTTACCAATGTAGCTGATATCTTTCAGATAAGGTACGCCGTGGTCCAGATCATCTAAGAAACCGGCAAGTAAAGTATCTCCGGGAACAGGTGCGACAAAATCTGCCGGAGCACTGATGCGGTCGAAGCCGTTTACTACGAGTACTGTTCCTTTCTCATTGAAAGCGCGTCCTGCAGAGAGTATTTCGGACGGGAAACTTTCTCCACCCTTGTTCACGGCGGTTACTTTATAACTGCATACCATGCCGGCAGGGAGGGCAGTGCGATAGGCATTCTTATCTACCAACACGCCATTGTCGAAATCGCCATCTCCGATGCGAGTATAAACAATGTATTTCTCAGCATTTGCCGTTGGTTCCAGTGGATCGGCCACAGGTTGCCAGGTCAGTTCTATTTCATTCTCGCCTACCATTTTCAATGCCATATTGTCGACAGGCAACGGCTGAACGATATAGTCCATGTGGTATTGCGAGCAAATGAATTGCAGCATACCTTTATAGATTGCACGGCTTACCGTAAAACGGAAGCGTGGATCTAAACCATAACGCATGTCTGCAAAGTTCTGGTGAGAAAGTAACTCCAGCAACATAGTGGGGACACGGGGAACGCGTGCCTCGTAGTAGGATTGGTTCCACATACCGCGGCGTGTCCAATCCGGTTCGTATAGACTGCGGATATCCCGTACGATATTTGACTGAATCAGGTCTGTCATGTCGTGTGCCAGATAGCGGGATGCTCCGTTGGCATATTCTTCATTGTAGACGTTGGTATAGTAGATACCCAGTGTTCCGATGATGGAATCATTTAGCGTAGTTCCTGCATCTGAATGGAAGGCGAAAGCCATATCTACCGGGATATTCAGTCCTTGTTCTGTCGGGTTAACCGCAGAACCACCGGCAAGGTAATTCACCCAGATACCACGACATTTGTAATCATCCGTATAGTCATTCTTACCCTGGCTGTCGGAATAAACACTGTCCGGAATACCTGCCCATTGAAGCCAGTAGCGTGCTGCCTCGCAGAAACGGGGATAACCACTTATCTCATATAGTGACGAGCTACGAGCTACGAGTGACGAGTTGGCTGCGCCGTCATGCTGCAAAGCACCTGTAGCTTGTAGCTCGTAGCTCGTAGCTCCTGTAGCTTGAGAACTTTTAATATTCTCTGTGGCACCTGCATCAGAGATACAGCGGGCCATATTTCCCATACCACCTCCGATTTTTACGGCATCAGCGGTAACGATACGTTCGGCTTTCTCAGAACGATTGCTTAAAACAACTTTTCCGGCATCGCTTTTTCCGGCATCAAAACCAAATGTACCCAGATAAATCCAGGTGCCGCCACCCATCTGTTGGTTCACTTTGAATTGGGATACCCCTCCTTTGTGATAAACGGTGTAAAGGGCATCATCCGTACTGTTTGGCAATGATTTATAGGATACATAAACGGCGTACTGTCCGGTTGACGGGAGTTCAGGAATCCATTCGGCAGTACTTTCTTTCTCCTTCTTACCTTTCACCGTCTCAACAGTGCGGAAGGTTCCTTCACGGAATGGGTTCTCAAAATTGATATATTGATCGCGCAGATGGGCGAAACCTTCACCGGTACCTTGCATCCAGTTCTTATCGCCTATCTTTTCTGTATAAACGGAACGGGAGTGAAGGCAACCGTCATTGTCTACGACAATTTCTGCTATTTGGCTATCCCGTTCACGGGGCATCAGCACATTAGCTCCTGCATTCTCCAACATGGGAACCAGGAAAGGCAGTACATAACTTTGCGTATATAAATCCTCCACCGTCTGGAAGATGCGGGCGCGTTGCCATTCCCAACGTGTCAGTTTGGGCTCATAATAGAAGCCGTGACTCTGCCACAAGGCAATGTGACGGTTCTTTAGGCCATTTGTAGGGGTATAGGGGGTAGAAAGGGCCGTTACTAAAGGTTTTGTCCCGGCAGGATTGAATGTTTTGGCTTTTTTGTCCTTTTTGCTGCGTAGTGCTTGGGGGATTAATTCTTCAATGCTACGCTTATTCGTGCGGATTTGCAGGTTGTATTTTGAAAACTCTGCCGGAAGCAGTGCCTGCACACCTTGATAAATCTCTGTCACATTATCTTCCCGGAAAGGAATATATGCACAGTTCATGTTAGCGAATAATTGCAACGTATTTTCTTCAATGGCGACAGAGTCAATCCGGATGCGCCCTACGGAAACCTCTTTCCGTGCGGTTGCGTCCAGAAACTTACCGATTTCCTGGCGGACATCCGTCGGAAGCTCTTGCGCGCCTCCCGTCTGGGGGATCAGGGAGGCGGTGAGCAAAGTGAACAAAAAATGAAGTCTTACATTCATGGATGATGTATTAAGTTAATTATTAGTTCTTATCTTTTCTGATCAACAGGCAAAGTCCGATAAACGTGAACAGAGCGTTGAATATCAGCAGTTCGTAGCTGAACTGATATCCATTGAACCAGGCTTCCGAATTCTTTTGCAGGATGAAGCAAAGGATAGGGGAGAGGATGGCTACCAATGGGATATATTTGTCGCGAACCTGTTGTTTCATGAATATACCGAATGCGAATAATCCGAGAATGGGGCCGTATGTGTAACTTGCCAGTATATATACGGCATCGATTACACTTGTGTTATTCAATAGGTTGAATACGAATATCGTGATACCCATAATTACAGCCATACCAATATGTACCCGCTTGCGTATCTTTACGATTTCTTCTTCCGTCCTGCCTTTTGTCCCGAGGATATCCACTGTAAAGGAAGTTGTTAAAGCTGTCAGCGCTGAGCCGGCAGCGGAATAAGCCGAAGAAATAAGTCCGATGATAAACAAGATACCTACAATTGCAGGAAAGTAGTTACCGGTGGCTATCAATGGGAAGAGTTCATCGCTCTTTTCTACCTGAATGCCCTGGTTACCAGCGAAGATGTAAAGCAATACTCCCAGCATCAGGAACAACAGAATTACGAAGAACTGTGATATAACACTCGTAATCATATTTTTCTGTGAATCTTTGAAGTTCTTGCAGCTGAGGTTACGTTGCATCATGTCCTGATCCAGTCCTGTCATGGCAATCATAGTGAATGCCCCGGCAAAGAATTGTTTGAAGAAATATTGTTTACTGTTTACATCGTCAAAGAAGAAGATGCGTGACATGTCACTATCGACTATTGTACTGATCATACTGCTCAGCGACAGATTGAGATCGGAAGCAATATAACTGATGCAGAGAACTACGGATACCACCAGGCAGAATGTTTTGAGTGAATCTGTCCAGATTAGAGATTTTACTCCACCCCGGAACGTATAGAGCCATACTAATGCTACGGTAATGGCCACATTCAAAATAAATGGTAATCCAAACGGTTCGAATACCAGCAGTTGAAGTGTCAGACATACGAGGAACAAACGTACCGCGGCTCCCAGCATCTTAGAGATGAAGAAGAACCATGCGCCTGTCCGATAGGAAGACATACCAAAACGATTTTCCAGATATTCATAGATGGATACCAGGTTCATCCGGTAGAACAGTGGCGTCAATACGAATGCTATGATGAACTGTCCCGCAACAAATCCCAATACCATTTGCAGGTAGCCGAAACTACTGGCAGCCACCATACCCGGTACTGATACATACGTCACTCCGGAGATGCTGGACCCAATCATGGCAAATGCCACAACATACCAGGCCGATTTACGGTTACCAACAAAGAAGCCTTCATTGTCGGCTTTTCTGCCGGCTATATAAGATATAGTGAACAAGATCACGAAATAAGCGGCAATAGTAATGATTACAGATATCGGGCTCATAGGGTTGATTTATGATTTGTAATAGTACATGAATTTATTCTTCGTAAAGCAGATATGGTTTACGTTGCACCTTGAATTTCTCAACGTCATCTTTCCACATAGCTTTAATTTCATCGGCACTTTTTCCTTCTTTTATCATTTTCCGTACATAATCCCTTCCTACCAGCAATTCAAAGAATGGACGGAAGAAATGATCATCCAGATTCAGATTACGATATGCATCGATGACATAAGATAAATCTACACCTCGTTTCCAGATTTCTTCATTACTCATATTGCTTAGGTCTACTCCATGGCACAGTTTATTCAGCTGCGGCGGATTCTTAGCTCCGGGAATACTTCTTGGGGTGAAACTGTAGCTATATCCGGTCATATTTGGATGCCCATAAACCTGAAATGGGAGTGAAGTTCCTCTACCCAAGCTGACGGGAGTTGCCTCAAAAAAGCATGTAGCCGGATACAGATATATCGACTTCATGTTCGGTAAGTTAGGAGATGGGGGAATTGGCAGCTGATATTTAGTCTGATGTGTATAATTCTTGCATTTGATCACTGCCAGATCACATTTGCGTGAACCAGGCAACCAATCTTCTCCATTAATCATTAATGCAAGTTCCCCTAATGTCATTCCGTGTACAATAGGAATCGGCAACCATCCCACACCTGATTTATATTTCATATCCAGAATCGGTCCATCTACATAATGCCCATTCGGATTAGGACGGTCTAATAACAAAACTTTCTTGTTATATTCCGCACAGACATCCATTAGCCGGCACATCGTTATGTAATAGGTGTAAAAACGTAATCCTACGTCCTGTATATCTACTATCAGAATATCAAATTTCTGCATTGAAGCCCTACTTGGCTTTTTATCCTTCCCTTCATAAAGAGACAGAATTGGCACCCCTGTTTTAGAGTCTACTGAACTGGATACGTGCTCGCCTGCATCTGCATTTCCACGGAATCCGTGTTCCGGTGAGAAAATGGCAACTACATTGAACTTGTTTTCTAAAAGGACATCCAATAGATGTTTATCCCCTATCATTCCTGTATGATTAGAGAAAATGGCAATCCGTTTATCCTTTAGGATGGGAAAATACTCGGAAGTTTGTTCGTCACCCAAAATAACCCGGTCTGTTTGTGCCTGACACCAGAAGGTACTACACAATAAAAAGATCAGTAGCAGAAGTTTCTTCATAATAGTATTATTGTTAAGGGGGATATTCGTAGCAACAAAGATAGATTTTATTTTAATATCAAAAACAC
>OHOZ01000621.1_pt1 | contig 20570 bp, 15 predicted proteins | sample 1569931 | NCBI WGS metagenome assembly OHOZ01 (sample SAMEA3879572, study PRJEB24766) | human gut metagenome | biome: human-associated habitat; feature: feces | place: USA | collected 1985/1987
GGCCTCTGTATCTATATCATATAATGGACGAAGCAAATATTCCTTTCCATTATTTTTCAACAAGAAAGTGGCATTCTCTGAATTCAACGGAGATATATTCTTTAGAATATCTTCTGTGTTTCCTCTCAAAGCTATTTCTGTTTTGCTTTCAAAAGCTAATAGTATCGGACCATAGTAAATGGCAAACACCTTAGAATTATCAGGCATAGATTTAAGATGAAAATCATACTGAAATACGAGCTTCACTTTGTCTTTATCAGTCCATTCGCGATTCAAATCAAGATAAGACATAGAATGGGCATTTATATGCTGTTTCTCATCATTAATATATAGAGTGGTGTTTTTAGCCCAAGAAGGAATAAGTAATTCCAAAGAAAAGTTTGATTTACGCTTGGTTGAGATTGTCAGGTCGATGATACTGTCTTTTGGGAACTTACTGTTTTGCTCCAGCTTGATATTCTTTTCTTTCCAATAGACTTCGGACGGAATGTAGAGATTCACCCAAAGGGCCGTATCATTATGATAATAAATGCTTTGATTGAGTTGTGAATAAGCTTCAATTCCTGAACCACTACAACAAGCAAAATCATTATCCTTCAAATATTTCTTATTGCGTGGAGATCCTAAAGGCAAATGATAAACAAAAGAACCGGTATGATCACTCTGCGTCGGGAGAACCGCATTATAAAACATATTCATATAAGAATCGGCATATTTGGGATTGGTAGTCCATGTGAAGAGACAGGCGGTTAGTTTTTGTGTATTGTGTGACACGCAACTTTCTGCGATTTCTTTGCTGAGAGTGTTGGACAGTTGTCCCGGCACTCCCCAATGTTCAGCCGTTACAGAGGTCTTGGTCACGGCATTCGGTCGCGGACCGCTACTCGATCCATTTGCATAAGCATGGTTGTGAACGAGCATATTCCAGAAGTTTATAGCGGCATTGTGGTATTTCATTTCTTGGGTAATCGCATAGCGCTGTGTGAATCCATTCACAAGTACTAAGTGAGTATTGGAGTGGAGCCCCGATAAAATATCTTCATTTTGAGATAAAGGAATAGCAAACCAGTCCGGGTCAAATAGCTTGGCTAATGCTAAATGTTTAGGATCGTTGGAAACTTTATAAAGTTTGTATAATACCTCATTCATAGCTCCCGCTTCGTTTTGTGGATTAGCATCTACTGTATATAACATTCTTTCAATGCTTTCCCGACTTAGCTTGGACATTCTGTTTTCTATATACGTTGCCATGCCAAGTAGTATTTCATATGCTTTGGGATTGTTTGTATGGATATAAGTATCTAATAGTCCTTGCATAATCTTGTGGTATGTATAATAGGGCGCCCACACTCCTGTGAATTTGCTTTCTAAAATGTCGAAGTCTTTATCGGGAAAGGCACTTAGATAGCCGTTGTTGTTGACCTGTTGGCATTTATATAATTCATCGATGAGGTATTCCAGGCGAGTGCTCAATTGCGGATCCTTGTATCTTTCTACTAAATGGGAAACGGCGGAAAGATAATGTCCTACGAAGTGACCTCTTAAACCAATATCGGGAGCTTCCCAGCCCTCCAAAGGCTTGGCTTCCGATGGTAATCCTGCTGTGATTCTGAAATTGTGCAATAATCTGTTAGGATCTAAGGATTTCAGGAAAGTGATATTGAGATCTTCACGATGCTTTATCCAGGAAGGTTTCAATGTTACATTCGTACTTTGAAATGGAACCGCCTTTTCCACTCCTACCTGATTCTTTACACCTTGGCCGTAAAGGCCGGAATGAATGAGAATCATAACTACTATAAACAGACTTTTTCTCATGCTTCTTTTTTATTAGTATTTCAAATATTTATATGAATAATATTCGTTGGATTACTGCAACAAAAATACTGAGAAAAAGAGTGGTAGTGGTGGAAAAATCTGTCAAAAGCATACATTAATAATCCATTCTGCCAACTGTTGATGATATTTGATGATAGAGAGCAAATCATGCGCACAAGAGGAAATAGTTATGTGAGTCCAGATATGTTTTTATTCATATTCCTCAATCACATTGCGGAATATGTCTACTCCGACGATTTCTCTCGTTGAGATATCCGTGACCCATAGCCGATTGTTATGAACCAATAACTTCTGTCCGCCTTTGAATGTATAGCCAGGCACTGATTTGAAGGTCAGAAAGAATTTCTTTTTCTCTCTGTCATAACACCGGATACTGCCATCGGCTGCTGAGATGTACATCAGATTTTTGTATAGGGCTATTCCTCGGGGATTAAATTCCAGAGGAAGCGTCTGGCTGGTAGTCATTGTGATATTGCTTCCCTTTTGGATAAGGGAAGTATCGATCACATGTATTTTCCGGTTTCCATATTGTCCGTAATCGGCGAGAAACACCAATCCGGTCGTATCTACTGCCATCTGGTGCGGATAAAATCCGTTGTTTACATCGAAACCATCCAGGCTTCCACGTGAGTAGTAATTTATATTCTGGTATTTTTCCGCACTCACATCACTTTGCAAGGTTACTTGCAGGCCATCTTTCATGCGTACTATTATATAATCGTCTACAATAGCCATTGCATGGGTGTGAAACAACTGTACATTTCCATGCCCCCAGTTACGGTTTCCGATTCGGGTTATAAATTTCAGTGTATGTACATCGAAAACATCCATGCATGAGCCTATATTGGCGAGATAGAGTCTTCCATTGGCTACGGAAATGGCTTCTACATAGTTGTTGAATGTTTGCGTTGCATCATTGTAGGTCCATGTATTTAATGAACCTATTTTCTGATGAGCGGACAAACTGTATAATTCCACGCTGAAATGTCCGCTTTGGGTATTGGCAATGAAGAGAGTGTCACCGTATATATATGTGCAGCCGGGCATGAATTCACTGGAAACATATCCAAGCTTTTCTGCATTAATCACCTCTTCGGCTTTGTAAGAGTAGTAATAATGTATGGATGAAGGTTGTTCCGGTTCCACTTCCCGGATTACGTCTTCTATCTTTGTCTTTTCACATGAAAGCAGGCATAAACCTGCGAATAGTATATATATTATCTTCATTTCTTTCTTCTTATTTCAATTCATTTAATGGGATGCCTGTCACTGTACCCGTTCCGCGGTTTATCACAAAAAGAGTCTGGCGGGCCAGGGCTATTTTCTCCGGATTGCTAAAAGACTTTCCGTTTATGGTAGAATAGTCTTTTAAGATGCTTCCATCCTGGGGATTGATCTCTACAAGACATTCTGTCTTTTGATTTAAAGTCACAAACATACGACCGTCCCAGGAAACCACATCATAAGCTTGCGTTGGCAGCTTCAGGGTGCGGATCGGATTTAATACCTTCTGTTCACGCATGGTAGTAAGATCATAAGCATAGATTTCCTTTTTACCAATGTGGGTGGTATAAAGTATATTGTCTTTATCTATCGTCATTCCGTATGTTCCCATTACTTCACCTACATTGTTGAAACGGCAATAGTTCGGTATGCGCATACAATTATCCGCTGTGACATCTTTTTCCATAAAGACGCAAACACGTCTTTTATCACGGATGAATACACAACCGTTTTTTACTAAAGTTTCGAAAGCATGTACGGTTTGATAGCTGCCTTCACCCCATTGTCCGTTTCCGATACATGTTATGAACTCCAGTGTCGTGGCATCAAAAACATCTGTCCGGCTACTCGTATTGGTTACATATATTTTGCCATGGGCGGCTGTAATTCCATTGGGCTCACCGGCAAAAGTTTCGGATGTGCCGTTGCGTGTCCAGTTCTTGATACGTCCACAATGGATTACTTGCCCGTTCTTCTCTTGGAAGACTTCTACGCTATAGTTTCCGGTAGCATTATTAACTATGTAAATGCGATCCTGATAGGCTGTAACATCTTTAGGCTTGAAGGTCGTTTCTGTAGCTTCGGGTACGTCCGACCATTTTAATGACACCGATAACGGGGTACCGTCTGCGATGTTTTCGTTGTCTTCTACCGGCTGAAAACCGAGACCACCGTCTATTGCATCCAGTTCCGGATCTTCTATGACGAATGAGGAACCTACATATTTAGAACTGCCGTATAGGGTGGTCGCATTTTTTCGGGTATGCATAAAACGCCGTGAATAAACAGGGAGACGTTTCTCCTGACCTAACTTCAGATAGACAGCACGTCCCAGGGTAATCCATCCGGGCCCTGTCTGCTCATAGGTCATGTTACCATCATGCCCATATCCGAGGCAATGCCCTATTTCGTGGAAAACGGTATGTATGTTGTACTCATCATCGGGATAATGCTGTAAAAAGCACCATTCTGCCAAACCTAAAGTGCTACCTCCACCCAAACCGTTTACACCACTGACGTGCCCGAGAAGGTATGCGCTGTGGTTTAGTACTTTCTGCTTCAATTGATCGACATTGACAACTGTTTTATTGTTGTCGCTATGTAGCTTTCCTCTGTATTTTTCCAACTCGTCTGCGAATTCCTGTGAAGAGAATGCGTATGCCAGATTTAACATTAGAGCCACGCCCTCCCGACAATGGGCGGGACGTATCGGATAAGCCCAGCTTCCTTGACGGCTATAGGCAGAGAAAGAAATTTTGTATTGAGGTATTACACCGGTCATTTTCTTATAAAGCGAATCTTCACAGTCGATACGTAAAGTTAGATCTGCCGCACTGATATGGGGATTAGCTTTGATCACGATTGTTTTTCCGGAAGCAGTCGTATATTCCTTGTCTCCGGAAATCATGGGGAGTGCTTTATGAAATTCAATGAACCCGGGTACCGTTTCAAAATCAGCCAACAGAAATTCTTCATCGTAACCGACAATGCTTGCCCAAACTTTCACATTCTTAATCGGGCGGGGGCAGAAAAAGCGAACGAACAGTTCCTGCTTTTCATTGATAGACACTTGTAGCGGAGCATTGACACGGAAACTTCTTTGGTTGGCATCGAACAGAATATCTTCTGATTCCCCATCCTGTAACATTAGCATGGAAACTTCCGGAGTGTAATCTTCCGCCTTGACTTTTATGACTCCTTGTGCACGTTCTTCGGGAACAGGAGGATCAATATAATTAATGATTGTCTCTTCAGAACAACTGGACAAGAGACTGAGAATGATTAATAAAACAGCTAGTTTAATATTTGTCATCATGTATGTGTTTTTTTATGAGGCGGCAAAGATAGTTATTTATCCGTAATCTAAGAATAAGACTTACTCAGTTTAATACTTAGTTGGCTTTTTGAATCTATAATTTGCCGGGATTTGATGCAAACGATAGGGTATATTGGGCCATATTCCTTTTTTATGTTAAAACGAAAGATCCTATTAAACTTTTTGCTTTTCCTGTTGTCTTATAAACATCAAGATTCAATAGGTATAAATAAAATATAGTATGGTATTAGTTTTATGAAGCGGGCGGAACATCATTCGCCCGTTTTTTATTTCTTTTGCTTTTCCCTTGCATTTTTGCCTCCCTTTTTGTTCCTTTGTTCCCGTTAATTGTAAACAAATGGTAGAATGAGAAACGTATTTTACTTCTGGATATGTATAGCGATGTGGCTGTTGTCAGCTTGTTCTTCTCAGAAAAAAGAGGATAGGGGAGATATACAGGTACTGATGAAAGACAGTGTGGATGCCAATGGTTTGCAACGTATGCAGATATCTGATAGTAAGACCAGTTTTACTTATAAAGGTAAGGAGTATCAATCGAGCGTGGTTCGCAGACCGGATGACAGTTTACCTGTTGTGATTAATGAACAAGGAGATAAATTTGTTGATAACAGCATCACCCTGCGTATAACTTCCGGCGGCAAGTCTATTGTTGACAAGGTGTTTACAAAAGAGAGTTTTGCTTCGTTGGTGGATGCAAAGTTCATGAAGCATTCTATTCTTGAGGGACTGGTGTATGATAAGACCACACCTCAGGGGATCGTTTATGCGGCAAGTGTGTGTTATCCGCAGTCCGACCTTTACATTCCGCTATCGATCACTGTGTCTGCCGATGGCAGAATATCCTTGGCGAAAGAAGAATTGCTGGAAGATTTGCACGAAACAGACAGCATCTGATCAAAGATTCCAGATTGTTTCCTAATTTATGAGTTTCCTTTGCCGGTATGAAAATCCTGATTGTAGAAGATGAACCGGATTTGCGGGAAACGATCCGCATTTCCCTTGTAAAAGAGCATTTCGTAGTGGAAACTGCTGCCGATTATTTTTCGGCACTGGATAAAGTGAATGACTACGATTATGACTGTATCCTGCTGGACATTATGTTGCCCGGTGGAAGCGGTCTGGATTTGTTGCGTGAACTCAAACACCTGCATCGTAGTGACAGTGTGTTGATTATTTCTGCCAAGGATTCTTTGGATGATAAGGTCGAAGGGCTGGAACTGGGCGCCGATGACTATCTTACGAAGCCTTTTCATTTGGCCGAACTCAATGCGCGGGTGAAGTCTGTTATTCGCCGCCGGCAAGCAAAGGGTGATGTTTCCATTACAATGGGAAATCTGTTGCTGTATCCTGACAAGCGTCAGGTAGAAGTAGGAGGAGTGCCTTTGCAACTGAACCGGAAAGAATTCGATCTGCTTTATTATTTTATAGTCAATCCTGATCGCGTTATTAATAAAATGAGTCTTGCGGAGTCTGTCTGGGGAGATAATATCGACCAGGTAGATTCATTGGATTTCATTTACTCACAAGTGAAAAATCTTCGTCGTAAACTGAAACAGGCTGGGGCTACCGTGGAACTGAAGGCGGTATATGGTTTTGGCTATAAACTCTCTGAAGTATGAAATTGCTTCATTATACCTACCGGAAACTCTCGTTGCTACTATTGCTGTTGATGGCGGTATGGGGTGTATTGTTTTATTATGCCATTATTGACGAAGTGATGGATGAAACGGATGATACGCTTGAGAATTATAGTGAGATATTAATCAATAATGCCTTGATGGATCCGTCTATTCTTGATACGGAGGGAACATTGATGTCTTTCTACAAATTCCGGCCTATATCCGAAAAAGAAGCTGAGGACTATGATGAAGAGTTTTATGACTCTACTGTCTATATAGAAAGCGAAGATGAAGATGAACCGGTGAGGGTGTTAAAGACTGTTTTTCGCATGCCGGACGGGCAGTTTTATGAGCTGGAACTGATGATTTCCATCTTGGAGCGCGATGATATGGTGGAGGCTATCCTATGGTATTTGGGCGCGCTGTTTCTGCTGTTTTTAATTTGCACATCCATTGGGACACGACTGATACTGCAAAGTGTATTCCGCCCGTTGCATCGCCTGCTGAACTGGCTGCAACAAATTCAGCCGGGCAAGGAGCTTCCGGTGTTGGACAACCCGACGAAGATACGGGAATTTCAGCAGTTGGGTGATGCGGCTGTGGATATGGGAAACCGTAGCTATAAGGCGTATGAGGAACAGAAGCAGTTTATAGAAAATGCTTCGCATGAGTTGCAAACGCCGCTTGCCATTGTTCGTGGCAAGATAGAGTTGCTTGCGGAGAATGAGTCGATGACAGAAGAACAGCTGAAAGAACTGGATGAAATATATACTACATTGGGCAGAGCTGTCAGACTGAATAAATCTTTGTTGTTGCTTTCTCGTATTGAAAACGGACAATATATCGAAACGGAAGATGTTTCGGTAGATGAAGTCTTGGATGAACTATTGCCTGATTTGATGGATATATATGAAGGCAAGAAAATACATCTGGTACGTACGAAAGAGGCGGAACCTTTCGTGATTCGCTGCAACCTTTCACTGGCACAGATCTTGGTTTCCAATTTGGTGAAAAACTCTTTGGTGCATAATCGTGAAGGCGGTGAACTGTATATAGCGACTACGCCTTCTTCTCTTACTATCATGAACAGTGGTGAACATCCGTTGGATGGAGAAAAGTTGTTCCGGCGTTTCTATCGCAGTATTGACGGGAAGAAGGATTCTACCGGTTTGGGGCTTGCCATCGCCCGTTCCATTGCTTTGTCCGCCTCTCTCAGTCTGACTTATAAGTGGCAGGAAGGAATGCATCTGTTCTTGCTTGTTAAAGAATCTCAAAAGAAAAGCTAAAGGCGAATATTCCCAAATCTTTCCCGATTCAGTATCGTTATTTGCAGTGTGAATAAAAACAGGAAATAAATTAGTAACACTTAAAAACAATAACGATTATGAAGAAGATTTTATCTATTCTCGTATTGGCTATCGTAGCCGTTCAGTTCGCTTTTGCCGGTGATGTGATTACCAAAGACGTAAAGGAACTTCCATTGACTGCGCGTAACTTTATCAATCAGTATTTCAGTAAACCGCAGATTTCATACATCAAGATAGACAGTGAGTTCCTGTCCAAGAAGTATGAAGTGACACTGACTGATCGCACGGAGATTGACTTCGACAAGAAAGGTAATTGGACGGAAGTAGACTGTAAAAAGAATGCTGTGCCTGCCGCCCTTATCCCAGCTTCTGTAAAAGATTACGTAAAGGCTAATTTCCCTAATGAAATTATCACTAAGATAGAGCGTAAAAGTACGGGGATTGAGGTGGAACTTGCCAATGATTTCTCTTTGAAATTCAATAAGAAAGGACAGTTTGTCAGTTTGGATGACTAATGGAGGGAGAAGATGATGAAAACAAGATTCTTGATGTTAGCGATGATGATGTGCATGACCGCACTGACATTCAGCGCATGCAGTGATGATGATGACGATGATAAGAGTATCGATGTGCCGGAGGCTGTAACACAGGCTTTGAAACAGAAATATCCAAGTGCTACGGACGTAGACTGGAAGCAGAAAAGCTCATATTTTGTAGCCGATTGCTGGCTGGACGGGAAAGATTCGAATATATGGTTTGATGCCAATGGAAACTGGTGGATGACAGAATCGGAAATATATTGGAATGACGTTCCCGGAGCTGTCCAGACTGCATTTAATAATAGCGAATATGCAAACTGGGTACAAGATGATTATTATTTCTTGCTGTATCCGTTGCAACCCATGCAATATGTGATTGAAGTGAAGCAGGGGAATCAGAAGTATCAGTTATTCTATTCGGAAGATGGAGGGCTGATGAATACTGTGAATGTAACGGGAAAGGATGATACGATTTATCCACCGGAAGAGTGAGAAAGTTACAAGCTACAAGCTACGAGTTACAAGTTGCTGCGCTATGTCAGTCTTTAAACTACTAAACACTATCAAGCCGCAAGGACTTGTAGCTCGTAGCTTGTAACTCTCTCACATCGGTCGATAATCTTTTGCCAATCCCCCTTCGCTGGTTTCTTTATAGAGTGAAGGCAGGTCGTTTCCGGTTTCTTTCATTACTTCTACAACCTTATCGAAAGATACACGGTGCATTCCATCGGTGAACGAGGAATAAAGGTTGGCATCCAGTGCACGGGCGGCGGCATATGCATTTCGTTCGATACAGGGGATCTGTACTAATCCGCATACCGGGTCACAGGTCATTCCCAGATGATGCTCTAATCCCATTTCAGCTGCATATTCTATTTGAGCCGGACTACCACCGAATAATTGATTGGCAGCGGCTGAGGCCATAGCACAAGCTACACCCACTTCTCCCTGACATCCAACTTCCGCTCCCGATATAGATGCGTTTGTCTTTACAATGTTTCCTACAAGACCGGCTGTGGCAAGTGCGCGGAGGATGCGGATATCGCTGAAATCGCGGCTCTTTGCCAAATGATATAATACTGCCGGCATCACACCGCAGGAACCGCAGGTAGGTGCAGTAACTATGGTTCCGCCTGAAGCGTTCTCTTCACTTACGGCAAGGGCATAGGCAAATACCAGTCCGCGGGATTGTAGGGATTGTTTGTATCCGCTGGCACGTATATAATAAGTAGAGGCTTTACGACGCAGGTTCAAAGGACCGGGCAATACGCCTTCCTGTTCCAGTCCGCGGCGAACGGCTGCCTGCATGGTTTTCCAGACTTCGTTCAGATAGTCCCAGATATCATCGTTTTCACACTCTTTGACGTATTCCCAATAACTTTTTCCGGTTTTTTCGCACCATTGCAGAATCTCAGTCATGTGGTTCATAGAGTAGATATCAGGAGTGTTGACCGAAGACGCACCATCATTTTCTTCGGCTAAAGCACCACCGCCCACGCTGAATACTGTCCATGAATCTGTTTCATTGCCTGTTGCATCTACAGAAACGAACTTCATCCCGTTGGGATGAAAAGGGAGGAATATTTTCGGTTCCCAGATGATTTCTACCGGAGCGGCGGGTTGCAGAGTGTCGGTAATGGCTATATTGGTCATATGCCCTTTACCGGTGGCGGCAAGACTACCGTATAAAGTAACTTTAAATGAGGAGGCTTCCGGATGTTTTTCCAGAAATAGCTCGGCAGCTTTGCGAGGGCCCATTGTATGGCTGCTTGATGGCCCTGTACCGATACGGTAGAGTTCTTTGATTGATTTCATACTATTTTATTTATAGGTCAACAACTGTAATTCCTGCACCGCCGAATTGCACATGCTCATCGGCAAAGTGTCTGATACCGGGAACTGTTTGCAGGTACTGGCGGATAAGTGTACGCAAAATGCCCGTGCCTGTTCCGTGAAGAATGCGTACGCGGGACATCCCAACGAGGATGGCATCGTCAATAAAGTAGGTCACTGCCTGCAAAGCTTCATCACCCCGCATACCGCGTACGTCGATGTCTTGTTTGAAGTTCAGTTTCTTTTCGTACATACTGTCCTGCGTCTGGTTGCTGACGAATGTGCTTTTGGTAGAGCTGTCTACCTTTTGCGGAACAGTGTTTGTACGCTCCAGACGTTCCACTTTAATGGTAGACTTTATACTGCCGAATGCTATAACGGCATTTTTGCCATTTACTTCCAGAACTTCGCCTACTGAATTCTGTCCTTTTATCTTCACCATCGCTCCCGGTACAATGCTTGCCAGGCGCTCTGCTTCCTGTTTGGCTTTTTGCGCAGCCTGCTCCTGCGCTGATAATCCGTTATCAGTATCTTTTGTTTTCTTTTCTTTCTTACGATTCTGCTTTTCCTGCAATTTCTGCATTTTACGGGCTATTTTCTCCTCCTGTTCTTTAGAGGCAAGAGCTTCCATCGATTGACGGAATTCCGTCAACTCCTGGCGTGCCTGGCGAGTCTTTTCTTTTTCAGCCTGTGCTTCCTTAATGGTACGGATGGTATTCTCAATTCGGGCATTGGCCTCTTGTACCAGTTGTTCTGCTTCTTCCTTGGCTTTTTTAATAATCTCCTTGCGAGATTTTTGTAAGTCCTCCATTTCTGCCTGATAACGGGAGATGGTGTCTTCCATATGTTTCTCGCGTTGGCGGATGGTCTGGCGTTTGCCTTCCCAATATCGCTTGTCGCGTACAATGTCTTGCAGGTATTTATCAGCATTGATGTATTCACTGCCCACAATTTCGGATGCGTCGGCAATAACATCTTCCGGAAGACCAATCTTTCTGGCTATTTCTACGGCAAATGAACTTCCGGGGTTACCGATCTGAAGTTGGAATAATGCCTGCATCAGGTGGCGGTCATATAGCATAGCTCCATTTACTACCCCTTCATGGTCTTCGGCAAAGTGCTTCAGATTCTGGTAGTGTGTAGTAATAACACCGAAAGTTAACTTTTGGTTGAAACGTTTCAGTACGGCTTCGGCTATGGCACCGCCGATTTGCGGTTCTGTTCCGCCGCCGAATTCATCGATCAGGATGAGGCTGCGTTCATTGCAGTTCTTCATCATTATCTTCATATTGGTAAGATGAGAAGAATAGGTACTCAAATCATCTTCAATGGATTGCTCGTCACCGATGTCAATGAATATGCTGCTGAAAATACCCGCATGGCTGCGTTCGTGCATGGGAATGAGCATACCACATTGCAGCATATACTGCAATAATCCTACTGTTTTGAGACAAACGGACTTACCACCGGCGTTTGGACCGGATATAATCAATATGCGCTGTTTCTCGGTTAGTTCTATATCGAGGGGAACTACCTTCTTTCCATGTTTGGAGAGGGAGAGTTGCAGTAACGGATGGACTGCCATGGTCCAATCCAGTAAGCGCGTATTCTCAAGTGCGGGTTTTATACCGGATATTTGCAGGGCAAACAAGCTCTTGGCACGGATAAAGTCTATCTCGGCAAGGAATTCGTAAGACTGCAATACCTCGGGAATAGAAGGACGCAGCAGATTGGAGAATTCCACCAGAATACGGATAATCTCTCTACGCTCATCTCCTTCCAGTTCACGTATACGGTTGTTGGCTTCCACTACCTCGGCAGGTTCTATGAACACGGTTTTTCCACTTGCCGATTCATCATGCACGATACCTTTTATCTTCCGTTTCAATCCCGGAGCAACCGGAATTACCAGACGTCCGTCACGCATAGTAGGAGTAACATCTTTGTCTACCACACCTTCGGATTGGGCGTTGCGCAGGATACCATTCAATGAACGGGAAATACTGTTCATGGTGTTTGTCAATTCCCGGCGGATACGTGCCAGTTCGGATGAAGCATTGTCTTTTATCTTTCCGTAAGGTGAAAGTATATTATTTATCTTCTGGATCAATTGCGGGAATGCCAGGATATCTTTGGCGAGATTCCGAAGGCAAGGGTAGGGGGAATCTTCCTCCTCCATATCTTCTTTTTCCAGAAAGCGTACGATGTCCCGTATCGTTTCCAGCGAACGGCGTAGGTCGAAAAGTTCCTGTTCGTCCAGATACATTCCTTCCACGCGTATCCGTTTGAGGGATGGACGAACGTCGAAAAAATACTGTGCGGGGAAGTTGTCCTCTTCCTGTATGATGCGTACGAATTCAGTCACGAGGTTCAGGCGCTCCTCCACTTCCTCAAAGTGATCGGAGAATGCCATATCGGTAACTCGTTCGGCGCCTAACGTACTAAGGCATTTTTCACTTAGTAACTGGCGTATTTGGTCGAAACCTATTTTATATTCAAAGTTCTGCGGGTATATCATGTTGCAAAAGTACAATTTATTCGTGAAAAAAATAGCAGGAAGTTTGTAGATTTAAAAATGATTTGTACCTTTGCACCGCTTTAAGAGAAAAGCACTTCTTGAAAGAGGAGTTTGGAGAGGTGGCAGAGTGGTCGATTGCGGCGGTCTTGAAAACCGTTGTACTGCGAGGTACCCGGGGTTCGAATCCCTGTCTCTCCGCTAAAAGCAGCTAAATAATGGCTGCTTTTTTATTAAAAATACTTACCGGAATATACAAGGAGAGATGCTCGAGTGGTTGAAGAGGCACGCCTGGAAAGCGTGTATACCCCTAAAGGGTATCCGGGGTTCGAATCCCCGTCTCTCCGCAGGTTGATAACCCGTTTTTATTATCTCTTTCTACTACTTTCCCTGATTTGCAGATTTGTCGGAATGATTACTTGTCTGACTGTACTATCCCCTTTGATTTGGTCTATTAATAAACGACAAGCCGTTTCTCCCATTTTATAGGTCTGATGTGATACTGCCGATAGTTTTGGTTCTACATAGTTGGCATGTTGTTCGTCTGTATAACCGATGATAGCTATATCTTCCGGAATGCGAAGGCCGTGACTTTTAATAACTTCTATGGCGGCAAAGGCTAATGTGTCATTCATGGCAAGAATGGCATCGGGAGGTTGGGGTAGGGATAATAAGGCTTCCGTCGCTATTTTGCCCTCTTCATAATCTATTTTCCGACAGATTACCAGTTCTTTTTCAATGGGAATACGATTGTCACGAAGAGCTTCCAGGTAACCGTGTTTTCTTTTTGTCACAATATCCAAATGGTTAGCTCCTCCTATGAAAGCCACTCGTTTACTACCTGTATCCAATAAATGTTGGGTAGCCATTTGTGCCGATTGCACTCCATCTGCTACTACCGAAGAAAACTGGTCGGTCAGGCAAACACGGTCGAAGAGGATGAGTGGCATATTAATGTCCTTCAGGGCAGCAAGATGAGCATAATCTGTAGTTTCTTGGGACAGACAGGCAATGATACCCTCCACCCGCATATTGACTAAATTCTCAATGTTCCTTTTCTCATATTCGTAGGATTCATGTGAAGTGGTGATGATAACAAAGTATCCGTTGTCCACTGCCATATTCTCTATCCCGTTCAGGATGGATGCGAAGAAATGGGTAACGATATCCGGTACGACAACTCCAATGATACGCGGGGTGTTTTTTCGCAGACTCATGGCAAAAGGGTTGGGGCGGTAATTCATTTCTTTTGCCAGCTTCTTGGCTTTAGCGCAAAGCTCACTGCTAATTTCAGGACTGTCTTTTAGTGCCCTGGATACAGTGGGGATGGATACGCCTAATGCTTGGGCGAGATCTTTTAATGAAGTATGTTTCCGATATTCCATGTTTTAAGTCTGCTATATTAGATTCGTTTACAAAGAAAACACATTCCCCGATAAAAGACAGTATAGAAGGATGTTTTTTTTACGTAAACCATTACGTGTTGTTTTCGCTTCTTATATGCTGTCCTGAATTTATTCTTGTCCTATTTTTGTCGCATCTAAAAACTTTTAAATTTAATTAGTTATGCAATACCATGAAATCGGAAAGACAGGGATGAAAGTATCATCTCTCAGTTTTGGAGCTTCTTCTTTAGGAGGGGTTTTCCATGATGTTAAAGAGAAAGAAGGAATTGAGGCTGTGTTTACTGCTGTCGAATCGGGCATGAATTTTATAGATGTCTCCCCTTATTATGGGCATTATAAAGCAGAGACTGTTTTAGGAAAAGCTTTGAAAGATATTCCACGTGACCGGTATTATCTTTCTACCAAAGTGGGACGTTATGGAAAAGATGGTGTCAATACTTGGGATTACTCTGCAAAGCGTGCGGTAGAAAGTGTATATGAGAGCATGGAACGTCTGAATATCGACTTTATCGATTTGATTAATGTGCACGATATTGAGTTTGCTGATCTGAACCAGGTTGTTAATGAGACATTACCGGCATTGGTAGAACTGCGTGAAAAAGGAGTTGTCGGCCATGTCGGAATCACTGACTTGCAACTCGAAAACCTGAAATGGGTAATTGACCACTCTCCGAGCGGTACGGTAGAATCTATACTCAATTTCTGCCATTATTGCCTGTGCGATGACAAGCTAGCGGATTTTCTTGATTATTTTGAATCGAAGGGAATAGGCGTGATAAATGCCTCTCCGCTATCCATGGGATTGTTGAGTGAACGAGGCGTTCCTGCATGGCATCCGGCTCCGGAACCTTTGGTGGATGCTTGTCGCAAAGCAATGGAACATTGTAAAGCGAGAAATTATCCCATTGAGAAATTAGCTATGCAGTTCTCTGTTAGTAATCCTCGGATTGCGACTACATTGTTTAGTACGGCCAATCCGCTGAATGTGAAAAAGAATGTCTCTTTTATTGAAGAGCCGATTGACTGGACGCTGGTGCATGAAGTACAGGAAATTATTGGGGAACAGCAACGCGTAAGTTGGGCTAATTCGTAAAATACAGCTGTCTATATGGACTATACAATAATTGATGCCCATGCCCATTTATGGTTGCGGCAAGATACGGTGGTGGATGATCTGCCCATTCGTACGCTGGATAATGGACGTTCGTTGTTTATGGGAGAAATCCGCCAAATGGTTCCTCCCTTTATGATGGACGGGGTGAATAGTGCAGAAGTTTTCCTGTCGAACATGGACTATGCGCAAGTGTCTGCCGCTGTCATTACACAGGAATTTATTGATGGTATTCAGAATGAATATCTGGCAGAAGTTATTTCCCGTTATCCCGATCGCTTCTTTGTTTGCGGAATGTGTGAGTTCCGTAAGTCCGGGTTTTTGGCACAGGCAAAAGAGCTCATTGCAAGAGGTTTCAAAGCTATTAAAATTCCGGCTCAACGCCTGTTGCTTAAAGAAGGACGGGTGATGCTGAATAGTGAAGAGATGATGCGGATGTTCCGCTATATGGAAGAACGGGATGTGATGCTTTCCATAGACTTGGCGGACGGAGCAACGCAAGTTCCCGAGATGCAGGAGGTTATTCAGGAATGTCCCCGGTTGAGAATTGCTATCGGGCATTTCGGAATGGTGACACGTCCGGATTGGGAAAAGCAGATACGGCTGGCTCTTCATCCCAATGTGATGATTGAATCCGGAGGAATAACCTGGCTTTTCAATGATGAGTTCTATCCTTTTAAGGGAGCAGTAAAAGCTATACGGAAAGCTGCCGAACTGGTCGGGATGGAGAAACTGATGTGGGGATCGGATTATCCGCGTACTATTACCGCAATCACTTACAAAATGTCGTATGATTTTATAGTGAAATCACCCGATTTGCAGGAAGATGAAAAAAGGCTGTTCCTTGGAGAAAATGCCCGGAAATTCTATGGATTTACTGATCTTCCCGTATTGCCATATATCAAAAACATGTCTGAATAAGAAGATAATAATACGTATGAAAAAAAATACTTATACGATACCTTTGGCGCTGGTCTTCTGCCTTTTTTTCCTTTGGGCAATTAGCAGCAATCTGCTCCCGACAATGATAAGGCAGCTGATGAAAACCTGTGAACTGAACACCTTTGAGGCGTCATTTACCGAAACTGCCTATTGGCTTGCTTACTTCATTTTCCCGATTCCGATAGCTATGTTCATGAAGCGTTATAGCTACAAAGCAGGCATTATTTTCGGTTTATTGTTGGCGGCATTGGGTGGTTTGCTCTTTTTTCCGGCTGCCATGTTGAAAGCCTATTGGGCCTATCTCTGCATATTCTTTATCATAGCTACCGGTATGTGTTTCCTGGAGACTGCTGCCAATCCGTATGTTACCGTTTTGGGTGCGCCCGAAACAGCACCGCGACGGTTGAATCTGGCACAATCTTTCAACGGACTCGGTGCCTTTATCTCTGCTATGTTTCTGAGTAAACTGATTCTGAGTGGCACGCATTATACACGTGATACTTTACCCGTAGATTATCCGGGTGGCTGGCAGGCTTATATACAAGTAGAGACGGATGCTATGAAGTTCCCTTATCTGATGCTGGCTTTGCTGTTGGTGATCATAGCTGTGGTATTTGTATTTTCAAAATTGCCGCAGATAGGAGATGAAAGTAAGACTCCTTCTTCCGGTTCAAAGAAAGAAAAGCTGATTGACTTTGGTGTGCTGAAACATTCACACTTGCGTTGGGGAGTAATTGCGCAGTTCTTTTATAATGGCGGGCAGACAGCGATAAATAGTTTATTCCTTGTCTATTGCTGTTCTTATGCAGGACTTCCGGAAGAAACCGCAACAACTTTCTTCGGACTTTATATGCTTGCTTTCCTTGTAGGGCGCTGGATTGGTACAGGACTGATGGTGAAATTCCGTCCGCAGGATATGTTGTTGGTTTATTCCTTAATGAATATTCTTTTATGCGGAGTGGTAATGATTTGGGGAGGTATGGTAGGATTATATGCTATGCTGGCTATCTCTTTCTTCATGTCTATTATGTATCCTACCCAGTTCTCTCTGGCTCTGAAGGGATTGGGCGACCAGACAAAAAGCGGTTCGGCCTTTCTCGTGATGGCTATTGTCGGTAATGCCTGTCTTCCTCAGCTGACGGCTTATTTCATGCACGCCAATGAGCACATTTATTATGCAGCTTACTGTGTACCGATGATTTGCTTTATATTCTGTGCCTACTATGGCTGGAAAGGTTATAAGGTTATTGATTAAACAATTAATTTCAAATATATAAAATGAAAGCAGTTCAAATAGTCAATCCCTCTGAAATGAAGGTGGTTGAACTTGAAAAACCGGTGGTTGGTGCCGGTGAGGTGTTAGTGAGAATTAAATATGTAGGTTTCTGTGGTTCCGATTTGAACACCTTCCTGGGGCGTAATCCGATGGTGAAGTTGCCTGTAGTGCCGGGGCACGAAGTAGGCGCGGTCATTGAAGAAATAGGTCCGGATGTTCCGGCAGGCTTTGAAAAAGGAATGAATGTGACTCTGAATCCATATACTAATTGTGGTAAATGTGCTTCGTGCCGCAATGGTCGTGTCAATGCCTGCGAACATAATGAAACATTGGGAGTGCAGCGGAATGGCGTGATGTGTGAGTATGCTGTATTGCCTTGGGCTAAAATTATTCCGGCAGGTAATATCTCTCCGCGTGATTGTGCCTTGATTGAGCCGATGAGTGTGGGATTTCATGCCGTTTCGCGCGGTCAGGTGATTGACAATGAATATGTGATGGTCATCGGCTGCGGTATGATTGGTATAGGTGCTATTGTTCGTGCCGCTCTCAGAGGTGCCATTGTTATTGCTGTGGACCTGGATGATGAGAAGTTGGAGCTGGCTCGGAGAATGGGAGCGTCTCATACGGTTAATTCTAAAACGGAAGATGTGCATAGCCGGATTCAAGAGATTACGGAAGGCTTTGGAGCTGATGTTGTGATTGAGGCTGTCGGTAGTCCTGTGACTTATGTAATGGCTGTGGATGAAGTTGCTTTTTCAGGGCGTGTCGTTTGCATTGGCTATGCGAAGAGTGAAGTCGCTTTCCAGACGAAGTGTTTTGTCCAGAAAGAATTGGATATACGTGGTTCCAGAAATGCATTGCCGGCCGACTTTCGTGCGGTAATCAACTATATGAAGGCAGGAACTTGCCCGGTAGAAGAATTAATAACGAAGGTAGCAGTACCTGAAGATGCATTGGAAGCTATGACGGAGTGGGCGGCTAATCCTGGAAAAGTATTCCGTATCCTTGTACAGTTATAAGAGATTTCAAGGTCTTTTAAATAAGGCTTTTTTGAAGTAGAAGAGGGAATAGTTGCTTTTATTTTTTTTTAATTAAAGAATTAAAGGGCGTTCTAAAAGAAGCAGGTAACGATAAAGTGGCGGAAAATTAGCTCCATATTGTGTTGTCCTGCATAAATCCAAATGTCTCTGTAACATAAAGTTGAGCAATGTTTTGTGCCGTTACAAATTAGTAAGAGGATAATTTGTAACGGCACAGTTAACTTCTGTTTTACATTATCTACGATGAAGGAGAAAAAACATTCTAAAAATCACACTGATATTAAGAGCCTGTTTGATTTTTCCAGTTTGAACTAAAAAGCATGTTTCTTTTTTCCTAGAAAATGATTATTTTTAGTTACCACACTTCAAACAATTATGTATTCAGCGAATTTAGAAGAAACACAGTGGCGAGTTATCAAGAAAATATTGAGGGAGCTTTGTTGTAACATCAAAATCATATTAGTCGATGCGGGGTATCGCGGAGAAATTGTAGAGAAGATCAAAAACGTTTATGGTTATATACTTGAAGTCATTGTAAGTGGAGATAAGGTAAACGGCTTTAAACCAATATGAGAAAGGTGAATTGTGGAAAGAACCTTCTTGTGGTACGATAATTATAGAAGATTCTGCCGAAACTATGAACTAGCATTTGATTCGGCAGAGGAAATGGTAAAAATTGCATCTATTAGGATGTTATTGAATAAATTTTAAACAGACTCTTAGTATAATTTAATTTTTAGGACTTACTTAAAATAAACCCCTGCAGTAAACAAATGTACAACAGGGGCTACTATCTATCTATTAAATACTATTGTGGGAATTAAAACTCCACAAAATTCAGGTGGAATTAGCTGTTTTTCTTCTTAGAGAAGAGAAATTATTTGCCTCATCCATAGTTTTTGCTTTGTCAGTTCAGGTACAGGCTTAAATTTAGGGACGCTCTTGGCTTTTATTTTGTTGTTTTTCCAATTTGTCACGTTTTAGGCCATTCTTTGGTGCAAATTTTATATTTGGCACCTATAAATTCAGTACCTTTTGAGCTACCATTACTCCAGCGCCGATAGACGCTGCCTTTCCTGGAAATGATTGTGGTATCACAATACTCTTGTCATTGTCACTGTATCGCATATTGAGATTTGACAATTTCTTGTTTAAGTTTGAAAAAAAGTAATCACCATTCCATGATACACCTCCACCAATTATAATCGCTTTTGGATCAAAGCATTTTTTAAGATCGGCTATTCTAATAGCTAGATTTTTTAATGCATAATCAATAACACGTATACTTAACTCATCATTGTTGCAAGCAGCGTCAAAGACCGCTTTTGCATCAATTCGATTAATGCCTATCGAAGAGAGGATACTTTTCTCGCCCTCATTAATAAATCTAATTGCGTTTTTTGCAATAGCATCTCCGGAAGATGTTGTGGTTAAGCATCCGTATTGTCCGCAAGAACAAAGTGTTTTACTATCTGGTTCGGCAATTACATGTCCAAATTCCCCTGCATATCCATTTTCTCCAATAAACAACTTCCCATTGAGAACAGCGCTAGAACCGATACCATATCCGATATTGATAAAAATGAAATTCTCAAATTCCTTACCATAGCCAAAATAGAATTCCCCTAGCGCCATCAATCGAGTAACATTTTCGTAATATAATGGAAGATTTGTTTTATTAACCAGATATTTGCTTATGTCTAGATTGTGCCAATTGAAAGCTGGAGAGAATTTGATTACTTTATTATCTTTATTTATTAAACCGGCAAATGCAACACCTATGCCTAGGATGTTATTCTTATC
>OHOZ01000630.1_pt1 | contig 20290 bp, 25 predicted proteins | sample 1569931 | NCBI WGS metagenome assembly OHOZ01 (sample SAMEA3879572, study PRJEB24766) | human gut metagenome | biome: human-associated habitat; feature: feces | place: USA | collected 1985/1987
TGCCGCCGTTGCGCTTATGCTGTGTAGATCAGTTCGCTATTCACAATCTCCATAGCCCTGCTTCGGATATTATTCATCCTGCCGACCCACTCCATTTGGTTGTCTGCCTTGAGTTGCTCCGTGACACCTTCCGCCTCGGCCATCTGCTTTACCAGCCGAAGAAACATCTCCTCCGCCTGTCGGTCGATGTCGGCAAGATAACCATTTAACTTGCCGCTTGTAAGAAGGGTCGCATAGCTTGCCCGGCGATGCTCCTTCAGATAGCGCCTGTGGCGCTGCCCCCACACGCCGATGGGCCGCTGTTCTTCTTCGGGCAGTTTCAGATCAGGGAGAAGATAATCCCCAACCCGTGTATAAGTACCGCCCATTTTCTCAAAAATCGTCTTAGCCATCGTTTGTTTCTACCTTTCAAAATCTATATTTTTTCGTCCTGTGCGCTGAGTTTGCTTTCGCTGCTGCTCCTTTTCCTGGGTCTGTGCAATCAGGTTGTCAATCTGCTGACTACCGAGGACTTTCTTCAGAAAGCGGAAATCTTTTAGTTCAGAGCGTAGAACAGTGTTCTCCTCTGCAAGTCGACCATTGCCTGCGGTCAGATGTTCATTCTCCCGGCATAGCCGATCGTTGGTGCTGTTCAGCCTATGGTAGCTGTCCAATGCCATGTAATAGTAATAGAATACCTCTCGAATAATCCCTTTCAGTTTTTTGATTAACGGGGTTGCAAACCGCTGTTTGTAGGTCTTGGCCGTCATCAGCGTGGGCGGTTCAGGAAGTTGAAACTCCGTGTCCGTTTTAATCCGCTGCTCCAGCTTTTCAATAGACTGCATGCCCTGATCGAAATTTGTGATCCGCTTCTGCACTGTTTCCAGCTCGTCCTGCTTTTCGGTCAGTACGGTATCCAGTGCAGCAATCTCTTTCTCCCGTTCCTGCTTTTTATAGTCCAGAACAGAAAGGTGCTTTTCGTGGGTGCCTTTCTGCTCCCACTGAATGTCATACCGCTCCATCACGGCGGCAAGCCGCTCCTTTTCGGACTGTACCCACTGCGCCCACTCGGTCGCACCTCGTGTGCCGCCCTTGAAGCCTTGCGCTGCCAGCGCCTGCTTCAGCGACACACGGGTGTCAAGCCCTCGCTTGCTCCCGGTGGTAAAGGGGACAAAATCAATGTGGATGTGGGGTGTAGCTTCGTCCATATGCAGATGCGCCGAGAACACCCGAAGGTTAGGATTGCGCTCCTGAAAGTCCTGATAATACTTGTCCTGTACGGTTAGTGCCAGCTCCGCATACTCGCCGGTGGCGCTCATATCCTCCTTGTTTCCGATTTGCAGGATGATCTCGTGGAAGGGCTTCTCCTGATTGCCGGGACGGATTTTCTCGTAGTAATTTGAAATGCGTCTATCTGCACGGGCCTGCTTCTCGTTGTAGCGTTTCAGGGCTTCGTCGAAAAGCTGATGGTACACGGCCTGGATGCGCTCATTGCAGTAGTCAATATTCAGGTGTGTGCGGTTTCCATCCACATTCTCCGCCCGAAATTTGCGGCTGTTGTGATTGACAGATCCTTTGCCAACCTCGACGCTGATCGTTCTCTTCATAAAATATCACTTCCTTTCGCCCTCCGGCCGCAGCCGGGGTTCTGTTACTCTTGTCAAGAGTAACGCAAAAGCACTTTTGACAGCCTGCAGCCATCAAAAGATGCTATTGCGCTCTCCGAGGGGGCTATGGGGCGTTGCCCCGGCAACTGCGGTTGCCTCCCCAGCAGGGCTGCCCTTTGAAAAGGTCACCCTGCACCCTGCCGAAACTTCTGTGACGGTGTGTGACGATGGTGACGGTATTTTTGATACCGCACACACTCATAGAAATATCGTCACACCGTCACATATCGTCACGACCGCTCTGCCGCTGCAAGCTTTACAGTGCGCTCGTTCCGATTGCGGCTGCTTTCATATCGGATGCCATATTCATTCAGCAGCCGTCCGGCGTTGACATTTAGTCGCCTTGTCAGAGCATTGGGCTTCATATCCACGCCGAGAATCGACGCAAGTTCCGTGGGCGTTCCTGCCCACTCCTTACCACCCGAAGAAAGAAAAGCCGAAACCTGTTCCAGCAGCGGCTCCGGCGGCGCTTTCCAAAGTTCCGTTTCCACACGCTCCAGCTCCCACGCAAGGGTTTCCTCGTTGCGGAAAAGGTGCAGCCGTTGATCCGGCTGGTCTCTGCCGGACACATCAAGGCAAGCAGCGTTGCCGGTGCGTTTTTCCTTGATGAGCAGAAACGCTCCGTCTGCTGCACCCAGCAGACCGTTGGTGCCAGAAATCATATCAAACTTATCGTCTGACTGCTGCTTTCTGGTGTGATGGACTAGAAGCAGGCAGATACCATAGCTATCCGCCAGCGCCTTCAACCGAGTGATGATCTGATAGTCGTTGGCATAGCTATAGTTTTCCCCGCCGACTTCCCGCACCTTCTGAAGTGTGTCTATGATGATAAGGGCAGTGTCCGGATGTTCCCGCAGAAAATTGGTAAGCTGCTCGTCCAGACCGCTGCCAAGTTGACCGGCCGAAACAGAGAAGAACAGGCTCTCGTTTTCTGCCGTGCCGAACATCCGATAGGAACGCTCCTGCAAGCGGCGGTAATCGTCCTCAAGGGCGAGATACAGCACAGTGCCTTTGTGGACTGGATAATTCCACAACGGTGTGCCGGTGCTGATATGATAGGCGAGCTGAGTCATCAGAAAGCTCTTACCAAGCTTCGGAGCGCCGACAAAAAGGTAAGTACCTCGGTAGAGCAGACCGTCCACAAGGGGCGGTTTGCTCTGGTACACATTGTCCAGCAGTTCAGACATTGACACGGTTTTCAGGTAGGACGGGTCCATCATTCGCAGAATTTCTCTCTGCATTTCATCAAACCCCTTGAAATCTGTGTCAAAATCGGTTAAACTATTGTTCGCAAGGTTTCGGGATGACTGCTCCGTATCTGCGCCAACAGATACATTCGGAGCGGTCATTTCTTTTTCTTTGGTCATTCGGATTTCTCCTTCATTCCGCCGAGAATATCGGCGATCATTTCAATTAGGTCAAGCAGTTCATCATTGACTGTGCCACCAGCCTCGATGCGCTGCAATTCTGCAAATACCTCCGCAAGCTGATTCCGCAGCGTCTTGAATACTCTGGGGTTTCCCTGCACCACTACATCCCTGTGGGTGAGCCGCCGGGTGATATAGTCCTGCTTGGTCAGCCCGGAGAGCTGCACATAGCGTTCGATTTGAGCATTTTCCTCCGGTGACACCCGAAAAGCAATCGTTTTACTGCGCCAGCGATTATGCTCGTCCCTGTTCTTCAATGACATCGTTTACACCGTCCTTTCTGAATTGATTGAGCTTGTCTGCCATATCGCTTTGTGTAGAGGGGAATAGGTGAGCGTAGTTATAAGTGATATTGATGCTTTCGTGTCCTACCCGGTCAGCAATCGCTACCGCCGAATATCCCATTTCAATCAGAAGCGAAATATGGCTGTGTCTCAAATCGTGGATTCGGATCCTCTTGACCCCCGCAGCCTTGGCGCCTCTGTCCATTTCGTGATGAAGATAGCTTTTTGTGACTTCAAACAGACGGTCATTCTTGCCGATTCGGTAGAGCTGTTTCATATAATCCTGCATTTCTTCACAGAGAAACTCCGGCATTTTGATTGTCCGGTTGCTCTTCGGCGTTTTCGGGTCTGTGATGATGTCTCGACCACCAATGCGCTGATAGGATTTGTTGATTGTGACTGTCTGCCGGTTAAAATCGAAATCCGCTGGGGTTAGCGCCAGCAGCTCGCCCTCCCGGATGCCGCACCAATACAGCATTTCAAAGGCATAGAAAGAAACAGGCTTGTCCATCATTTCTTCGGAAAATTTCTTGTATTCCTCCTGCGTCCAGAAAAGCATCTCTCTTGCTTTGGCCTTTCCCATATTGCCGACCTTAGCGGCGGGATTGTCTTTCAGCCCGTAGAATTTCACAGCGTGATTGAAAATTGCGCTGAGCTGATTGTGCAGGGTTTTGAGATATACTGGCGAATACGTCTCTCCGCTCTTATCCAGACATTTGATCATCTCATTTTGCCAAGCGATAATGTCTTTGGGCTGGATCGAGTTCATTTTCCGCTTGGCGAAGTAGGGAAGCAGTTTGGTGCGGATGATATGCTCCTTGGTGTGCCAAGTGTTCTCTTTCAGCCGGTTCTTCATATCGGCTGTGTAGGTGTCGATAAAGCTCTCAAAGGTCATATCCAGATCGGCTTCCACCTTGTGGAGCTGTTCCCGCTCCCAAGCAAGAGCTTCTCGTTTGGTTGGAAAGCCTCGCTTCGTAGACTGGTGGACTTTGCCCTGCCAATCCGTAAAACGGTAGTAGACTCTCCAAGTGTTGTTCTTGGTATCTTTGTAAACTGACATTTTTACCTTTCTTTCTGAACGGCACCGTAACAGGTGCGTTCCATAAAATATTGCTTGTTGACTCGCCCCGAAATTGTGAGAAAACCTTTGTTTTTCAGCTCCTCATTCAGCTTCTGGACGATTTTGTAGGCATAGGATTTGGAAATGCCCAATTCCTGCGCAACTTCGTCCACTCTCATAAAGCTTATGTTTTCCATTTCATCACCCCCTTTCGTTTTGATTGTTGGAAAATTTTTTGACCACATTATGCTTTGCCCAAGCGGGTACGCCATTACCGTGACGCACGACGGTTATTCTGTTGTCCGCAAATAGCCTAACGCTATTTGCTATTATACTAAGCGAATTTGCTATTGTCAAGTGGTGTATGGAAAAATATTTAGCTTTTTTGTTTTTGCTATCTTGACACGACCTAAATTCATATGCTATGCTGATTGCACAGTATAAAAATGAGGAGCGTAATTGCTATGGCAATCGGTGAGAGAATTCGATTCTTCCGCAAGTTGCGGGGAATGACACAAAAATATTTGGGGCAGGTAGTCGGCTTTCCGGAAAAAACTGCCGACATCCGTATGGCGCAGTATGAATCCGGCAGCAGAACGCCCAAGGCAGAGCTGACGGCGAACCTCGCAGCTGCACTGGGGGTATCGCCGCTGGCACTGTCCGTGCCGGACATCGACAGCTATCTCGGTCTGATGCACACCCTGTTCTCCTTAGAGGATCGTTACGGTCTGACAGTAGAAACAGGCGAAAACGGCATTTCTTTGCGTGTTGACCCCCGGAAAGGGAAGGATGCCGCCGTTTTTTCCGAAATGCTTGCTGCGTGGGCACAGCAGGCGGAAAAGCTCCGCAAAGGAGAAATCAGCCGGGAGGACTATGATCAGTGGCGTTACAATTACCCGCGGTATGACAAGACTTCCGGCTATGTGCAAGTGCCATCCCAGCAACTCAGTGACGCTATGGTAAAAGCCTTCAAGCATCGTTTGAAAAAGGACTAATCCCACAAACGCAAAAGAGCTATCTGACCTCTTTAACAGAAATCAGATAGCTCTTTATTCTTGGATAATCTTAAAATGTTGTCATTTTGTTGTCACGAGGTAATTCCGTAACGCAAAAGTCCGGCATTTTCAAGACTTTTCAGCCTTTCGGGGATTATTCCCACTCAATGCTCGCCGGCGGCTTGGTCGTCACGTCCAGCACGACGCGGTTCACATGCGGCACCTCATTGACAATCCTTGCGGAAATCGTGCGCACGACGTCGTACGGGATGCGCGCCCAGTCGGCGGTCATGAAGTCGTCCGTCGTGACCGCGCGGATGGCGACGGTGTAGTCGTACGTCCGCTCGTCGCCCATGACGCCCACGGAGCGGATGCCCGTCAGGACGGTGAAATACTGGTGGATATCGGCGTCCAGACCGGCCTTGGCGATTTCCTCGCGCAGCACCGCGTCGCTCTCGCGGACAATCTCCACCTTTTCCGGGGTCAGGTCGCCGATGACACGAATCGCCAGACCGGGGCCGGGGAACGGCTGACGCCAGACAAGATCGTGCGGGAGACCCAGCGTTTCGCCCAGCGCGCGCACTTCGTCCTTGAACAGCATCCGCAGCGGCTCAATCAGCTGTGTGAAGCCGAGTTCCTTGGGCAGGCCGCCGACGTTGTGGTGGCTCTTGATGACCGCCGCGCCCGTCGCCTGACCACTCTCGATAACGTCCGGGTAAATCGTGCCCTGCGCGAAGTAGTCCAGCTTGCCGAGCTTTTCGGATTCCGCCTTGAATACTTTCAGGAAGTCACGACCGATAATCTTGCGCTTCGTTTCGGGGTCGGAAACGCCCTTCAAATCCTCATAGAAGATTTTGCTGGCGTCGGACGCAACCAGACGCACGGGGAAAGTGTGCGTGAACACATTCACCACCTGCTCGGTTTCGCCCTTGCGCATGAAGCCGTGGTCAACGTAGACGCAGGTCAGGCGGTCGCCGATGGCCTTATAAATCAGCGCCGCCGCGACGGAGGAGTCCACGCCGCCGGAAAGTCCCAGCAGCACCGTGCCCTTGTCGCCCACGATTTCGCGGATGTTGGCAATCGCCGTCTGCGCGTAGGTTTCCATCGACCAGTCGCCCACGCAGCCGCAGATATTCAGGAAGTTCTCGATGACCGCGCGTCCCTCGTCGGAGTGGGTCACTTCCGGATGGAACTGCACGCCGTAGATGCGCCGGTCGTCGTTCGCCATCGCCGCAACGGGGCAGTTCGTGCTGTGCGCAATCGGGTGGAAACCAGCCGGGCACTTCTTCACCTGATAGGTATGGCTCAGCCAGCAGGAGGAAGCATCCGACATGCCGGAGAGCAGGCTCGTCTTATCGTCCATCGTCACGGTGATTCGGCCATACTCGCGCTGTGCCGCCTTTTCCACCGTGCCGCCCAGCAAATACGCCGTCAGCTGCATTCCGTAGCAGATGCCCAGCACCGGCACGCCCAGCTGATACACGCCCTCGTCGCAGCGGGGTGCATCCTGTTCCAGCACGCTCGCCGGGCCGCCGGAGAGAATCACGCCCACGGGGTTCTGCGCGCGAATCGTCTCCAGGCTCGCGTCATAGGGCAGGACGCAGGAATACACATGGCATTCGCGCACGCGCCGCGCAATCAGCTGCGTGTACTGTCCGCCGAAATTCAGAATGACGATTTTCTGTGTTTCCGCCATTGATTGATTTCCTCCACTATTTCTTTCCCTGTTTCAAACTGAAAAGCAGCACCGAATTTTGATACGATGCTACCTTATATTGTGCCACATTTCCGCCGTGAAAGCAAGCCCCTGCACGGCTTTTTTTCCTGCCGGCTGATTAGTTTACACGTTAGCCTTACATTGTTTCCTTTCATTGTTCCTTTCGGTGAAAATTCCGCCATATTTATCAGCTTTTTTCTTCTTTTGCCGCTTGACAAGGGCATTTTTCCGGGTTATAATACCCATATACCTAACTGTTAAGCTAACAGGAAGAGAGGACTGCTTCATGTTTCGTCAGGATTGTTCGCACCATCTGCTTACGACCATTCTGCCCTTCTGGGAGAACCTGACCGATTGGGAGCGCGGCGGCTGGTTCGGCTATGTGAATCATGACCTGTCCGTGGAGCGCGGGGCACACAAGGGCTGCATCCTCAACAGCCGCATTCTGTGGACATTTTCGACGGCGGCGCGGGTGACGGGCGATAAGTCCCTGCTGCGCTATGCGCGCCATGCGTTCGCATTCCTGCCGCATTTTGAGGATACCGAGCGCGGCGGCGTGTACTGGTCGGTGACGGCGGACGGTGAGCCGCTGGACAAGACAAAGCACACCTATTGTCAGGCATTCGCGATTTACGGCTTGGCGGCGTACATGCGCGCCATCGGCGAAAGCGACCCGGATTACATCCCCGCGTGCGACAAGGCGATGGCGCTTTTCCGCCTGATTGAGACGAAGTGCAGCGACGCGGGCGGCTACGGCGAGGCCTACGAGCCGGATTTCACCCCCGTCGGCAACGAGAAGCTGTCCGACAACCCGAAGCTGATGGAGCGCCACGAGACGGCGTCCCGCACGATGAACACGCTGCTGCACGTTTTGGAGGGCTATGCGGAATTATACCGCGCCGTGCCGAACGAAGCTGTGCGCCGCGCCGGAGAAGTCTGCTTAGAGCGCTTCCTGAACGTGATGTACAATCCGGGCAAGCGCCGCTTGGAGGTCTTCTACGACCGCAATTATCGCTCTTTGCTGGACATGCAGTCCTTCGGGCACGACATTGAGGCCTCGTGGCTGATTTGGGACGCGGCAGAGACGCTGCTGCCCGAATCAAGCCGTGCGCCGTATCTGCACATGTGCCTGACGCTGGCGGAAGCTGTCCGCGAACGCGCATTCACCGACCACGGCTTGGAGAACGAAGTCGTCGAGGGCAAAGTTGACCACACGCGTGTCTGGTGGGTACAGGCGGAGACGGTGCTGGGCTTCCTGAATGCCTACGAGCTGACAGGTGCATCCACTTGGCTGAGGCAGGCGGAAGCGCAGTTTGCCTACATCCGCCGCGCCTTCGTTGACCCGCGTCCGAACAGCGAGTGGTTCTGGTCGCTGACCGAATCAGGCATCCCGACGGACAAGCCGATTGTGGAAGAGTGGAAGTGTCCGTACCACAACAGCCGCATGTGCCTGCGGGTGATGGAGCATCTGGCGTAATGTTCCATCGGCTATCGCGCTGATGCTTGCATTCATGCTGTTTTTACCTTTCTGAATGTGCTTTCGCCTTGCGCAGGGGGTTCGCTCCTGCGGGAGCGACAAGGGGGCAATGGAAACAGACGAAGTCTGCGGTCGCCCCCTTGACCCCTTCGGGCGCACCGCCATGTTTCTTGATTATTATTGGAAGTTTTTTAGTTACTGTCCAGCTTTTTTCCCCGGATTTTATTCTTTTGCCCAAGGAGATAACCACCATGTACGCATTTATCGAAGGTCGCGTGTGCGAAAAAACGACCAATTCCTTAGTCCTTGAAGCTGGCGGCATCGGCTATCAGCTCAACTGCTCCATGACCACCTTGCAGGAAGCGCCGCCGATGGGCGAGAAAATGCGCTGCTATACCTACCTTTCCGTCCGCGAAGACGCGATGGAACTCTTTGGCTTCGCAACAAAGGAGGAAAAGCAGCTCTTCCTTTCGCTCACGGGCATCAGCGGCGTCGGCGCAAAAACCGCGCTCGGTCTGCTCGGCGCCATGCCCCTGCGCGACTTGAACCTCGCGATTCTGCTGGGGGACGTCAACGCTCTCTCCCGCGCGCCGGGCATCGGCAAAAAGACGGCGCAGCGAATCGCGCTGGAACTCAAAGATAAGGTCACGCAGGCGGATATCAATCAGCCGACGGGCAAGGCGGCCACGCCGACATCAGGCGCGGCGGCGGATAATTTCGCCGAAGCCATCGAGGCGCTGACGGCGCTGGGGTACTCCGCCATCGAGGCGCGCGATGCCCTGTCGCATGTGGAGGAAAAGGATGCCCCGGTGGATGAACTGATTCGGCTGGCGCTGCGCGCAATGGCGGGAATGTGAGGATAAAAAGTGGAAGAAAGATTGGTGACGGGCGACTTTCAGCCCGAAGACAGCGCGGTGGAGACGACATTGCGCCCGCATACCCTGCGGGAGTACGTCGGTCAGCAGGCGGTCAAGGACAGCCTGAGCATCTACATTCAGGCGGCGCTTACCCGCCATGACGCGCTGGATCATATGCTGCTCTATGGCCCGCCCGGTCTGGGCAAGACGACGCTGGCGACCATTGTCGCGGCGGAAATGGGGCAGAACATCCGCGTTACGTCCGGCCCGGCGATTGAGCGTCCCGGCGACCTCGCGTCAATTCTGGCGAACCTCAATCAGGGGGACGTGCTGTTCATCGACGAAATTCACCGCCTCTCCCGCTCGGTGGAGGAGGTGCTGTACCCCGCGATGGAGGATTTCGCCATCGACATCATGATTGGCAAAGGCCCGACCGCGCGGTCGATTCGCGTCGCCGTGCCAAAATTCACGCTCGTTGGCGCGACAACCCGTGCGGGTCAGCTGTCCGCCCCGCTGCGCGACCGCTTCGGCATTCTTTTCCGGCTGGAAATGTACAAGCCGGAGGAACTGGCGCAAATCGTCCGCCGAAGCGCGTCGATTCTGGAGATTGACGCGGAGGACGCAGGTATCATGGAGATTGCGCGCCGAAGCCGCGGTACGCCGCGAATCGCAAACCGGATGCTCAAGCGCGTCCGCGACTACGCGCAGGTGCGCGGCGGCGGCGTCATCAGCCTCGATGTCGCGCGGGAGGCGATTGCCATGCAGGGCGTGGACGAGCTGGGACTGGATAAGGTAGACCGCGCCGTCCTCGGCACGATGATGGACAAGTTCGGCGGCGGCCCGGTCGGGTTGGACACCCTCGCGGCGATAACCGGCGAGGATGCCGTGACCATTGAGGACGTCTACGAACCGTACCTGATGCAGCTTGGCTTCCTGATGCGCACGCCGCGAGGGAGAATGTGCACGCCCGCCGCGTGGGAGCACATGAAGCGCACGCCGCCGGGGCAGGGGAACGATAATCAGCTGAAAATGGAGCTGTGAGCATGAAATGTGAAGAAAGAGAAGTAATTTGCAGGGATGGACGCGCAGCTCTGCTTCGCTCTGCACACCCGGATGATGCGGCGGAGATGGTTCGCTTTCTGTTGGACGTTTGCGGTGAGACAGAGTTCCTGCTGGCGTACCCGGAGGAACGGCAAAGCCTGACCGATGAGGGCGAGCGGACGTTTCTGACGAGGCTTACAGCGGATGACAACGAACTGATGCTGACCGCGTGGGTGGACGGGCAGCTGGCGGGCGTGGCGAATATCAACTTTTCCACGCGACTGAAAATGCGCCACCGTGCGAACGTCGCTATCAGCATCCGCCGCGCCTACTGGCGTCTTGGGCTTGGGACGGCAATGCTGACGGAGTTAGTGGACGTGGCGAAAGCGCGCCCAGAGGTTCGACAGGTCGAGCTGGAATTCATCGAGGGCAACAGCCGCGCACAGGCACTGTACGAGAAGGTCGGCTTCCGCGTCGTCGGCGTCCACCCGGACGCTTTTGTGCTGAAAGACGGCGCGATGAAAAATGCGTATTTGATGCAATTGAAAATAAGGTGAATTGTTATGAAAACATCCGATTTTGATTATGAATTGCCCGAAGAACTGATTGCGCAGACCCCGGTCGAACCGCGCGACCACAGCCGCCTGATGGTGGTGCATCGCGCGACGGGCGAGCGCGAGGACAAGCATTTCTACGATATTATTGACTATTTGAAGCCGAACGACGCGCTGGTCATCAACGAGACGAAGGTCATCCCGGCACGTCTGCTGGGCGAGAAGGAAGATACGGGCGTGCCGGTGGAGGTGCTGCTGCTGCGCCGGAAAAATCAGACGGACTGGGAGGCGCTTGTCCGCCCCGGACGCCGCCTGAAGCCCGGCACGACGTGTGTTTTCGGCGGCGGACTGCTCAAATGCGAGATTCTGGAAAGTGTGCCGGAGATCGGCGGGCGCATCGTCCGTTTCCATTATGAAGGCGTTTTCGAGGAACTGCTCGACCGGCTGGGCGAGATGCCGCTGCCGCCGTATATCCACGAAAAGCTGGCGGATCAGAGCCGCTATCAAACCGTTTACGCCAAAAATGAAGGGTCTGCCGCTGCACCGACGGCAGGTCTGCACTTCACGCCGGAGCTGCTCGAACGCATCCGCGCCAAGGGTGTGACCATCGTGCCGGTGACGCTGCACGTCGGGCTGGGGACGTTCCGCCCGGTTCAGGTGGAAGATGTTGACAAACATGTGATGCACAGCGAGTGGTATCAGGTGACGGAGGAGGCGGCGAACACGCTCAACGCCATCCGAGCTGGCGGTGGACGGCTGATTTGTGTCGGCACAACGTCCGTGCGCACGATTGAAACGGTTGCGACGGAGGACGGCATCGTGCACCCCGGCGCGGGCGACACGGCGATTTTCATTTATCCCGGCAAGAAAATTAAGGCGGTGGATGCCCTGATTACCAATTTCCACCTGCCGCAGAGCACCCTGCTGATGCTCGTCAGCACCTTCATGGGGCGCGAGACGGCGCTGGACGTTTACCGCGAAGCTGTACAGAAAAAGTACCGCTTCTTCAGCTTCGGAGACGCGATGTTCATCGAATGAACCAAAAATCACAGACAAATTTCGGACAGTTTTTCAGTACGAACAAACTTTTTTCATAATCGCGCTGAAAAATTGTCCGAAAGGCTTGACAATCCGGTCTTAAATGTTTACAATATACCTTGTCTGACAAGTCTGGTTAGGCTTGATGCGGGACATGCAGGCGTAGTTTAGTGGTAAAACTCCAGCTTCCCAAGCTGGCCTTGTGGGTTCGATTCCCATCGCCTGCTCCACAACCGCATCTGCCGCCGGAAAGCAGCGAAGATACCTTCGCAGTTTTACGCGAACATAAAGGAGGAAATTCCAATGGCTAAGGAACGTTACGAGCGCAAAAAGCCCCACGTTAACATCGGCACCATCGGTCACGTTGACCATGGCAAGACGACCCTGACCGCCGCCATCACCATGACGCTGTCCCAGAAGGGCGAAGCGCAGGCGATGCGTTATGACGAAATCGACAAGGCGCCGGAAGAAAAGGCCCGCGGCATCACGATTAACACCGCTCACGTTGAGTACGAGACGGCTACCCGCCACTACGCTCACGTGGACTGCCCCGGCCACGCTGACTATGTTAAGAACATGATTACCGGTGCTGCCCAGATGGACGGCGCTATCCTGGTTGTGTCTGCTCCCGACGGCCCGATGCCCCAGACCCGTGAGCACATCCTGCTCGCCCGTCAGGTTGGCGTGCCGTACATCGTGGTCTTCATGAACAAGACCGACATGATGGACGACGAAGAGCTGCTGGAACTGGTCGAAATGGAAATCCGTGAACTGCTGAGCAGCTACGATTTCCCGGGCGACGAGATCCCGATCATCAAGGGTTCTGCCCTGAAGGCTCTGGAATATGTCGCCAACGGCGGCACCGACGTGGACAACGCGCCGGAGTGCAAGTGCATTTGGGAACTGATGGATGCGGTTGACCACTACATTCCGGAACCCAAGCGTGCGACCGACCAGCCCTTCCTGATGCCTGTTGAAGACGTGTTCTCCATCTCTGGCCGCGGCACTGTTGCCACCGGTCGTGTGGAACGCGGCACGGTCAAGGTGTCCGACACGGTTGAAATCGTCGGCCTGATGGACAAGCCGAAGTCTACCGTCGTTACCGGCGTGGAAATGTTCCACAAGCTGCTGGATCAGGCGGAAGCGGGCGACAACATCGGTGCTCTGCTGCGCGGCATTCAGCGCAACGAAATCGAGCGTGGTCAGGTTCTGGCCAAGCCCGGCACGATTCATCCGCACACGCACTTCATCGGTCAGGTTTACGTCCTGACGAAGGAAGAAGGCGGCCGTCATACCCCGTTCTTCAACGGCTATCGTCCGCAGTTCTACTTCCGTACCACCGACGTGACCGGCAACATCAAGCTGCCCGACGGCACGGAGATGGTCATGCCCGGTGACAACATCGACATGGAAATCACCCTGATTACCCCCATCGCTCTGGAGCAGGGCCTGCGCTTTGCTATCCGCGAAGGTGGCCGCACGGTTGGTTCCGGTGTCGTTGCTAAGGTCATCGAGTAATCCGCATTTTCAGGCGAAGCGCCGGTTGTGACGACCGGCGCCGCCTTCCCACGGATTTGTGATCCTGTCAGTTGAACTTCAGGATGATAAAACCGCATATTGCAATGGCAGGAGGTGTCCCACGTGGCAAATGCCGCCCGTACCAAGGTGTGTCTGGCCTGCACGGAGTGCAAGCAGCGCAACTACAACAACATGAAGAACAAGAAGAACACCCCGGATCGCATCGAGCTGAAGAAGTATTGCCCCTTCTGCAAGAAGCATACGGTTCATCGCGAGACGAAGTAAGCGCACCGACAACGTAAGGATGTGATAACGATGGCAGAGGAGAAAAAGGTTTCCGACCAGAAGCCGAATGTGTTCGTTCGCATTGGTCGTTGGTTCAAGAACCTCCCGGGTCGCATCGCGAAGTCCTTCAAGAACATGGCGGCTGAACTGCGCCTTGTGTCTTGGCCCAGCAAGAAGAAGTGGATCGCCTGCTCGGTGACCGTGCTTGTGTTCGTGCTGGTGATGAGCATTGTGATCGGCGCGCTGGATATGGGTGCGACCGCGCTCGTGAAGCTGATGATGTGATGCCCCGCTGTGCCTCTCCGTGCTTGAAAAGGCGCGGGGAGGCGGGGCGTCCACTACTTGCGCAGGGGGTTAGTTATGTCCGAGAAGAGCAATGAGGCGTGCTGGTACGTCGTTCATACCTATTCCGGGTATGAAAACAAAGTCAAGGATACTTTGGAGAAGTCCATCAAGAGCAGCAACATGCAGGATTACATTTTTGATGTCCGCGTGCCTGTTGAGGAAGTCTCCGAAATCCGCAAGGGCAAGCGTGTGAAATCCACGCGCAAGGTCTTTCCGGGGTATGTGATCGTCAACATGATTAAGACCAACGAGAGCTGGTATGTCGTGCGCAACACGCGCGGTGTGACGGGCTTCGTCGGCCCGGACGGTCAGCCTGTCGCCCTGACGCCCAGCGAGGTGGAAATGATGCTCAATCCCCAGTCCGTCGGCACGGCGTGCGATTTGGCAATCGGCGAAAGCGTCAAGATTGTCAGCGGCAGCTATGCCAACTTCAAGGGGACCGTGGTGGAAATCGACCAGATGCTGGGCAAGGTGCTGGTGAATGTGCAAATGTTCGCCAACCGCACTGGCGAGGTTTGGTTCAACATGGAGGACGTCAGAAAAGACGAGGACGAGGAGTAATCATCCGCTCGTTTTTCCCCCTATGCTTTTTTACGGTTTTCCGCGCTCATGATACAAATGGGTGCATGAAACAGAAGAAACGCCTGCTCACCGCTGCGGCGTGACTGAGCGGCTTTTCATGGCGGGTTCAACCGCCTTTCCTTGCGTCCGGCTTGCACGGACGCGACGTGGGAGGAAGTTGCAAATGCTTCCGCGTGACCACATTTTTTAGGAGGTGCCATTACAATGGCCAAGAAGGTTACTGCTTTCATCAAGCTGCAGGTTGCTGCCGGCAAGGCCAATCCTGCTCCGCCTATCGGCCCGGCTCTGGGTCAGCATGGCGTGAACATCCCCGGCTTCTGCAAGGAGTTCAACGAGCGCACCAAGAACGAAGTGGGTCTGGTGATTCCTGTCGTCATCACCGTGTATTCTGACCGTACCTTCACCTTCATCACCAAGACCCCGCCGGTTCCGGTGCTGATTAAGAAGGCGCTGAATATCGAAACTGCTTCCGGCCGCCCCAACCGCGACAAGGTTGGCCAGCTGACCAAGGAACAGCTCCGCAAGATTGCTGAGACCAAGATGCCCGACCTGAACGCCGCCAGCATCGAGGCTGCTATGTCCATGGTCGCCGGCACGGCGCGCAGCATGGGCGTCACCGTCGAGGAGTAATCACTCGGCGCATCAGCAATTTGCCTGGGGCATAAGTGCCCCGTGAACAATGTGGGAGGACGAAAGTGCCGTTAATACCACATGGGAGGAATATTGAAATGAAGCATGGCAAGAAGTATCAGGACAGCGTGAAGCTGATTGACCACCTGAACCAGTACGATCCCGATCAGGCCGCGCAGCTGGTCGTCAGCACCGGCAAGGCCAAGTTCGACGAGACGGTGGAAGTTTCCATCCGTCTGGGCGTTGACCCCCGTCACGCTGACCAGCAGGTTCGCGGCGCGGTCGTTCTGCCCCATGGCACTGGCCGCTCTATCCGCGTGCTGGTCATCGCTAAGGGCGCGAAGGCTGATGAAGCCCGCGCGGCTGGCGCTGACTACGTTGGCGATCAGGATATGATCACCAAGATCCAGACCGAAAACTGGTTCGACTTCGATGTCTGCGTGGCTACCCCTGATATGATGGGTCTGGTCGGCCGCATCGGTCGTGTCCTCGGCCCGAAGGGCTTGATGCCGAACCCGAAGTCCGGCACCGTCACCATGGATGTGACCAAGGCCATCACCGAGATTAAGGCTGGTAAGGTGGAGTATCGTCTGGACAAGACGGCCATCATCCACTGCCCCGTTGGCAAGGTCTCTTTCGGCGCGCAGAAGATTCAGGAGAACTTGACTGCCCTGATGGAAGCCATCAACAAGGCGAAGCCCGCCGCTGCCAAGGGCACCTATGTGCGCAGCCTGTATATCAGCGCCACCATGGGCCCGGCCGTGAAGGTCAACCCCTTGAAGTTCTAATCGCAGGGGCATTGTCCCTGCACCTGGTTCCGAGCCCTTTGGGCGCGGAATCGAGCGGAAAAATTCGTTATCTGCCCCAAGGCCGCCGCTAGGCAACGGGCTTCGCGACTTACGGGTTTGATGGATTTTTCCGTATGAAAAACAGCTCGTCTTTTTAGACGGGCTGTTTTTTTGCAGGGGCAGTGCCCCGGCACCCCGGTTCCGCGCCCTTTGGGTGCGGGGCTGATAAGCTGATAAAGAGTACCTTGATGCCGCTCATCTTGACGATTGAGAGACTCGACTAGGTTTGCTTAGTGAAAAAGATTATGTTAGCTCAAAAAGAACATTTTCATAATCCTTTACATAATACTTCACATTTGTTCTCCCCTTTGAAAGAATTGTGTGTCCCTCGGCTTCTAATCTTAATCTCTGTTCGTCTATTCCCCCAGGATATTTTGGATTTAATTCTCCACTTGCTTTTAACGTTCTCCAATAAGGCGTTTCGTTTTCAGAACGTTGGTAACTCGCCCATGCAGAAATTGATACAAAGATCCCCGCTGTAATAGGCTCCATAAAATCCGCTCGGTGTTGTTTAGCAAAATATTCACGAATTTTTCCTATTGTGATTACTTTGCCATACGGGATCAACTTCATCACTCTATCATAATCGATTGGCGGCGCAAAATACATTCTATTTCCACCGTATTTTTCTATGCTTTTCTCGTCTGTAATTATTTGGATTTTCGGCATATCTTTGCTATCATTGAGCATCGAATTAAAATCTTTTTCATTTTCATTTGGCATGAATGTCCACCTCCTGCCAGCATTATAGCGTCAGCTTTTAGATAATACAATGAGACAGTTTGTGATCCTTCAAAGAAAATTACGAACGAATGGGCTGCTGTCTCCCCAATCCTTGTTGGCTGCACATGAGCATTTTTGCAGGTCAACCCAATAAAACACCCGGCATGGGCTTCCATGCCGGGTGTTTTATTGAAAAATATACTCTACCTTATTTCACGAGCTCCCAGACCATTTCCACGGTAGCGGAAACGATGGTGCTGTCCATCAATTCGTCAGTCTCTGAACGAATGGTGTGCCCGAAAACGGGTTCTTCTTCCTTCAGGCTGCGCAGTGCTCCCAGCTTCATGCCGTTGGTTTTGGCGACGAATTCTGCCTTCTGCAGGGCATAATCCATAGCCAGATCCAGCGCTTCCTGATAGGCTTCCTGTTTGCCGCTGCTCTCCAGCGTGAAGGTATAGCCAGAAACTACGTTGGCGGAAAGGATCGCATCCAGAGTGCCCTCCAGCATCCCTTTCTCCGGCAGAGTCAGCTTCCATTCGCTGCCTACGCTCTGCTCATCCTGCTCTACGCCGCGCTCAAGCTTGCCGAATTTGAATTCATACTGCGTATTCAGAAAGGAATCGGACATTTGCAGCTGATCCTTGCTGATCCCCACCGATTCCAACGTCGTGTAAAGCTCCTCCAGCTTCTGATCATGCTGCTTGCGGGCTTCCTGAACCGTCTTGGCACCGGCGGAAATTTCAAAGGTAATGACCGCCGTGTCCAGCGTCACATACGTTTTTCCGTACCCGTAAACCGTTACGGTGCTTTCGCCCTCGCCCAACGCCGCTACAGGCAGCACTGTCAGCATCAACGCCAGAATCAACATTGCCATGCGTTTCATTTTTGCTCTTTCGTCTCCTTTGCCTTTTTCCCTTTTTTCTTTGCGCGGCAGATCAGCAGGACTGCCGCCGTTATGATCGCAATCAGCCCCAATGCGGGAAGCGCCATCACGATAAAGACCAGCATATTACGAAGGAACTGTCCGAAGTCCTCCACGGAGTTCTGGAAGGCACGGCTGATGCGCTCCCCAAGACTCATCTCCGAGGTCACTTCCACCGGGGAATCCTCCCGCAGATATATATCCACCTCGCTCATATCCACCTGCCGGTCGATGGTGCGCTGACGGGTCTCATAGCTGTCGATGGAATACTGCGTGTCCGCAATGGCGCTCTCGATGGAGATCAGGTCTTCCACCGTCTCGGCCTTTTCCAGCAGCTCGTTAAGCCGTTCCATTTTGGCCCGCAGGGTCGCCAGACGGGCCTCGTTGTCCGCATACTGCACGGTCATGTCCGTGGAACTCTCCGAACGGTCCACCACCCGGCCCACGCTGTCCAGCCCGTTCAAGAACTCGTCCAGCTTGTCGGACGGGATCCGCAGGATCATACTGTTGCTGCGGGCAGATCCGCTTTCCAGATCGCCGCTCTGATAGGTGGACTCGATATAGCCACCCACACTGCTTATCAGCTGGGTCAGCACTTCCAGATCCGCGTCGTACTGCGCCGTGCGGATGGTCAGGCTGGCGGTGCGGATCAGCTTGCGGCTGGTCTCCGCTGTGGGTTCCAAGGCCGATGTATCTGCCGAGCTTCCGGAAGCCATGGAAACGGATTTTTTCGCATAGCCGCTTTCCTCGCTGGAGCCAACCAGATCGTAGGCCGCCGCTTCGTTCTGATAGCCGCCGTCGTAGTCACTGGCGGAAGTGTAAAGGCGGGGCTGCGCAGAGAAGGAACGATCGCTTGCGCCGTACTCCGGCTGCTGAGCGCCCACCCAACACGAACCGGCGACCAGCACCAGCGCCGCGGCGGCGGGCAAAGCCGCTTTCCACCACTTCCGCTTTGTTTTCTTCTGTTCCTTTTCCAAATGGCCGCTGAACTGACTCATGGTTAAACTCTCCTCTCGCTGAATGGCGCTGCGCCATTTTTCCTCGAAGGAAGACGGAACAGGCGCGCTGAACAGTTCCATCAGCTCATCGTCCAGCCGGTCGTTTTCATGCTTCGACTCCATGTTCCTCTCCTCCTTTCATGGGAATAGACGAGAGACTTTCCCAAAAGTTCCTCAAAATGTTGCATCTCCCTGCCCCAGCACCTTTCGAAGGTTTTCCTTGGCACGGCTTAAGCGGCTTTTCACCGTGCCCTCCGGCAGTTTCAGCAGCCGGGACAGCGCTTCGTAGGACTGATTTTCTCCATAATAAAGAGACAGGATCACCTGCTGATCCGTGGGCAGCTGTTCCACCGCCTGCCAGAGCTGCTCCTGCCGGGAGCGCCTCTGATAAACGTCCTCCGGCGTTGGCGACGGATCGACCGTCTCCGGAAGCCCGTCATAGGGCAGCGTTTCCCGTTTCCAGCGGGCGGAACGGAGAATGTCCAGACAGGTATTATGGGCGATGCGGTACAGCCACGTGGCTGTTCCTTCGCCCCGGTAGCCGTCATAGGCGCGGAATGCCCGCAGCATGCTCTCCTGCGCCGCGTCCTCGGCTTCCTCCGGGCGGGACAGCATATGAAGGCAGTGGCGATAGACCATGCCCGCATAGGGCCCGCATTCCTCGGAAAACCGCTGTGCCTTTTCGTCCATTCGCTCACTCCTTCCCCTCGCGCGATCTCAGTTTTAGTATAGCACGATTCTTTCTGCCGTGACAAGGCTCGTTTCCATTGACAATCCCATTTTACAATGTTAAGATAGCTTCGGTTCGGGCAAAAAGTCCGAACGGAAAAGGAGAGAAGACCATGCCTGTTAATAAGAAAATGTCCATCGGCGAAGTGCTTCGTATGGATGGCGACACCGCCGCGATTTTCATGAGCTTCGGAATGCACTGTCTGGGCTGCCCCTGCGCCACCGCCGAACCCATCGAGGACGCCTGCGCGGTGCACGGCACCAACGCGGATGAACTTGTGGAAAAACTCAACGAGTTTTTGAACTCCAAGAAGTAATTCTGTGGAAAACTGAGCGAAAAAGTGATGGAATCCCTTGTGATTCAATCACTTTTCCGTTATATGCGCAACGTGTGGGAAATTATTCTCAAAATGTGGAAAACCCATGGGAAACCCGTGGAAAGGATGTGAATCATCGTGGAGATCCGTTCGCAGCAGGAGGCGCTGTTCATTGCCTGTGAAATGGAAAAGAGCGCCATTCAGCTCTACACCCGCGCTCTGATGCTGCTGGAGCAGCAGGGACGTGCGGACGATCCGATCGCCGTCCAGATTCGGCAGACCTGCGAAGACGAGCGG
>OHOZ01000640.1_pt1 | contig 19933 bp, 19 predicted proteins | sample 1569931 | NCBI WGS metagenome assembly OHOZ01 (sample SAMEA3879572, study PRJEB24766) | human gut metagenome | biome: human-associated habitat; feature: feces | place: USA | collected 1985/1987
CCCGCGTATCTGTCTTCACATGCAACTAATCGCTATTTTATCCCGAACTGGGGTAATAGTTTGTCAATATTGAAAGTGAATGTGTAATCATTCTGAAGGTTCTCAATCATGATTGGCATCATTACAGTCATAGTTTACCGACAAGTGAAGATGCACCCATGAGACACTTCAACCTCCATTCCTTTTTCAACTTTACAGCCATTGTACTGGCCAAACTGTTTAATCGTTATTTTGAATAATTCCATAATTATTGGAATTGTAAATAATTATTAACTCCTGTGTTTAGTTATCTAATTGACTGTTAGAAGGGAAAGTTTCTACTAGAAGTTCAAACATTTCCTGTTGATGAGATTTCATCTTTTCTATATTCCAGCCATCGGGATTGCCTTTTGCATCAAGATACATTTTATATAATTTGAGACTTTGAAGAGCATGGTTGTGAGCTTGGTCTGCAATGCGAGCGAACTTGACTGTAACAGGGGCATCGCTCTGTTGTGAGTTAAAGCTCTGCGAAATCATTGCTAGGTTTCCAAAGGAATGTACGCACTCTATTGGCCATTTCTCGTTGTTATCTTGATGTTGTGGATGAAGATGTTCAAGTGAACGATTGGCACGGAATACATAATCTCCAACCATTTCCTGATCATTAACATTCTTGAATAATCGTTCTTTCTTCTCCCACAAATAATAGTCCAGTCGCCAAAACCAATACCTATCCGGGCTATTGTCATAAGAGAGGCTTTCAATAGATGATGGGAATTTCCGAATGCTATTGTCTATGTTCTTTAGCATGGTTAACAACTCGCTTGCTTTTTGCACAGGATTAGATGCCAGCTGTATCAGTAGCGGCTTCAGCCAGTTGTAATATGGAGTATTGGAAACGTAAAGCATAGATTCGTATTGGCGCACGCAATCAACCTCAAAATCAGTACCCACACGAGCAACAAGTTCATACTTATTTCCACTGGGGCTATCTTCCTTGGTTATGATGTAATAATCGAACAACAACCGATAGAAAAGCATGGTATTATAGAATGAATGTACATCTTTTAGTGGGTTATTGTCAAAAGCGGAAAGTAGGTCTGTTCGATAGAAAGAATATGAACCATTTAGCTGCTGATGAATGTCGAGGACGAGCATCAAGAACTCGGGGAAGGTTAAAATCGATTGGTCATCGGATTCCTCTCTATGGTTGTTTTCCTCCTTGCGTTTCTCGGGAGCAATCATTCCAATTTCCATATCATCTTCAGAGTCATATGAAGACTCACAAAGAGAGAAAGCTTCATCAAATTTGCCATTACGACAAAGATTAATAGCATTTCTATACTGCTGTTGATAATCATTTTCACGCCATTCCTCACGTTTCTTTATGACCAAGTGTCCCATTTCACTTACGCAGTTCCAAATACATGTAAGTTTCTCTTGGCCAGTTTCACCTCGCATGAGTTGTACCTTCAAGATTTCATGCTGTTCCAACCCCTTGCCACCAGCATTCATCGCTTCAAAATACTTGTTGAGTGACATTGGGTCATTCAAATATTCTACCGGAAGCACGGAAAAGAAGAAAGAAAGACGCTCGAAAGTGTTTGAAGCAAAGATGTAACGCTCTTCATCTTTATCAAACTTTTCAGACATGAATGTCTCAATTACGTTGATGCCAGATGCCATCCGCTCATTAGGTTCGGCAACATGGTCTGTCACGCCTCTAATAGCCGCCAGCAAATACTCGCGGTCTTTAGACCGTGCCACGAAATTAAGTCTTCTACCCTGGTCTAAAAAGCCGTTCCAACGGATATCATATACCCGAAGGACTATTGCCAGCAGTGTCATTACAGTAAAACGTTGTTGACCATCAATCAAATCATAAACGTTCCCATTCCCAATACACGACAGCATTCCAAGATAATATGGTTCTGTATTATCTTTGGAAGCAAAGTGTTCTCTTAGGTCAAACATCAGTCCTTTTACTTGTCCCTCTCCCCAAGCGAAAAGTCGCTGATATAAGGGTATATTAAAGCAGAGATGGGCTTTATCAGCAACAATCAGTTTAGGTGTATATCTATGCGTATTCATTGTTATAGTTTTCTATTATTGTGTAGTCCGTAAAATCTTCATTTACCTCTGTGAACAAGTCTTGCAGTCGTTGATAGAATCGCAATTCGATACCTTGCTCATCAATATCTTTGCCACTGAACTTGATTTCAGATAGGCACTCTGCCAAAAAGAATGTCGGCGACGATGCTTGATCTATCATCATGGCTATCTCGCTATTCTTTGCGAACTCACGAATTTTGTACGACAGAGCACGACGCGAGGTATAGCGGTGCTGGGCTATATATCCTGCTATACAAAAGAGTGCTTCGGTAAGATACTTTGTGCCAAACTTTAGATAGTAGCCAAACAGAAGTGTTTCTATTACTTCTTCATATCGTGGATGGCTCTCCCATTGCAGGTGTCGACGCAATGCGGCCACTTGCTTTGTCTGCTCAAAACATTCAAAGAGTTCTACGAAATGTTCAGCGTAGGCAAAGAAGTGTGTTCCGCCTTGTATCTTCTCGTAGTATTCAAACTGTTCTCCGAAAGGTGGAATCTCAGGAATTATCTGTGCAGCAGAAAATTCCTCCTTGGTGCGGTGCTTCTCTGCTGCATCATAATCACGCTTGCGCATCCACTTTCTCAAACGGAAAAGGTGTACAGATAGCGTTGCGTCCAGTTGGCGATATTTCAGACTGGTCATTGTATTCCATTTGCTTGCCAAATGCTCGGCTTGCTTCTCATTGAACACAAAGCGCAAATGGTGTGCCTTTAACAAGTCGTAATCGGTAAGAGGTACACCTTTTGAGTTTTCGTTAGAAAAGAATGTATAGGCCAAATCTAAACGGCTGTCCTTTAGAAGGAGGACAGAAAAGATAAGGTTGTTAATCAGTTTTCCACAAAGCTTCTCGTCATGTGAGCGACTGCAGTACTGGACTATTTGAAAAAGATTATTAGCCACATGCTGACGCGAGGCTGCAGAACGGAATGTCTGTTTCAGCAAAGGCATTTCTCCTTTATATCCGAGTTCTCGGCAGATTAACGTGAGTGTTACTAATCGCTGCTGTCCATCAATAACAGCATAATTGTCATTGCTGTCCTTCTGTAAGATAATGGTGCCTAAATGGTATTTACTTTCTATGGGCACATCTTTAAGACTTTGCCACAAATCTCTGACCTGTTTATCTTCCCAACAATAGTTACGTTGGTAATCAGGGATGATAAGTGGGGTGCTAAAAAGTTGCCCCAAAGAGCACGTCTCCAAACTCACATTGTCATCTTCAAGTCCAATCTCTTGAAATGATGTAGGTCCGCTATATGCTTCCGTGCTTGTGTTTTGATGTCTCTTTTCGGATATTTCCTTTATTATAGGGTCAAACACGTTCATTATACAATGAAATGCGGAAAGGAGTTCTTCCCATGACACTGTTTTATGATGGAGGGTACATCTGCATTGATTATGCCCCTGCCATCGAGACCATGTTAAGTCTGGATTTCTTGCTGTTTTCACTCTAAGTTCTTTGGCAAAAGAGCGGTAAGCATCACTTTGAAACTTCCCTTCAAGATGTAGTTCCACATGGTCCTGATAATACTCATAGTGGAGGTCGATTTGATCTTTAAGGATAGTTGTAACCCAAACATATCTATTTGACTGCCACGTTCTATATGCGTGGTAGGCACTTACTTTTCTGTCGGGGAATTTTTCCCGAATAAAGTTTTCAAGGTTGTGGTCTATCCTAGCCATAATATTACTATATTTTAATCGTTTTTTATGTATCACCTTAATTCCGCAACACTATTATCAATGAGCCCACTTTAAAAAGGGGCATATTTTGAATCCAGCATGACCAGTGTGATCATTCTGAGTGAAACATAGCAATCGGCTCCGCTGGTGAATATCTTTCGAGAAATCGCCTTGAAAGAGCCGAAAGCTTCTCTGATAGGCCCGAAAAGGGCAAATATCAATCTTTGAAATGTTGAAATCTGGAATATTACCCCATCCTCAGGAATCCTACCAATCTCTGTATTTTTGAATTTTGTTTCTTTCATACCTTTCAATCTTTCTTTTGTGGCTTTTCAAGCACCACCCACACACCTGCATTAACCTTGCCTTCATGCCGAATGATGCCAGCTTTCTGCATTGCCGCCAAATCGCGTTCTATCGTACGCTGTGTTACCGACAATGTTTCCGACATTTCTTTTCCTGTGATTAACGGATTTTTCTTGATAGAAGACAAGATAAATCGTTGACGTTCAGTAAGCTTCGTTTCCGACATGTTTCCGACATTTGTTTCCGACATGTTTCCGACATTATTGGTGTCATTAGTGCCATTTACACCGCCATTACGGTAAATGATAATCAATGTTCCGCTGATATGATTCTCGATTTTAGGCTCAGGAAGTCCCATCTTGTTCAAGCCTTGACGTATCTTGTTAATGCCACGTCCCCATGTCTCGATAAAGCCAGCCTTGTAGAAGGCATTGGCTATGTTGCGATTGCGAGGTTGTGAAGCATGTTCGGCAAACAACTTCTCTTGATTGATACCTTCGGGCAGTTTGCCTTCGTTCCAGAGCATGATACAGTCATCGTACACTTTCATCTGTGTATGCACACCCATATAGTCACGGTGTACAATGGCGTTGCAAATTGCCTCACGCAACACATCCTCGGGTATTTCTAATTGCTCTATACGTGTTATTCCTTCGTAGTGAATAGGGGACAAAAGGTACTTGGAACGCAACAATTCAATGATACGGTTTACCATTTGCAGGATATTACCTTCTACAACGTCCTGTGTGATCAAGTCGCTCTCGTCATTGCGGAAACGGCCGATACGAAAATCACAAGACACAAAGAATCTCTTCGGATTCTTGCCAAAGAGCAATAGGGCGGCTTGCTTGAGTTGTCCTTCCTCTGTTATCAAGTTCAGACTTTGTAGCACAGATTCAGTAGATGAAGTATAGGCATCACCCGAAATACGTCCTACTTCAATGCCTTTGCGCAAGAAGTAGTCGATAGCCTGACGATCAATATCGTTTAGCGTGGCACCAGCGACTGGCATATCATCCCATGACCACCCCATCTTTTTCAAAATAAAGTTCTGCAATGCCAGTCCTTTTAATTCTTGCTTGGTAGAACCACTACGATAGTGGTAAACACCACGGTAAGCCACAGGCATAGTGCTAGGTGTCACCACAATCTCTATGTATTCCTTTTTGCCCTCTGTAAGCAAGTTTACATCTTCCACGATGCCAAGGTAGTTGACAATCTTATTAGGAATGTCTTCCATAAGTTTCTTGGCATCAGGCAGACCTATCACTTGCTTTTCATCGTTCACACCGATAAAAATGTTACCACCTTGAGCATTGGCGAAACCGCATATCCATTTCAGATATTCGTCTCGCCAAGATTCTTTATATTCTATATTTTGACTTTCACTTAGCATGATGTTATTTTCTTTGTTAAAGCGTAAAACCCATTTCGGCAAGGTAGCCGTTTACCTCACTTTCGTACTCACTCACCTCTTTTGTCAATTCAGGTAGTCCTTAATTCCGCAACTCTTTAGTTTAACGTTGTTTATAATATCCTGGGTACCAATAAGTTACTCAGGATTTTGCCATGTCAGAAATTTCACCTATCTTAGTGTTGTAATACCAAAGACGATAAAAAGTCAACAAGACATGGCAAAAGTACAAATAAAATCCGAGAAACTCACTCCTTTTGGAGGAATATTTTCAATCATGGAGCAATTTGACTCCACATTGTCTTCTGTAATCGACTCAACCCTCGGTCTAAGGTGTAGATCGTTCGGTTATCAGTACAGCGAAATCATCCGTTCTCACACGAGTATCTATCTTTAGCGCAGATTGGTCGCAGTATAAAACAAAAAAAACGACATAACTCGTTGTTTTACAACTTGCTATGTCGGTATGAGTTGCGGAGGCAGGAACAGTATGTCAAGACATTGATTTTTGTGGTTTATACAAAAAGTATTCCTTCAAACTTTTCTTTCGTCCTGAGCTAACACATAATTCAGATGCCTTTCAAGCTGTTCTGCAAGCTTTTTAAGCTCCGCAATACGCTCATTCTTCTCATCTATCACCATTTTGAGGGCTTGATTCTCAGCTTTTAAACTATTAATCTCAATCCGGATGTTGTTGCTGTTAACAATGTTTTTATCACCCTCTATTGCTGGAACTGTCCCATTAGTGTCCGACTTTTGAAAGATTTTATCCATCGGACAATGGAGTATTTCAGCAATTCGAACAAGACTATTAACCCTTATATTAGGTTTGTCGATAAAATACTGAATGGTGGTGTGCGTATCATCGCCCCATAATTGCTTGCAAAACTCCCTGTCAGACAGCCCTGCCTGCTGGATAAGTTCCTTCAAACGAACGTAATTGATAATTGTGAAGTCGTAAGTCATACCGATCAGCTAATTGTTAAAATCCTCCTTTTGTAGGAAAATATTTCCACTTAAAGTTGGATAAGATGAATTTTGTTTTTATCTTTGCAGCAAAATTAGCAATAAACAACGACATGAGCAAAGATTTTTTTAAGGAACTGACGCCTGTAGCCATACGGGACTACTACAAGTCGTTGTCTAAGAAAGACAAGGGCAATTTTCTTCAATTCCTCGTGGCGAATTGTGATCTCGGGTATAGCACTCTCATCAATAGATTGGCAGGGCGTTCGGAATTTCATCGACCAGAAATCATTATAATTAGCGAAATAATAGAAGGCGAGCTATGGAAAAAGTAGAATTTAGAGTTACCGCTGACGGACGGGTCATGTATCGAATTGCTGGGAAGGAAGAAAAGCGATTGACCAAGTTCACGAAGGACATCGTAGAACCGATGACAGCCCTCATTCATGACAGATTCCCAGAATGCTATGCGAGACTGGCCACCATCTACCGAAAAAATGTAACCAAGATGGTTGACAGGTTTGTCAGATGCAACTTCGGCGAAGAAGACCTTCTATCCGATGATGTCGAGCATGATCTTCTGCACTTTGAGGAGGTAAGATGCCCGCTTAGAGGGATATGCGAGGATGAGCGCGTGATCTGTAAGCCCAAAACACTGGTGAACTTGTCAAATGGAGAACGGACGGTCACGAAGCTCTATCTCAATGGCCACAGCCTTGATGACATTGCAGAGCAACTGGGCAAGAGTAAGAGCACCATCAAGACTCAGTTGCTCCGTGCGAAAAAGAAGCTGGGGGTGAAGAGTTGCCGAGACATCATCCGGGTTGTCAGAACGAAAGGTGTGGTTCTATGAGCCATCATTGTGCGAATTGTCCCGAGGGGAGGAATTGTATTAACGGTAAATGGTGCGTGCAGTTAGGAATCTACGTCCAGTACATGTCATCCGCACCGTGCCAATCTTCTAAAAAAGAATAGTGTGAAAGTTAGAGAGATGGAAATCCAGATTGACAAGCTGGGTCTGGAGAAACTGAATGTCAGATTAGGAAAAGGTGGCAGAGTTCACTGGTTTCTGTGTTGCCAAAATGCCGATAATGGCAACTTGGTACTATACGATGGTCATGGCCATGCATATACGTTGCCATTATCAGCATTTTGGCCGTCAGAAGTATGGAAAGTGTCGGTGTCGGACATATCGATAGAGACACTGTTCGGTGAAGACGATGGCGTGTTGGTGGATGGGGTATTGGCTAGGAGATCACCAAGACTGGACCTGACGGATTACTCAGAATAATCTATGTATTTCCCCTGTAAATTTTCAATTCCTATTTTTGCATCAAAAACAGATCATGATTAAAGCTGAAGACATTCTCAACGCGACGCACGGTGGATTGGACATCATCCTGGACTGTTACCCGCAGGCGAAGGATTGTGTTAATGCGAAAAAGCACTTCTCTATTCGTGACGAGCGAACCCCGTCCGCGAGCATTCGACAGTATGATTCGCAAAAATATGGCCGTATCTGGCAAGTAACGGACTTCGGAGGCGAAGGCCGCGGAGAGAATGCCATCAGCATCTATATGAACTACAAGGGGATGCGGCAGAATCAGTTCAACGAAGCCCTGCTCCAACTGGCCGCTAAATTCGGCGTAACAGACGAGCTGAACCACTCTGTTAACAAGCCGGACATCAGGAAAAGAGCTGCCAGACAGGACGAGCCCGATGGGACTCGCTCGTTCGAGCTCAACGATGCGTTTACCGAGGATGAGCTGCGCATCCTTGGACCTAGGGTGACACAGGGAGATGCGGATGCCCTCCATTGGCACTCTGTGAAATGGATCACGACCGTTAAGAACCGAGAGGTTTTGGTTAAATCTTCCAATTCTCACTACCCTATCTTCATGCGCGAGTGCCTTGTAAAACCAGCCAACGGTGAGGGTGAGGAGGAAAAGTTTTACAAGGTGTACGAGCCGCTTAATTGTGATAAAGGGTTTAGATTCTCTTACACGCCAGCTGGGAAAAAGCCACAGCGTTACATCAACGGACTTTCTGAGCTGAAAGAGGCGTATCGCCAATATAACGAGGAAGAGGAAAGGGCGTGGAATAGCTGTCACGACGATTGCAAACCTTATCGAACCAAGAAGCTTCCCGAGGCATTTATCTGCTCGGGAGAGCGAGATTCGTTGTGTTGCCGGTCAATGGGCTTCCATCCGCTTTGGTTCAATTCCGAGACGTACCGACTTTCCGCGGAGGAATACAGAGAGATTATGACATACGTCGAGGTGTTATGCAACATACCGGACATTGACGAGACGGGAATCCGCAAGGGCAGGGAGCTCGCCCTTACATATATTGATATCCGAACAATTTGGCTACCTAAATGGCTGCAGACGTATCACGACAATAGGGGCAAATCCCGCAAGGACTTGCGGGACTGGATGGAGATCCGTTCAGAAAAAAGAAATTTCAAGGACCTGATGAATCTGGCATACCCGGCCAGGTTCTGGGAGGTGTTTTATACAGACAAGGGAAAGGCAAAGTATGAGATCAATACGGCCTATCTCTATAATTTCCTAACGCTAAACGGGTATTTCATCCTGCGCGACGAGAATTCTGACACCTCACGATTTATTCATATCGATGGCAACATCGTGGAGCAAATCAAGGTCACAGACATCAGAGAGTTCGTGAGGACGTGGGTGACGGACAGGCATGAGGAGGTGGCCGTGGTCAATCTCGTTCTCGGAACTTCCAAGCTTTTCCCAGCATCGCTGGAAAGCCTCGACCGCGTGACACTCGACTTCACTTCGTTCACACCTACATCACAGTTCTTTTTTTTCCCGAACGCTACCGTGGAAGTACATAAGCCCGTAGCGATCGGGGACGATGGATTCAAGGTCAGGGATCGAAACTCCGACCACTTTAGCAACTTCGTCTGGAAGGAGAATGTGATCGGACATCAATTCAAGAAAATGGACCCAATGTTTAAGATCAAGGAGGTTAAAGAGGAAGGACGAAAGCCGTATTACGATATAGACATACATAACGTGGATAGTCATTTCTTTGGCTACCTAATTAATACAAGCCGTTTGTTTTGGCGAAAGGAAACGGAGACAAATTTCAACGAGCGGCCAGAAGAGGAAAGACAGGCATACCTGGAGGCGCACCCATTCGACATAGCGGGAGAAGGTCTCAGTGACTTGGAGATATGGGAACAGAAGCAGAATCTCATCAACAAGATATTCACGTTTGGCTACATGCTCCATCGCTACAAAGATTTTGTCAGAGCATGGGCACCTATGGCCATGGATAACAAGATCGGAGAGAACGACGAGTGCAACGGACGTAGTGGCAAGAGCTTCTTCTTCCGGGTTCTGTCGTTCATGATGAAAACTGTCAAGCTCTCTGGACGCAATCCTAAGCTGATGGATAATCCGCACGTCTTTGACCAGGTGACACAGGACACGGATCTTCTCCTCGTGGACGACTGCGACAGATACCTTAACCTCGGGCTATTTTATGATAACATCACGTCCGACATGACGGTAAACCCGAAGAACAACCATTCGTTCACGATCGGCTTTGACGACAGTCCGAAGCTGGCTTTTACGACGAACTACGTTCCTACAGACTTTGATCCGTCTTCGGAGGCGAGATCATTGTACATGGTCTTCTCTGACTGGTATCACCAAAAGACGGAGGAGAATGATTACTACGACAACCGATCGATACGCGATGATTTCGGAAAGACACTCTACGCCTATGACTACACGGAGGAGGAGTGGAATGCAGACCTCAACTTCTGGCTGCAATGCTGCCAGTTTTATCTGTCCGTGATGGACAGTGGCGTGAAACCACAACCCCCCATGGAGAATATCATCCGACGGAAGTATAAGGCCGACATGGGGACAAACTTCGAGGATTGGGCCAATGGGTACTTCTCGATGGAAGGGGAACACCTTGATGAGTATCTGGAACGTGATGTCGTCTTCTCAGACTATGCGAGATATGCCAACGTCAACAGGATCACGATGCAGAGCTTCACCAAGAAGATGAAGGCCTTCTGTGAGTTCTGCCCCTGGATTGAGGAGATGAATCCCAAGGATCTACTTAATTCATCGGGCCGCATCCAGCGCAAGGTGGAGGTCGCCCCAGGAAAAAAGGTGGTTAAGGATATGATATACGTCAGAAGCAAGCCCGTCAACGAGATGGATATAGCGCCCGACACACCAAAGGAGCAGTCGTTGTTCGAAGATTCTGACGCACCGTTCTAAGATTTCATAGTTCTGTTTTTTTTTCGAAACGGTGGTTCTGCGTGAGCAGGGCCACCGTTTCGTTTGGTGGCCACCTGCAAAAGTGTTCCGAAATAGAACAATCGCCGTTTTCGCTCTCCCCACCACCCCTCTATCTTTTTCGTTCCAAAACTTTGCAACTTTGTAACCGATGTTTGAAAAAGAAGTTAAACCATTGAATATAAGAAGATTGGTTGCGGTTGCAAAAGTAACAAACTTGGGTAACAAGTGGTTGCAAAAATGAAATAGATTGTTACCAAGCCTCGTCCAGGCTTGCCAGTTGCAAAAAATGGGCGTAGACAACAAACTTGCAACAGAACACGACGAAGATTGTAACCATTGAAAATCAACACATTACAGATGTGGTAACAAGATTTTCGCGGTTGCAAACTTTTCTGACGAAATCAGACCAAGAAGAAAGGCGTACCCCCAAAAAAGAAGAATGAGGTGAAAAAAACGAAAAGAAAGTGTTCTGTTTTTACGTATAAATTTGGAAACACGAGATATTTTTCCTACCTTTGTAGGAAAAATATCTGAAAAGAGATGAGCAAGATGGTCTTTTACATGGAGGTGAAACCCTTTCTCGCGCAATGGCTTACTTACCATTTCGGAGATCCTGTCACATTCCCCGCCCGATCGGCGGAGAACGCCTGCATCAGGCGATTCGTGGCGCTGAATCCGAAAGGTAAGGACTATGTACCGATGAAGCCGGGTGAAGGTTGCGTAGCCGTCTCAATACCCGAGACGAAGCAACGCAAGACAATATGCTGGAATTATATGTCGAAAACGGCGTGCGCTGCACTGACAGAAGTGATCGAGGACACGTTCAAGATGCAAATGTGGCTAGAGCTCAACGAAATGTCACGCTGTGGATGCACCCTTCTCAAATGTATCAGGGCGTGGTGTGAGAACAATGGGATAGACACTGAGTATGACTACACCCTGAAGATGCGCTTCCAGCGTATGCGAAACTCGTATTTGAAGAATGGGGTCGATCTTCGCAGACGTTCTAAGGGGATAGCATAAGAAAAGTGAGTTTTTTTTTGAAATCATTTCCACCATGAGGGCGTTTTTGTTCCGGTGCGAATGGTGGGTAAGGTATAGAAATGACAGCAAGTTCGACAAAATTAATAATTTCGGTTGAGCGTACAGAGTGCGCCAACTTGAAGAAGCTAGTGAAAGTGGCTCCGTCTATAGTAAGAATCCCTAAAGATATTATCTGGGAAAAGTGACGACCAGACCACATCCGTCATTGGTCGTCAGCGAGAAACTAGATAGCAAGGAGTCCATATATACGGCAACTGTCAAGTTTTTTACTTGTCAGGAACTTGACAGCGGGAAGAAATACGCTTACAGACTGAGGGCGCTGGACGGTCAATCCTTTCTTGTAGGGACAAACAAACGACCATTCCCGGTTTTCAGCATACAAATAAACTACCCAGATAAACCGTCGGAAAACCAATGGAATGAGGTGACGATCACGTGGAGTACGCCGTATGCAGTACCGCAAATGGTCCCTTAGAGGGTGTTTTTGGCGATAATAGAAATATATTACCTTTGCTTTCGAAATCAAACCCAACCAAAATGCAATACGATATAGTCATATCAGGAATGATCGGAGGATGGGACTGCCTGTCCACCGGCTATTTGCGGTATCTGCTCAACTTGAATCGCGGAAAAGACGTGCATGTGGCGTTCTGCTCATTGGGAGGATATGTCAAAGATGGACTGGAGATGAACCAGCTGTTCAAGGATCATGGCAAGGTACATGCGCATGCGTTCGGAATGAACGCGAGCATTTCCACCATAGCAATGCTGGGATGCAAGACCATCGACATTGTTAAGGGAAGCTTCTTCCTCATCCACAACACATCGATGCTCATCCTTAAGTACGACCAGCAGAACAAGGAGCAGCTGGATGAATACATCAAGACCGTGACCAAGCAGCGGAATGACCTGAACACCTTTGACGACGCACTGGCGCAAATGTACGCAGATAAATCTGGAAAGACTAAGGAGGAATGCGCCGAGCAGATGAAGAAGGGCAATTGGCTCACAGCGCAGCAAGCCGTTGACTTTGGTCTCGTGGATTCACTGCGAGAAGACGAGGAGGACGAGAAGGCCTCTGTTCGAAATGCGAATCAGTTTGTCAATCTTTTCAGCATCAACAATAATATATATGAGGAGGCAGGCATACCGCCGTTGCCTGATCAGACCAAAGACTCCTCTTCGATGAGTCTCGTGGCTGATGGCAATGGCAATCCAACTCAGACATTTCTGCAAAAGACGCTGCAGGGTGTCAAGAACCTGCTCCACCTAACGGACGTCAATAACAAGAAAAAAGAAATGAGTAAAGCAGCACTTTCTCGCATTGAGAATGCGGTTGGCGTCTCTGGGATCACAATCTCAGACGATGGCAATCTCACGCTTAGCGCGGATCAGGCTCAGAAACTCGACGAGGCCCTCGCAGAGACCTCTGTGGGAAGCAAGGAGGAGGCGGAGCAAGCTGGACAGGCCACGCAGCAGGCTACGGGAGTAGCCAAGGAACTGGCTACAGTGAAGGACGAGCTGGCGAAAGCCCGCAAGGAACTCGATGAGAAGGACGAGCAGATTAAGAACCTTCAGGGAAGCACTTCCCCGAAGGATGGTACTAACGGGAATCCAGCAGACCAGCAGCCAGCCTTGACTGCACGGGCCATTGCTGATTCTGTAAAAGGCATTTAAAAATGGCAGATACGAAACTGAAAGTAGGCGATGTGACCTTTACCCCAGCGGAACTCTCCAAGACGTATCAGACCTATCGAAAGGAACTGATCGTGCAGCCCATGCTTGCCATGGACAAGCTGCTCCAGCACTGCTCGGTACGAACGGGTATCCGCTACCGTGAGACGGTGACAGAGATGAGCGGCACATTCGAGATCGGAAACTACAAAAAGGACAAGAAGCACAATGCGGATGTCAATTTCGACGGTCGAGTGCTTGAGACGTTCTTCGGCAACTGCGTGGAGACCATTGACCCCAACGCTATCTATCAGTCAATCTGGGGTAGCGACATCACTAAAGGTGATGGACTGAGAAACGTCCCGTATGTCGTACAGGTCTGTGCGTACATTCTTAAGAAGCTCGGCGAGCGTCTGTATATGAATGCGTTCACGGCCAAACATGACGGCACTGTCTTTGATAAGACGGCGTCATTCTTCAATGGTTTTAAGACGATCATCGACAACGATATTGCTGGCACCAATGAGAACAAGAAAGTGTATATCTCCGAGTCCATTGGGAACCTCTACTATTTCAACGAATCTCTCACCAAGGAGAATGCGGAGGACGCATTGAAGGATTTCTACTGGGGCGAGAATATCAGCGATGTGCTTCGCAATCAGGATTTGAAGATGTTCATCAACAGCAGGCTGTACCACTTCTATACAGAGGCGTATCAGACGCGCCACGGTGCGCTCCCCTATAACCAGAGCTACGACAAGCGGGTCCTGGAGGGTGCCGAGAACGTGGAGCTGGTACCGCTGTCTTGTGTGCCGATGGACTTCATGCTCCTCACGCCGAAGAACAATATTCTGCTGCTGTATAACCAGAAGACAGCCGATGAGAACTATACCGTAGAGCGCTCGCTTGATAACCACTACGACGTAGATTTCATTGGCAACCTTTTCTTCGGCACGCAGTTCGAGAGTGTGTCGCCGGAGGTGTTCGCCGTAGCGATGAAAAAAACAATGTAGTCAAGTAGGGGGTGTTCGGTTTCCCAGGACACTCCCGCCAATAATATAGATAACAATTATGGCAAAATGCACGAAAAATGCCTCCATCTATGAAGATTTGGAGAAGTGCCCGGGACAGAAGAAACTGCCGGGTATTCGTGATTATGTGTATAGCGTCTCCAAGCGTGACATAGTAACCTACCCTTCCGTGCCCGACGCACCAGCTTCATTGAAAGAGGCTGCCGTAGCCAAGGGTGACTATTTGCTCGCTGCCGACAAGTACTTCACCAAGGTAGGTATCGTCAAGGATGATGGACAGCTGCAGGTAGAGAACCAGGGTACCGACGGCTGTAAGACGTTCAAGAACACACTGACATTCGGCATTCCAGGCACGGAGGAAGAGGCCACGGGATACATCGACCAGATGAACAATGACGAGATGATCTATCTGTTCTTCCAACGTAACGGCAAGGCGCGTATCATCGGATCAGAGGACTTCTCACCGGAGTTGTCCTTGAAGCAGGACACTGGCAAGACGGCCACCGATGCCAACACCACGGCGGTGGAGGCTGTGGTGACAGATCTTCATCCCGCCCCGTTCTATACGGGTAAGATTCACACACAGGACGGCGACATCGATGGCGCGACTGGCAAGCTGGTCACGGCGAGCTCGGCTGGTAAGAAGGAGTAAGAACGGTGAAATGTCCAAACTGACAAATAGTCTCTTCTTTGGCTAATTGTAAAACACCTGGAGGCGGTTGTCATTGTCTAATGATGCCGCCTCTTCTAAATTATTTAAATAATGAAAATTGACAACCAACTGACGGAACGCATCGAGGCGTGGCTTGCCATGCCTGAACATACCGATGATGCGGATATCATGGAAGGTGCGCTGATGCTGCTGCAGCTCAACAGGAACAGGCAGTTGTTCCAAACCGTCTCTACATGTCCTCAACGCTTCGTGAAGACAGTGGAATATGAGCTGCGTAAATTCCTTCCGATGCGGAAGCGTGGACAGACTTGTCAGGACGTGATGAAAGAGGCGACAGAACTTCTCGGTGAGCTGAAAGAGGTCGTTCCGACAAAGCCTGTCAATGGCGATGTGATAGCCGAGGCGGCTGAAGACATACTTCCAGGACGTAACGGAAGACGTCCGGACCATGACGGATTACCTCAGGACATACAGGCCATCTGGGCGGAGAACGCGGAGCGATGGAAGAAGATCAAGGAGCTGTATAACAGATGCCTTGCCATCACACAGCCATGTGACCTCGCTGAGTCGCTCAATGCCTTGAAGGATACTTGGTATAAGTACAAGGCTGAGTTTGCGCGCTACGACGAGTACGTCGCACAGAATGACGAGGAGCAGGGAGAGGAAGTGTCAGACCCGATGAAGTTGGCGAAGAGCATTACCAACGCTCGCTCCTATATCAGCAAGAATCTTGAGAAACTGCTCAACATGAAGTTGGCAGCGGAAGAGACTGGTCAGGGCAAAGCATTCGAGGATTACGAGGGACTGCGAAAACTGGTGGAGGAACGCGTACGGATCCTCAACGAGAATCATCAGCCAATAGGAAACGACCTGCTTAGCAAGCTTGCTGCCGCGGGCGTTATGATCTCCAAGCCTGCAGAGGAGGCCACTACCAACGATGCCGATGGCAAGGGGGAGGAATATTGACACGCTACTCCGCCCATTGAGGATCGCGCCGACGCAGTACTACCTCGGCACAGGACTGCATACGCTCGGTCTGTTGGGGTGGATTCTCCAACAGACCGGGAAGGCTGATGTCTGGGTGAGCACCTTTTCTACCAGCGACGCATTCCTTTCTGGATTCCTTAATCTGAGAAAGAAAGGCGATGTAGGGAGCGCAATGCTGGTGGCCGATATGAAAGCATCGAGGAAGACCATGACGCTGTATCGCTTGATGCAGGGATGCTTTGACCATGTCTTTCTCGCCCAGAACCACTCAAAGGTGGTCTTGGTAAAGAACGAGCAATGGAAGGTTACGGTCATATCGTCGCAAAACCAGACATACGGAGACCGGGCGGAGTGTACAATGGTGACAGTGTCGGAGAAGGCTTTCCAACAAGTTTTTGACGGCCTGGACAACATCATAACACATAGATCGATTAAACTGGATGGATTTTTCGATAGAAGAGCTAAAGCGGATAGAAGAGCTGGCGATGGATCTGATGTCTCCCTCGGAGATTGGCGTCCTTTTGGGGTATGACCAGAAGGGGTTTGAGGACGAAGTCAGGTCTAACGGCACACAGGCTTATGAAGTTTATAGGAGAGGGGCCGTTACGACGCTCCACCAGGTAAGAAGGACTCTGCTCGATGCGGCAGCAGCGGGCTCGCCATTCGCCATACAGAAGGTATGTGACTTCGCGTTGACTATCCAAGGCATGATAGAGACATGAGTGTTCCAATCAACATAGACCAATACTCAAAACTCGTTGTTATGGATGACAACGAGCTTGCGGAGCAACGTGTCGCCGTGGCCGTACGTGAACGGTTGAAACGGCTTCGCGGTATGTACGCATACTGGCTGCAGTTCCCTACGAAATCCTCCAAGGATCTCGTGGAATATGCTGTGAGGATGTTTGGAATTGGACGGTCGCAGGCCTATGACGACCTTCATATCACACAGATTCTCCTTGGAAGCCTCCAGCAAGCTTCCAAGGAGTTTATGCGATGGAAGATTAATCAGGATTTGGAACACGACCTAAGGATTGCCAGGAGCAAGGGGGACATGCGTGCTGTAGCCAGCATCGAGAAAGCGAGAATTCTCAACAACCGGACGGACAAGGATGATGAACCAGAGCTGGAGTTCGATAAAATTGTACCGCAAAACTTCATTCCGACCGATGATCCGACGGTTATTGGAATTGCCAAGGTCGTCGGTCTTCGTGATAAGATCCGTAAATTGGAGAAAAAATACGGACGGGATATTGAGGATGCGGAATACCAGGAGGTGACGGATGACGGAGCAGGAGAATAGACAGTACTTCAATGACCCGCAGATGTATTCCCTGCTCATGAACACCCGCGACGAGGTGATCGTCGCAGGGCGTGGCGTGGGAAAAGGGGCGATACAAGCAGGACGGATGCAGTTCTGCTTTCAGGGGATGCCTGGTAGTATGGGGGGCTTCGTGTCGCCATCGGTTAAGCGGTGCCTGACGAACATCCTACCATCCATGCTCATCCACCTGGAGCGGTGGGGATTCAAGAGGGATCTCCACTATGTCGTTGGAAAGAGACCGTGGAAAGCCCTCCATTGGAAAACGCCAATCTTTACGCCTGCCAACTGGGAGAATACCATATCGTTCTACAATGGATCTGTGTGCAATATCATATCCCAGGACAGGTCCGGAACGTCTAATTCCATGTCGCTTGACTATCTCATCATTGACGAGGCGAAGTTCATCAACTTCGAACAGCTCAAAGATGAGACTTTCCAGGCGAACCGAGGTAACGAGCAGTATTTCCGCGAGTTCCCATTGCATCATGGAATGACCATTACATCCGATATGCCCGTCACGAAGAAAGGCTCGTGGTTCCTTGGGTACAAGGATGACATGGACGGGGAACTGGTGGAGGCCATTGAGGGGCTGGTGTATGCGAGGTGGAAGGCGGTGCGGCGTATGGCTACTATGACTACGGACATGGATGCCATACAGCGAAAAATCATGCGCATCGACCGCCAACTGTCGTTTCTAAGGTCGAAATGTCTTCTGTATAAGGAATATTCGAGTATTCAGAACCTCGCTCTGCTGGGCGAAGAGTTTGTCCGTCGCGCCAAACGAGACCTACCTCCACTTACCTTTGCCACATCGATAATGTGCAAGCGGATCGCGATCAGTGCAGACGGGTTTTATGGCGGATTGCGGGAGGATGTCAACCTCTACACTGCACCAAATGAATCCGTATTGTGCCTTGATGCGCTCAATCAGGGCGGTGTCTCGGATGATTGTCGGCAGGATTCGGATCTCGATCCTACCCTTCCGCTTATCCTGGCATCCGATGCCAATTCTCTCATCAACTGGTTGGTGGTTGGCCAGGTGGGAAAGGACGGGAAACTTCGCATCCTCAAATCGTTTTTCGTCAAATACGAGCGGAAGATCCCTGAACTGCTCGATGATTTCAACGATTACTATAGGTATCATCGGCACAGACAGGTAATATTCTATTACGACGCGACGTTTGTCGGTAATTCCTACGGTACGCATAGCGAGGCTTTCTATCGGCTAATCATCACGTCGCTCAAGCGCAAGCAGTGGAGCGTCAGGGATAAATACATCGGGAAACCGATGGATCATGTGCTGAAGAATGCGCTCATCAACCGCATGCTACGTGGACGTGCAAAACACATGGTACTGATAAACAGGGATAACAACCCCGACCTTCTTATCTCCATCACGTCAGCAGGCGTAAGAAACGGTAAGAAGGACAAATCGGGTGAAAAGCTGGCTGAGACGGAAGAGGATAAGCTGGAGAGCCGTACGGATGGTTCCGACGCTTTTGACACCTTATGCATCGGTGTAGAGAGGTTCCCCGTCATCGGTGGCAGGTCAACGACCAGCAACGACTATTCTAGGTAGCCCGCAAGGGCTCCATCTATATATGCGGGGTGTCCGGGTTCCGGATGCCCCTTCTCTGTATGCTGTCATTCGCCTTTTTTCTTGGAGCGACTATCGGATTCCAAAAACCCTCGTTACATTTCCAATCGTTAAGAACCGAGAGAATGATGAGAGAGCTTGTAGAGCACATGGATCATGGCGAGGTTTAAACACCCGCGGCGGAGAGGCCATCTGCGGCAAGCTTCAACGGCCACTCCGCCATGGGCAGACAGGATGGGTGGTATAGTTCATGGTATGTGCGACCGATGATGACTCAACGGTCGCACATACCAAAGGATAAGCACCCGCAGCGAGGAGACCGTTTACGACAAACTTCCACGGCCACCCCGCCGTGGGCAGATAGGTTGGATCATATGGTCCATAGTATGGGCAACCGACGATGACTCGACGGTCGCACATACCGAGAATGAGGAATTGCCAAAGGACAGTTTAGGGGTTGCAAATATCGGAAACCTCTTGACATATTCCGCACCAGCGAGGGAAGGCAGTTGCGGGCGGGGCGTAGGGCGGTGGGGGCTGCACAGGCAGCGTGTGACGGAGACCCCGAACCACAAATCGCTAATATCTTGGAAACGTGCGATTTGCGGTTCGTGAGCATGGAAAAAGGTTGCAAAAGCGCTTTGCGCTGCTCCCCTTCGCGACTTTCAGAGGGTTGAAAATCGCGAAAAACGCCCGGTTGCCTAGCATAAGTGCCTTGACTACCGGGCAGGAAGGACAAAACAGATAGTGCGGAAAACGGCGTAGCAAGGCCGCTTTTGGTGCATTTCTTATCTTAACCCAACTTGCAGCTTTTAGTTCACACGGCATACCGAACTCTTAAAGTTTG
>OHOZ01000643.1_pt1 | contig 19835 bp, 10 predicted proteins | sample 1569931 | NCBI WGS metagenome assembly OHOZ01 (sample SAMEA3879572, study PRJEB24766) | human gut metagenome | biome: human-associated habitat; feature: feces | place: USA | collected 1985/1987
GATCTTTTCGACCTCCCGGGCCGAAACCTCGGGCGCGAAAGCCTCGTCGAAGGCGATCTGCTTGGCACGGGCGCGGGCGATCTTGGCCAGCAACTTGTCGAGCGAGCGGACACCCGACTCGCGGGTATAGCCGGCGATGATGCCTTCGACTACCTCGGGGGCCATCGTGAGCTCCTGCTCCTTGATGCCGTGCGCCTCGCGCTGCTTGGGCAGCAGGTGGTCGAGGGCAATGCGCACCTTCTCCTCGATCAGGTAGCCGGGGATATTGATCATCTCCATGCGGTCGCGCAGCGCCGGTGCGATGTTGGCGATATTGTTGGCCGTGGCGATGAACAGCACTTTCGACAGGTCGTACTCCATGTCGATGTAGTTATCGTGGAAGGTGGTGTTCTGCTCCGGGTCGAGCACCTCGAGCAGCGCGCTCGACGGGTCGCCGTGGTTCGAAACGGTCACCTTGTCCACCTCGTCGAGGATGATGACCGGGTTCGACGAACCGCACCGCTTGATAGTCTGGATGATCCGTCCCGGCATGGCGCCGATGTAGGTGCGGCGATGCCCGCGGATTTCCGACTCGTCGTGCAGGCCGCCGAGCGAGATACGCCCGAACTTGCGGCCCAGCGCCGCCGCCACCGACTTGCCCAGCGAGGTCTTACCCACACCCGGAGGGCCGTAGAGGCAGAGGATCGGGGATTTGAGGTCGCCCTTGAGCTTGATGACGGCCAGGTGTTCGAGGATACGCTCCTTGACCTCCTCCAGCCCGAAATGGTCGCGGTCGAGCTGCTCGCGCGCGCAATTCAGATCGAGATTGTCCTTGGTTACCTCGTTCCACGGGAGTTCCAGCAGCAGTTGCAGGTAGGTCATCTGCACCGAATATTCGGCCACGGCGGGATTCAACCGCTCGACCTTCTGCAACTCTTTCTCGAAGGTTTCGCCGACCTCCTTGGGCCAGTTCTTCTTCTTGGCCTCCTCGCGCATCTTCTCGATGTCGGCATCGGCGCCGTCGCCCAGTTCGTCCTGGATCGTGCGCATCTGCTGCTGCAGGTAATAGTCGCGCTGCTGCTTGTCGATCTCCTGCTTCACGCGCTCCTGTATCTGGTTCTTCAGCTCGGCCAGCTGCTGTTCGCGGATCAGTATTTCGAGCAGCTTGCGGGCACGGGCCAGCAGGCCGGGGGCCTCCAGCAACGACTGGCGGTCTTCGTCCGTAAGCTCCATGTTCGAGCAGATGAAATTGATGATGCCGCGCTTGGAGTCGATGTTCTTGATGGCGAAGGCCGCCTCCTTGGGCATCGACGGCGAGACGTTGATGATGTTGAGCGCCACGTCGCGGATCGAATCCACGAGGGCCTCGAACTCGATGCTCTTCAGGTCGGGCGTCGTATCGCGCAGGGCGGTCACCCGGGCCCGGAAATAGGGCTCGGTCGTAATGTATTCGCGTATTTCGATCTTCTCCAGGCCGTTCAGGATCACCGTGAGGTTCCCGTTGGGCATTTCGAGGATTTTGATGATGCGCGCCGCGGTGCCGACCTTGTACATGTCGTCCGGCGCGGGGTCTTCGACGTCGCTCTCGCGCTGCAACACGGCGCCCAGGATGCCGCCTTCGGCATTCACGGCACGTACGAGGCTGATGCTCTTGTCGCGTCCCACGGTGATCGGGGTGATCGCACCGGGGAAGAGCACCGAACTGCGCAGCGTAAGGATCGGGATGATTTCCGGCACTTCGACCTCCTCGGCGACCTCGTCGCCGCCGGTCACGATCGGAATCACGTGGTGTTTGCCGTCGAGCAGCTCGGGAAGCAGGCTCGCATCTTCGACTTCGATGGTTTCGATTATCTTATCTTTTTTACTCATAGTTTACAGATACAAATATATAATGGTGCAAAGGTAACGATTTTTTATAGATATTTATTTTATCTTTGACAGAATGTTAATAACTTTGCAGGCCAAATAACGAAGCAAAACATTCACACCTTTATGCAAATCGCTGATAAATATTCGCCGCAGGAGATCGAACAGAAATGGTACGACTACTGGATCGACAACCGGCTGTTCCATTCGGAACCCGACGGACGCGAACCCTACACGATCGTCATCCCGCCGCCCAACGTGACCGGCATGCTCCACATGGGGCACATGCTCAACAACACGTTGCAGGACGTGCTGATCCGCCGTGCCCGCATGTCGGGCAAAAACGCCTGCTGGGTGCCGGGCATGGATCACGCGTCGATCGCCACGGAGGCGAAAGTCGTGGCGATGCTGCATGAAAAGGGCATCGAGAAGTCGTCGCTTTCGCGCGAGGAATTCCTCGAATACGCCTGGGAGTGGAAGGAAAAATACGGCGGCATGATCCTCAAGCAGCTGCGCAAGCTGGGCGCCTCGTGCGACTGGGAGCGCACCTGCTTCACGATGGACGAACCCCGCACCGAGAGCGTCATCAAGGTATTCTGCGACCTTTACGAGAAAGGCAAGATCTACCGCGGCGTACGCATGGTCAACTGGGATCCCGCGGCGCAGACGGCGCTGTCGGACGAAGAGGTGGTATTCAAGGAGTCGCACGGCAAGCTCTACTACCTGCGCTACCTGGTCGAAGGCTCGGACAAGGCGGTCATCGTCGCCACGACGCGCCCCGAAACGATCCTGGGCGACACGGCGCTGTGCGTCAACCCCAACGACCCGCGCTACGGCTGGCTGCCGGCCGGGGCGCGCGTCATCGTACCGCTGGTGAACCGCGCAATCCCCGTAATCCGCGACGAATACGTCGACATCGAGTTCGGTACGGGCGCGCTGAAAGTGACCCCGGCGCACGACGTGAACGACTACATGCTGGGCGAGAAATACAACCTCGAGGTGATCGACATCTTTAACGACGACGGCACGATCAACGACAAAGTGGGGCTGTACGTCGGCATGGATCGTTTCGACGTCCGCAGGAAGATCGAAGGCGACCTGGCGGCAGCCGGCCTGCTGGAGAAGACCGAGGATTATACCAACAACGTGGGCTATTCGGAGCGCACGGGCGTGGCCATCGAGCCGAAACTCTCGATGCAGTGGTTCCTCTCGATGGGACAGCTGGCCGAACCGGCGACGAAGGCCGTCATGGAGGACGCGATCCGCTTCGTGCCCGAAAAATACAAGAACACCTACCGCCACTGGATGGAGAACATCAAGGACTGGTGCATCTCGCGCCAGTTATGGTGGGGCCAGCGCATCCCGGCCTGGTACCTGCCCCAAGGCGGCTTCGTAGTGGCCCCGACGGCTGGGGAGGCGCTCGAAAAGGCGCGTGCGAAAACCGGCGACGCCTCGTTGCAGCCGTCCGACCTCAGACAGGACGACGACGTGCTGGACACGTGGTTCTCGTCGTGGCTGTGGCCGATTTCGGTCTTCGACGGCATCCGCAACCCCGGCAACAGGGAGATCAGCTACTACTACCCCACCAACGACCTGGTGACGGGCCCCGACATCATCTTCTTCTGGGTGGCGCGCATGATCATGGCGGGTTACGAATACCGCGGCGAAAAACCTTTCGGAAACGTCTATTTCACGGGCATCGTCCGCGACAAGATCGGCCGCAAGATGTCCAAGCAGCTGGGCAACTCGCCCGACCCGCTCGACCTGATCGCCAAATACGGCGCCGACGGTATGCGCATGGCGATGCTCATCTCCTCGTCGGCAGGCAACGACGTGATGTTCGACGAGGCGCTCTGCGAACAGGGACGCAACTTCGGCAACAAGATATGGAACGCCTACCGCCTGGTGAACGGCTGGTCGGCGGACGGCAATGCCGCACAGGACGAGAACAACCGTCTGGCGGTCGCATGGTTCCGCCAGACGCTCGGCGTCGCTTTGCGCCAGATCGCCGACGATTTCGGTTGCTACCGCATTTCGGAGGCGTTCAAGACGACCTACAAGCTCTTCTGGGACGATTTCAGCGGCCTGTACCTCGAGATGGTGAAACCCGCCTACGGGCAGCCGATCGACGCGCCGACGTTCGAAGCCACGCGCACGTTCTTCGACTCCCTGATGCGCGTGCTGCACCCCTTCATGCCCTTCGTGACGGAAGAGATCTGGCAAGACCTCGCCCCGCGCAAAGAAGGCGAGTCGATCACCGTCGCCCCGATGCCCCAGCCAGACGAAATCGACGGACAGTTGCTGGCGCGGTTCGAGCTGGCCAGGGAGGTGATCTCCTCGGTGCGTAACGTCCGCAACCAGAAGAACCTGCCGCAGAAGGAAGCGCTGACGCTCAAGGTGATCGCCGACGAAAACTACCCGGCCGAGTACGCCCCCGTGATGCGGAAAATGGCCAACCTGACGGCCATCGAGACGGTGACGGAGAAAGACCCGGCGGCCGCAGCGTTCATCGTCAAGACGACGCAGTACTTCGTGCCGATGGCGGGCAAAATCGACGCCGAAGCGGAACGACGCAAACTGACGGACGAACTGTCCTACCAGGAAGGGTTCCTCGCGAGCGTAATGAAAAAGCTCTCGAACGAGCGTTTCATGCAGTCGGCCCCCGAGAAGGTGGTGGCCAACGAACGCGCCAAGCAGGCCGACGCCGAGGCCAAGATCGCGGCCATCAAGGCGCAACTGGAAGCCCTTTCGTAAAAAGGACGGACATGCCTTGTCCCGAATTCCTGCGGGGTTCGGGACAGGTACTTTCCACCGCGGCCATGCCGCAGACGAACCATACCCGCACCGCAGGGCCGGGTTTAACGACAACACGATTTGCCGACAATCACCATATATACCGACGGCTCGGCGCTCGGGAACCCCGGGCCGGGAGGCTACGGCGCGGTACTCCTTTCGGGACAGCACCGCAAGGAGCTGTCGCAGGGATTCCGCCTGACGACCAACAACCGCATGGAGCTCATGGCTGTCTGCGTGGCACTCGAGGCGCTCAAGTTCGACGGGTCGGACGTCACCGTGTACTCCGATTCGAAATACGTCGTGGACGCCGTGACGAAAGGCTGGCTCTTCAGCTGGGTGAAAAAGCGGTTCGCCGGTAAGAAAAACCCCGACCTGTGGATGCGCTTCCTGCGCGTGTACCGGCATCACAACGTCCGCTTCGTCTGGGTCAAGGGGCATGCCGACACCGTGGAGAACAATCGCTGCGACCAACTGGCGGTCGCTGCCGCCAACGACAAGGCGCATTTACTGGAAGATACGGGTTACGAACCCTGAAAAGGGGCGGACAGCATGTCTGCCCCTTCGTTTTTTTCGGTTCTAAACTCCCCGGAACTTCGCACTTTTAAGCCGGGAATTCCGAATTTCACATTATTATTCCTATCTTTGTCCCAATTATCACATAACCTGCAAATAATCCGCCCGTAATGTTTAAAATATACATGAGGCTTCTGGGTTTCGCCCGACCCATCCGCAAATACGCCATCCCCTATTTCTTCTACTCGCTCTTCTACGCACTGTTCAATTCGCTCACGTTCCTGCTGATCATGCCGATCCTCAAGACGATGTTCGATGCGGATTACACGTTCGTATACGTGGAGAAACTCCCCCCGCTGGCGTTCAACCAGGAATACCTGACGGCGCTGTTCAACTTCACCTATTCGCACCTGTTCAACGAATACAACCCCGAAAACGTCCTGCTGCTGCTGGCCATCGTCACCATCTTCGTGAGCCTGCTGAGCAACCTGTTCCGCTACATGGGCGCATGGACGGTCGAGAACATGCGCACGCGCACCCTGCAGCGCATGCGCAACGAGATGTTCTCCAAAGTCGTGGACATGAACGTGGGCTATTTCAGCGACCAGCGCAAGGGCGACATCATCTCGAAAATCACCTCGGACGTCGGCGTGGTGCAGTTCTGCATCACCAACACCTTGCAGGTGGCTTTCCGCGAACCGTTCCTCATCATCGGCTATACGGTCATGATGGTCGCCATCTCGTGGGAGCTGGCACTCTTCTCGGTGCTTTTCCTGCCCGTCGTGGCACTGATCATCGGCAGCATCGTCAAGCGCCTGCGCCATCCCGCACGCACAAGCCAGCAGCGCATGGGCGAACTGGTCTCGACACTCGACGAATCGCTCTCGGGCATCAAGGTCATCAAGAGCTACAATGCCACGGGCTACGTCAAGCAGAAGTTCTACGACCTGAGCGAAGACCTGGCGCGGCTGACCCTTTCGATGGCCCGCCGCCAGCAGCTGGCTTCGCCGATGAGCGAATTCCTGGGCATCTCGGCCGTAGGCGTCATCCTGGTATTCGGAGGTTCGCTCGTATTCAAGGACGCGCTCAGCCCCGAAGGCTTCATCGCCTTCATCGCCATGTTCTCGCAGATAACGCGCCCGGTGCGCACGTTCATCGACCAGTTCTCCAACATCAACCAGGGTATCGCCGCCGGCGAACGCATCTTCTCGATCATCGACGCCCAGAGCGAAATCCAGGACAAGCCCGGGGCGATCGAACTCGACGGGCTGAAAGACAAGATCGAATTCCGGGACATCCACTTCTCGTACGACGGCAGCCGCGAGGTGATCGAAGGCATCTCGTTCGAGATCAAGCGCGGCGAGACCGTGGCCCTGGTAGGCCCTTCGGGCGGAGGCAAGTCGACCCTCAGCGAACTCATACCGCGTTTCTACGACGTGAAGGCGGGCGACATCCTGATCGACGGGGTCTCGGTGCGCGACTACACGCAGGACAGCCTGCGCGCCCACATGAGCGTCGTGGCACAGGACACCGTGCTTTTCAACGACACCATCGAAGGCAACATCGCCATGGGCAAGGCCGGGGCCACGCACGACGAGATCGTCGAGGCGGCCCGGATCGCCAATGCCGACTGCTTCATACAGGAAGCACCCGAAGGCTACCAGACCAACATCGGCGACCGGGGCGTCAAACTCTCGGGAGGCCAGCGCCAGCGGCTTTCGATCGCACGCGCCGTGCTGAAAAACCCCGAGATACTGATCCTCGACGAGGCCACCTCGGCCCTCGACACGGAGAGCGAAAAACTCGTGCAGGATGCCCTCAACAAGCTGCTCGTCGGCCGCACATCGGTGGTTATCGCCCACCGCCTGTCGACGATTCACAACGCCGACAAGATCATCGTCGTCGACCACGGCCGCGTGGCCGAGCAGGGCACCCACACCGAACTGCTCGCCAAGGGCGGCATCTACGCCAAGCTGATCGAATTGCAGTCGTTCGACTAAAAATGCCGGCATGTACCGATGAGAGGCGAGAAGGAGAAGATGCTGGCGGGCGAATGGTTCGACCCGCATGACGCGGAGCTGACGGCCGACCGCGACCGTGCCACGCGCCTGATGCATCGCCTCAACGTCGAATGCTGCGGCCACGGCGACGACTACCGCACCACACTCGGGGAATTGTGCCCCAACGTCCGCGGGTTCATCCGCGAACCTTTCCACTGCGACTACGGCTACAACATCTCCATCGGTGAAGGCTCTTTCGTCAATTTCGACTGCGTCTTCCTCGACCTGGCACCGATACGCATCGGCTGCGGGACGCTCATAGGCCCCAAAGTGCAGCTGCTCACGGCGCACCATCCGTTCGACGCCGCGACACGCGGGACGGCCCTCGAAGCAGGCAAGCCCATCGTCATCGGCGACCACTGCTGGCTGGGCGGCGGAGTGATCGTATGCCCGGGCGTCACGATCGGCGACAGGGCGGTCGTCGGGGCCGGGTCGGTCGTCACACGAGATATCCCCGCGGATTCGGTCGCAGCAGGCAACCCTGCACGTATCATCCGCCCGCTCTAAATATCCCCAGACATCCCATTGCACCATGTTCACACCCGACACCCCTAATTTCCAATCCCTGATGCTCATGCTGGACGCCGCCCACATGGGTTGGTGGAAAGCGGATTTCCAGGCCGGCGAACTGCATGTCTCCGAATATATTGCCAAGCTGCTGGGGCTCGACGGCGACAAAGTCCGGATCGGGCAACTGACACACCTGGTTCGCGAAGACTACCGGATGCCGATCCACAACGAATTCATGGCGCTCAAGGTCGACAGCAAATTCGACAGGACGTTCCCGATCGAACTTCCCGAGGGCGAAGTCTGGCTCCACGCCCAGCTCGTCGGACGGCAGACCGACCCCGCAACGGGTACGCACCTTTTCGGCTACATGCAGCGCGTCCCCGTGCACGACCGGCGCGAAGCAGAAATCCTGACGCTCGAAAACAACTACCACACGGTCGTAAAGGAAAACAAGCATATGGACGTGCTGCTCGACCACCTGCCGATCGGATATTTCCGCATCCGGCTGCTTTACGACAGCGACGGACGCGCCATCGACTACCTTTTTCTCTCGGTCAACCGCGCGGCGCAGCAAATCGTGGGGATAGAACCGGACGCATATATAGGCAAGACGGCACGCGAGACCGGGCACCCCGTCGATGCCCATATCGACAAACTCGCGCACATCCGCCTCGGCAATTACAAGACCGACGAATGGTTCGCAAAAAAAACCAGGCGCCATTGCCGCAGTTTCCTGTACAATACGCCCAACGACGGAAGCGAGATTGTGATCCTGATCCTCGACATCACCGACGCCATAACGGCACACAAGGCACTGGACGAGCAGGAAAAACTGCTGCGCAACATCATCCAGAACGCCCCCGTCGGCATCGAGATCTACAACGACCGGGGACGGCTCATCGACATCAACACCTGCGACCTGGAGATGTTCGGGGTGAAAGATCCGGGCAAAATACGCGGGCTCAACCTGTTCGACAACCCTAATTTCCCGGAGGAGACGAAAATCCGCATCTAGCACGGCGAAAGTGCGGATTTCACCGCCCGTTACGAATTCGGAAAACTCGGCGGCTACTACGAAAGCACGCGCCCGGGGCATTTCGACTGGACGGGGCGCATACGCTGCCTGTACGACGACCGGGGCGAACTCACCCACTACCTGCTCATCAATATCGACAACACCGAGTTGCGGAAGATCCAGAACCGGGTTTCGGAGTTCGAAGCCCTGTTCCGCATCATCTCCGAATATGCCCAGGTAGGATATGCCAACTACAACCTCTACAACAAAGAGGGCTATGCGCAAAACGTATGGCTGCGCAACTACGGGGAGGCCGACTCGGCGCAGATCGTCGACGTGATCGGCAAATACCGCCACATCCACCCCGAAGACCGCAAGCCCCTGCTCGACCTGCTGACCCGCTTCTCCGCGGGTGAAGTGCAGTCGGCAACGGCCATCTGCCGCGTGCAGCACGACGACGGACGGAAAACATGGATCAAAACCCACCTCATCTGCCGGGACTACCGCCCCGGCGAACAGGTCATCGACATGCTGGGGATCAATTACGACATCACGGCACTCAAGCAGACCGAACAGGAGCTGATCGCCGCCAAGGAGCGCGCCGAAGAGTCCAACAAGCTCAAATCGGCCTTCCTGGCCAACATGAGCCACGAAATTCGCACGCCGCTCAACGCGATCGTAGGCTTTTCGGAACTGATGGCTACGGAGGCCGATCCCGACCAGCGCAAAGAATTCGCCGACCTGATCCTGGTAAATAACACCCTGTTGTTGCAAATCATCTCCGACGTACTCGACCTGGCCCGGATCGAATCGGGACGCATAGAGATCGTCCGTACGAAATTCGACGCCCGCGATTTATGCCGCGAGGTGGCCGAGACATTCCGCCTGCAAGTCGCCGAAGGGGTCGTCCTGCGGCTGGAAGACAGCCTGCCCCGGCTCCAGCTCGAGGATTACAAGCAGGGACTGCACCAGATACTCGGCAATTTCGTACGCAATGCCGTGAAATTCACGACAAAAGGTTCGATAACGATCGGGTTCTCGCAACGCCCCGGATGGGTACGGTTCTACGTCCGCGATACGGGCATCGGCATCCCCGAGGAGGAACGCGCCAAGATTTTCGACCGGTTCTACAAGGTCGACACCTTCACGCAGGGCACCGGGCTCGGGCTGCCGATCTGCAAGAACATCGCCGAACAGCTCGGCGGCCGTATCGGCGTCGATTCCGCCGTCGGCGCGGGGTCGTGCTTCTGGGTCGAAATCCCGGCCGGAAAATAGCCCGCTCCGGGCAGATGCCGCCACGGACGGAATAGGTGCAATTTTGCACGCTTTTCAAATCTTTTTTATATCTTTGCAAGTTGTCGGAAAAAGAGGAATCTTTCCGGCACTTCCGGCCATGCCGGCGTACGACCCCGAACGAAATAAAAAACACATATACCATGAAATTCAATGAGTATAAAGGCCTCGACCTGGCCCAGATAGCCGCCGACGTGCTCGGCGAATGGGACGCCCGCGACACATTCCACAAGAGCATCACCACGCGCGAGGGGCACCCCGCGTTCGTATTCTACGAAGGCCCCCCGTCGGCCAACGGGATGCCCGGCATCCACCATGTCATGGCCCGCACGATCAAGGACGTCTTTTGCCGCTACAAGACACAGCAAGGGTATCTCGTGCACCGCAAGGCGGGCTGGGACACGCACGGGCTTCCCGTGGAGCTGGGCGTCGAAAAGAAGCTCGGCATCACCAAGGAAGACATCGGCAGGAAGATTTCGATCGAGGAGTACAACCGCACCTGCCGCGAGGCCGTCATGGAGTTCACGGGGGCATGGGAAGACCTGACCCGCAAGATGGGGTACTGGGTCAACATGGACGATCCGTACATCACCTACGACAACAAATACATCGAGACCCTGTGGTGGCTGCTCAAACAGCTTTTCGACAAGGGGCTGCTCTATAAGGGCTATACGATCCAGCCCTACTCGCCGGCTGCGGGCACGGGGCTTTCGACGCACGAGCTGAACCAGCCGGGCTGCTACCGCGACGTGAAGGACACGACCTGCACGGCGCAGTTCCGCGTGGTGCGCGACGAACGCAGCGAACGCTTTTTCGAGGGCGTCGAGGGCGAGCTCTACTTCCTGGCCTGGACGACGACGCCGTGGACCTTGCCTTCGAACACCGCGCTGGCCGTAGGCCCCGCGATCGAATACGTGAAGGTCAAATGCCGCAACCCCTATACCGACGAACCCCAGACGGTCATCCTCGCCAAGGACCTCGTCGCATCGTACTTCACCAAGAAGATTGAGGGAAGCTACCAGATCACGGGCGAAAGCTGGATGGGGCCCGAACTGGAGGGGATCCGTTACGAGCAGCTGATCCCCTGGGTAAAGCCGACGGGCGACGCGTTCCGCGTGATCGTGGGCGACTACGTGACCACATCGGACGGTACGGGCATCGTGCACATCGCACCGACGTTCGGCGCCGACGACGACCGTGTGGCCAAGGCCGCAGGCATCGCCCCGCTGTTCATGGTCGACAAAGCCGGCAAAAACCAGCCGATGGTCGACAAGCAGGGCAAGTTCTTCGTACTCGAAGACCTCGACCCGGAATTCGTAAAAAACAACATCGACGTCGAAAAATACAAGGAGTATGCGGGCCGCTACGTCAAGAACGCCTACGACCCGGAGATCGCCTGCGATGTCGAGACAACGCTCGACATCGACCTGGCCGTGATGCTGAAAGCCCAGAACAAGGCATTCAAGATCGAAAAGCATACCCACTCCTACCCCCACTGCTGGCGTACGGACAAGCCGGTGCTCTACTACCCGCTCGATTCGTGGTTCATCCGCACCACGGCGCTGCGCGAGCGGATGATCGAGCTGAACAAGACGATCCGATGGAAACCCGAATCGACCGGGACAGGCCGTTTCGGCAAATGGCTCGAAGGGCTGGTGGACTGGAACCTTTCGCGCTCGCGCTTCTGGGGCACACCGCTGCCGGTATGGGCTACGGAGGATTATTCGGAACTGAAGTGCATCGGTTCGATCAGGGAGCTGATGGATGAGATCGAAAAGTCGATCGCCGCGGGCTTCATGAAGGAGAACCCCTACAAGAATTTCAAGGTCGGCGACATGTCGAAGGAGAACTACTCGACCCGCAATATCGACCTGCACCGCCCCTATGTGGACAATATCGTACTCGTGTCGTCGAAAGGCGAGCCGATGAAGCGCGAAAGCGACCTGATCGACGTGTGGTTCGACTCGGGTGCCATGCCGTACGCGCAGCTGCACTATCCGTTCGAGAACGGCGGCGACTATTTCAAGTCGGTCTACCCGGCCGATTTCATCGCCGAGGGCGTCGACCAGACGCGCGGCTGGTTCTTCACGCTGCATGCCATCGCCTCGATGCTCTTCGACTCGGTAGCCTTTAAAAACATTATTTCGAACGGGCTGGTGCTGGACAAAAACGGCAACAAGATGTCGAAGCGCCTGGGCAACGGCGTCGACCCGTTCGAGGTTCTCGCAACCTACGGGGCCGACGCCACGCGCTGGTATATGATCTCCAACTCGCAGCCGTGGGACAACCTCAAATTCGACCGGGACGGCGTGGACGAAGTACGCCGCAAGTTCTTCGGGACGCTCTATAACACCTACTCGTTCTTCGCGCTCTACGCCAATGTGGACGGATTTACGGGCAAGGAGCCGGAAGTTCCCGTCGAAAAGCGCCCGGAGATCGACCGCTGGATCATTTCGTTGCTCAATACGCTCGTCAAGGAAGTAACCCGCTCGCTCGAGGATTACGACCCGACCCCGGCGGCACGCGCCATCCAGGAGTTCGTGGGAGAAAACCTCTCGAACTGGTACGTGCGCCTGAACCGCAAGCGTTTCTGGGGCGGCGGTATGAACGACGACAAACTGGCGGCCTACCAGACGCTCTACACCTGCCTGGAGACCGTTTCGATGCTCGCGGCACCGTTCGCACCTTTCATCACCGACCGTATCTTCCGCGACCTGAATGCCGTCAGCGGCCGCCACGCGGACGAGTCGGTACACCTCTCGACTTTTCCGAAGGCCGACGAAAAGCTGATCGACACCGACCTGGAAGAGATGATGTCCCTGGCACAGCGCGTATCGTCAATGGTGCTCGCCCTGCGCCGCAAAGTGTCGATCAAGGTGCGCCAGCCGCTCACCAAAATCCTCATCCCGGTGCTCGACCCGGCCATGGCACAGCATATCTCGGCCGTAAAGAACCTCATCATGAACGAGGTGAACGTCAAAGAGGTCGAACTGATCGAAGACACTACGGGCATCATCACCAAGCGCATCAAGCCCAACTTCAAGACGCTGGGCCCGCGCTACGGCAAATACATGAAGCAGATCGCCGCCATGACCGCGGAGTTCTCGCAGGAGCGTATCGCCCAGATCGAAGCCGCAGCCCAGACCGTACTCGACCTGGGGGCTGAAAAAATCACCGTAACCCCGGCCGATTTCGAGATCACCTCGGAGGACATGCCGGGATGGCTGGTGGCATCGGAAGGCAAACTTACCGTAGCGCTGGACATTACGCTGACGGAAGAGCTCCGGGCGGAAGGCGTGGCACGCGAGTTGATAAACCGCATCCAAAATATCCGTAAGGACTCGGGATTCGAGGTGACGGACAAGATCCGCGTCGAGATCGAACAGAAGGAGTTCGTGGCCGGCGCGATCGCCAAATATGCCGGATATATCGCATCGCAGACGCTCGCCGTCGAGGTGAAGGCGGCCGCACAGCCCGAGGGAGGCGTGGTCGTGGATTCGGATGTCGACGACGAGCCGATCCGGATCGCCGTAACACGCATCTGACGGGCGGACGAAGGCGGCAAAACCGCTTCGGGAACGGCAAATGCGTCTTGCTGAGAACGATATAAAGGGTGCGTCCGGACGATATCGTATATAACGATATAAAATTTGGTGTTTACGGAAAAATTGTTTAATTTTACATAAAACCAACAAGGAGAAGACGACTATGGCAGACGAAAGAACCAGATACAGCGACGCCGAACTCGAGGAGTTCAAGCAGCTCATCCTGAAAAAGCTTGAGAATGCGCGCGCGGACTATGAGCTGCTGCGCGCCACTATCACCCACACGGCCGATAACGACACGGAGGATACCTCCCCGACGTTCAAAGTCCTCGAAGAGGGCGCAGCGACCCTCTCGAAAGAGGAGAGCGGACGTCTGGCGGCACACCAGATGAAATTCATACGGAACCTGGAGATGGCCCTCGTGCGCATCGAAAATAAGACCTACGGCATCTGCAAGACGACCGGCAAGCTCATCCCCAAGGAGCGGCTGATGAAAGTGCCGCATGCTACCGAGTGCATCGAAGCCAAAGAGGGGCGCAGGTAAACCTGCAATCCGGATATGACAGAAAAAAGACGACTTTCGGGGTCGTCTTTTTTATTCGGGCCCGGCCGTCTGTCCCGGCACATGCCCGCCGACAGGCAGCCGCTATGTCAGCCGCAACGGCTGCTGGATCGACAGTCTTCACAACAGCCGCAATGACAGCTGCCTTAACAGGTGCATTGTCAGTCTCAACGGCAGGGCAGACCGGCACCCGGCACCTCCCGTTTTTTGCCAAGGGTAACTCCTGCGGGCCAGAAACTGTATTTTAGCAGGTTCAGGCGCACTTTTTCATCAAAAAATACGTTATCTTTGACGATATGTATCGCCGGATTTGCATACTCGTGCTGACCCTCCTCGCTGCGCAAAGCGTCTGTTTCGCCCGCACGGTCAATCCCGGCATGCGGGCGCCGGACAGGGTTTCCCCCGGCGGATTCTCCCCCGACAGCCTGAACACGCCGACCTCGGAGCGCAACCAGCGCCTTTACGACAGCATACAATCCAAAACCAACCGCCGCGCAGTTCCGCGCATGCTTTACAGGATGCTCTTCGTCAAACCCGTACTCGATACGACGATGAACGGGCGCGTATTGGACGAAAGCAGGCTGCTGGAACCTTACGCCGGGAAAACCGTAGGCGACATCACCATCGAGCGCATGATGCCGTTCGACTCATGCGGCAACTGGTTCGAGCGCGCAGGCAACAAAACCCACATGCTGACCCGCGAACGGGTTATCCGGCGCGACCTGCTGTTCAAGCCGGGCGACAAGTTCGATCCCCAGCTGGTCGTGCGCAACAAGCAGCTGCTGCGTTCGCGCCCCTACATCTCCGATACCGAGGTGATCGTCGTACCCGACTCGCTCGATTCGACGCGCGTGAACATGGTCATCCGCACGCGCGACAGCTGGACGATCAGCGTCGACGCTGGCATACACGGCGAGGGGCGCACCATGGTCGGGCTTTCGGACGCCAACATTTTCGGCACGGGCAACACCCTGAAATTCAAGACCAATTTCAGCCGCAGGGATTTCTCCTACGGCGGCAACATCGTGGAATACAAAATCCCCAACGTGCTGGGGACATTCTACACGGCCGACTTCTCGGCCGGCCGCGACTTCTACAACTCGGAACTGAACCTCGGGCTGCGCAAGGAGTTCATCCGGCCGACGGACTACGAGATCGGCCTCACGTACAGCGACATAAAATCGAAACGCTACATGGTCGACCTCGACACCTCGCTGCTCGTGAAAGTCCGCAACCTCGACGTATGGGGCGGCAAGTCGCACTACATCCGCTCCATCAAATCGAGCGTCTTCCTGACGGGCCGTTACAGCTATGCCCGGTTCAGCCGCCGCCCGCCCGTCACGGCCGACTACAACCCCGCGCTGCACGACCACGACGCCATGCTCTTCGGCGGGGGGCTCTACCGGGAAAAATTCTACACGGCGAACATGGTCTACGGATTCGGTACCCGCGAGTATCTGGCGACGGGTTACAAAGCCGAGCTGGTGAGCGGCTATTCGTGGGGCGAGTTCAACGACGAGATGTACCTCGGCATGTCCTACCAGACCGGCGGCTTCCGGGGGATGGGCTATATCATGGGCGGCTTCACGCTGGGAAGCTACATCGACCTCAAAAGCGGCATGTGGCGCCACAGTGCCGTCGACGTAGACCTGAAGTGGTTCTCGAACCTGTTTCTGTTCCGGCGCAGCCGCATCCGCCAGTTCCTGGCGTTCAACTACACGCAAGGCTGGAACCGGGGCGAAGGCAGCGACGAAATGATCCGCTTCACCCACGACAACGGGTTGCAGGCGCTCAAAGAGTACGTCACCGGAACCAACCGCATGATCCTCAACACGGAAACGGTGGTCTTCACCCCCTACCAGCCCCTCGGGTTCCGCATCGCGGTATTCGGGTTCGCAGACTTCGGACTGATCGGCTATTCGCCTAACATTTTCAAAAACGATTTTTTCACCTCGTTCGGAGTGGGTGTACGGCTCCGCAACGAGCGGCTCGTATTCAACACGGTGCAGATCCGCCTGGGAATCGCCTTCGGCAAACGCGGGTTGGTCGAGAGCGAATATTTCCGCCTGTCGAACGCCACGCGCGTCGAACAGTACCGCTACCGCCCCACCCGCCCTGAGATCGTAGGGTTCAAGTAAGCGCAACGCGCCGCAACAGGCCCGCAAGCGAAAGCCGCAGGCATGAAAAAACGGAGGCCACGGCCCCCGTTTTCGCCATTCCCCGCCCGGGGAGCGTCATTGCTCGACGATCTGTCCCGTCTCGTCGATCGTCAGCACCCGGTCGTATTGTTTGACCTTTGCTCTGAAATCGTGGAAATCTTCGGCCTCCTGATACTTGCAGGGAACGACTTCGTTCCCCTGCCGGTCGATATACCCGTACCCGAGCCCCTTGATGAAGACACGCGCCAGTCCGCAGCTGAACGGATAGGCCTCGTGGTACTTGAGCGGCACGACCAGCTGACCGTTCGTGGCGATATAGCCCCAGCGGGCATCGTAGAAATCTTCGGCATTGGTACCGAAGCGCATCACGGCGGCACGCATCTCGCTGAACTCGGCGGCATCGTCCCACTTGGCCGGTATCACTTCGCGTCCCTCGGTGTCGATATAGCCGCAACGGGGCTCCATACCCTGGAAATTCATGCCGTAGAGGTCGGTATTGAAAGGCGCCAGCCCGTCGTTGAACCTGCCGATGCGTTTATAGCGGAACGAGCTGACTTCACCGCCGTTGCGGTCGACAAGCCCGAAATTGACATTGTTGTAGCTCACCACGGCCACCCCGCCCGAGAAGGGCCGCGCCACGGAGAAACGGGGCGAAATAGCCACATTCCCCTTGACATCGACATACCCGTAATTGCCGAACTGCTCCAGCCTGAACGCCGCGAGCCCCTCGCCCGGGGTGTCGATAAGTCCCCACTGGCCGCCGTAGGGTTCGTCGCGCAGCACCATGCTGCCGCCGTAGTTCGTCCGGGCATAACCGTCCTTGAAATCGGAAATATAGGAGAAGAAACAAGGCAGCACTTCGCGCCCGTCGGCGCCGAGGAAGCCATGTTTGCCGTCGCTCGTCATGGGGATCAGCCCGTAGGCGTTCGGCTCGCCGATCAGGTTATAGGCACAGGGGACTACCACCTCGCCGTCTTGGCGCAGGACGCCCCATTTACCGTCGCGCAGAACACGCATCCAGCCACGTTCATCGGGTTCGCCGATCTCGGAATAAAGGCAGGGAATGACGGTTTTCCCCGTTTTGTCGATACGGCCCCAGAGCTCGCCGGCCTGCACCCAGGCCATGCCGTCGTCGAACGCCCCGGCCACCGTAAATTGCGGAGCCACGACCGCCCGGCCTGCGGTATCTATATAGCCCCACAGCCCTTCGGGCTCCTGCACGGCGGCCAGTCCGTCGTCGAAACTCCGGGCATCGGCATAACGGCATTCGATGACCAGCCGTCCCGTCCCGTCGACATACCCCCAACGGCCGACCCCTTCGTTGATATCGAGCACCGCAGCACGGTTATCGTTCACGGATCCGACCTCGGCATATTTGGCCGTGCGCTGCTCGAATGTCCGGCCGCATGAAACGAGCGTTGCGACCGTAAGAAAAAATAGCAGGCGTTTCATAGCTTCTGTTTTGTATTTTACATGCAAAGATAACTTTTTCCATCCTAATTCTGCAAGTTTCACGCCCGTATCGCATGGCCGACGAAAAAACCCGGGGCAGCAGAACCGTCCCGGGCACGAACTTTTTATACTTATGGCCTGCTTATTTTTTCCTGGTCGTAATCTCGATGACGCCGTTGCGGGCTTTCCTGCCGTATTTCTCGACCGCCGAGGCATCCTTGAGTACGGATATGTTCTCAATCCGGCCGGGATCAAGCCCCTCCAGTTTCTTGGTATCCTTAAACACCTTGCCGTCGATCACGACAAGGGGTTCCTCCCCCTTTTCAAACGGCGACTTGCCCGATCCGCGGATCACGATCGTACTGCTCTTCAGCGTACCGGCATCCTCTGTCTGCTCCATATGTTCGGCGACCTTGCGACGGATCTCGACGCCGGCTGCCGTCGACCCGGCCTCGGCAGCTTTCGCCAGGGCAGCCTGTACCCGGGGGTCGGCCAAATGCGCCTGCGCCTCCTGTATCTGCTTCTGCGCCTCTTTCCACTCGTCGCTGGCCATATACTTGCGCACGGCCTCCTCCTGCTCGCGGACGGCTGCGAGTTGCGCGGCAGACAGCTTGCGTGCCGAAGAGAGCTCCTTCTGTGCCCTGTCGAGTTCGGCCTGTGCCTTTTTCCACTCCTCGCCCGACATATATTCGCGGGCAGCCTCCAGTCCGGCACGGGCAGCCTTCATCCCTTCCTCTGCGGCTTTGAGCCCGGCTTCCGCGGCCTGGGTCGCCTGCCCCGGCGACAGTCCGCCAACCTGCACCGCGTCCGGTTGCGTCTTCATGACGGTCACGCCCCCGTCGTCAGTGACGGTCACCCGGCTCTGGCTGACGACAGTCTTCTTCCCGTCGCTGCCGGTAACGGACACGACATGTCCGCGGGTTTTCGCACCGGCGTCGATCCCGGCCTTATCTGCGGGCACCGTAGAACTGCCGCTCACCCTGACATCCGACATCTTCCCGGAACCGCGCACCACGACCTTGACAGAGCCGTCCTCGGCGTCGACCGAATAATCCCGCGCACCGCCGGCGGCATCCTTCGTCGAAACGACCACTACGCCGTTCCTGCCTTTCTCGCCGTACAGGGCTTCTGCCGAAGCATCCTTGAGTACCGTCACCGAAGCGATCCGGTCAGGCGACAGTGTATCTATCGACGCCACCTCGAGGCCGTCGACCACGAAAAGCGGCTTGCCGGATTTTCCGTCTGAAGAGTAAAAATTCGCCCCTTCGATGCGGATCGAAACATTTTCTTTTTTACCTTTGTCATCGGGAAAAACATAGGCGGTGCGGGCGAACGCCCCAAGGGCAAGCCCCGTCAACGGCAGCAGGAAGAGCACCTTGGCTCCTGCCCACCGCGACGATCTTTTACGTAACATCATGGTAATACGGTTTTTAAGTTTACTGTGATTAAAGCTGTTGGCGACTGAGTACCACCTCCCGCCGGCAGCTTTCCTTATTAATAACAACTGGTATTGCCGGGCGTCGACGCCACTGTCCAGCACCGCCTCGTCGGCTTCGTATTCATGGATGGCGCGCAACTCACGGCGCAGGAGCCACATCGCAGGGTTGAACCATTGCAGGCACCCGGCAAGGTCGGTCACCAACAGGTCGAACGAGTGGCGCAGCCTCAGGTGGGCTTTCTCATGCAGCACGATCGCCTCGCCGTTCTCGGCCAGATCCTTTTCCGACATCACGATATACCGGTACCAGCTGAACGGTACGACCGGCTGGTCGGTGCGTACGAGCACGGAGCCGTCGCCCAGCCGCTCCCTGTGCCCCCGGCGGATCATGTGCAATACGCCGCATACCGACCCGAGCGTCCATAACAACGCAGCGGCGGCTCCCGCAAGGAAAGCGGCCGTCGCCGCCTTATCCCACGGGAAAGGTTGGGATTCCGGCTCCGCGGACGGGGCGTAGCCCGCCTCCTCCGTCACCGGGAGTTCCGGCATGGCCGGGAGTTCGCGATAGACCGTAATGACACACAGCGGCAACACGAACGACAACACCATCGCCGCCAGCACCACGATCCGGTTCAGGCGGTGGAAGG
>OHOZ01000650.1_pt1 | contig 19746 bp, 23 predicted proteins | sample 1569931 | NCBI WGS metagenome assembly OHOZ01 (sample SAMEA3879572, study PRJEB24766) | human gut metagenome | biome: human-associated habitat; feature: feces | place: USA | collected 1985/1987
TGGGTGTGCCTGGCGGAGACCGCGCCCCCCTCACGCGTGAATTTCCGACAAATTCGGGGGTGGGGGTATCGGCCCCAAAAGGCATAAAAAAGACCGTCCCGAAGGACGGCGAAGGAGACGATGGTATGCGATTACTTTCGGATGTAGGTCTGGTTGCGGCTGGTGGGCTTATCTGGAATCCCCATAACGATCAGCCCCTGATCCAGCGCGGGAAGCAAATACAGTTTGCGGAAGTTATCCCGCGATTTTAGCCCCAGTTTCTCCATAAGCTGTGCGGCGGAGTAAGGCACGTCATATTCCATCATATCCACCAGCTTTTGCACCTCGGCGGTAAGATATGCGTCCTTTTCCGAAATTTGATGAAGCGCCCAATCCAATGTCATGTCGATCTTATCGAGCATGAAGGTGATGAACGCATCAGAATTCCCCGCTGCATGGCAGGCGCTGATGGCATCGTAATATCCATCCTGAAATTCATGGATGCGGCTTTCCAGCGGCAGATATTGGAAGATGGGATTCCATTCGGACAGCAGCGCCGTCTGCCACAGGCGAGCCATGCGTCCATTGCCGTCCGCGAAGGGATGGATAAACACAAATTCATAGTGGAACACGCAGGACAGGATCAGTGGATGCACGTCGCTGCGTGCAACCTTCATCCAATCGAATAGCGACCGCATTTGGTCGGGCACGAACTCCGGTGGCGGGGCCATGAAAATACATCTGTCGCCGTTGAATACACCCTCGTTGTGGTTGCGAAACACACCGGATTCCTGCACTGTCAGGTAGGTCATTACGCCATGCAGCTTTTTAAGATCATCCAGAGAGTAAGGATCGAACGAACCCAGCATATCGTAAGCCTGATAGGCATTTTTGGCTTCCTGGATTTCTTTCTGCGGGCCAATGACCGCCTTCCCGCTGATGACGCTTTTCACCTCGTCCAGAGATAGCGAATTAGCTTCGATGGCCAGGGAGGAATGAATGGAGCGAATGCGGTTATTGCGCCGCAGATGGGGTTTAGTTTCAAAGGAGCGGTAGCCGGTGACCCTTCCTGTTTTTTCGGCAATCTGAGCAACCAGCGTCAGCATCTGATTGGTGATGGAAAATGGCGGTACATAATGTTCCAAGTAAAGCACCTCGCTTTCCTGTCTATTATACGCCGCTTGGCGCAAATTATCAAGAACTTGCATGTTATCTTGACTGGTTTCTTGAATGGTACTCGTTTTAACCATTTTTATCTTGGCTGTTATCTTGACTGGTTTCTTGTATTGGAGGTAAACGATGAATACGAATCTGAACATGCGGACGATGCCGATTGAGATGCTGAAGCCCGCGAAGTACAACCCCAGGAAAGACCTGAAGCCCGGCGACCTGGCGTATGAGAAAATCAAACGCAGCCTGCACGACTTCGGGTACGTCGATCCCATCGTCTGGAACGAGGTGACGGGCAACATCGTCGGCGGTCACCAGCGCTTCAAGGTGCTGAAGGCTGAAGGCGCGACCGAGGTGGACTGCGTTGTGGTGCACATCGAGAACCCTTCAGATGAAAAGGCGCTGAACATCGCGCTCAACAAAGCCACTGGCGACTGGGAGCCCACGGCCCTGGCTGACCTGCTGCAGGATCTGCAGAGCGCCGGATATGATCTCGGCGCGACAGGCTTTGACGCTGCCGAGGTGGACGATCTCTTCTCCAAGGTGCATGACAAGGATGTGCATGACGATGAATGTGAGATCGATCCGGAAACAGTCAATGCATATGTACAGCCCGGCGATATCTGGACGCTGGGCAGGCACCGCATGATGTGTGGAGACAGTACCTCGCCCGATGCGGTGGATGCGCTCATGGACGGCATCAGGGCCAACCTGGTCGTGACTGACCCGCCCTACAACGTGGCGTATGAGTCCGCTGACGGTAAGAAGATCCAGAACGACAGCATGGCGGACGAGCAGTTTTTCGCCTTCCTGCTGGCCGCTTTTCAGAACATGGCAGCGCATATGGCCGAGGGCGGCAGCGCGTACATCTTCCATGCGGATACCGAGGGACCGAACTTTCGCCGGGCTTTTAAGGAGTCCGGCTTTCATATTTCCGGCGTATGCATCTGGGTGAAGAACAGCCTGGTGCTGGGCCGCAGTCCATATCAATGGCAGCATGAACCCGTGCTCTACGGCTGGCTTCCCAACGGAAAGCATAAGTGGTTCGCCGACCGGAAGCAGTCCACCATCTGGAACTTCGACAAGCCAAAGAAGAGCGCCGACCATCCAACCATGAAGCCGATCCCGCTGCTGGCTTATCCCATTAAGAACAGCAGCGCACCCAACGCTGTGGTGATGGATCTGTTCGGCGGCAGCGGCTCCACCCTCATCGCCTGTGAACAGACCGACCGCATCTGCCGGACGATGGAACTTGACCCGAAATATGCGACGGTCATTGTCGAGCGCTTCCACCAGGAATACCCGGATCAGGAGATCACCGTGCTGCGGGACGGCCAGACACTGCCCTACGACAGTATTGCTGAGAGCAAGTAACAGTGCCGCAGAAACACACTTTTCCGGAGACAGTATCCAGACACTATCCCCGGAGAAACACACTTTTCAAGAGAAACGGAGGCGAAACCAGATGGCCACCAGAGGAAGAAAGCCCCTGCCTACGGCGCTAAAAGAACTGGAGGGCGACCGGGGCAAGGGCAGACGACCGCTGAACAAGGATGAGCCGACGCCGCCCCAGGACAACGTGAAGTGTCCTGCCTGGCTGATGCCGGAAGCAAAGAAGGAATGGAAGCGTCTGGCTCCCTCCCTGATTGCCATGGGTGTTCTCACCGAACATGACATGGAAGCCTTCGCCGGGTACTGCCAGGCTTACGCCCGTTGGCGGGAGGCTGAAGAGTTCCTGTCCCAACACGGCACCATCTTCAAAACACCCAGCGGCTATGTACAACAGGTGCCGCAGGTATCAATCGCCATGCAGAACCTGAAAATCATGCAGTCCTTCTGCTCGGAGTTTGGCCTGACGCCTGCCAGCCGTGCCCGGCTCTATGCCAACAGCGGCGACAGCGCAGCCAGCGACGACCCGATGGAATCCGTCCTGAAGGGAGGCTGGCAGGATGTTCAGTGAGGCGAAAGCCCGCCGGGTGACGCAGTTCATTGAGTGCCTGAAGCATACCAAGGGAGAATTCCACGGGGAGCCGTTCAAGCTGCTGCCCTGGCAGGAAAAGATCATCCGGGATGTGTTTGGTACCGTCCGGGACGATGATCCCTCCATGCGGCAGTACAACACGGCCTACATTGAGATTCCGAAGAAGAACGGAAAGAGTGAGCTCGGCGCTGCCATTGCCCTGAATATGCTCTGCAATGACGATGAGTGGCGGGCGGAGGTTTACTCCTGCGCCAGCGACCGTCAGCAGGCGGCTATCGTGTTTGATGTTGCTGTTGATATGGTGAAGCAGTCCCCGGCGCTCAGCAAGCGCATCAAGATCATTCCTTCCACCAAAAGAATGGTCTACCAGCCAACAGGAAGCATTTATCAGGTGCTGTCCAGTGAAGTGGCCACCAAGCACGGCCTGAACGTCAGCGCCTGCATCTTTGATGAGCTTCATACCCAGCCTACCCGCGCCTTGTATGATGTCATGACCCAGGGCAGCGGCGATGCACGGAAGCAGCCCTTATGGTTCCTGCTGACAACGGCGGGCACCGACCGGAACAGCATCTGCTGGGAGGTTCATCAAAAAGCACTGGACATCATCGAGGGCAGGAAGGATGATCCCCGTTTTTACCCGGTGCTCTACGGTCTGTCGGATGACGCCGACTGGACGGATGAAAAGAACTGGTACAAGGCTAATCCCTCCCTGGACAAAACGATCTCCATTGACAAGGTGCGGGACGCTTTCCGCAAGGCCCAGGAGACCCCCGCTGATGAGAACATGTTCCGTCAACTGCGCCTGAACCAGTGGGTCAAGCAGTCCATCCGCTGGATGCCCATGGACAAATGGGATGAATGCGGCGGCGCTGTCAATGAGTACGAACTGGAAGGCCGCGCCTGCTATGCCGGACTTGACCTTTCATCCACTTCCGACCTGACAGCCATGGTGCTGGTTTTCCCACCGAGGGATGATGAAGAGCAGTACATTGTGCTGCCGTACTTCTGGCTCCCGGAGAACACCATGCAGCTGCGCGTCCGGCGCGATCATGTGATGTACGACAAATGGGAGCGCCAGGGCTTTATCCATACGACCGAGGGCAACGTGGTGCATTATGGCTTCATTGAGCAGTTCATCACGAAGCTGGGCGAACGGTTCAACATCCGGGAAATCGCCTATGACCGATGGAACGCCACCATGATGGTGCAGACCCTGGAAGACGACGGTTTCAACATGGTGCCTTTCGGACAGGGCTTCCGTGACATGAGCCCGCCGACCAAGGAACTGATGCGCATCGTGCTGGAGCGGAAGCTGAACCACGGCGGGCATCCGGTGCTCCGGTGGAACATGGACAATGCCTTCGTGCGCACCGATCCTGCCGGAAACTTGAAAATCGACAAAGAAAAATCCACGGAGAAGGTGGACGGAGCCGTCGCGCTGGTCATGGCGCTTGACCGGGCCATGAAGAATCTGAACGGCAGCGAATCCGTCTACGATACCCGTGGACTTTTGATTATCTGACGGAGGTGCAAAATGCCCCAAAAACCAAGAAGACCCTGCCGCTATCCCGGATGTCCGGGCTTCTGCGAGCAGGGTCAGGTGTTCTGTAAGGATCATATGGAATGGAGCAGCGACAGGCTGCGCGGCGGCGCGGATGCACGTGGGTATGACAGCCGCTGGCGTAAGGCCCGCGCTCTATTCCTGAAGCAGCATCCGCTGTGCGCCTTCTGCCAGGCAGAGGGCAAGGTTGTGCCCGCAACGGTGGTCGATCACATCATTCCGCACCGGGGAGATCAGCGGCTGTTCTGGGATCAGACCAACTGGGAACCGCTCTGCAAGGGATGCCATGACAAGAAAACCGGATCAGGGATGTGACCTGCGATAGTGATTATTCTTTGCGCTTGTTGCGCAGCTTCCAGTACCGGATGTTTGATGGATCGAGATTATCTTCAAATTCTTGCAGCAACGGATCAAGCTCTTCATATTCTTCTCGTGAGGGGCCAGGGATTGAATCGAGCGTGTTATTGCACCACATGCAATACATTGCTTTCCTGTCCCTTAGTCTGCCGCAAAATGGGCAGGTAATCAAATCATCCTGTCCAGTTGCAGTTTGGGTTCGATGACAGCATTTTGAACAGTAGAAGGTATCTCCTTCGTCAAACAGGGTATTCGGGTCTTCGTTTCCACAGTTTGCACAGCGCATATGAAATCCTCTTTGCTTACTTGCGTCCATTGCCCAATTGGCGTCCGAGTATACGTTCAGCAAGACTGAGTCGCTGAAGCGCATAGCTAATGCCAATTTGAATGCCTTCACGCTTTTGTTCGCTTCCGAAGCGCCTTAAGCCAGCCTCCATGCTCACACCTCCACCATATTCTTTCAGTCGGTGAGTGAATGCCGCAGCACCCTTAAGCGGTTTTCCTGTGTTAGCCATTATTGATCCTCCTTATGCTTTTCGTCCTTTGAGCATTTTAACGATGGTTTTCGCGGCGACCGGTGAAACGATGACCAGTGCAGCAACTGAGACACCCAGAAGACCAGCCTTTAGAGACTTCATCCAATCCTTTGAAACATCCTCTCGAGTAGAGGATTTTGCCAGAATGGCTGGGGCAACCATATTAGCCTTCGCAAGAACGGTTTCTCGATCCTCAGCATTATAGTTACCCGGGTGGTCAACTAAGATTTCAAGTATCGTCTGCAACATCTCTGTGTCACCGGGAGAAGAAGAAATCTCATCGTCCAGCACCTTACGAATAGCCAAATATTGGGTTTTAGACATTCTGTATTTCTCAATGTTGTTGGATTCGAGGTTATTGATCGTCTGACGTGTTACCCCAATACGATCCCCAAACTCCGCGGCTGTCCAGCCTACGCATCTCCTAATCAGCAAGAGATACTGCTGAAGCCTTTCAATCTCAGGCAAAATTACCACCTCCATGCGCAATTATAGCCCTTGACAAATCATTTGTCAAGGGCTTGAGCACAAACAATCACAGAAAGGAAGAAATCTTTTATGAGAAACCCCTTCTCTGCATTGTTCCGTGCGCGGGACAAGCCCCGCGACAGCGTCAGTGCCGCCCCTGTGTTCTACTTCGGCACCAGCGGCGCAGGCAAATCCGTCACCGCGCAGACAGCCATTCAGCTTTCTACGGTGTATGCCTGTGTCCGGGTAATCTCGGAAACGGTGGCCAGTCTGCCGCTGGGTGTATATGAGGCGACGGATGACGGCAACCTGAAAGCCGGAGACCACCCTCTGTACCATCTGCTCCATGATGAGCCGAATGCGGAAATGACCTCCTTCGTTTTCAGGGAGGTCATGCTGGCGCACCTGCTTCTCTATGGAAACAGCTACAGCCAGATTATTCGCAGCGGAAAGAATACGGTGGTCGGCCTGTATCCGCTGCTCCCGGATCACATGGATGTGGATCGGGACAGCAAGGGCAACCTGACGTACACCTACACCACCAGCGACGGCAAGACCGTGGTGATCAAGCCGCAGGACATCCTGCACATTCCTGGTCTGGGCTTTGACGGCATCATCGGCTACAGTCCCATCGCTTTGGAGAAAAACGCCATCGGCCTCGGCATCGCGTCCGAGGAATACGGCAGCAAGTTCTTCTCCAATGGTGCCCGGCCTTCCGGTATCCTGACGCACCCAAACACGGTGAAGAATCCGAAGGCCGTCCGGGAAAGTTGGAACTCAGCCTATGGCGGCTCTTCCAATTCCAACCGTGTGGCGATCCTTGAAGAGGGCATGACCTTCACGCCCCTGAGCATCCCGAATAACGAGGCACAGTTCCTCGAAACGCGGAAGTTTCAGGTGGATGAGATCTGCCGCATCTTCCGGGTGCCGCCTCATCTGGTTGGCAACCTTGAGCACGCTACTTTCTCGAACATTGAGCACCAGAGCATCGACTTTGCCGTCCACACCATCCGGCCCTGGCTCGTCCGAATTGAACAGTCCATGAACCGCGCTCTCTTCACCGATCAGGAGAAGGGGCGCTTTTATGTGCAGTTCAACATCGACGGCCTGATGCGCGGCGACTACAAGAGCCGCATGGAGGGCTATGCCATCGCCCGGCAGAACGGCTGGATGAGCGCCAACGATATCCGGGCGTTGGAGAACCAGAACCCGATCCCGAAGGAAGAAGGCGGCGACGCCTATCTGGTCAACGGCAACATGATCCCTATTACAACTGCCATGAAGGCGCAGACCCCGGCTGAACCGACGCAGACAGCCGAGCAGCGCTCCCGTGAAAGGAAGTGATTCCCATGCGTCATTTCTGGAACTGGGTCAAAAACGATGATGAGACCCGCACCCTTTATCTGGAAGGCGTGATCGCTGAGGAGAGCTGGTTTGCGGACGACGTGACCCCGGCCATGTTCAAGGAGGAGCTTTTCTCCGGGGACGGCCCGATCACGCTTCACATCAACAGCCCCGGCGGCGATTGCATCGCGGCCAGTCAGATCTACACCATGCTCATGGATTATCCCCATGATGTCACTGTGCAGATCGACGGCATGGCGGCAAGCGCTGCCAGCTTGATCGCCATGGCGGGCACGCATGTCCGCATGAGCCCCACCAGTATGATGATGATCCACAATCCCTTCACCGCAGCCATGGGCGATTCCGATGAAATGCGGAAAGCCATCCAGCTGCTGGATGAGGTGAAAGAGAGCATCATTAACGCCTACCAGATCAAGACTGGTCAGTCCCGTACCAAACTGAGCCATCTCATGGACAGCGAAACGTGGATGAACGCCTGGAAAGCCAAGGAACTCGGTTTCTGTGACGAGGTTATGTTCGCCGAGGGCGATGCGCAGCCTGACACCCAAAACGTGTCGGGCTTTTCTTTTGCCCGGAAGACGGCAACGGCCTGCCTTATGAACCGCGTGATGGCTTCCGTTCCCAAGCCTGAGCCTGAAAAGGCCCTGCTCGATGAAAACCGTGTACCTGCTGCGGAAGCGGAAGCCCGCCTGCAGCGCACCAAGTACCTTTGAGGAGGATGATCATTATGAATGAACTCATGAACCTGCGCGACAAGCGCGTACAGACCTGGAACGCCGCCAAGGCTTTTCTGGAAAGCCATCGCGGCACGGACGGCACCCTGTCCGCAGAGGACGACGCCATCTTCAACAAGATGATGGATGAAGTGGACAAGCTCGGCAAGGAGGTCATGCGGCTGGAGAAGCTGGAAGCCCTCGATGTGGAGATGTCCAAGGCCACCAGCAAGCCTCTTTCTTCCGCGCCTGTCACCCGGCTGGATGAGGAACCCGTCAGCAAGACCGGACGCGGCACCAAGGACTACACCAGGAACTTCTGGAACGTGATGCGCTCCAAGTCCGTGTCCCATGAGGTGATGAACGCCCTGCAGGTCGGCACGGACACGGAAGGCGGCTATCTCGTTCCTGACGAGTATGAGCGCACCCTGATCGAAGCCCTGGAAGACCAGAACATCTTCCGTCAGCTGGCCCATGTGATCCACACCTCTTCCGGTGAGCGGAAGATCCCCGTGGTCGCGTCCAAGGGCACCGCAAGCTGGATCGATGAGGAAGCCGCCTATCCGGAGAGCGATGACTCCTTCGGTCAGGTCTCCATCGGCGCGTATAAGCTGGCCACCATGATCAAGATCAGCGAGGAGCTCCTGAACGACTCCGTCTTCGACATGCCCAGCTATATCGCTAAGGAGTTTGCCCGCCGGATCGGCGCTGCCGAGGAGGAAGCCTTCTTCACCGGGAACGGCACCGGACGTCCTCTGGGCATCCTGGCCGCGACGGGTTGGCGTGACTGCCGCGAAAGCGGATGCCGTGACCTTCGATGAGGTGATGGATCTGTTCTACAGCCTGCGGGCTCCCTACCGCCGCAACTCCGTGTTCATCATGAACGACAGCACCGTCAAGGCGCTGCGGAAGCTGAAGGACGGCCAGGGCCAGTACCTGTGGCAGCCCGCTGTCACCGCCGCGACTCCGGATACCATCCTGAACCGCCCGGTGTACACCTCCACCTTCATGCCCACCCTGGCGACTGGGAACAAGACCATCCTCTTCGGCGATCTGGGCTATTACTGGGTGGCCGACCGGGAAGGCCGCTCCTTCAAACGCCTGAACGAGCTCTACGCGCCCACGGGTCAGGTGGGCTTCCTGGCTTCCCAGCGGGTGGATGGCAAGCTGATTCTGCCTGAAGCGGTGAAGGTGCTGCAGCAGGCGTAACCGACCGGGAGCCGTACCGACGAAGTGCGGCTCCCTTCCTGAAAGGATGTGAATCCCAATGAGCGATACTCGTACCACAAAGAACTACTTTGCCCACGGCGGCAACGAACTGGTGGTGGGCGGCAAGCTGACCTTTCTTCCCGGCGCGACCGTGGAAGGCGGGGAAGGGCTGTTCGATCTGCCCGGTCACTGCACTGCCTTTTCTGGCTGACAGCGAGGCGACCACCGTAGCTGGCCTGCGGGAGGATTACAACCGCCTGCTTGCTGCGCTGCGCACTGCCGGACTGATGGCTCAGGAGGCAGGTGATCCCTGATGATCGTCACCGTCGATGAGGTCAAAACCCATCTGCGCATCCAGCACGATGAGGAGGACGACTACATCGAAAGCCTGATCAAGCAGGCGCAGACCGCCGCCGAGGATTACTGCCGGGTACAGTTTGAACCGGAGCCGGATGAGGAGGGCAACGTCCCTGATGTGCCGGAACCCGTCCGTCTGGCGGTCATCCTCATGACCAGCTTCTACTATGAAAACCGGGACATCCCGGACATGACCACCTACAAGGCCACCCGGATGGCCTTTGACAGTCTGCTGTATCCGTATCGCGATCCGGAAAAGATGTTCTGAGGAGGCGATGACCTGTGCGCGGTTACAAAAACTTCGACAGCGATCCGCATCCCGGAGACCTGCGGCACATGATCGAGATCGGATACACCGAGAACCAGATCAATGAAAACGGTTATCCGGAACCAACGGATGTGGTGGTATGCCGCGTATGGGCCGCTGTGACGGATGCCGGGAACCAGAACTACCGCAGCGCCGATGTCATGAACACCGAGGCCGTCATCAATTTCACCATCCGGTACCGGGAGGATATCAAGCCCGGCATGTGGGTGCGCTTTCAGGGAGATAAATGGAACATCTCCACTCTGGGCGAGTACAGCTTCAAACGCACCTATCTGGGCCTGAAGGCTTCCATCGCCAAGGGGGTAAGCGGATGAAGCAGGTCAATGCGGCGCTCAAGGATATCGGCATTCCGGTTTACGCAGGCGTCTGGCGGGCCACTTCGCCCAACCAGAATCCGCCCGTGCAGTACTGTGTCTATTCCACGACCACCACGGAAGCCAGCCATCACGACGATCATGTGACCAGCTTTCGCACCTATGTGTACCTGAACCTGTGGAGTGACATCGATCCGACCGATATGGCGGATACGATCCGGCAGGCCATGTACGCCTACGGCTTCTTCATGGTGGAGGAATCCGACAAGGGCTACAACCAGCCAGCCTACGACACAGCCACCCGGCAGTACACGGTGCAGTGGACATGGTGCTGGAGGGAGGATGTGGACTATGGCAATTGAACTGAGGGGCTTTGATGATCTCCAGAATGACATGGTCAACATGGCCTACGCGCTGGATCAGGGGCCGGGCGTGAGCCGTGCCCTGAAGGCAGGCGCTGTGCCCATCGAGGAGCAGATGCTCCACAATGCCAGCACCGACCCGAAGATCATCACGGATGCCCTGCACTCGTCCATCCATACGGGCAAGGTCAAGCAAAAGCGCGGAGGCGGAAAGCAGATCACCATCGGTGTCCATCACTCCGAGAACGGCGCGTACTACGCCAATCCTGTGGAGTTTGGGCACGGCGGGCCTGCTCCGGCCCCCGCGCATCCTTTTGTGCGCCCTGCCTTTGACGCCCGGGCCGATGAGGCCTTTTCCGAAATCAAGCGCGTCCTGCGGGACGAGCTCAAGAACCGATGAATTGGAGGTAAAACATTATGGCTAATACTCCTGCCGCTTCTCCGACCGTATCTTCCACGGTTGGTCTGAAGAACATGGTGATCGCCCCGCTGACGGTCGACACCGAGGAAACCCTGACCTATGGCGATCTGCAGCTGGTGGCTGGCGCGATTGAAGCCAGCATCACCCCTGAGAACGCCGACCCGGACATCCAGTACGCCGACGACATCGAATTCGATGTGCTGTATCCCGATCCTGAGCTCACCTTCACCACGAAGATGGCGGACATTCCGCTGGCCATCCAGGAGAAGATCTTCGGCAACCAGATCGATGACAACGGCGTCCTGATCCGTTCTTCCACGGACAAGCCTCCGTACTTCGCCGTGGGCTTCAAGAGCGAAAAGTCCAACCACAAGTTCCGCTATGTGTGGCTATACAAGGTACGGGCAAAGCCCCTGACCGAGAACTACGCCACCAAGGAAGGCACCACCATCACCCGCCAGACGGGCGACGTGGAATGGACTGCCATCAAGCGCACCAATGACGGGCGCTACCAGGCGGTCGCCGACGAGGGCGAGAACGGCTTCACGGCTGAGAAGGGCGAAACCTTCCTGCAGTCCGTGTACACGCCCGTAATCACGCCCGCACCCTGAGACTAACCCCGCTGCCGCATGGCCGTGACGCTGTGCGACAGCTACTTTTGAAGTTTTGGAGGTATGAATATGATCACCTGTACGCTCGGTGAAAAGAAATACACTGTGGACTTCGTTTCCGGCAGGGCCCTGCGCGAAATGGAGCCCGCTTCCAAAATGTACGGCAGGCTGGTGCGTCTGTCCCAGGACGCGACCGAGGGCAAGGACGTCTCCCAGGAGCAGCTGACCATGACCGATGCCCTGGACACCATGGTGAAATGGTTCTGCATCCTGTTCAACAACCAGTTCACCCCGGACGAGGTCTACGATAACTATCCCGCCGACCGCCTGATGCACGACATTGCGCTGGCGCTGATGGCCACCCAGACCCAGACTACGGAGGTGCTGGACACTTTCCCTACGATTCCGGCGGTGCAGGAAGCGGAGCAGATTCTGGCGGAGGCGGAGAATCCGGAAGTGACGATTCCGCAGGAAGCCTGACGCTGCCGGAATATGTGTACGCCACCTACAACGAACTGATGAAAAACGGCTGGCGCATGAAGGAAATTGACGAGATGGACATGCTGGGCTTTCTGCGCCTGCGGGCATGGGACGTCCGGCGGGAGCAGGAAAAGAAGAAACCCCGGCAGCGCTTCATTGATGAAGTCTGGCCGGGGGTGAAGCCATAATGATTTGTTTACCCACGTGTGATTATATGCCATATCACAGGGTCAACAAATCCACAGGATGCGTATAGCAAGAGTGGCTGTTCAGGGTTTTGCATTCTTCCAGAAACCGTCACAAAAGAAGCTCCTTTTGTTTTCATCCGACGGAGCAACTCGCATACGACAAATCGCCCTATCCCATTACGCCGATACATGGGGGAAACCTGAATCCACTCCAGAATTCCTTCGCCAATACGCTGGTCGTATTCCGCAATCCCTGAAGCCACAATCATATGATTGCTCGGTTCTCTGATAGCAATCCACAAATCTGGATCATAAACCGGGTGCTTCATATAGCTTTGCAGTTCATTACTTGTGATACCTGTATCCCGATAGCATTCGCAAATGTGATCCGAATACTCGTTCACAGAAGCTGCACTTATTGTGAATTCAACCGGGAGACAGCAATCAGTAATTCTCCCGAGGTTGTGAATCGTTTTGAAATAAGGATCATCATTGCCACGAAGTTGAACAGAAGAAAACAAATCGTCACGGATAATCGACATATGTTCTGGAATCGTGATGGTTTCAGTCTTCCACCACGGCAGTGATGACGCTGCGCACGGATTGAACAAATACTCCGCTTCTGTCATCGTCATCAAGCCCCCATTCCATACCGTAATTTCTATGGTCATTATATCCCAGAACCCCTTATCTCGCAAGAAAAAGAAGGTGAAATCTCATGGCCGAAACCCTGCGCGAACTGGTGGTCGCGCTGTCGCTGGACTCCAGCAATTTCTCGCGCAATATGCGCACCATCAACCAGCAGATCAAGGAAGCCGAGTCCACCTTCCGTCTGGCCGGGGCTGGCGTTGAGAACTATGAGAAGACCATCGCCGGAACGGAATCCAAGCTGTCCATGCTGGGACAAAAGCTCACCCAGCAGCAGCGGGCTGTGGAACAGTACAGCCGGGCGCTGGTTGCGGCGAACGATAAGCTTAAGGAAAACTACAACCGCCATCAGGATTACACACAGCGGCTGGAGCAGGCTAAAGCCCGGCAGGAAGACCTGCGCTTCGAGGTGGAAGCGGCTACCGTTGCCTATGAGAATTATCGTGACTCCCTGGGCGAAACGGACTCCGCGACCATCGCCGCCAAGCAGAATCTGGAGCGGTACCAGGAAGAATATGCGGATGCCACCGCCGAGGTCACCAAGCTGGAGGGTCAGGTCAAGGCTCTGCAGAAGACCATGCAGAACAGCGCTGACGCTGTCAGCAAGGCCACCACTGACCTGAACAACGCCAAGGCCGCTGTGAAGGACACGGAAGCGGAAATTCGCAGGCTGACGGAACAGCTGTACCGGATGCAGTCGGCATGGACACAAGCAGGCGAATCCCTGACCGCCATCTCCAAGAAATGCGAGACCATCTCCAAGGCCATGACCAAGGCCGGGAAATCCCTCACAACCCATGTCACAGCTCCTATCACGGCGCTGGGGACTGCCGCTGTGAAGGCCAGCATTGATTATGAATATGCCTTTGCCGACGTTCGGAAGACCGTGGACGCCACCGAAGAGGAATATAACGCTCTGTCCGATTCCGTGAAGAAGATGAGCACGGAGGTTGCCGCGTCTGCGGAAGAGATCGCGGAGGTCATGTCCATCGCAGGCCAGCTGGGCATTGAGAATGAGCACCTGGCTGAATTTACCCGCACCATGATCGACCTGGGCAACAGCACCAACCTGGTGGCTGCGGATGCCGCCAGTGAAGCGGCCCGGTTTGCCAACATCATGGGCATGAGCCAGGGCCAGTTCCAGAATCTCGGCTCTGCGTTAGTGGATCTGGGCAACAACTACGCCACCACAGAATCTGAAATCCTGGCCATGTCCATGCGCCTTGCTGGCGCGGGCAAGCAGGTCGGTTTGTCAGAAGCGCAGATTCTGGGCTTTGCTACAGCGCTTTCCTCTGTTGGAATTGAAGCCCAGATGGGCGGCTCCGCCTTCTCCAAAGCGCTGGTGAAAATGGAAGTCGCGTCTGCGACTGGCGGCGATGCCCTGGAGGACTTTGCGAAGGTCTCCGGCATGACAGCTAAGCAGTTCAAAGCCCTGTGGGACAGCGATCCCGCAGCGGCATTCCAGTCCTTCATCGTCGGCCTATCCCAAATGGATGAGGAAGGCGAAAGCGCCATCGCCACCCTGGAAGAGATCGGCATCAAGGAAGTCCGCCTGCGTGACACCCTGCTGCGCTCCACCAACGCAACAGAGCTTTTCTCCCGCGCACAGGAGACTGCCAACAGGGCATGGAGAGAGAATGCCGCCCTGACCACAGAAGCCAACAAGCGGTATGCCACCACCAAATCCCGCCTGACTAACCTGAAGAACACGGCGCTCATGTTTGCCCGTCAGATCGGCGACGACCTGAATCCGACGATCCAGCAGATCATCGACAAGGCCAACGCCCTGCTGCAGAAGTTCCTGTCGCTGGATGCGACTCAGCGCCAGTCCATCGTAAAATGGGCTGCGTTTGCTGCCGCTGTCGGCCCTGTCGTGCTGGTTTTGGGCAAGGTCGTGGGTGCGGTCGGCACCGTCACCGGAGCCCTTGGCAAGGCCTTCACGGCCATCGGCAAGTTCTCCGCTTCCGTCTCCATGGCGGGCGGCGGGATCGGCGGGCTGGTAAAAGTGCTGGCTTCCTCCAAGGTGGCCATGGTCGCTCTCGCCGCAGCGCTGGTGTATGGCGCGGTGAAGCTGGTGGACGTCGCGTCCGGCGCGAAAGCCGCCCGCGAAGCGCTGGAAGGCATGGCGAAGACCGCCAAGTCCTGGAAGGAAACCGCTGCTGAAACCTTCTACGGCAGCAGCCAGGGCCTGTCCTTCTTCGGCATGAGCAAGGACGACTTCAAGCGGGCCACTGGGAACAGCCGCGAATGGCTGAATGGTCTGCTGGACGTTTGGTCGGACGGCAAGAAGGAAACCAATGAGATCGTTACGGAATGGACGGAATCCTTCAAAAGCCTGACCGCCAGCACCCGTGAGGAACTCACCAGCCTGAAGGAAACCGCCGACAATGCTGGATATACCTCTGTGTCCGCACAGCTGCAAGCCGACATTGATACCCTTGACTCCATGGACAAGGAGATCGCTCGGCTGCTGAAAAAGAAGCAGAACAGGAAGCTGTCAGAGCGCGATAAAGTCCGCCTGCAGGAGCTCATCGACACCCGCGAGGCCATTGAGGTCAAATACCACCTGTCCGCCGCTGATACGGACGGCTTCGATACCATCCGGAACAAGGTGGAAGCCGAAGTGGCCCGTGCGGAAGCCCGTGGACAGGAAGTCAGCGCCACCGTGTATGAAAACGCCATGGTCGCCGCCGCAGAGGGCATGTCCGCTGTCAATACTTCTCTGGACGAGCAGTATGACAAAGAGTACGCTCTGATCCAGCTGATTGAGAACAGCGCGGAACGCCAGCAAGCGCTGGATGCCCTAAACGCCAGGTACAACAGTGACCGCCGGGCTGCTGCCATGGAATACGCCCAGCTGATGGCCGACGTCGTGATGCCTGTATGGCAGCAGAGTGATATCCAGACCGCAAAAACACAGGTCGGTGATCTGATGCAGCTGCTCCGGCAGTACAGCGCGGCTTCCACTGATGCTGAGAAGAAATCCTTCCTGCCGCAGCTGAACCAGCTGACCGCCAGTATGGATGAAGGTGCGTTGACGGAATATGTCGCGCTGCTGACCCAGATCCAGTCCCTGCTGGACAGTGGAATGTCGGAATCCGAAGTGCAGGCCATGTTCCCGGATATCGACTTCTCCTCCGCGCTGGAGCAGCTGGCCGCGATCCAGACCTACCTGAATCAGAACAAGTGGGATACCAATCTGACCAGCCTGAACGAGATGTTCGGCGAGGCTGTCGGTGAGGAAGTCCTGAAGATCACCACCGATCTGGACATGAGCGGAGCGCAGGCCCGCTGGGATGAATGGGCCAGCAATCCCGGCGCGATCACCACGGACGCGGTCATTCAGGGATATACGGAAGCGGAGAACGCGACCAAAAAGCAGCCGCTGGTGGATGCTTTTGTGGCGAAGTACACCGAGCAGCCGGAAGGCGCGGATAAATCCTCCCTGACGCCTGCCGGACTTGTGGCCTATGTGCAGACCTATGCCGAAGCTACCACGGGCACTGATGTGTCCGGGCTAAATCCCACCAATGTGACCGCCATGGTCAGCGCCTACAAGGAACTGGCATCCGGGACCGATGTCACCCAGCTGAAGCCCAGCGAGATCACGGCCTATGTGTTCAAATACCTGGAGGACAACAAGGTCGATACCACCGGGCTGACGCCGGAAGCGGTGACGGCCTTCGTCATGGCCTATGAGGAGGTTACAGGCGGCGCTTCCACCGCTGCCCTGAAGCCCTCTGATGTCGTTGGCCTGATCACCAAATACGCTGAAGCCGAAAATGTGGATGTGTCAGCGCTGACCTCCGCCCAGGTGGAAGGCATCGTGACCAAGTTCGCCGAGGCGACGGGCTGTGACAAGTCCGAGCTCCTCCGGGAGTTCACCGCCTACATCACGGAATACAAAGAAGCCACAGGTGTGAAAAAGCCTACCCTGAACATGCAGGTGGGCCTGTCCGGCTATGATCTTCTGGCCTACCGCCGCTGGCTGCGGAACAACAAGGTCGAGGTGGAAGGCGTCGTCCGGCTGTCCGAAGTGTATGAAGATCCCAGCGGTGTGCTGGGCGAGTCCGGGGTGAAATACTGGAAGGACGGCGAAGAAATCCCTGTCACCGCTGTCACCTCCGATATGCTCCGGCCCGAGGATGTGGCCATCCTGGACAAGGACGGCACCATGCACATTCTGCTGACCACGGAGATCACCGGCGCACCGGAAGCCATCGCGGAAATGCGGGAACAGGTCGCTGAAGTGGATCAGCTGGGCATGACCGCAATCGGCACTGCCCTGACGGGCATCATGCCCAAATCCCTGATGGATTATATTGACGCTGCCGAACAGCGGATCAAGAATGCCAAGGGCGATCTGGATCAGTGGTACAACTTCATCTACGGCGGCAACGAAGGTGTGCTCCGAACGCTGAACCAATCCATGATCAACGACTTCGATCCGGAGAATGTGGCCCAGCTGGCTACCTACGTTTCCGAGGTCGTCACCGCGATCCAGAACGGGCAGGAGGTCAGCCAGGAGGATATCGACAACCTGAACAAGATCCTGCAGTTTGTGCAGGACTTGGATTCTGTGGGCGTCGGTCAGAATGTGACCGAAGGCATCGCGGAAGGCATGACTGCCGCCGGATGGGATACCAGTGCGGAAACGTTGGCGACCAATCTGGAGACCGCCATCAACTCCGCACTGATCATCAACAGCCCTTCCGAGCGCATGAAGCCCGCTGGCGAATACGTCGCGGCAGGCGTCGGCGCAGGCATGGGCGGCTATGACTTTTCCACGGATGCGGCGACCCTGGCCACCAATTTGGAAACCGCCATCAGTGCTGCCCTGGGCAGTGAAGCCATGAGTCCTTCCGGCACGACGGCGATGGCTGGACTGGCTGGCGCTCTGACGGCCTATGACATGAGCGGCGCGGCCACAACGGTTTCTGCCAATGTGAAGAATGCCGTTTCACGTAGCCTGACCGCCACCAGTCTGAAATCTATTGGCACCAATGCCATGGCTGGCCTGAAGGCAGGCATCAGCGCAGGCCGCTCCGGTGTGGTTAGCGCCATGCAGTCCGCCGCCCGCGCTGCCGTGAACGCTGCCAAAAAGGAACTGAAGATTTCTTCTCCTTCGCGGGTATTCCGGGACGAGGTCGGCTCCATGACCATGAAGGGCTTTGGAGAAGGCGTCCTGCAGGAAAGCCGGGTTCAGGCGCGGACAATCCGCAATGCAGCCCGATTCCTAACGGGTGAAGCCAAGGAAGGCGCGATTGCCATCGGAAACAATGACAACCGGAAAACGTACAACCAGACGAGTTCCGTCAACCTGTCCGGTAACAACTTCTATGTGCGGGATGAGCAGGATATCCGCTCTCTTGCCATTGAGATTGCCACCCTGACGAAACGGCAGCAGCGCGGCAGAGGGCTCCGGATGGCCTGATTTAACTTGACTTTCAGTAATACTGCTACCCCCAACGGAAGGAGGAAACGCCATGGGATTCATGATGCAGATCAGGCCAGAAGTGCTGAAAAAGCTCCGGGAGGATTACCCGCCCGGAGCGAAAGTGGAACTGATCGAGATGTGCGACCCGTACCGGGACATGCCCGCCGGGATGCATGGAGAAGTCATGTTCGTGGATGACGCTGGCGGTGTACACATTGCCTAGGCCAACGGCTCAACGCTGGCGGCGATCCATGGGATAGATCGCATCCGCAGAATCGACTGATCACAACAACCGCCAAAGGGTCACCCGTCAAAAGGTGGCCTTTTGACGTTTTTGGAGGTTTTCTCATGCAGGATTATTTCCTCTGGAACGGCATGGACTGCAGGCAGTACGGAATCCATGTTTCCGAACAGCCGCCCATCACCATTCCCGCTGAACGCAGCACGCAGACCAATGTGCCCGGAAGACCGGGAAGCCTGACACAGCTGGAAGGTGAAGACGTCTATGACGATATGATCCTCACCGTCACCTGCTTCATCTCCGATCCTGCGAAGATCCCGGCCATCGCCGCCTGGCTGAAGGGCAGCGGCACGGTGACCTTTGCCAACCGGACTGGCGGCTACTACAAAGCGCGGATCGCCAACCAGATCCCCTTTGAAAAGGTGCTCCGGGGCAATCCGCACTGCACCTTTGCGGTCAACTTCCGCTGCTATCCTTTCTTCTACGCCGATGCCGCAGATGACATCACAGTCACCGCGTCCGGAACAATCATCACGAATCCCGGAAGCGTGTATTCTGAGCCGATTCTGACGGTAACAGGCTCCGGGAACATCACGCTTATGGTCGGTACAACCATTGTGGAACTGGAGAATATTTCCGGGAGCATCGTCATTGATTCCGTGTTGCAGGAAGCCTACCAGGGCGCCACCCTGATGAACGACCACATGAACGGCGAGTTCCCGGTACTGAAGCCAGGCGCGAATGCCATCAGCTGGACAGGAACGGTGACGAGAGTGGTTGTCAGGCCGAATTGGCGGTATTTATAACGTATTCTACCTTCCAAATTGCGCTGGTTCATGGTATAGTGGGTGTGGGCCATCAGGCCGACAAATCGGAATTTATAAAGGAGAATATTGATGAAACTGTTTTTATGTTCGCACTTTTCAAGTGTAGGAAGTCTGATAAAGGAAGAAATTGAAAATAAAAAAGTCGCATTTATTCCAACAGCTTCGCTGCGTGAAGGCTACACCGGTTATGTCG
>OHOZ01000657.1_pt1 | contig 19634 bp, 18 predicted proteins | sample 1569931 | NCBI WGS metagenome assembly OHOZ01 (sample SAMEA3879572, study PRJEB24766) | human gut metagenome | biome: human-associated habitat; feature: feces | place: USA | collected 1985/1987
TGCCGCTTGCAATACTCCCTATTCCGCCCGATTCTCCCCTCGCTGCATCGCCCACCGGGCGCGCTCGGCTCGAATCCCCTTTCAGGGCAGGCTGGTGGTAACACCAACCAAAAGCTGTCCCCATGAAATGGGGAAAGTGTCGCGGCGCAGCCGTGACGAAAGGGGGAGCGGCTCAAAGCTGCCAAGTGGCACGAGTTATGCCCCCCCTTACCCCGCCTTATCCCCTATTATGCGGTCTATCTGCTCCTCTATGTGCAGCAGGGAGCCTCGGTCTATGAGATAATCAAATACTATCACCTGATTTTGGGCAGCCGTGTATTCGTCAAGCAGGCTGCCCGTTTGGTTGGCGTCGAAAAGCGGGCTGTCCGGCGCGGCTATAACGGCGCGGAAGCGGCGCATGAAGCGGCGCATGGCCTTTGGATCGGTATCGAAGCACACGGGCGGGGCCTTGCGGTGGGAGGTGAAAATCTCCACCTGCTCGGCAATAAGGTTGGCAAATTTGTTGCTTTGGCACAGTATGCCTATGGTGCAATCGTGCGGCAGGGCGCAAAGGCTCACAACCGTTTTGCGGCTTAACGATACGTCCGCCGCCATCAGCTTTTCGCGGTTGCGCGTAAGGCTTTTTGCAACGGTATCGTAATGCGTAACGGTAGTGAGCACCAAGTCATAATCATTCATAAGCTCGTCCGCGTCGTCGTCCATAATTATGGTGTCCACAAAGAAGGAGGATACCACTATGCCCGGAATATAGCTTAGCTGCCGCTTGAATACGGAAAGCGATTCCGGATTGCAGTCTATTACCGCTATGCGGGCGTAGCTTTCGGGCGGCGCTTTTTTGGCAAGGGCAATATGCAGCAGCGTGCCAATTTCCTTATGGCTCAGGCCCATCGCCGCCATGCGGTCGTATGTTTGCTCCATCAGCTCCGCGGCCTTCCTTCGCGCGTCAAGGTCTATTGTTTCGCGCTCGTTATAAACATAGCTGCCGCTGCCGTGTATCACTTCTATTATATTGTTGTCGCTCAATTCCTTGTATGCCTTTTTCACCGTGCCGCGCGCTATGCACAGCGTTTCGGCCAAGTCCCTCTCCGTGGGCAGCTTGTCCCCGGGCTTCAGCTCCCCGCTTTTTATCATGCGCGTGAGCTGCTCCACAAGCTGCTTATATATTGGCGTTTTCTGCGAAAAGTCTATCGTTATCATGTTCCCTCCCAAAGTGGTACACTATCCACCGCGCGGCGCAGTACCAATCCATGCTGCGGAGTGCTGTGCAAACCGTATTGGTACATTATTCGCCGCATAAATTGCTATATCTGTGCCTATATCCTATAATTATAATATACCAATTTGTACGCAGCATTTCAACCGGAACATAGATATTTGAAAGGGGTGTTTTATTATGATAAGCCTGAACGGGCGCGACCTTACCATAGAGCAGGTTATAAGGGTCACGCGGGGTTACGAGGAAGTAAAAATAGCGGAGGAGGCCAAGGCGCCTATGGATAAGGCTCGCGCCTACGTTGAAGAAAAGGTGGCGAGCGGCGCGGCGATATACGGCCTTACTACGGGCTTTGGCAAATTTCAGGATAAGTATATCTCCATCCACGATACGGCAACGCTGCAAAGGAACCTTATAGTGTCCCACGCATGCGGCATGGGCGAACCGTTTGCCGAGGATATTACGCGCGGCATAATGCTTTTAAGATGCAATGCGCTCTGCCGCGGCAATTCCGGCATACGCAGAAGCACGGTTGAAACGCTTATAGCCATGCTAAACGCGCGCGTGCATCCCATAATACCGCAAAAGGGCAGCCTTGGCGCGAGCGGAGACCTTGCGCCCCTTGCGCACATGGTGCTGGTTATGATAGGCGAGGGCGAGGCCGTGTATAACGGCGAGCGCATGAGCGGCGCGGAAGCCATGGCGCGGGCGGGCATACCAACGGTGGAGCTTGCCGCAAAGGAGGGCCTTGCGCTGATAAACGGCACGCAGGTTATGACAAGCACGGGGCTGCATACGCTTTACGGCGCGATGCAGCTTGCAAAAACCGCCGATATTGCCGCCGCAATGACAACGGAGGCACAGCTTGGCATAACCAAGGCGTTCGACGCGAAGGTGCATGAGCTGCGCGGGCATAAGGGGCAGATGGACTGCGCCGCAAACATAAGGAAGCTGATAGACGGCAGCGGCCTTTGCGCCGCCGTGCAGCAGGGCAAGGTTCAGGACGCATACTCGATCCGCTGCGTGCCGCAGATACACGGCGCGAGCCGCGACGCGATAGAATACGTCCGCGCGGCAGTTTCCCGGGAAATAAACGCCGTTACGGATAACCCGATAATATTCCCCGATGATGACGACGCCATATCCGGCGGCAACTTCCACGGCCAGCCCATGGCGCTTGCGTTCGATTTTCTCGGCATTGCGCTGAGCGAATACGCAAACGTATCCGAAAGAAGGCTTGAGCGCATGGTCAATCCGCAGCTTTCAAACGGCCTGCCCGCATTCCTTACCGAAAACGGCGGCCTCAATTCCGGCTTTATGATAGCGCAGTATTCCGCCGCCAGCATGGTTAGCGAAAACAAGGTTTACGCGCACCCCGCAAGCGTGGACTCAATACCCTCAAGCGCCAATCAGGAGGACCACGTGAGCATGGGAACCACCGCCGCGCGCAAGGCGGGCATGATACTGGATAACGCGGAAAAGGTTATAGCCATTGAGCTTTTTGCGGCGTTTCAGGCGCTGCACCTAAGGGGCGATGATAAGCTTGCGCCCGCAACAAAGGCCGTTTGGGACGAAATGCGCAGGGTTGTGGAGCCGATAGAGGACGACGTTGTTATGTATCCGCGGCTTAACGCGGTTGAAAAGCTGGTGCGCGGGGGCGACATTGTACGCGCGGCCCAAAGCGTATGCGGCGAACTTAACTGACAATAAACAGGAGGAAGCAAAATGGACAACACAGCAATAAAGAACGCAATGACCATAAGGCTGGACAATGTTCTGCCGGAATACCCGAAATTTGTTGAAGGCATACGCCGCGCGCCGGATAGGGGCTTCCGCCTTACAAAGGCGCAGGCCGAAACCGCGCTGAGGAACGCGCTGAGATACGTTCCGGAAGAGCTGCACGAAGCCCTTGCGCCGGAATTTATGGAGGAGCTTGTTACGCGCGGGCGCATTTACGCATACCGCTTCCGCCCGGAGGGACGCATCTACGGTAAACCCATAGACGAATACAAGGGCAACTGCATAGAGGGCAGGGCGTTCCAGGTGATGATGGACAATAACCTTGATTTTGAAATAGCCCTTTATCCCTATGAGCTGGTGACATACGGCGAAACGGGCAGCGTTTGCCAGAATTGGCTCCAATATAGGCTTATAAAGAAATACCTTGAGCAGCTTACCGAAAACCAAACGCTTGTTGTGGAATCCGGCCATCCGCTGGGGCTGTTCCCCTCCCGCCCGGAGGCGCCGCGCGTAATAATAACAAACGCGCTTATGGTGGGCATGTTCGATAACGCGCACGATTGGGAGATTGCCGAGGAGATGGGCGTTGCCAATTACGGGCAGATGACCGCCGGCGGCTGGATGTACATAGGCCCGCAGGGCATAGTTCACGGCACGTTCAATACAATACTCGGCGCGGGGCGCAAATTCCTGGGCATTGCGGAAACGGACGATCTGCACGGGCATATGTTCGTATCCAGCGGCCTTGGCGGCATGAGCGGCGCGCAGCCAAAGGCGGCGAACATAGCAAACGCCGTGGGCGTATTTGCGGAGGTTGATTACAGCCGCATAAAGACAAGGCTTGACCAGGGCTGGGTGGATAAGGTAAGCGGAAACCTTGACGAGGTGTTCCGCTGGGCCAAGGCCGCGCTTGAAGCGCAGCAGGGGCTTTCAATAGCGTACCATGGCAACATAGTGGATTTGCTTGAATACGCCGTAAAGAACGACATACACATTGACCTTTTGAGCGACCAAACCTCCTGCCACAATGCCTATGAAGGCGGCTACTGCCCCGTTGCGCTTACGTTTGAGCAGCGCACGGAAATGCTGCATACGGACAGGGAAAGGTTTGTTGAGCTTGTGAACGAATCGCTGCACCGCCATTTCCATGCAATACAGGCGCTCTGCGCGCGCGGAACTTATTTCTTCGATTACGGCAACAGCTTTATGAAGGCCGTGTACGACAGCGGCGTTAAGGAAATATCCAAAAACGGCTACGACGAAAAGGACGGCTTCATATTCCCCTCCTACGTTGAGGATATAATGGGGCCGGAGCTTTTCGATTACGGCTACGGGCCTTTCCGCTGGGTATGCCTTTCCGGCAAGGCGAGCGACCTTGACAAAACCGACGCCGCCGCGATGAGCTGCATTGACCCCAACCGCCGCTTCCAGGATAGGGACAACTATATTTGGATACGCGACGCAAAGAAGAACAGGCTTGTTGTGGGCACGCAGGCAAGGATACTCTATCAGGATGAGCTTGGCAGGATGCGCATTGCGCTTAAATTCAACGAAATGGTTAGAAACGGCGAAATAGGCCCCGTAATGCTCGGGCGCGACCATCACGACGTTTCCGGCACCGATTCCCCCTTCCGCGAAACCAGCAATATTAAGGACGGTTCAAACGTTATGGCGGATATGGCGGTGCAGTGCTTTGCGGGCAACGCCGCACGCGGCATGAGCCTTTGCGCGCTGCATAACGGCGGCGGCGTGGGCATAGGCAAGGCCGTAAACGGCGGCTTCGGACTGGTGCTGGACGGCAGCGAAAGGGTGGATGGCATAATACGCTCCGCCATGAGCTGGGACGTTATGGGCGGCGTAGCAAGGCGCAGCTGGGCGCGCAATGCCCACGGCATGGAAACGGCAATGGATTACAATGCCCGCCGCGCGAACGAAGGCCATATAACAATACCCTATATTGTTAACGACGGCATAATCGAAAAGGCCGTTGCCGATAAAATGAACAAATAAACCCGAAAGGACAGCTAAAACAATGGAAAGAATAGTTGAATGCGTACCCAATATAAGCGAAGGCAGAAGGAAGGACGTTATAGAGGCCGTGGTGAACGAGGTTCGCTCCACGCCAAACGTAATGCTGCTTGATTATTCAAGCGACGAAAGCCACAACCGCTCCGTTATAACCTTCATGGGCGAACCGGCGGCCGTTGTTGACGCGGCGGTGAAGCTTGCCAAAAAGGCGGCGGAGCTTATTGACCTTACAAAGCACACGGGCGAGCATCCCCGCATGGGCGCGGTGGACGTTATACCGCTTATCCCCATTCGCGGCATAAGCAAGGAAGAAACCGTTGAGCTTTCCAAAAAGCTGGGCGAGCGCGTTTGCATTGAGGCGGACATTCCCGTTTTCCTTTATGAGGACAGCGCCTCCGCACCCAACCGCACCAACCTTGCCGCAATACGCAAGGGCCAGTTTGAGGGCATGGCGGAAAAGGTGCAGCAGGACGAATGGGCGCCGGACTTCGGCGGCAGGCGCATTCACCCCACGGCGGGCGTTGTGGCCGTTGGCTGCCGCATGCCGCTTGTTGCGTTCAATATAAACCTTTCAACAAGCGACGTATCCGTTGCAAGCAAAATTGCGAAGATAATCCGCCGCTCCTCCGGCGGGCTTGATTGCGTTAAGGCGCTGGGCATAATGCTTGAGGATAGGAACATTGCCCAGGTTTCAATAAACATGACCGATTTCAGCCGCACCCCGCTTTACCGCGTGCTTGAGTTCGTGCGCTTTGAGGCGGCGCGTTACGGCGTGCATGTTACAGGCACGGAGATAATCGGCCTTACGCCCATGCGCGCGCTGGTGGACTGCGCGGAATATTATCTGCAAATAGAAAACTTCAATGCGGATAAGCAGGTGCTTGAAAACTACATTCAGTAAAAAGGAGCGACCATGCCTACACTTATTCATAACATAGGCACGCTGCAAACCCCTTTGGGCAGCTTCCCCCACGCGGGGGCTGACCAGGGCGAAAACAGGAAATATCATAATGCCGCGGTGCTGTGCGAGGGCGGCATTATAAGGGCCGTGTACGAAAACGGCGCCCTGCCGGAGGTGGGCGCGGATACCGCCGCAATAGACGCACAGGGCCGCCTTGTTACGCCCGGGCTTATAGACGCGCATACGCACCTGGTTTTCGGCGGCTGGCGGCAGAATGAAATTCCGCTCAAGCTCAAGGGCGCGGGGTATTTGGACATACTGCGCGCGGGCGGCGGCATACTTTCCACCGTGCGCGCAACGCGAAAGGCAAGCGAGGAGGAGCTTTTTGAAAAGAGCCGCGCCTTCCTTGACGAGCTGATGGCGCAGGGCGTTACGACCGCTGAGCTGAAAAGCGGCTACGGGCTTGACATGGAAACGGAGCTGAAGCAGCTTAGGGTCATAAAAAGGCTGAATGAAGCCCATCCGATGGATGCTGTGGCTACGTACCTTGGCGCGCACGCCATACCAGAAGAATACAGGGGGAAAAGCGGCGAATATATAGACTTTATAATAAGCGATATGCTGCCCGAAATAAAGCGCCAAAGCCTGGCGGAATTCTGCGACGTTTTCCTTGAAACGGGTGTGTTCGGCGTGGAAGAAAGCCGAAGGCTGCTCACCGCCGCGCGGGAAATGGGCTTTGGGCTGAAGATACATGCGGACGAGATAGACGAGCTTGGCGGCAGTCAGCTTGCGGGCGAGCTTGGCGCGGTGAGCGCGGAGCATCTTATTGCCACGGGCGAGCGCGGCATGGAGGCCTTGGCCCGCGGCGGAGTCATAGCGGCGCTTTTGCCCTGCACCTCGCTTTATCTGAACAAATCCTTTGCGCGCGCACGGGATATGATAGCCCACGGCATACCCGTTGCGGTTGCTACGGACTTCAACCCCGGCAGCTGCCCTTCGCTCAACATTGGCCTTTGCATGACGATGGCGTATCTTAAATACCGCATGACGCCGGAGGAGATACTTTCTGCCGTTACCGTAAACGCCGCGTGCGCCGTGAACCGCGGCGGGAGCACCGGCACAATAGAGCCGGGCAAGAAGGCAGACATGGTTATATGGAACGCAGAGGATATGGAAATGCTTTGCTACCGCATGGGCAGCAATCTTGCGGGCACGGTAATTAAGAATGGCGCGATAGTCAAAAATAATATATAATAATCTGGTAAGGCCTTGTGCCGAAGGAGAGGACATTTATGCTTAGCGAAATGAAGATAAACGATTATATAGACCTGCTTGCAAGCGACGCGCCCGCGCCCGGCGGCGGCAGCGCAAGCGCCCTTTGCGGCGCGCAGGGAGCGGGGCTGTGCGCAATGGTTGCGGCGCTGACGCTCGGCAAAAAGAAATACGAGGAGCATCAGGAGCTGTGCCGCGACGTTTACGAGCAGGCGCGGACGCTGTCCGAGCTCATGTGCGCGCTGATAGACGAGGATACGGAGGCGTTCAACCGCGTTTCCGCCGCGTTCAAGCTGCCAAAGGCTACGGATGGGGATAAGGCCGCGCGCAAGACCGCCATTGCGGAGGCTACGCTGGGCGCGACAATGGTTCCGCTCGATACGCTGCACCGCGCGCACGACGGGCTGGAGCTTGCGAAGATGCTTATAGGCAAAAGCAACACGAACTGCGCAAGCGATATTGGCGTTGCGGCGCTTAACCTGGTAAGCTGCGCACGCGGCGCATGGCTGAACATACTTATTAACCTTGGCGGCATCGCGGACGCGGAAAAGGCACAGGAGATACGCGCCAAGGGCGAAAAGATACTTGCCGAATGCGAAAGCATGGGCGGCGATATATATGCGGCCATATTGAAACAGACGGAGGAATAACAAATGAGGGAGCTTCGCGGCGCGGAAGCGGCAAGCGCGATATGCACAGATGCAATGCGGCAGACAGCCGAGCTTATCGAGCGCGGCATAGCGCCGTGCCTTGGCGTTGTGCGCATAGGCGACGACGCGGCGGACGCGGCATACGAGCGCGGCATAAGGAAGCGCTTTGACGCGGCGGGCGCAAATGTGGAAAGCATTTGCCTGAGCGCGGACTGCACGCAGGAAGAAGCCGAAGAAGCCATAGCGAAGCTTGCCGCGGACGATTCCGTGCACGGCATATTGCTATTTATGCCCCTGCCTAAGCACCTTGACGCGGACAGGCTGCGCACGCTGATACCGGCCGAAAAGGACGCGGACGGCGCAAACCCGCTGAGCGCGGGGCTGCTTATTGGCGGGCGGGACTGCTTCGCCCCATGCACGGCGGAGGCCGTGATAAGGCTTATTGAGCATTATAAAATAGACCTTGGCGGCAAAAACGTATGCATAATAGGCCGCAGCAATGTTGTGGGCAAGCCGCTTGGGCTGCTGCTGCTCGGCAAAAACGCAACGGTCACCGTTTGCCACACAGCGACGCGGAACCTTGCCGCGCATACGCTGAATGCAGACATAATTATAGCCAGCGCGGGAAAGCCGGAGATGATAACGGCGGACATGGTTGCGGAGCGGAGCGTACTTATAGACGTTGGCATAAACACCGTGAACGGCAAGCTTTGCGGCGACATTGCCGCCGAGGCCTGCCAAAAGGCCGCGGCATATACCCCCGTGCCGGGCGGCGTGGGCGCGCTTACAACCGCCGTGCTGCTGATGCACACCGTGCAGGCGGCAATGCGGGCGCAAAAAGAATAAGGAGGACTTCACCATGAAGCGAACGATAGCTATATTTGCACTTATATTTGCGGCGGCAATGCTGCTTGCGGGGTGCAAAAAGGAACCCTTGCCCACGGTATATACGGTTTATTCATACGGCGCGCCGTATACCATAGATACGGAAGGCCGCACCATATCAGACGGAACGTACACCTACGGCTACGAATACGCCGCATCAGGCAGCAGCGTGAGCTTCACCTATCCCGACGGGAACGTATACAGCGCGGGCATACAGTCTGCTAACAGCAGCGGGGCCGGCGGCGTGAGCGCGGGAACGATAAGCGCGGACTATGATTACAACAGCGGCTATACCGACCCGCTTTCCCTGTGCTATGCGCTCACCTCCCCGCGTGAGACGAAAAGAGCAGCTTCCTCCGGCAGCAATCATCCGTTTGTGGCGCTGCTGCTTTGCGGCGTTGGCATATTCAATCTTGCCGCGCCCAAGGTGAGCTGGTATCTAAGCTACGGCTGGCGCTTTAAGGACGCCGAGCCGAGCGACGCGGCAATAACCCTCAGCCGCATAGGCGGCGCAATCGCCGTAGTGATAGGCGTTATAATGCTGATAGCTTAAGGAGGTAAATCCACCATGAAACGGACAACGGCAATATTCGCCCTGATATTCGCGGCGATATTGCTTATTGCAGGGTGCAAAGCCAGTCAGGTATATACCGTTTATTCAAAGGGCGTTACGTACACGGTGGATAAGGCGGAGCAAACCATAACGGACGGCAAGGATATATACAAATACGAATGCGACCCGTCCGACGGCGGCGGGTACACTGTGAAATTCATCTATCCCGACGGCAACGCCTATACCGTTGTCAGCCACGAATTACAGGAGGACTTCGCCCCCGGCTGCGGCTATGTTGACCCGCTTGAGCTTGACGATGTGTTCGTAAACAGAGAGTAAAAAACTACCCCGGCAGGGATTCCCGCCGGGGCTTTTTGTTTCGCTAATGGCAAAGCGATTGGTTATCAGTTGAGTTTGTTTTTCTTATTCTTGCGGTTCAGCAGCCAGCCTGCGAACATGAATGCCGCGAATACTATCAAATACCACACGTTCTCCATGCCGTGGCCTACTATGCAGGCATACACCATGAACAGGCTGCATATTATGCCAAGCGCGGGCAGTACGAAGCGACGGAATGCCTTTTCGTCCTTCTCCTTCTTCATCCATGCTATGAAAATGGGGATATAGAGAAGATATATGGTGATTATGGGCAGCTCCGAGGAATCGAACACGAAGGGGCCGCTCCACGTTCCCGCAAGGCAGGCAAGATAGAAATACATACCCCAGAAGCCGGTAATAAGCAGCGCGAATATGGAAGCGTTGTTAGGCATGTTGGTTTCGGGGTCAACCTGGGCAAACACCTCCGGACGGGGGCCTTCGCCGCGCACAGCCAGCGCGTACATGCCGCGCGTGCAGCCCAGCATAAGGCCGTTCATGGTGCCTATGCAGGAAATGGCTATGAACAGGTTAAGTATGTTGCCAAGCACGTTGCCGAATATGTTGGTGAAGGCGGTGGTTGCGCCGTCCGCCATAAGGGTTTCTACCGTTGCGCCGCCAGCAACGCCCACGTAGTACGCAATGTATACTGAAATTATGATTATGCCGCCGATTACGAGCGCCTTAGGCAGGTTGCGCTTGGCGTCCTTCAGTTCGGAATTTATGCTGGTTGCAATTATCCAGCCTTCGTATGCAAAGGCCGTTGCGCAAACGGCGCTGAGCAGCAGGGAGCTTGTGCTTGCATCGCCGGGGAGAAGATCCTTTGCCGCGGCAAAGTTGTTCACCAGCATGTGCGTGGGGCTGACAAGGCCGACTATTATGCCAACAACAGCCATGAGCCCGAGAGGTATAAGCTTTATCACGGTGGTGGAAGTCTGAATCTTGCCGGCAAGCTTGGGGGAGATTGCGTTCACGAAATACGCGCAGCACATATAGAACATCATCAGCGCAATGCACTCCGGCCCTATCACGCAGCCGCCTTCGGCCGCGGGGATTATGAGCGGGAAATCGGGCCAGCAGGACGTGATGAAAACGAGGGTATAGCGCGCGCTGAGCCAGCTGAGAACGCTGGTGAGCGTGGGGTAATAAATGGTGCTCATGAACCAGCCCACATAGTAGCCGTACTTGCCGCCTACCGTGGCCTCGGCATAGTCAACTATGCCGTTCACCTTAATGTATTTCTGCGCCATCATGGCGAACGCCAGTATGCACACCAGCATTATAACGCCGCCGATTATCCACGCCAGTATGCCCAGCGGAAGGTCGCCGTCGGTCTTTTGCAATATGGTCTGCGCCTTAAAGAATACGCCCGAGCCTATAACGATGCCTACTACCATACAGATAGCCGTAAATAGACCGTATTTTTTGCTCAGCTTCGACGTGGATTCCATGCCTGATACCTCCGATATAGTATAATAAAAAATTTATAAGTTGTCCGACAATAAGCTGCACATTTGACATCCTATCCGACAACTAATTATACAGATTATACATAGTCAATATGTCGATGTCAATATAAAGTTTACATTTACGCCGCAATATTATATATTATATACTTCAATCGGTGGAGGATTGGGTGCAGGATGGTTCCTTTTAACTCCCTCAGTCTATTCGCTTACGCTCATAGCCAGCTCCCTCGAAGAGGGAGCCTTTGGGATGTGCCTTACAAGCTTACATATAGCCTCCCTGTCGAGGGAGGTGGGTTTTGCGAAGCAAAAGCCGGAGGGGTTGAAAAAAGAAAGAAGCTTCGCTTGTTATCGTCAACCCCTCCGTCGGCTTATTTCAACTCTTTACTTATGCACCGACGGGTGAGCGTATTTCAGTTCGTACTTTTTGGCATACTCGGCAAAGTCCGCCTTATAGCGGGCGTCGTTGCCGCTCTTAACGGTATTAAGATATTCGTGCGTATCGAACTCGCCTCGGTCTATTTCCGTTACGCATACGGCAATGTTTGAGCAGTGGTCGCTTATGCGCTCGCAGTTATTCAAAAGATCGTTCAGTATAAATCCAAGCTCTATCGTGCAGCGGCCCGCCTGCAGGCGCTCTATATGCTTGCGCTTTATCTGCGCTATCAGCACGTCTATAACCTGCTCCAGCGGCTCCACCCGCGCGGCCTTGTCCAAATCGTCGTCCTTAAACGAATCCATGGCAAGGGTTAGTATTTCGTTGAGCGCGCTGAAAAGCAGGTTCACTTCCTCCGTAGCATGTTCGGAGAATGTAAGTCCCTTTTCGTGCATCTCCTTCGCGCTTTGGCGAATGTTCAATGCGTGGTCGCCTATGCGCTCAAAATCGCCAATGTTATGCAAAAGCTTTGATACGTCCGCGCTGTCGTTATCGCTCAACGCTGAAGCGGAAAGCTTAACAAGGAAGCTTCCCAGCTTGTCCTCGTACATATCAAGCTCCGTTTCCTCCGTCTTTACGTCCGCAGCCTTATCGTTATCGTAGCTTAGCATAAGTCCCATTGCCGTCAGCACGCAGGAACGCGCAATGTCGCTCATCTTCACGGCCATGTTATAGCTTTCGTGCACCGCAAGGCCGGGGGACAGCAGCAGCCTTTCGTCTAGGAATACTTCGCTCTGCTCCGCGTCATTGCCGCGAACCACTATGCGGGATATCTTTATGAGCACCTTGCGCGCGGGCAGCAGTATTATGGTGGTTATTATGTTGAAAACCGTGTGGCAAAGGGCAACCTCCGGCGCGGAAAGCGGCGAATTGATAAAGCCGAAGCCTATTATTGCATTAAGCCCATAGAACACTATCATGCAGAATATCGTGCCTATTATTTTGCCGGTAATGTGCACTATGGCGACCCGGCGCGCGTTCTTGGTAGTGCCTATGCTTGAAAGCAGGGCCGTGGCGCAGGTGCCAATGTTAAGCCCCATCACGAGCGGTATTGCCATGCCGTATGTTATGCAGCCCGTAAGGGAAAGCGCCTGCAAAATGCCAACGCTTGCCGCGCTGCTCTGTATTATTCCGGTGAAAACAAGGCCCACAAGCACGCCTAAGAACGGATTGTTGAACGCGGTCAGTATCCCCGTGAACTCCGGCATATCCGCAAGCGGGGCAACAGAGCCGCTCATAAGCGTCATGCCGTACATCAATATGGCAAAGCCCACGAACACGCCGCCTATGTCCTTCTTTTTCTGCGTATTGCACGCCATTATCATTATTACGCCTATAAGCGCCACTATCGGGGAAAAGTTTTCCGGTTTAAGGAGGTTTATAAAAATGCTGTCTCCGCTGATGCCGGAAAGGGAAAGTATCCATGCGGTAAGGGTAGTGCCTATATTGCCGCCGAGTATAACGCTAACCGTCTGCTCAAGCTGCATTATGCCGCTGTTCACAAGGCCCACAAGCATTACCGTAAGGGCCGAGGACGATTGAATGGCTATTGTTATCGCCGCGCCGAAAATAAGGCTTGTGGACGTGTGCGCGGTCATTTTCTGCAATGTTGATTGCAGCTTGCTGCCGGAAAGCTTTTCAAGCCCCGCGCTCATTGTATGCATGCCGTAGAGGAACAGCGCAAGCCCGCCGAAAAGCGAAATAATAGAATATACGTCCATAGTCTCTCTCCCCGTGTTTTGTAATGCCCCTATAAACCTATTTTATATTATAACAGAACTGCGGCAGAAGGCAACACAAACATTCACAGCGCGTTCATTTGCATAGCGGCCTATACTATGGTATTATTTATTATGTATATCAGTTGAAAAGGAGGGCGCTTTATGGCCCGCAACAGCTATGGCATAGCCAAACGCTCCATATGGTATGTTTTGCGGACGCTTATAATCACGGCGGCGATAGTTGCGCTGTGCTTAGGCGTATTTATAGAGGGGCTGCACATAAGCAACCTGTATATACTCGTTACGGAGGGCATGGAAAAGCGCGCCGAGGCCATATTGAAATACGGCCAGACCGGCGTTGACATCGACCTTACGCCGTATTTCAGCGAAGAATATTTGAATAACGACCACGAGCTTGACAGCGGCAAATACGCGGGCTTCACCGTGGCCAGCTATGACTACCGCATTGACGTTAAGGCCGTATCCGTGCTGCCGTGGAGCAAGCGGGCGAACATGACCGTTGATGCGCGCCTTGCCGCAATAAATGCCGCCAGCGATGATACCGAGGGCGCAGCCCCTGCCGAGCTGCCGGAATGGGAAGCCGGGCGATACCAGGTGGTGTTCAAGCGCGAAGGATCCCGCTGGTACATAAACAGCATAACCCTTCTTCAGCGCGACCCCGAAACCGAAGTCAAGCCCACGCCTGACATGAGCCTTTTGAAGGACAAAGCGGAATAATATGAGCCAAGCCATGCAAAAGCTTTTCGGCACGGATACGCCCGTGCTGCTTGCGCCCATGGCAGGAGTTACGGACGTGGCCTTCCGCGGCATATGCCGGGAGATGGGCGCGGATTTTTCGTATACGGAAATGGTAAGCGCGAAGGGACTGCATTATAATAACAAGAACACAGCCACGCTGCTTGACGCTTCCCCGCCGGAGCTAAGCGGCGGCTACGGGGTGCAGCTTTTCGGCGCGGAGCCGGAAATGGTAGCCCGCGCGGCAAAAATGCTGAGCGAAACGCAGAGCGGGCTGAAGCTTATCGACATAAACATGGGCTGCCCTGCGCACAAAATAGTTTCAAACGGGGAAGGCAGCGCCCTTATGAAGAACGAGCCGCTCGCCGCCCGCATAATAGAAGCAGCGGTAAAGGCAAGCGCATTGCCGGTTACGGTAAAGTTCCGCAAGGGTTGGGACGAGGAGCATGTGAACGCGCTCAGCTTCGCCCGCATGGCTGAAGAAAGCGGCGCAGCCATGATAACAATACACGGCCGCACGCGGGAGCAAATGTACAGCGGCACGGCGGACCGGGACATAATTGCAAAAATAAAGGCCGCCGTAAAAATTCCCGTAATAGGCAACGGAGATATATTCACAGGCCAGAATGCACTGGACATGATAAAGCAAACCGGCTGCGACGGGGTCATGGTGGCCCGCGGGGCGGAAGGCAACCCGTTTATTTTCCGGGAAATAAAGGCAACGCTCGCCAATATTCACTATGACGCGCCCTCATACGCCATGCGCATTGCCGCCGCCATTGACCACGCCGAGCGGCTGACAAAAAGCCGCGGGGACCGCGCGATAGTTGAAATGCGCAAGCATGTATCGTGGTACCTTTCCGGCATGCACGGCAGCGCCGCGCTGCGCGGACGGGTAAATAGCATAACCAGCCTTGATGAGCTTAAAGAATTGCTGAACGAGTATCTTGATACGGTAAAAGGAAAAGAGCTGCACTGAGCAGCCCTTTTTTGCTTAAATTAAGCGTTGCTTATTTGCTGTTGGATTCTTCCATGGTGTTTTCCACGGCAACATCTTCAACATTGGCAATGGCGCCGCGGGCGAAAACAAGGCGGGCCTTGTCCGGACCGACGGAGATGGTGATGATGTCGTCCTTAATGTTGGTAACGGTGCCGTATATGCCGCCGATGGTGCGCACACGATCGCCAACCTTAATTGATGCCAGCATATCCTTTATTTTCTTATCGCGCTTGCGCTGGGGTATGATCATAACCAGCAGCAGCACTATCATCATTATGATGAGCATACCGCTTCCGGAGAAGAACGAACCGAGAGAGGACAAAAAATCACTTCCGCCTTGAGGCATAATTGTAAACCTTCCTTTTTTCAACATATTCAGCCGCATTGGCTGCCATAAACTAACGGCGGGCGTTCCGCCGCCCTTTTACTATATAATACAAAGTCCCTCCGCGTCAAGAAGAACGTTGCATACTCCCCCAAAAAGTCACAAACGCTTCAGCAGAATTCAAGCGTGCATACGCGCCCGTATTCGCCCGATGCAAGCTCCTCGGTGGTTTGCGCGCCCGTGTTTTCAAGCAATATATCTTCATTTAGCGGGCATATCATGGAAAACATAATTTCCCCCGTGCGCATGGCGGGAAGGCTTGGTATTGTGTCCCGCGGCAGCCTGAACGTAAGCGCGCCGAACTCCTCCGCAAGGGAGCTTAAAAGCCCCGCCGTGTCCGCGCCCGCAAGCTCGTATATATCCGCGCCGTAGTCCGTTTCGTTAAGCAAGGCATACGCCTTGCCGTCCGAATATGCGTATTCTCCCAATCTGCGCGCTCCCTCAAGATAAATCTCCATGTCCTGCTCCGTGCGCGCCATCATGCCTATGTAATCCGCGCTGAATGCGGAATATATCTTCAGCATCTCCTCCGCCGTTGTCTCGTGTATTGGCGCGGGTATGCCGGCATCTATCCACGGCAGGCGGTATTCATCATGCCACGCAAAGGGAATATACCCAAACTGCGCATAGAAATTCACGTCCGGCTTTAATATCGCCGCCGCGGTACCCTTCTGCTTCTGCTCCGCATGGCAGGCCGTTATAAGCTGCGCCGCTGCCATATGGTGCCTGTATTCGGGCAGCGTTGCAACGCCCGCTATCATTACGCAGTTTTTCGTTTCCCCGCCCAGCATTATGGGGTAAGGTATTGCGTGCAGCGCGGCTATCATTTTGCCTTCGTAAAACGCCGCCAGCACATATTCCGCCATTGTGCGGCGGGCAAAATAATAATCGCTGTAGCCCGAGGCATCCTCCGGAAAGCATATGTTCCACACTCGCTTTGCTTCGCCGTATTCATCCGCACCAATGTGCCTTATGGTCAGTTCCATCAAATGGGTCTCCCGTCGAACTTATCTATCATATATGCCGGATAATAGGACAGCTTGGCCTTCCTAAGCCCTTCCATGCCCATGTCCTCCTCGCGGTTTATGAACTTAACGTCCGTCAATTCATGCTGCACAAATTGATTGTTTATGACCGTGTAAAGGCCCATTATCTCGTTATCGGCCTTTTCAATGTGCACAACGGCCATGTTATCGTCCATCTTCTGCCCCAGCGTAAACGCCGCAAGCTTGCCGTCTATCCTTATGCCGCCGCCGCGTATGCCCAGCACGTCCATGTGCATGAGCAGCGTTTTGATCGCACACAGCTCCATGTTGTCCGTTTCGTCGGGAGATTTTTCGCTGAGCCATTCATTGTATACGTCAACGCATTCGCCCATCATATCGCCGGTTATTTTAACGTATTCGTACCGTTCGCCGTACTGCGCCATGAACTGGTGTATATGGTTGCGCTTGGCGTGCAGCCTTTTGCCGGCCAAGTCTCTTAGGCTTTCCATTGTGTAAACATAGTCGCTGTTGTTGCGGTCATCTATCAGTTCATAGCCTGTGCAGCGCTCAAACGCAGCCTTTATGGGGCCGGATATGCCCTTGAATACGGGCGGTATGCAGTTGGAGCGCATGTATTCCGCCGCCTTATCGAGCGCGGTTTGATAATACTCAGACTCGGGCTCAACCGTAAGCGGGGCGAACATGAAGCGTTCATTGCCCCAATGCAGCAGTATATAGAGCGCCTGCTCATCCTCCGCAAGCATTATGTTCCCGCCGCAGCCCCACATGAGCAGATTTGAAAAGGTGTATTCCGAGCATTCCAGCTTCCATTTTGCCGTGTAATGCTCAACCATTTGCTTCATCGATATATCTATCGGTTTGAAATCCATAAACTAAGCGTGTACCTCCGTTTTGCTTACATATATTTTAATCTATCAGCATTGATAAAATCAACCGCATTGTGTGCTTTTGCATATTATATCCGCCGCTTCGGCAAAGCCGTAGCCGCCCTCGCCATCCAGTATATATGCGGGCAAATGCGCCATTCTGTCCGCAAACGGAGCAATGTTCGCCACGCCGCAGCTCAGCGGGAACGCCGCAAACATGGGCTCATCATTGGGCGAATCGCCGAAGAACATAGCTTCGTTCTCTGCGTCGTCCGCATGGCAATAGTCTTTAAGATATATCGCCGCCATGTCCGCCTTTGAATACGCGCCGAACCATGCGTTTACGTGTATGCTGCTCACTTTGGCCTCCGCACCCATGTCGCGGCAAAGCTTTGCCACGGCGTATGCCGTTTCAAGCGGGAGCTTGGGTTCATCCTCCGCAAAGTCAAACGCGGCATCGTATATCCTTGCGAACTGGTCATGCGCCATGCGCACTTTGGGAAACGCCTTCAGCACGGCGGCCTTGACCGGCTCAAGGAGCTTTTTCGGCTCCGCCGCGGCAAGCGGGTGGCGTATCATGCGCACGGCGTTATGCTCATCATAGTCATATACAAACGCGCCGTTTTCGCATATAACGGCCTGCACGGGCCATTGGCGCAGCATCATATCGCACCAGCCTGCGGGCCTGCCCGTTACGGGGATAAGCTTAAACCCGTGTTCCTTCAGCTTCCACATGGCGGCAAAGGCTTCGCCTGTCAGCTTGCCGCCGTTTGTTACGGTATCGTCCACGTCGAACAATATATATTTCAGCTTATTCAGCTTACGCGCCTCTTTTTCGCAAAATCGCTGCATGTTTGCCCATCCTTTGCGCAACAGAAGCGGCCATAAAGGCCGCTTCATGCGCATTATGTTATAGCTTATTTGTTTTCGCCTTCGCCGTCCGCGCTCTGTTCCTGCGCTTCGGCAGCGGCCTTGGCCTCGGCTTCCGCCTTTTCCTTAGCCAGCACTTCTTCATCCGCCTTCTCTATGCGGGCGCGCCTGTCGCTGAATGTTTCAAGCTCCACGTCCTCGCCCTTGAACAGCTTTTCAAAATCGTCGCCGTCAATATGCTCGTATTCTATCAGCGCCTTTACTATGCGCTCCATGGCGTCGCGGTGCTCTGTCAGCACGGTCTTTGCCCGGTCGTACTGTTCTTCCAGTATGCGGCGAATTTCCTTATCCACGCGCGCGGCTACTTCTTCGGAGAAGTTGCGCTGGTGTCCCCAATCCTTGGCAATGAAAACCTCTGTCTGTCCGCCAAGGAACACAGGGCCTATTTCGTCGCTCATGCCGAATTCAACAACCATCCTGCGCGCAAGCTCGGTAGCCTTCTGCAGGTCGCTGTATGCGCCGGTGCATATATCGTCTAAGAATATGCTTTCGGCAACCCTGCCGCCAAGCGCCATGGCGATTTCGTCCAGTATCTTTCCGCGGGACATATGGTCGCGATCGTCCTCCGGCATGGTCATGGTGTAGCCGGCCGCCCTGCCGCGCGGAATAACGCTTATTTCGTGCACCGGGTCGCAGTTGGGCAGCACGCGCGCCACAACGGCGTGGCCGGCCTCGTGATACGCGGTTATCTTCTTATCTTCGGGCGTTATAACATGGCTGCGCTTTTCGGGGCCGACCACGGTGCGGGTTATGGCCTCCTCCAGCTCCGTCATGCCGATTTCCTTTTTCTTATACCTTGCGGCAAGTATCGCGGCCTCGTTCAGCACGTTTTCAAGATCCGCACCCGTGAAGCCCGGCGTGCGCTTTGCCAGCACCGAAAGGCTTACCTCATCGGCCAGCGGCTTGCCCTTGGCATGCACCTTCAATATGGCTTCGCGGCCCTTAACGTCCGGATAATTTACGGTTATCTGCCTATCGAACCTGCCCGGGCGCAGAAGCGCGGGGTCAAGTATATCGGGGCGGTTGGTGGCGGCGATAACTATTATGCCTTCGTTCACGGCAAAGCCGTCCATCTCAACAAGGAGCTGGTTGAGCGTCTGCTCGCGTTCGTCATGCCCGCCGCCAAGGCCGGCACCACGCTGACGGCCCACGGCATCGATCTCATCAATAAAGATGATGGAGGGCATTGTCTTTTTGGCTTTTTCAAACAAATCGCGCACACGGGATGCGCCGACGCCGACATACATTTCCACAAAGTCGGAACCGGAGATGGCATAGAACGGAACGCCGGCCTCGCCTGCACAGGCACGGGCCAGCAGCGTTTTGCCGGTGCCCGGAGGGCCTACCAGCAAAGCGCCCTTGGGGAGCTTGGCACCGATGTCGGTATATTTCTTGGGATTGTGCAGGAAGTCGATGATCTCCGTCAGGGATTCCTTGGCCTCGTCCTGAC
>OHOZ01000664.1_pt1 | contig 19394 bp, 10 predicted proteins | sample 1569931 | NCBI WGS metagenome assembly OHOZ01 (sample SAMEA3879572, study PRJEB24766) | human gut metagenome | biome: human-associated habitat; feature: feces | place: USA | collected 1985/1987
AACCCTGTACGCCGCCGGATAAAAACGCCCGGGAGGCGGACTTACCCGGCAGCCCCGGAGCGGGCTTCCGGGCATCTCCCGGGCGGCGGATATTTCATGCGCGCATCGTCGAGCACCAGTACCCAATCGTTCCCCTTGCCGCAAGTCGGGGGCGTGAAGGTCATCGTCGCACCGGCATCCCGGCGGCGGAATTCCCCGATCCGCAGCGGGCGCCCGCTGCGGACATCGTACCACCAGGCCACGATCCGCTTCCCGGAAACCCGTTCCAGGTCGACGGCAAACGGCCGTCCGCTCTCGGAATAGACCATGGCATAGGTGCCGAGGCTGTCGCGGGTAGCCGTACAACGCCCGTGCCCCCGGCCGGCATCCCCGGCGATAACGCCCTGGTCGGGAATACGGCGGAAAAACGGACGGCTCTCGATAAGTTCCCGCCCATAGCACACCTGGTAAGCCCCGGGCAGCGAGAGGGATTCCCGCCAGCTCCGCACGGGCCCCGTGACAGGCGCATACCGGCCGGGTTCCCACATCTGCCATACGGCATGGCAGCCGTAGGTATGTCCGCAGGCCCCGGAAAAGACCTCGTGGTAGAACGCCCGCCGCACATGCAGGGCTTCGGAAGTGCCGTATTTTTCCCGGTCGAAGTCGATCGGATGTTCCTCGTAGATCGGCTCCCCGTCCAGCACGGGTTTGACGGGCCGCCGGGCATAATCACGGGCGATGCGCTCCCAAAGGTCGAAATCGTAGGCATGGCCGTTCTGCTGCATGTTGAACGCGAGCCACGGCTCGTCGTGCAGCCAGTCGCCCGAAGAGGATTTCCCCCACGGATGGTAGGTAATCAGGCAGGCCGAATAATCCTCGCGGCCGGCGACACCGCAGGCAATGCCGCGGGCGAAGGCCCGCAGTATGGGTTCACGCCCTTCGGGAGGACGGTCGCCGCCCAGTATCCAGATGATATTCCGCCGGATGCGGTAACGCTCCCCCAGATAGCGCCCGAAAGCCTCGGCACGCCCCTCCGTTGTGAAGATCTCGGGCCCGGGGCCCCATTTGAGGCAGAACTTGTCGCCCCATGCGGGCAGCAGGCCGATGACCAGCCCCAGCGAGTCGGCCATGGCGACCACTTCGTCCACATACGTGAAATAACGCTCGTTGGGCCGGGTGAACCCCGCATCGGCAAACGGCAGGTCGCCGTAGGCATTGGGGACGCGCAGCCCGTCACGTTCCGCGAGGCAGACGGCCTGTATGACCGTGAACCCTTTCCGGGCGCGGTCTTCGAGACAGAGGCGCGCCTCTTCGCGCGTCGTACGGTGGAACAGCTCCCACGCCGTGTCGCCCAGATAGAAGAACGGCCTGCCGTCGGCATATTGCAGGTAACGCCCGCCGGGATGCACGACGATGCGCCCGCGGGAGAAAGACCGGGCGCCAAGGGGCGCAGGCGCAAGAAAGAGCGCAAAAAACAGGAACGCAAATAATTTCCTCATAAAAAACGATTTCAGGCGACAGCCGGGAACAAAACGGCAGTCGGGGCCGCCGGAGGCGACCCCGTGCCGGTGTGGCGGCAAAGCCGGGTTACAGCCCCTCCTTCGAGAGCAGCTCCGACGTGTCGATACGCACCTGCGTCGTTGTGAGCTTGTCGTTGAGCGCATAACGCGTCGGGTCGGATATGGTGACCGGCAGGGAAAAATCCTTGTCGGCATTCGCCTTCAGATAGGCGATGTCGACCGTGAGGAAAAAAGTCGCATCGCGTTTCCCGTCGGGGCAGCTCACCGAGGAAGGCAGCGTGTATGCCCGGCCCGGCAGCAACACAGTCCCGTCCAGGGGAGTGCTGCCCACGGAGACGCTGACCGTATAGGCCTGCAACTCGGCCAGCCCGGCGCGGTAGATGCCCAGGAAAATGTGCACCTTCCCCGCCTGCGCGTCGATGCGGTAATTCTTGTTGGACTGCTGCGCCGTCCCGCCGTTGGGCACGGCATAAGGGATGTAACCGGCCTGCGGCATATAGATCACCGCACTGCCCCAGGGCCTCTCGCTGTCGGCCTTCTGGCATGAGGCTGCCCCGCATGCGAGGAGCAGCACAGAAAAGAATGTAACGATCGTTCTCATAGTTCGATATTTTTCGGTCTACCAACCCGGATTCTGGTCGAGTACCCCGCCCGATTTTACGATTTCGGCCTGCGGGATCGGATAAAGGTTCATCTTCGGGGCATCGAAGATGCGTTTGGCCACTTCGAACGGCGTGTAGGCAAAGCCGTCGCCGCTGCGGGTCACCTTCACGCCGCGCAGGGGCCGGTTGAGCACCGTCCCGGCATCGTCCCAGCGCCGGAGATCCCAGTAGCGATGGTCTTCGAAGGCCAGCTCGATGCGGCGTTCGTGTTTGATGGCCGTGCGCATGGCGGCCGCATCGCCCGGGGCGACATCGACCGGGGGCATCCCCACCCCGGAACGGGCACGCACGGCATCCACGGCGTCGCGCGCACTCATCCCGTAGCCGTGGGCGTCGTCCGGGCCGTAGGCTTCGTTCATCGCCTCGGCAAAATTAAGCAATATTTCGGCATAGCGGAAAACGATCCAGCTGCGAAGCCGTTTGTCGTCATTGGTGAGGTTCAGGTTCTCGTTCAGGAACTTGCGCAGGTAATACCCCGTGGGCGAAGCGTTCTGCCGGGCGGGGTCGTCGGCGCCGCCCGCATAGATTTCGAGCGTGCGCCCGTTCCACGTATCGCCGTTGCGCAGGACGGTGGCGTAGAAGCGCGGGTCGAGGCCGGCATAGGCATCGCCCGTATCCTCCCCCGTAGATTCATAGGCTTCCACGAGGTTCTGCGAAGGGCAGATACCCGTACCGCCGCCCTGCGTGCCGATGGGGTAATTCTTGCGTTCGAACTCGTTGGTCGCCCCCATACGCACCGCCCAGATGGTCTCGGGGCTGGTCGTAGAGGTTTCGGCGACGAACAGCCCGCCGTAATCGGGATGCAGGGAATAGATGCCCATGTTGATCACTTCGAAGGCCGCAGCGGCAGCGGCAGCCCACTTGGACTTTTCGCCCGAGGGATTGAACTGCGGGCTGGCGGCATAGAGCAACACCCTCGACTTGAGGGCCAGCGCCGCGCCGCGGGTGATCCGGCCCGACTTCTCCTCGAGGTTCTCGGCCCGCCAGTCGACGACCAGTTCGTTGCGCACCCCCTCGATCTCGCGCAGGATGAGGCCGACCACCTCGTCGAACGTGCCGCGCGGAAGATTGGCCTCCTTCTGGTCGGCATACACGCGGTCGATGAGGGGCACCCCGCCGTAACGCTTGGCAAGCTCAAAATAATAATAGGCTTTCAGCACATGCGCCTCGGCGCGCAGCCGCTGCACGTCGACGATGTCGCGGCGGTAGCTGTCCAGGCCGTTCGAAGTGAGCGTGTCGCGGTGCATACCGAGGATATACCTGTAATCCACCGACTTATCGAGGTAGTCGTGCGCCGCATAGATGCCGTTGTAATAGCTCGTATAGCAATCGTCGGGGTTGTAATAGGCGCTCCAGCTGCCTTCGTTGAACCGCTGCGTGGAACTGAACGTGGTCACGTATTGCGCCTCGTCGGAAACGGCTGCGAAGAGGTTGCCGTCGATCGCCGTGAACCCGTAGGGGATGTGTTCGTAAACGCGGTAGCCCCAGTCGAACATCTGGTAACGGCGCGTGGCCATCATCTCGTCCGTCAGGTTCAGGTCTTCCTTGGTGTCGAGCGCATCGCACCCCGCCAGGGACAGCGAACAGAGGAGGGCGCCCGCGAAAAGGATTCTCATATTTTTTCGTATCATGGCAGTCGTGTTTAGAAGGTTACGGTCAGTCCGAGGTTGTAGGATTTCAGCGCCGGGTGGCCGGAAAGGATTTCGGGGTCGATGTCGTAGTCGCGCATCAGCCTGCTGACGGTCAGCAGGTTGACACCGCTCAGGTAGATGCGGATCTTCGAGATGCCGGCCTTGCTCAGCGACGGCTGCGCGAAGGTGTATCCCAGTTCCACGTTGCGCAGCTTGAGGAAGTCGCCGCTGCGCTTCCAGAGTGTCGAATTGCGGTAGTTGTTGCTGTTGTCCTGCAACGAAAGGCGCGGATAGGTGGCCGTAGCCCGCGTGTCGATGCCCTGTTCGGGATAGTAGGCCCAGCGGCCTTCGGCAATCCCGTAGACGTTGCCGTTGTCGCGGAACGCCACGTTCTGCAAGGGCGCATCGAGCAGGTTCACGTCACGGCCGGCCGCCCCCTGGAAGAGGGCGAAGAGGTCGAACCCCTTGTAGGATGCCGCCAGCGAGAACGAGTACTGCAACTTGGGCAGGTACGAGTCGCCGATGGCCGTCTGGTCGTTCTCGTCGATGACCGTATCGCCGTTCAGGTTCTTATACTTGATGTCGCCGGGCTGCACGGCACCGAACGTAGGCTTGGGAAGCCCCTCCCTGAGTTCGCCGCCGACGTCGAAATCGTCCCAGTCGTAGAACCCGTCGGCCACATATCCGAACAGGGCGTCGAGCCGCCGTCCCGTGCGTGCCGCGGTCGGCACGGTCACGACCTCGGCCATATAGTCGACCTTGTTGCTGTTATACGAGGCCATGCCCGTGAGCGCGTAATTGAAATCGCCTATGCGGTCGGCCCAGGAAAGCTGGACTTCGAAGCCCTTGTTAGTCATCCTGCCGATGTTGCGGTAAGGCGGATTGTCCACGCCCGAGGCACCGGGGATCATCCAGTCCTGAGTCACGATGCCCGATCTTTTTTCGAGGAACAGGTCAACGTTCAGGGACAACCTGTTCCACAGGCGCAGGTCGATGCCGGCGTCGTACTTCAGGCTCTTTTCGGCAAAAACATCGGGGTTCGGGAGGTAGGACAGCGCCGTTCCCCCGTGCCACGTGTGCTCGGAGTTTCCCGTATTGAGGCCGCCGCGGCCGGTATAGTAGCCCTCCCAGAGGTAACGCATCTCGCCCATCGGATCCCAGCCGTTCTTACCGACCGAAGCCCTAAGCTTGAGCAGATCGACCATGCGGCTGTCCCGCAGGAAACGCTCGCGGGAGACGATCCAGCCAAGGCCGAGCGAGGGATAGAACCCCCAGCGGTTGCCGGGCCTGTAATTGTCCGAACCGTCGGCGGCGAAGGAGAAGGTCGCCACATAGCGGTCGTCATAGGCATAGTTGACCGCCCCGTTGACGGTCATGTGACGGTATTCGACCATCTTGCCGGCAGCGCCGTTCTGCGAAAAGTCTGTCTTGTAGATATTGTAGAGTATCCCGGCCGAGGCGGAGACCACATGCCGCCCGAACGTGCCGTCGTAGCCGACCGTGGCATTGTAGTGCTGCCACGTCCACTGGTTCTGGCCGCTGTCCTCGCCACGGGTATAGGGGGTGTCGTTATCGGTGGTCTGCTGCACCCCGTCGAGCCAGCGCGAATAGTTGCGCGTGTTGCTCGCGCCGTCGCGCGTCCAGCTGCTCAGCGACATCGCCTCCGAAAGGTAGAGCCCCTCCACGAGGAAGTCGAGCCGCTCCTTGAGCTGGAAATTGGCCTGCAGGGTACGGTCGTGCGTGGAGTTGCGCCCCAGCGCCTTGATCGAGGCCAGGGGGTTGAAATTGTAGATCGGGGTACCCGTCCACGTCCCGTCGGGGTTGCGCACGGGATAAACCGAGCCGGGGTATTTGGCAAGGTCGTTCCACAGGTCGCCCGCGGCGCGGTTGGGGTAACGGCGGTCTTCGATCCGGCCCCCGACATCGACCTTGGCCTCCAGGAAACCGAAGAGGTTCATATCGAGGTTCGTGCGGATATTGTAGCGGTCGATGCCTGCGTTGGCCAGCGTATCGTTGGTCGGGGTGTCGTAGATTCCCCGCTGCCCCATGTAGCCGAACAGCACGAAATAGCGTACGGTCTTGTCGCCGCCCGAGACCGACACGTCGGCATCGGTATAGGGCGTGGCCTTCTTGGTGACCTCGCGGTACCAGTCCACGTCGGGCAGTCGGGCGACCTGGTCGGCCGTGTAATAGGGTGTCCAAACGTTGCCGTTGTCGTTGCTCAGCGCCTCGTTGTAAAGCCGGGTATAGTCGCCCGTACGCAACGGTTTCTGGAGGTTCATGGGCTGCTGCACGCCGCCCCGGACATTGACCGTGACGCGCGGGCGGCCGATACGACCGCGCTTGGTCGTGACCCAAATCACGCCGTTGGCGCCCCTCATGCCGAAGGGAGCCAGCGCCGCGGCATCCTTCAGCACCTCGATCCGGTCGATCTCGGCAGGCGAGAGAAACTGGAAATAAGCCATATTGGTCTGGAAGCCGTCGACATAGACCGGCAGCGACGAGTTGTTGTAGGTCGCCACGCCGCGGATACTGAGCGTAGCGGCATCGTAGCCGGGTTCCCCGTTGGTCTGCGACACGACGAGCCCCGGGATACGTCCGTAAAGCATGTTGTTGATATTGGCCGAGGGGATGGATACCTCGTCTCCCGTCACGGAAGAGACGGACGAAGTGACCAGCATTGCCTTCGTGCGGGCCGATGTCCCGGGGATCACATATTCCAGGGCCGCACTGTCGGGCTGTTCCGCAGCCGCGGTATCCCGGGCGGAAACCGGGCCGGCACCACCGACGGCCAGAACCGCGAGTGCCGCGCCTCCGAGAAACACACTTTTCATATGGTTGGGATTCATGTAATTCTGATTTTTTCGGTAAACGATTGTGTATGGGCGGATCAATATCCGGGGTTCTGCACCAGATAGCCCTTATTCACCTCGCTGAGCGTAAAGGGCGAAAGGGACATGCGCTCGTGCCACGTGTATTCGGGGACATAGGAGGGCTTGCGCGTGTAATTGGCGAACTCCTCGGGTTTGCGGGGGTTCCACGACACGCCGGCGGCCTGCGAGAACTCGAACTTGTACTTGGCCCCGCCGACCATCGACGCCCCCTGCTTCCAGTGGCGGGCGTGGGGATACCACTGGTTCTCCACGTAGAATTCCACGGCCCATTCGCGGTGGATGCTCCGCCGCAGCCCCACCCGGTCGGTCTGCGTTTCGTCGGGGATGCCTCCGCGCCTGCGGATGTCGTTCAGGTAGCGCAGCGCCATGGTCGGGTTGCCCTCCTCGTTGTAGGCCTCGGCGATATTGAGGTAAAACTCCGCCATGCGGTAGATCGGGAATTCGAACCATTCGCGCGAACCGGCTTCGTACCAAAATTTGATGTTCTTGGCACAGCCGTCCTGCCACTTGTATTCGAGCTGCCAGTTCTGGTACAGATCCCAACGGCTGTTGCCGGTATTGTTCTTGGGGTTGACGCCGTAGAAATAGAGCGACGCCTGCGCACGGGGTTCCAACTCTTCGGCCTTGTCGCGGTATTCGCCGGCCGGGCGCCAGTCGTCCACGCCCGCCCACGTCTGATCCGTACCATCGGCCTTGCGGTACTGGCAGAGCTGACCGTAGCCGGTGCCGCGGTACTGCCCCAGGTCGTGGCCGGTGTGGGTCGGCATGAAGGTGTAGTTCTTGTAGATACCGTTGTCGTCAGCCTCGCGCTGCTGCTTGTAGGCCAGCAGCACCTCGCGGTTCGACGGCGTGCCGACGGCCGTGCCGTAATCCTTGATGGGGTCGCCCGTGTCGATCAGCTCGAAGCCGTTGGCCTTGCCCCAGTCGATCACCTCCTGATTGGCCAGGCGCGCCGTTTCCCAGCGCTTGGCATCGTAGCCCCCGAGCCAGATCATCTCATTGTTCGCGGGGTCGGCCATCTGCATGTAAGGGGCGTCGGCATTGAAGAGGGGACGGGCGGCATACATCAGCGCCTCGGCCTTGACGGCCAGCGCCACACCCTTGTTCACGCGCCCCAGCCAGTCGGCCGGCCAGCGCACACCTTCGAGTGTCGCGGCGGCCGCGTCGCACAGCCCGACGATGAAGTCAAGGGTTTGCTGCACGGTGGAGCGGGGGCGCACGTCGACCGTGGTGAGCGTCGATTCGACCAGCGGCACACCGCCGTAGCGTTTGAGCATCTCCACGTAGCGGAAAGCCACCAGCACCTGCATTTCGGCCTTGACGATGGCTTTGTCGCGGTCGGACATGTCGGCGACCTTGTCGATGTTCTCGTACACGAGCCACGCCTTGCGGATGTAGGCGTAGTTGTTGGGGAAATAGTCGTCGGTATAACCGGCGCCGTTATTCTCGTTGTTGGCCAGCATGCCCGCCACGACCTGCTTATCCATGTATCCCCATGTCAGGCGGCAAAGGTCTTCGCCGCCCATGATGGCTTCGGTCGTCTCGTAGGGCATGATCGGGGAGTTGTTCCACACCAGTACGGGCAATCCCGAAGAGAGGATCGTGGCGTAGGCCTCGGCGATCGCCCCCTCGGCGTTCTTGGCCGTGCTGAAGACCTCGTCCTGATCCATGCCCGTCACTTCGGGCTTCTCGATGAACCAGTCCTGGCAGGACGTAAGGCCGGCCGCCAGCAACAGGCCGAGAAGCGTATAAATGGTCTTTTTCATAAGGCTGCGACTTAAAATTGGATGTTGAAACCGAAGTTATACACGCGCGTGAGCGGATAGATGATGCCTTCGGACGTACTGCCGTCCTGCACCAGCTCGGGGTCGATGCCGTCGACCAGGTCTTTGCCGCCCCAGGTACAGAGGTTGTTGGCATTGACGAATACGCGGATCGAGCCGATATGCGCCTTGCGCATCCAGCGGGCGTTCCGGAACGTATAGGCCACCTCGACGTTCTTGAGCTTGATATGGTCGGTCGAACGGAACCAGAAGGAGTTGTTCTGGTTGTTCTGGCTGTTGGCCATGTTCACGGACATGCGCGGGAAGGTGATCTGCTTGCCGGCGGCATGGCGTTCGGGCGTCCAGCGGCCGTTCATATAGCTCAGCGGCGTACCGTTTCCCTGGGCGAAGGGCGTGATGAGGTAGCCGTTCATGTTGAACGTCCCCTGCGCCGAACCGGTAAGGAGCGCGGATATTTCGAACCCCTTGTAGCCGAAGCTCAGGTTGCTGCTGAACGCGAAGCGCGGGACGTTCGAGAAGCCCGTCGGGGTGATGTCCTTGTCGTCGATGATGCCGTCGCCGTTGACGTCGACGATACGCAGGTCGCCGCCCTGGACACGGTTGCCGTCGATGGCGTTGTAGGGGTGGTTGGCCACCTCTTCGGGCGTATTGTAGAAGCCTTCGTTGTAATAGGCCTTGTACTGTCCGTAGGCGAACCCCGTTTCGTTCATCCAGGCGTACATGTAGGAGGGTTCGGCCTTGTAGTCGATCTTGTTGACGGCATAGGAGACCTGTCCGCCCACTTCATACCAGAAATCCGTTCCGACGTTGTCGCGCCACGAGACCTGGATCTCGTAACCCCGGTTGCTCATGCGCCCCACGTTCACGGGCGGCAGGGCGCTGCCGCTCAGGCCGATGATGCCCGGCGTGACCCCCAGTTTGGTGAGGATGTTGTTGCGCTTCTCCTCGAACAGGTCGACCGTGACCGAAAGCCGGTCGCGGAACATGCGCACCTCGGCGGCGATGTTGTACGACTCCTTCTTCTCCCACGTGACGTCGGGGTTGCCTGTCGACTGTTCGTATTTGCCGGGGAAGGCCGGGTTATTGACCGAACCGTTCGACGAGCCGAAGAAATACCCGTCGAGCGGGGTGCCGTTCCAGGGGCCGTAGCTGTGGCTGCCCCAGGTGCCGGGCAGGAAAAGGAAGCGGTCGCCGCCGATCTCGCTGTTGCCGGTCTGCCCGTACGAGGCGCGGAACTTGAGCCACGTGAGGATGTCGTTCTTCGGGAAGTAGGGTTCGTTCGACACGACCCAGCCTACCGAAACGGCCGGGAAAAACCCGAACCGCTTGCCGGGCGCGAAGTTCTCGGAACCGTTGTAACCCATGTTGAATTCGGCCAGGTAACGCTGGTCGTAACCGTAGGTGACACGCCCCACCACACCGTAATAGCCGCGGGGGACGTTGTACTTCAGCCCGGGCGAGGTGTAGCGTTCGCCGGTGACGAGCGCCATGGCCGTGACGGCGTGCTTGCCGAAATCGCGGCTGAAGTCGATGCCGGCCTCGACATAGACCTTGCGGTTTTTGCCCCAGCCGGTCTCCTCGTAGGATTTGGCATTGTGTTCGCCGCCGTAATAGAGCAGCTCGGCCGGATCGGCGGGGTTGCGCGTGATCGAATAGACGGGCAGGTTGGGCGCAACGCGCAGCGTCTTGGTAAAATAATGGTCATACGACAACGCTCCGCGTACGGAAAGCCCTTCGACGAGGTAATCCATCCGGTGGCGGATGCGGATCGAGGTATTCAGGCTGCTCTGGTTAATACGCGCCTGTGCCTTTTCGAGCATGTAGGCGATCGGGGATTTGCCCCATGCGCCCTTGTTGCTGTCCATGATCGTACCGCCGGCATAATCGGTGATGATGCGGCCGTCGGAGACGCCCGGCGCCGAGAAGGGCGGGGCTTCGTAGATGTTGAGCATCAGGTCGCGGTAACGGCCCCACATGTCCACGCTGCTGTTGCGGTCGGTGATGATCTTCGTCTCGCGCACCTGCCCCGAGAGCGAAACATTGATCTCGGTGAGCGGGATGATGTTGAAATCGAAGTTGGTGCGGAAGTTATACTTGTGGCTGCCCGAGTTGGAGGCCGCATCGCTGAACCCGAAGTCGTTGGTGAGGCTCTTCTGGTTGGAATACCCCACCGAGGTGAAGAAGGCCACCTTTTCGGTACCACCGGAGATATTGACGCTGTACTGCTGCTGGGGCGACACCCCGGCGTCGAAAATCCGCTTCATGTAGTCCGTACTGCCGTAATAGATGGCGGGACTGTCGAGCAACGCCTGTTTCTGTTCGGGCGAAAGGTGTCCCATCGCCTCGACCTCGGAGGGCGTATAGTCGCGGTTATGCCGGAATTTCCACAGTTCGTCCTGCGAAAATACCTTGATGTCGTCGGGCTTGCCGTCGTTGGCGAACGCCTCGTTGCGCAGCACGGCATAATCGTAGGAGTTGACCAGGCTGGGCAGGGTCGTCGGGGAGGTGAAGCCGACATTGGCCGTGAACGAAATTTTCAGGTTGCCTTCGCGGCCGCGTTTGGTCGTCACGATGATGACGCCGTTGGCACCGCGCACGCCGTACACGGCCGTCGCAGAAGCATCCTTGAGCACGTTGACGTTCTTCACATCGTTCGGGTCGAGCATGTTGAAGGCCGTCATGTCGCGCACGATGCCGTCGATGACGATCAGCGGGTTCTGGTCGCCGGCATACGTCCCCACGCCGCGCACGCGGATCGTGGACTCTTCGAAGCCGGCTTCGCCGGTCTTCTGGACGGCGGCCATACCGGCGATACGCCCAACGAGGGCATTGGAAATATTGGTCACGGGGGAGCGCATCAGCTCCTTGCCCGACAGCTGCCCGATGGCGCCGGTGACGGTCTCCTTCTTCTGGGTGCCGAAGCCGACCACCACCACATCGTCGATGCTCTGGACATTCTCCTCGAGCACGATGCGGATATCGGTCTGAGTTCCTACGGGCACCTCCCGGGTGGTATAGCCGATAAATGAAACTGTCAACGTCGCATCCTTGGCCGCCATGACCGTGAAACGCCCGTCGAGGTCGGTCACGGAGCCAGTCTGGGTTCCCCTGACGACCACTCCGGCCCCGACGACCGGCATGCCCTGCTGGTCGACGACCGTCCCGGAGACCCTGGCAGGGGAGACGTCCTGCGCACCGGCGCCGAAAGCGACCGACAGGACGAGCAGCAGAGCCAGCCCGATCTTCGCGAATCTGCGCAGAAGCCCCGGCACATTCAAATAATGGTTCATTTTCATAGGTATTTAGGTTGTAGTTGGTTGATTGGGTCCCGCGGGGAGAATCGCCGCCGCGGGACAGGCCCGCACTGAGGTTCACCGAGAGGGCCGGATCACAAAATCGAAAAGGTCGGAGCGTCTTTTTCTTTCATAGGCTGATAGGTTTGGTTATGCTTCAGGATTTTCGTTACAACAAATTTAGGAAGACGGAACAGGGATATAAAGAACGGATTTATCATTTATTTGTCCGTTTTCATCATCCACCCTCCTGCGCTTCAATATTCGATCCGGACGACCACCGAGCGCGTGAAGTCCGGAAGCGATACGTCGGCACGGCGGGACGCGCGCACCCACTCGTCCCGCCAGGGGTCGTAGATCCGCACTTTCTTCACCCTGCGCCCGCCGAGCAGCGGTGTGAAGTCGACCTGCAGGCCGGACAGCCGCTGTGCCGGAATGCGTTCGGAGAGCTCGTGCCGCCACGTGCTCACCGTATCGCGGCACCAGGCAAGCAGCGTGTGTTCGCCCCGCAGCACATAGACCCGCAGCCCCGCCGTATCGCGGCGCACGGGTTCGAACCCTTCGCGAAGGGGGTCGACACCTTCGACGGCACGCGCGAAGCGCCCCATCTGGAACCAGGTATGCTGCTTGTCGATATGGTGATCCCAATGCCAGAGGTGCCCCGGCCCGGCGGCCCCGCTGAAAAAGGGGGCGAAGAGCACGTCGTGGAGCACGGAACCCATCGTATCTACCTTATATATAGGATGGGGGCCGGTATGCACGGGTTTCACGGCGCCCGACTCGGCCAGCAGCATCGGTTTGCGGAGGCCGTATCCGCGCAGCACGGCGATGGCATCGGAGGCCATGCTGTCGACCGGAGCGCCGCACACGGCCAGTTCGGCACCCTCGTCGATATAGCGGTGCACCTGCGCTACCTCGTTCGGAGGCAGGCGGTTGATGAATTCATAAATCGGGAAGCTCGACTCCCGGTCGAGCGAGCCGAGGCTCTGCATCACCAGGTTTTTCGGGAAGATCTCCTTCACACGCGGCAGCATACGGACATTCCACGCGCGCAGGTGCTCCTCGGGCGTCTCCACGGCGTTCATTTCGTTCCACAGCTCCCAGCCGAAAACGGCGGGATGGTCGCCGTAACGCTCGCGGAAGATGCGCACGCGGCGCAGGAACTCCTCCTCACCACGCTGCGAAGTGATATAATCGTCGGCATCGGCAAACGGGCCGCCGTTCGAGGTATGGTACGAGGCTTTGGTGTCCCACTTGTTCACGCCCGGCCGGATATGGCGGAAACTCTCGATGCAGAACTTGATCTTGATGCCGTACCGGTCGGCGAGCTCCAGCAGGCGGTCGATGCGCACGAGCTTGGCGGTGTCCACCTCGCCGTAACGGGTTTCGATCTCGAAGAGGTTCGTATTGAGCCATACGCGGCCGAAATTGGCGCCGTTGCGGTGCATCTTCCCGAGGTAATGTTCCATGTCGGCAACCGACCCCATCGCGGCGATGTTGCATCCCACGGGGATATACGGCTGCCCGTCCGAAAGGCAGAAATAACGGGGATCCCGGGCGCTTACCTGGACGAAAGAGCGCCTGAAGGAGCGCCCGGGGCGCTTGGCCCACGCCTCCGCTACCGACACGAAGGCAAGGAGGCAGGTCAAAAGGATGAGTCGTTTCATAGGTCGTAGTCTTTAGGTTTGAGCGACAGGATAAAAGTAGGAAATTCCCCGCGCACGGAATATAACCGGTTCCGCAGATGCTAACACATTTTCGTCGGAACGGCGCAGGAGGGGCGAAAGGCCGGTTTTCTGTTATTTTTTGATAAATCCGTGCAAATCCGGCGGGTGGAGTATTCCTATATTTGTTCCATCGAAAACTCACCTTATCCGAACTATGAAACGACTTACGGCAATCCTCCTGTGCACGCTTGCATACGGCGCCGCAACAGCCGCCGACGGGTGGGACGCCCCGGCCGACCAGCACGTCAACACCCTGCACCGCCTGCCCGCCCGGGCCACCTCCTACTCCTACAAGACCCCGCAGGATGCATTGGCGGGAGACCGCGCCCGATCACGGATGATGCCGCTCGACGGTGTCTGGAAATTCCGTTTTGCGGAAGACGCCGCCCAAAGCCCCGAAGGGTTCTGGCAACCGGGCGCCGACCTCGGAGACTGGGACGAGATAGAAGTTCCCTCGTGCTGGGAGATGCAGGGCTACGGGTATCCGATATACACCAACATCCCCTATCCGTTCGAGTTCAGGCCGCCGTCGATCACACGCGACAACCCGACGGGATGCTACGTCCGAAAATTCACCGTACCCCGAAGCTGGGAAGGCGACCGGGTGGTGCTGCACTTCGGGGGCGTATACTCGGGCTATTACGTCTGGGTCAACGGCACCCTGGCAGGATATGCCGAGGACAGCTGCCTGCCCTCGGAATTCGACGTCACCGGCCTGCTGCGACCGGGCGAGAACACGCTCGCCGTGAAGGTTTTCAAATGGACGGACGGCAGTTACCTCGAAGATGCCGACCACTGGCGCATGGCGGGCATACACCGCGAAGTATACCTTGCCGCAAAACCCGATGTGGCCATCGGCGACTTCGGGGTGCCCTCGCGGCAGGATGGCATCTGCGGGCGCAACTCTATGCCCCCGACGGGACGCCCAAAGGCCGTGAAATGGGACTACCGGTCGAAGAAATCCTGTCGGAGGCTTACCCGCAACGCGACAACGTCTACTTCGCACTGATGGAGCAGCGCATCGCGGCGCCCGAAAAATGGAGCGCCGAGAACCCTGCGCTCTACACCCTCGTGCTGACCCTGCGCAACGATGACGAGCAGGTCGCCGAATCGCGCAGTTGCAAGGTCGGGTTCCGCGACGTCCGGCTCCGCGGACGCGAGATGCTGGTCAACGGCGTTCCCGTGAAACTCTACGGCGTAAACCGCCACGACCACGACCAATATACGGGAAAGACCGTCACGCGCGAAGGGATGGAACAGGACGTACGGCTGATGAAACTGCTGAATTTCAACTCCGTGCGTACGTCCCACTACCCCAACGACCCCTATTTCTACGAGTTGTGCGACCGCTACGGCCTGTATGTCATCGACGAAGCCAACATTGAGAGCCACGGTTCGGGCGGGAAGCTCTCGAACGACCCGGACTGGGCCGTCCCGTTCCTGGAGCGCGTGAGCCGGATGGTCGTCCGCGACCGCAACCACCCCTCCATCGTCATGTGGTCGCTGGGTAACGAATCAGGATGCGGCCCGGCGCACGCGGCGGCAGCCGGCTGGGCCAAGGATTACGACCCCACGCGCCTGATCCACTACGAAGGGGCGCAGGGACAACCTGCGAGCCCGCTTTACGTACCCCTCAGGCGCACTTCGGCGGCCGTATTCACTAGTGCCGCCCCCGCAGACGGGAAGCCGGGCACCCCGCAACAGCCGCAGGACGGCGGCAATCCGACCGACCCCGCCTACGTGGATATCGTGAGCCGCATGTATCCCACGGTCGGGGAGCTGGAGCGCATGGCCCTCAACCCGCGGATCGACCGCCCCGTGCTGATGTGCGAATACGCTCACTCGATGGGAAATTCGACCGGCGGGCTGAACGACTACTGGACGGTCATCCGCAGCCATGAGGGACTGCTGGGCGGCCATATCTGGGACTGGGCAGAGCAGGGGCTGGTCAAAAAAGACACCTGCCAACGCACCTATTGGGCCTACGGCGGGGATTTCGAACCGGCGGGGGAGCATCACGACGCGGCCTTCTGCTGCAACGGCATCGTCAACCCCGACCGTACGCTGAAGCCCGCGGCACTGGAGTGCAAATATGTATTCCAGCCCATCGGGTTCACGGCGGACGACCTTGCTGCCGGAAGGGTTGTCGTACACAACCGTAATTTCTTCTCCCCGACCGACCGCTACGACTTCACTTGGGAAATATCGACCGACAAGGGCGTATTGCAGCGCGGCAGTTTCGACGTGCCGACGACGCCCGCGGGCAAGAGCGCCCCGGCCACCGTCGGGTTCCGCCCCTTCGAGCCCGAACCCGGCGCCGAATATCTGCTCCGCGTACAGGCCCGGGAAAAACGGGCGACCCCTTACGCCGGGGCCGGGCACATCGCTGCGCAAGAGCAGTTCGGACTGCCTTTCTACAAGGCTCCCGCGCATAAACCCGCCGCAGGCAGGGCGGCCGTCTCACAGGACGGGGAGCGCATCGTGCTGAGCGCCGCGGGTGTCCGGGCGGAAATCGACCGCAGAAGCGGCTACCTGGTCTGCTATACGGCACACGGGAAGGCATTGGTATGCGACACCCTGCGACCGAACTTCTGGCGGGCGTCGACCGACAACGACTGGCGCGGATGGCGCGTCGGGCAGATCGCCGGATGCTGGAAAGAGATGCCCGGAAGGTTACGGACGGAAGGCATCCGCATCGACGAAGCCGCAGGGACGGTGCGTGTCGAAAAGGGGGTTCCCGACAGCGTGCGGCTGACGCTGGTTTATACACTCGACGGTACGGGGGCGCTGGCCGTGGCATACGACCTGCAGATCGCCGGGCAGTTGCCCGAACCGCTGCGCGCGGGGCTCCGAACCCGGGTTCCCAATACACTGGGGCGGATGGCCTACTTCGGCAAAGGGCCCCAGGAAAATTACTCTGACCGCTCGTGCGGTGCTTTCATCGGCCTCTACCGGGGTACGCCCGGGGACTTCATGCACGACTACATCACCCCGCAGGAGAACGGCAACCGCTGCGCAGTGCGTTGGCTCACGCTGACGGAGGGCAACGGGCGCGGCATCCAGATCGCGGGGGACAGCCCCCTGAGCATGTCGGTATGGGACTGCACGCAGGAGGCGCTCGACAGGGCACGTCACGTCACCGAAGTGGAGCGGCTTCCGGATGCCCTGACGGTCAACATAGACTGCGTGCAGGCCGGGGTCGGGGGAACCGATACCTGGAGCCTGAATGCGCGCCCCTCGGAGCAGTACCGCCTGCTGGCAAAACGCTATGCCTATAAATTCACGCTACTTCCCTGCAATAACGAATCCGAAGCAATCCGCAACGGCCGGAGGCTTTGCAACAAACGATAGCCCATGAAAAAGATAATCCTGTTACTGGCGTTGGGATTCCTGTGCCAACCCCTTTACCCGCAACGCACCGAATACCCGCAGATCGGGGCGCAGGTGTTCATCGAACCGGGGCAGACCGACAAGCAGATCGACGGGTTCTTCAGGATACTCGCGCAGCACGGATTCGAAACGGCACGCATCCGGATGTTCGGGGCGCACATGCTGCGCCCGGACGGATCGTGGGATTTCACGCTTTACGACAAAGCATTCGATGCCGCCGGGAAACACGGCGTAAAACTCTTCGCCACGCTCTTCCCGCCGACCGACGAGCTGGGCGACGTGGGCGGATTCAAATTCCCCCGCTCGAAAGCCCACCTGCTGGAAATCGCCGGTTACATCGAAGCCGTCGTGAGCCACTTCAGGGGGCATCCCGCCCTCGACACCTGGGTGTTGCAGAACGAACCGGGGACGGGCGGAACGGGGCCCGGGCGAAACGACCTGACCGACGAGGTTTTCGCACGCTGGAAAGCCGCACAGAAGACTCCGGCCTACGACAACGGCTACCTGAAAGCCGACTTCACGCAAGAGCGGTTCCACACCGACTTCACGACGTGGTACCTGGGATGGATCGCATCGCAGGTCGATCTGCACGACCCTGCGCACCACAAACACATCAATCCCCACCAGCTTCTGGACAACCTCGCCGACTACGATTTCCCCGCCTACGAAGGGTTTCTGACCTCGCTGGGCGTGTCGATGCACCTGAGCTGGCACTTCGGTTATTTCACCCGGGCGCAATACCCGCTGGGAATCTCGCTCATGGCCGACATCATCCGCTCCGGAGCCGGGAAAAACCCGTTCTGGATCACCGAAATGCAGGGCGGCAATGTCACGGCCAGCGGAAGGGAGGTACTCTGCCCCACGGCACGGGAGATCACGCAATGGCTCTGGACGGGTATCGCCGCAGGCGCCGAAGGGGTGATCTTCTGGACGCTGAACCAACGGGCGTCGGCACTCGAAGCCGGTGAATGGGGTATGCTCGATTTCCAGGGGCGGCCGAGCGACCGCCTGACAGCGGCCTCGGAAGTCGCCCGCACGGCGAAAGCCCACAAAAGCTTTTTCCGCGAGGCCCGGCCCGTACGGAGCGGCATCACGCTCCTTTACAACACCGAATCGCTCCGCACGCAGCAAAAGAATGCGGCGGTGTCGGACGACGGCCGTTACGAAGGGCGCAAGGCCAGCGCAACCATGAAATCGCTCGCGGGAGCCTATGAAGCCATCGCCGCCTGGGGCGTGGTTCCCGAAGTCTGCGAAATGGACGCTTACGACTGGAGCGACCCACAGGGGAAAACGATCGTATTGACGAACCTCGTGGCACTGCCTTCGGGGGCATGGGAACGGCTCGACGATTTCGTCCGTAAAGGCGGCCGGATGATCGCCACGGGGCTCACCGGATTCTACGACCAGAACATGCACTGCATCCTGATGGACGACTTTCCGCTGCGCAGGTGTTTCGGCGCACAGATCAGCGAGTACAAGGCCGTCGCACCCTATTTTACGATCGCATGCGACACCCCTGCCACGACCCTGCCCGCACATCTGTGGAAAGGGATCCTCACCCCCGACAAGGCGCAGGCGATCGCCATGCACGGCGACGATGTGGTCGGCACCCGCCACCGCTACGGCAAGGGCGAGGCCGTGTGGCTTCCCTCGCTCATCGAGCTGGGCGGCTGGCACGGCGACAACAAAGGGGTCGCGGATTTCTACGGCACCTACTGCCGCGGGCAGATCGACCGTGCCCCGCTGCACTTCTCACGCCCGGCGGACGGGGTGCTGATGCGCCTGATGGAGTCTCCGTCGCAACGGCTGGCCGTACTGGTCAACAAACGCCCGCACGCCGTCGAAATAGGGCTTTCGCGGGCGCTGCCCGCCTCGGCGCGCCGGTTATGCGGCGAAGCGTCGCCCGAAGGCGCCTCCGTCAGGCTCGGAGCCGAAGAGTGTGCGGTTTTCCTGTGGGACAAACAGGCGGAATGATGCAAAAAACAGGTATATTTGTCGTAGCACCTTAAATTACGACCGATGAAACACCTTGCTGCCGGACTGTTGCTGTTTTGCTGGCTGCCCCTGTGGGGACAGGTCACGAACCTCCATTTCACCAACCTCTCGATTGACGCGGGACTGTCGGACAAAATGGTTTTCGCCGTGGCACAGGACAGTACGGGGCTGATGTGGTTCGGGACGGCCGAAGGGCTCAACCGCTACGACGGCTACAATTTCGAAACGTTCCGCTACAACCCCGGGGATTCGACGTCGGTCAGCGCCTCGTTCATCAACTGCATACACCTCACACGCACGGGCGAATTGTGGATCGGCACCGAGAAGGGGCTCGACCTCTACGACCCCGTGACGGAAAGTTTCGTGAAATACCATGCGGACAACGACTCGCTGCGGCTGCTCAACAACCTGCGCATCCGCTGCATCCACGACGATCCGCAAGGGGTGATGTGGGTCGGAACGCTCGAAGGGCTGATCCGCCTCGACCTGCGGAAACGCTATATCAACTATTTAGTACTG